>Ga0180430_10000465_pt1 | contig 43832 bp, 39 predicted proteins | sample SS_ome_9_FD_132999 | JGI IMG/M metagenome (GOLD analysis project Ga0180430, IMG submission 132999) | Hypersaline lake sediment archaeal communities from the Salton Sea, California, USA - SS_1_S_2 metaG | ecosystem: Environmental > Aquatic > Non-marine Saline and Alkaline > Hypersaline >...
ACGGTAACGACAGTGTTCTTATTCTCCGGAGCCAGACGGATACGGTATTCCGGACTGTCCTTGCCTTCATCATCACCCCAGAATTTGAGTGACGACAACAGACCGCCCTGCTCCGCTTCGGCAGCAGGATCGTTGTACCGTACGTAGTAAACGCCCTCGGACCGATCCCTGTCTTCGACCGCAAAACCCACGCGGTCCAGGGACAATCCGACCAGGCGCCAGGAACGGGCGAAATCCTCCCCGATCACCAGCTTAACGCCATCGCGCCCCTGTACCAGCTGCGAACGGGTCTCGCTCCGCCCGGCCGCTGCCAGTTGCGAACGGGCACGTTCATCAGCAGCGCCGAGGAATACCATCAGACGCCGCAGCATCACGATTTCCAGCTCGGGATCACGATCGCGCGGCGTCCACACCGTGGTCTGTGTCTGAGCGTTTACATCCGCCTGGATCACCTCCTGCATCCCGTAATGGGTCAGGAAGATCTCGGTACGATTGTCGCCCAGGCGTTCGAACCGCAGGCGGTATTGGTCACGCTCGCTGGTCTCGTACAGGCCATCGAATACACTGCGGATCGTGTCAGTGATGATGTCGCGCTCGATCGAGGCGCGGTTTTCCAGCCAGCTGGTGCGCATGATGCCCAGTTCCGGGTCCTGCTCTTCGAGCAGAATGCCCTGATCCTGCCAGAAATCCAGCACGCGATCCCAGACCGCGTCCGCAGAAGCATCGATCACCAGCCAGCGCATGTCCTTGTCTCGTTGAATCCGCATGTCTGGATTCTCGGGCATGACGGCATTAATGGTGCTCCCCCCGCCATCGGCTCCACGCAGGCGGCGGTCGGTCATGAATTCCGAGTAATTGGTTGCAACACCGACATAGTTGTCCGGCACCCGCATACGGTCGTTGACACGGGTAGACGTCAAATCCGGCGGCACTTCGAGGTTCCTGTCCGCCTGCTTCTCCCGCTTGTACTCCACCGACTTGTCCGGCAGGTACTCATCGAGCGTGGCACTGCCACAACCTCCCAGCAGAAGCACACCGCAGGTGAGAACAGTCATTCGTTTCATCTGATTCATAATCTTTTTGGGCTCTCCGCCGCAATCATTGACGGCCTGGTTCAACGGATGCCAGCCTGGGCCAACGCCTGCTCGACCGTGGGCCGGGCTGGCTCGGACAGCCAGGTCAATGGCAGGCGAATCCCCTCCCCAATCATGCCCATGCGTGCCAGCGCATACTTGACCGGGATCGGATTGGCCTCGATAAACAGAGCGCTGTGCAAACCTTCAAGATCTGCGTCAAGCCGCGCCGCCTCTTCTGCATTGCCCGCAAGCGCGGCCCGACACATCGCATGCATGGCTGCCGGTGCCACGTTCGCAGTCACGGATATATCGCCGTCAGCCCCCAGCAGGATGGCTTCCCGGGCGGTACCGTCATCGCCACTGTAAATCGCGAAGCCGTTTCCTACCAGCTCGCGTATGGTCGTGATCCGGCCCAGATCCCCTGTTGCTTCCTTGACACCGATGATATTCGGGACCTCGGCCAGACGGGCGATGGTCTCAGGCAACATATCCACGGCAGTGCGCCCCGGAACGTTGTACAAGATCTGCGGAACGTCAACCGCTTCAGCCACAGCCTTGTGGTGCAGGTACAAGCCTTCCTGGGTCGGCTTGTTGTAGTAAGGCGTGACCAGCAAACAGGCGTCCGCACCCCCTTCCTTGGCACAACGGGTCAGGCTGATGGCCTCGCTGGTGGAATTGGCGCCAGTTCCGGCAATGACCGGGATCCGGCCCGCGGCCAGCTCGACGGTCCGCGCGATGGTGGCACAGTGCTCGTCTTCATCCAGAGTGGCAGATTCGCCAGTGGTGCCGACCGAAACGATCGCGTCGGTTCCCTGTTCGACATGCCAGTCAACCAGGCGCTTGAAGGCAACATCATCGACGCTGCCGTCCGGCGACATAGGTGTGACAAGCGCAACGAGACTACCCTGGATCATGCACCACTCCGAATTCAATGAAGGGCGGATTCTAGCCGTTTCTCTGCATTAACGCACGATCGCTGAGGTGAATTGATAAGGCAACTAGCGCCCCCAATCCAGGCACGTACCCCGAACCATGCTGCCGCAGCCGCGATCACGACTGCCAACAGGCTTGGGGACGGGGGTAACGCGGCCATTGGATGCGGCACCTGGGCAAACATCGCAAATGTCCATGTTGGATAAGCAGGCAACCGTCTCGAATGCGGCGTTGGTTTCAGGCCATAGTATCGCCGGCTGCGAGAGCCGCTCAAGGCTGGCTCTCTCCCGCCCTATTGATAAATCCAATCAGTTTTCGGATGATCATTGGCAAGAATCCCTATAAATTTAGGGTTTCTACACGCCGCGACCGTTGCACCGCGATGAGCACCGGTTCCATGAAGAGGAAGAAGCATGAATCACCCTGTGCTCGCAGTAACCCTCCTGGGTTTCTGGCTCCTGTTGTCAGGACATTACACGCCACTATTGCTGAGCTTGGGTGTCATTTCCGTGTTCCTCGTCATTTGGCTGGTAAAACAGCTCGACCGGGTCGACGACCAGCCCATCTACCTGAGTTCCCTGCCAAGGCTGACCTCTTACCTCGTATGGCTCTTCGGCCAGGTGGTGAAGGCCAATATTGACGTGAGCCGCCGGATATTGAACCCGAAGCTGCCGATTCAGCCAGTCTGGCAGCCGTTGGAAATTCAGCTGGACAGCGATCTGCAAAAAACCCTCTATGCCAGTTCGGTCACGCTCACACCGGACACCTTCACCACCCACATCGAGGACGGCCGCCTGTTGGTCCATGCCCTGTGGCCCGAGAGCATCGAGGACCTGCGCAAAGGCGAAATGCAGCAACGCGTGCGCCACACCGGAATCTGAAACCCATGTTGCTGGCCACCATACTCGCTCTTTTCGCAAGCATGATCCTGATCGTCTTGCGTGCCTTTGCCGGCCCCAGCGTGTACGACCGCGTATTGGCAGTAAACATGTTCGGGACCAAGACCGTGCTGGTCATCGCGGTGGGAGGTCATGCGCTTGGCTGGACCAGCTTTGCGGACGTTGCCCTGCTGTATGCCATGCTCAACTTCGTGGCCACCATCGCGGTACTGAGATTTTTTGAGGCAACAGCAAAAGAGCCGCCGGCATGAGTCTGCTGGTCGATATACTCAGCGGTCTTTGTCTGTTGGCCGGCAGCTTCCTCTGCATCACAGGTGCAATCGGCCTGCTGCGCCTGCCGGACGTGTTCTGTCGTCTGCATGCCGCGAGTCTCAACGAGACCCTTGGCACCCCGCTGATCCTGCTGGGATTGGCGCTGCAGGTCGGCCCGACCCTGACCAGCGTCAAGCTGTTCCTGGTCGCAGTTTTCATCCTCGCCTCCAACCCCACGGCCACCCATGCCATGAGCCGCGCTGCGCTGCACAGCGGGGAGCGCCCGTTAGTCGATGAGAAAGCACAGGAGATTTCGTCATCGAAATCCTGATCGACATCTTCCTCCTCTCGTTGTTGCTGGCCGTGGCCATCACGGCGCTGCGCATGCGCGACCTGTTTGCGGTTGTCATGCTGTTCGGAATTTACAGCCTGCTGACCGCGATGTTCTTCATGAACCTGGATGCAGTGGACGTGGCCTTTACGGAAGCCGCGGTCGGCGCCGGCGTGTCGACCATCCTGATGCTGGCCGCATTACGACTCGTCGGCCGCTTCGAGAAGCCGCACAAGCACAATCCAATTTTGCCTCTACTGGTGGTGGGGGCCACCGGTGCCGCACTGATCTACGGCTTTTCCGATGCGCCCCTGTTGGGTGACTCCGCGGCCCCTGCGCAGATGCACCTTGCTCCCCGCTACCTTGAGCATGCGCAAAAACAGACGGGGGTTCCGAACGTGGTCACTGCCGTGCTCGCCAGTTATCGTGGTTATGACACCCTCGGTGAGACCGTAGTGGTCTTCACGGCAGGACTCGCCGTGATGTTGTTACTGGGCATGTCATCACCTTCCCCTATTCCGGATTTCGGCAGCACCGACGACCAGCGGGTGCAACGGCATGCGGTCAAGTTACTGATGCCATTCATCCTGCTATATGCGCTCTACGTGCAATTTCACGGCGACTTTGGTGCCGGCGGGGGATTCCAGGCCGGCGTAATTTTTGCCGCCGGCCTGGTGCTCTATGACCTGGTGCTCGGCCATTTGCACACCCGCCAGGTGATTCGTGCCCCCATATTGGTGAGGATGGCTGCCTTGGGCGTACTCATCTACGGGTGCGTGGGCCTTTACAGTCTGCTCAGCGACAAGGCCTATCTCGATTACTCGGCCTTGTCACCCGACGCGGTACATGGCCAGCACCTGGGCATACTGTTGGTCGAACTGGGCGTCGGCCTCACCGTCTTTTCGGTTATCACCCTGATCTACTACGCTTTCTCTGCGCGCAGGCCGAACACATGATCGAGATGTTGCCCGGCCTGTTCAATTACTGGGTTGCGGTAATTCTGATGATGACCGGTTTCTACGTGGTCGTGGCACAAAACAACCTGGTCAAGAAACTGGTGGGACTCGGACTGTTCCAGGCCTCGGTGTTCATTTTCTATATCTCCATCGGTAAGGTCGCCGGCGGTGCCCCACCCATCATCGAACACGGCTCCCAGTTATATTCCAACCCCCTGCCACATGTACTGATCCTCACCGCCATCGTGGTCGGTGTCGCTACCACGGCAGTGGGGCTGAGTCTGATCGTGCGCATCCGGGAGACCTATGGTTCCGTTGAGGAAGACGAAATCAATTCGGCCGACCGCCATGCCGAACTCGACCAGAAGGACGAGGACAACGACCAGGGATGAACTGGGATCAACACCTGATCGCGCTTGCCATCATCGTGCCGCTGCTCAGTGCGCCCTTGTGCATGCTGGTGGGGCAACGCCATGTCGCCTGGTTGATCGGCGTCACCAGCGGACTGGTCGGCCTGCTGATTGCACTGGCTCTGCTGCAGCAGGTCAACACACAGGGGGTGATCAGCTACCAACTTGGTGGCTGGGCGCCACCGCTGGGTATCGAACTCAGGGCTGACCTGCTTAACGCCTTCGTCTTGTTGATCGTCAGCGCGTTGGCCTTTTGGGTTTTTTTGTACGCCCATCGCAGTGTCGCCGCGGAAATCGATGCCGACAGGCAAACCGGCTTCTATGCCGGCTTGCTGCTGATCTATGCAGGACTGGCCGGTATCACGTTGACCGGCGATGCCTTCAATGCCTTCGTGTTCCTGGAGATTTCCTCACTGTCTTCTTACGCTGTGATCAGCATGGGCCGCGACCGGCGCGCCATTACTGCCGCCTTTCAGTACCTGGTAATGGGAACCATCGGCGCCACCTTCATCCTCATCGGGATCGGTTTCCTCTACATGATGACCGGCACGCTGAACATGGCCGACCTGGGACAGCGCCTTCCGGCAGTCAGCGATACCAGCACCGTCCAGTCGGGCTTTGCTTTCATAAGCGTGGGCATCGCACTGAAACTGGCGATGTTTCCCCTGCACCTGTGGCTACCCAATGCCTATGCCTTCGCACCATCGGTCGTGACTGTGTTTCTCGCCGCCACAGCTACCAAGGTTGCCGTTTACCTTTTGCTGCGCATGATCTTCAGCGTGTTTGGCGTGGAGATGACGTTTGTACAGATGCACCTGGAGTACCTATTGTTGCCGCTGGCGACGGTCGCGGTGATCAGCGCATCCCTGGTAGCCGTTTTCCAGACGAACCTCAAACGCATGCTTGCCTACTCCTCGGTAGCGCAAATCGGTTACATGCTGATGGGGATTGGCATGGCCAGCACTGGCGGCGTTGCAGCCACCATTTTGCATCTGTTCAATCACGCGCTGATGAAAGGGGCACTGTTCATGGCGCTCGGTGCAGTGGTACTGCGGGTCGGTAGCGTACAACTCCACCACCTGGCCGGACTTGGCCGCCACATGCCGTGGACCCTGGGAGCTTTCGTCGTTGGTGCGCTGAGCCTGATCGGCATGCCCTTGACGGCCGGTTTCGTCAGCAAATGGTACTTGGTCAGCGCGGCGCTGGATGCCGGCTGGTGGTGGCTCGTGGTGGTGATCGTCATCGGTTCGCTCCTCGCGGTGGTATACGTCTGGCGGGTCATCGAGGTCGTCTGGTTTCGCCCGCCACACCCGGCACTGGCCGGCAAAACCGAGGCGCCCTGGTCTTTGCTGTTCCCCACCTGGGGATTGGCACTGGCAAACGTCTACTTCGGCGTTGAAACGTCTTTGACGACCGGCACCGCAGAAGCCGCGGTCCAGGTCCTGTTTGGGATGACGCCATGAGCACGCAGTGGTTGTTGGCACTGATCCTGGGCACGCCTTTCATCGGCGCATTGCTGATTGCCCTATCCGGACGTTGGGCACGCCTGCGCGACGGCGTGGTGCTGCTGGTACCGCTGGTTCTTTTGTGGCTCATCGCACAGCTGCTGCAAGTGGCACCGGCTCAGCCAGCACACCTGATGCTTGGCGAGATCATGCCCGGGCTGCGCCTGTACCTCGAGGCCGAGCCCCTGGGCATGCTTTTCGCCGGCGTGGCCGCACTGCTTTGGCCGGTCGCCAGCCTTTATTCCATCGGCTACCTGCATGGTAACAAAGAGCAACACCAGACCCGCTTTCATGCCTGTTTTGCCCTTTCAATCGGCGGAACCATGGGCGTGGCACTGGCCGGCAACCTGCTGACCCTGTTCGTGGCCTACGAGATGCTCACCCTTGCCACCTACCCGCTGGTGGTCCACAAGGGGGATGAAAAGGCGATGCAGGGAGGTCGCACCTACCTGGGAATCCTGTTGTTCACTTCGATCGGCCTGTTGCTCCCGGCGATTCTTTGGACCTGGCAGCTTGCAGGCACGCTCGCGTTCACGCCCGGCGGCATTCTGGGGCAGGTCGATATCGATGAGCGTCTGTTGGCGCTGCTGTTACTGCTCATCAGCTATGGCGTCGGTAAGGCCGCACTGATGCCTTTGCACCGCTGGCTGCCGGCGGCTATGGTCGCACCCACACCTGTCTCGGCACTCTTGCATGCCGTTGCGGTAGTGAAGGCCGGCGTCTTCAGTATCGTCAAGATCATGGTTTACATCTTTGGCACTGAACGCCTTGCAGGGCTGGCGGCCAGTGACTGGCTCTTTGGCATCGCCGCGGGGACCATCGTGATCGCGTCGGTCATTGCGCTTCGACAAGACAACCTAAAACGGCGTCTTGCCTACTCCACCATCAGCCAGCTGTCTTACGTGGTCATGGGCGTTTTCATCCTCGCACCACTGTCGCTGGCCGGTGCTGCTCTGCACATTGCCGCACATGCCTTCGGCAAGATCACCCTCTTCTTTGCCGCCGGATCGATCTATACGGCCTCACACAAAACCGAGATCAGCCAGCTCGACGGCATCGGCCGGCGCATGCCGTGGACCATGACCGCCTTCAGCATTGGTGCCTTGTCGATGATCGGCATACCGCCGCTGGCCGGGTTCCTGTCCAAATGGTACCTGCTGCTCGGCGCCTGGCAGGCTGATCACCTGATGGCCATGCTGATCATCACTGTCAGCACCCTGCTCAACGCCGCCTATTTCGCACCCATACTCTACGTTGCGTGGTTTCGGCGACCGAACCCCGCGGTTGGCGATCACGGCGAGGCGCCCTTGGCCATTGTGATCAGCCTCGCGATTAGCGCCATGCTCACGTTAAGCCTGTTCCTTTGGGTGGAAGCTCCAATGAAGCTGGTCAGCGCTATCCCCGGGGTTGTGCTATGAGAGACGCCGAGAAACACTGGCTCGTCCGTGAGTCCACCATCCGCTACCTGTGGCTGGCACTGATCCTGGTACTGGCGCTGACCCTGGTGACCGGCCTTTTCATTCATCAACATCAGCACTTCGGCTGGGAGGACATTTTTGGGTTCTATGCCTGGTACGGTTTTCTCACCTGCATCGGCATGGTGGTCTTTGCCAAGGTCCTCGGTATCTTTCTGAAGCGTCGCGACGACTATTACCGCAAACCGGGTGACAGCGATGAGTGACCTGCTTCTCCCTCCCGGCATCTGGTTGATCCTCAGTGGCCTGCTGCTCGCCATCGCAGACCAACGTTGGCGCCTGCCACTGATCCTGGGCGCCCCCCTGGTGGCGCTGGTCGGCATATGGCTGCTGCCCTTCGATGCGACCTGGTCAATGGAATTCCTCGGTCACGAATTACGCCCATTGCACAGCACCACCAACGGACGCCTATTCGCCACTGTATTCAGCCTGATGGCATTGACCGGTGGCATATTTGCCTGGCGTATTGCCAACCGTGTGGAACTGGGGGCCGCCTTCGTCTATGCCGGTAGCGCAGTCTGCGTGACCTTCGCCGGCGATCTGCTGACCCTGTTCCTGTTCTGGGAACTGATGGCATTGGGCTCGACCCTGGTGATTTGGGCAGCCAATACGGAGGCCGCACGCCGCGCTGCCTACCGCTACCTGATACTACACCTTTTCGGCGGCATGCTTTTACTGACCGGCATTGCCGGCCATGCGCTGAACACCGGATCAGTACTGTTCGTGCCCATGCAGGACGACTCAATGGCTCGCTGGTTGATCCTGGCCGGCTTCCTGTTGAATGCCGGCGCCCCCCCCTTATCAGCCTGGATCGCCGACGCCTATCCAGAAGCCAGCCCGAGCGGCACCGTGTTCCTCTCGGCGTTCACCACCAAGACCGCCGTGTTCGTGTTGATCATGGGCTTTCCCGGCACCTGGGTACTCATTCCTATCGGCCTTTACATGATCTTTTACGGCATCATCTACGCACTGCTGGAAAACGACATGCGACGCATCCTGGCTTACAGCATCGTTAACCAGGTCGGCTTCATGGTGACCGGCGTGGGGATCGGCACCGAAATGGCACTGAATGGTGCCGCCGCACATGCCTTCGCGCACATCATCTACAAGGGACTGCTGTTGATGTCTGCGGGAGCCGTCCTTTATCAGACCGGCAAACGCAAATGCACGGACCTTGGTGGCCTGTTCCAGAGCATGCCCTGGACCGCCCTGCTCGGCACAATCGGAGCACTCGCGATCTCGGCCTTCCCTTTCACTTCTGGCTTCACCACCAAGTCGATGATCTCGCAGGCCGCGGCTGACCAGCACCTGATGATTGCCTGGTTTGCCCTGGTGGCGGCTTCCGCCGGGGTGTTCCTGCATGCCGGCATCAAGTTTCCCTGGTTCGTTTTCTTCCAGAAGGACTCCGGCCTGCGGCCACCCGACCCGCCACGTCACATGCTGCTGGCCATGTGGGCCTTTGCCGTATTGTGTATTGGCCTGGGCATCTGGCCGGAGCCTTTGTATGCCATCTTGGCTCATCCAGTCGATTTCCAGGCTTACACGGGCGCACACCTCGTCGCACAATTCCAGTTGCTGCTGTTCTCCGGGCTGGCGTTCTTCGTAATGCTGCCGATGATGAAACGCACCCTCACCATCACACTGGACTTCGATTGGTTCTACCGGCGCCTCTTCCTGGACCTATGCGAGGCATTCAGCAGGCGCACTGATCGCACGCGCGATGACATCTACAGCCTGTTTATGGCTCATTGGCACCGACTGCTCGGCAGTCTCAATCGCTACCACGGCACCCAGGGCATCCTCGCACGCAGCTGGCCGACAGGCAGTATGGCGTTGTGGGCAGCGGTAGTGCTGGGGATATCGCTATTGATGTTTTTTGTCTGAAAAGCCTAGTTGCTCTCCAGGAAATAGGCCTGCCTGGCGATGAAGTTCTGCGCACTGACCAGGAAATCCTGCTCAAAAAACACCTGGTCAGTTCGCTTTGGCGTCAACCGCTCCGGCTGGGAACGGTGCACCCGACCATCCTTGCAGTTGACCGCGGCAAGCACCAGGTGCGGCCAGAAAGAACTTTCCACCGGTGAGAAGTCATTGATCGGCACACGCAACGTTGCCAGTAACACGCGGTCGGCCGGTGACTTTGCGCAGGCCTGTGTGTATTGCTTGTCTTCAATGGTTGGCTGCATCCCATCCAAAGAGACGTACTCCTCCCCCAGCCGCTCCGCTGCCAGCGTTGCCAGACGTTCACGCAATGCCTGCGAATAGTCCCGGGCAGTCATACCTTTCATGCCCGCATACTCTTCAACATCGGCATCCACGATCACCCACAGACCCGGGGCAGGAGGCGCCTCAGGAGCCGCAACTGCTGGACTGGGCTTCTGCAGCGAAGCAACGGCTGCCACCTGCCTCGGCAATTCCGCCCTCGGTGTTGCCGGCTTTCGCGCGGTCGCAACAGGCGGTGACGGCGCCTCAAGCCCGATGGGATCCGCTGCAACCGCTGTGTTGGCTTTACTGTCCGTGGCCGCAGTGACCCGCTGGGTCGCTTCGGGGAATGCCGGTTTCGCGGTGGCAACCGGGTTTCCGACAGGCTTTTCCGACTGGGCAAGGCGTAATTGCACCGACTCCTTTTCAGCGGGCAGGCCTACTCCTTGCTGGGCTTCTTGAGGTGACTGGTCTGAGGGCGGCTCTTCGGCAGTATCTGAAGTATTCAACGCCTGCAGCAGCGGATCTGCAGCCGGCATCTGCGGCAGCTGTTCGACCATGCTCGCGCCATCGTCACCGGGCGTTGTATCAGGAAAAAAACGCGGCACCAAGAGCAATCCAACCCCAAGAATGATCAGCAGGATGGAAGGGTTTGCGACATCGACCTTAATGCCAAAACCCTCTACCTTGCTGCTGGGCGTCCCTTCCCGGTGCCCCTTGCCTGCAAGGAAAATGTAGAGACCGAAACTGATCAGCACCACCCCGATGATGGTCAACACCGTATCGAAAGACACTCTCTCCTCCTGATCCTTGAAGTCTTTATTCCGACTGGAGTTTAGCAGGCAACCCTGTCACTGAACGATTGACGAAAAAAAACCGGGTTGAGAACTCAGCCCGGTTTTAGTAGCACAAAGGGGAGATAGACTTACCCGGCCATCTCCAGGTCATCCTGGACGGCATCGATGCCCGCCTGGGCACACATCTCGTCTGTCTCGCCACTGGGTGCGCCCGAAACGCCAACACCACCCAGCAGTGAACCACCTACCTCGATAGGCAGCCCCCCGGCAGACATGATCAGACGCGGCTGACGGCCAACCGGGGTACCGGCTCGATCGCTCATCGCCGAGGTGGCCGCATTGAACATCACCGCGGTAAACGCCTTGTCACGGCTGATCGGCACCGTGATCGGGGCTGCGATGGTGTCTCGCATGATGATCTGTTCGGTACCGTCGCGGTCAACCACCGTCACCGCAATCTGGATGCCCTCCTTCCGGCAGGCTTCGATAGCGGCATTGGCAATTGTCTGGGCGGTCTGCAAGGTCAAACGCTTGACGTTGACCATCATGTTGTCGTCTTCTGCGTGGGCATTTCCGCCGATCAGACTTGCGATCAGGCAGCCGTAAAACATCGGGCGTAATTTCATGATCTCCTCCTTCTTTCCTGGAAACGGATTTCTCGGCAGTCACAACTTATCCGACAAAGACGCCACAAATCACTTGCTTATTCCAGGGGCAGCAGAAACACGATGCTCGATTCTCATGCACCGTACTTTGTCTGGACATAATCGAGCACGATTTTCTGGAAATCGGCCGCAATGTTGTCCCCTTTCAAGGTGACCTTTTTCTCCCCGTCGACATACACCGGTGCTGACGGCGTTTCCCCGGTGCCGGGCAGACTGATGCCGATGTTGGCGTGCTTGCTCTCTCCGGGACCATTGACGACGCAGCCCATGACCGCCACGTCCATTTCTTCCACGCCGGGATATTGCGCGCGCCACACAGGCATCTGCTCGCGCAGGTACGACTGGATGTCTTTTGCCAATTGTTGGAAATAGGTGCTGGTCGTCCGCCCGCAGCCGGGACAGGCGATCACCTGCGGCATGAAGGCCCGCAACCCCATTGACTGGAGAATCTCCTGGCCTACCTGGACCTCCTGGGTCCGGTCCCCCCCAGGCTCCGGGGTGAGGGAGATCCGGATCGTGTCCCCGATACCCTGTTGCAACAGCACCGCCAGGGCGGCTGTCGACGCGACGATACCCTTGGAACCCATGCCTGCCTCGGTGAGGCCCAAGTGCAGTGCATATTCACAACGCTCGGCCAACGTTTGGTACACAGCGATGAGATCCTGTACCCCACTCATCTTGCAGGAGAGCACGATCCGGTCGCGGCCCAAGCCAATCTGCTCCGCTTTCGCGGCGCTTTCCAGGGCTGAGGCCACCATGACCTCGCGCATCATCTGGTCGGCGTCAAGCGGATCTGCAGACCGCGCGTTCTCGTCCATCATCGAGGCCACCAGCCCCTTGTCCAGCGAGCCCCAGTTAACACCGATACGTACGGCCTTGTCGTAACGAATGGCGGTTTCGATCATGCTGGCGAACTGGGCGTCTTTTTTCTCCCCACTGCCAACATTGCCAGGGTTGATCCGATATTTGGCCAGCGCCTGGGCGCAATCGGGATACTGATCCAACAGCCGATGGCCATTGAAATGGAAATCCCCGACAAGTGGCACTTTCACCCCCGTTTTGTCGAGTCCTTCGCGGATCGCCGGCACGGCACGTGCCGAGGCCTCGTTATTGACCGTTATTCGGACCAGTTCAGACCCGGCCCGCGCCAATGCCGCCACCTGTTCAATCGTGGAGGCCACATCAGCGGTATCGGTATTGGTCATGGACTGAACCACAACCGGCGCATCGCCGCCGACAGTGACATGCCCTACACGCACAGGTACGGTGCGATGACGTTGAATTGGATGGGTCATTTTTTGATTGGGATCATCCGCAGACGGGGAAAAGTGTGAAGTTTACCCGTTAAGGCCCTCCTTCCCCAGCCCACTGGCCTTTCCCGGCGGGTAAAAAGACCTTGAAAAAATTTTGGATGAATCGACGCCAACCCCGGCCCGGCAACCCGTCTCGGGGGTTATTGGCAGCTGGCAACCGCTCTACCTGAGCGACTTACTTGAGACGATTGATGCCCAGCAGGCTGAGGATGTACTTCTCGTAGATCGGCTCTGAGGTGCCCTTTTTCATCTTGCGCATGAAGTACTTTTCGAACGCGATCTTCGCCATGTGCACCCATTTCCCCTTCTTGAACCAGGCCACGTTGCGTGGTGGTATCTGGGGTAGCGCAACGAAGGCTGCGCCTGTGTCACCCATATCGGCCAGGCAGATGGCATTCCAGGTGCCCTTCCGGTCCGGTTCCAAGCCTTTGAGTTCGTTGCTGATGTTTTGCACGATAGCTGTGACCATGGACTCGATCATGTACCCGGTCTTGGGCGCACCGGTTGGCACCGGCGTCGCCTCCACCGGTGGTATCGCAATGCACACGCCCGCGGAGTAGATGTTCTTATAGGTCGGGTTCCGCTGGTGCTCGTCGACGAAGACGAAACCACGCGGGTTGCAGAGTTCAGGTACCTTCATCACTGCATCGACGCCCTTGAATGCCGGCAACATCATGGCCATGTCGAATTCGACCTCGTGGTCGGCCTTCTTCTGGCCATCGTCGCCGTATTCCTCGGCAAACAGTTTGCCCGCCTGCAACCTGGTGGTCTTCGCATTCGTGATCCATTGAATATGATGGCTGCGCATTTCTGACTCGAGCATGCCTTTCGAGTCTCCCACTCCCCCAAGGCCAAGGTGACCTATGTAGGGTTCAGAAGTCACGAACTTGATATGGACCTTGTCGCGCATCTTGCGCTTGCGCAGATCGGCGTCGACGATGAAGGCAAACTCGTATGCCGGGCCAAAGCAGGAGGCAAAAGGCATCGCACCGATCACGATAGTCCCGCTGCCTTTTTCCAGAAGTTTCTTATAATCCGCATAGGTCTGCTCCGCATGGTCCACTGTGCAGATCGAATGGCTGTTACCTTCAGGACCGGAACCTTCCACTTCCTCGAATGCCAGGCGCGGCCCGGTAGCGATGATCAGGTAGTCATAATCCAACCTGTCGCCACCTGCGAACGCGATCTGGCTGTTCTCTGCGTCGATCTTTTCGCACCGCTTGCCGACAAAGTTGATGTCCTTGCGTTGCAGGCGAGGCCCGATATCAAAGGTGATGTCACCGCGCTCGCGCCAACCAACAGCCACCCAGGGGTTGGAAGGCACGAACTGAAAGTAGGGGTTCTCGTTGACCACGGTAACTTCATGTTGAGCGTCCAGTTCCGAACGCAGTTCGTAGGCGGCAGGCAGCCCCCCGGTCCCCGCGCCCAGTACGACAATGTGTGCCATTTCTATTCCTCCAAGGCGTCGGCAGTAACAATCGTTGCCGGCCGCGACTTTAATTTGTTCCTCAGGCTGGCATTTTCATGCAATCACAGTGCTCTGATGGCACCTTATTCCGATTCCGGGATCGCTCCCGGACAAACTGTTCAGCGATTACCATAACGCCTTGACCAGGGTCGGGTTATTGATCTGAGGCACAAAAAAAGCCGGCACCCTCTGGTGCCGGCTTCTGCTATGTCCAGGTTTATTACCTTGGCTTACAGATCGCCGTTCACTCCCGCGTCCACGATACTGTAGATGGTGTCACGCACCTGCTTTGCCAGCGGTTGCAACTCGGGCGGAAGATCCACGGCGTGGAGCATCATGTCCATGTTCATGGTGACCAGCCAACCCTGTCCTTCGGCATCTTCCAGCACGGCAATCCGGCAGGGCAGAAAACCGGCAAAAATAATGTTGTACTCGACCATCTTCTTGGCAATCAGTGCGTCACAGAAGGCAAGGATTCGCATGTATCGCGCTTCCTCGCCCATCGCCTCCACCTGCTCGGACAGAGGCAGGTCGGCCACCAGTTTGAAATTCAGCACGTTGGCGCGAAGTTTCATGGAATCGATGGCATCGTCGACCGATATATCCTCGGCCAACTTGAAACGCTGAATACTCGAGTTGACCATCTGCTGCGCAATCGCCTTGTCGAAAGCCGGCGTTTCGATATGCTGTTTTTTGTCCGCCGCCAAAACTCCGCTCGACATCAAAACCATCAGGATTGCAAGCCACAAATTCTTCATTTCATCTTCCTCTTCTTCGATTCGTCTGTTCGTTGGGAAAAGCGCCCATTTAATCTACCGGTTATGGACGGATTGCTTCGTACTTTATTCCTTATTCTTTGTCGCCGGCAGTGTCGGACCCATCATCTCGGTCGCCGGAGCTTCTTTTAAGCTTTCGCCAAAACCATGCCTGGGACTGGACCTGGCCGGTTCTGACGTACTCAAGCGCAGCGCCATGACAAAGGTTCCACTGCAGGCGCGAGAATACACGCTTTGCGCCGACGACGAGCAACCTGTCCCCGATAAACAAATCGGTATCCTCCTCCGGCAACAGCAGGTATTCCCCGTCGCGTTCCACCAGCAACACAATGGCCGGTAAGGATCGATCACGGAACCAGGGATCGCGCAACACTTCGCCCAGCTTGACCTGCTCCCCCGCCTTCTCGGCCTCGCAAATCGCCTCGCTCAACTCCCTGTCGATCAGCAGTTCCTCGAGCGCCGGCACCTTGGTGTTGACCAGCGCACTGATGCGGCTGATCAACTCGCAGGCCCAGCTGTCATCCTGGTGCATTGCCAGAAAGCTAAACTGGTGCAGCATCGGGGTGGCCAGCATCACGCGGATACGATCGGCAATGATGACGCTCGGATGCATGACCATGTCAGCGTTCACGGCGTCGATGATGGCCTGGTTCTCTGAATGGTTCTGACGTACCACCACGAAGACATCCGGGGCCACATCGCGTGCTGTCATCACAATAGACAGGTTATCGGTATCATCGTCTGTACCGGCAACAATTCCCACTGCCCGGTCCAGGCCAGCTTCCAGCAGGGTTTCGGCCTCGGTACCCACTCCCTTCACCCAGCCTTCAGGAGGCTCACCGGTGATGTCCGGACGCGCCTCGATCACCTTGACCTGCAAGCCTTCTTTGGTCAGACGAGATGTCATGGCCTTGCCAAAACGTCCGTAGCCACAAATCACCCACAGCCCTTCCCTGGGTGGATAAACGGGATCTTCCAGCTGCGTGTTTTCTTCCCCACCCAGCCAACGCTGCAGCAGGTACAGGCAGGGAGTATGGAATGCCGTCCCCAGATACATGGAAAACGTGTCGAACGGATCGACGATATGGTCGGTACCGAACGAGGCAAGATTGGCTTCGACATCGCGGGAATCCGCCCGGCAGATGACCTTGATATCCGGATGCAGAAGTTTGCTGGTGATGGCGATCTTCAGGTTGGTTTCGTTGTCGTCGGTCACCGCCACCACCGCCGAACAGGCAGGGTGAGGCAGGCCAGCCTCCTGTAGGTGCAAAGGTTTGCGCGCATCCGCGCTCAGGGCGGGTACGTGATCCCGCAGGTTTTGCAGCTGGATCAGGTTGGTCCGCTGCTCGCTCCTGTCGATCACCACCGCATGCTGTCCACGGTCGGTCAATGCGCGCACCAGGGTCTGCCCGGTCTCCCCGTAACCACAGATCAGGTAAAAGGGTTCGCGCAAGCGACTGATGCGTCGGGCAAAACTGCGCTCGGCCAGGGCACGCTGAAAGGTCTTGTCCTGCACCAGCGAAAGAATCGTACCCAGCGCATAAATCCACGCCACCACGGCCGTGTACAAGGAGACCGTTACCCACAAGCGTTGCGTATCGGTGAACGCGTAAGGGATTTCGCCAAAGCCGATGGTGGTGGACATGAAGCTGACGAAATAAAACGCATGAAAGATGCTCATGTACCAGGTATTACCCTGCGGGTCTTCGCCCGGGATCAGGATGAGCCCCAGTATCGCCACGGTGTAAACAGCGATCAGCGTCAGCAAAGGCTGACGCATGCGTCTAAGAAACAGGAAGACGATGTTATCCATCGTGTGCTTGGAGGCTTATCAGCGTCGCAACATGACCGTTTCGATAATCAACAAGACCACCGAGATCACGTTTGCCAGCAAGGCTCCTCCTGACAAAGAGACGATGCTGGCAGTAACCGTCGGGGTCAGGCCATCACCGCCACCATGTACTGCAACGACCCAGACGATCGACGCCGCCAGCAATTGCAGGTTCGCCACCAGGCTGGTGGCCAGCAAAACGGCACCCATCTGGCTCCTGTCGCCGAATTTAAGCACCGTCGCGATCAGGTTGACCACTACGACCGCGAACAGCTCGTAGACGTGATGGTGATCAGGATTGTCGATTTCCCCCACGAAGAACCCGAAGTTCAGCGTCAAGGCCAGGACAATGAAAAAACCAAAAACAACTTTTTCAGGGTTCATGAGCGCTCGCATTCTGGTTTGTTATTGAATTCGCCGGCCACGCGTTTCTTGTGGCCTCTTTTTTCTATGAATCCTAGCCCGAATACGTGTTGCACGCACAGGCACCTCCATCAGGACGAACCCTGATTGTTACTAAAGGTAACAACTGCTAGCCTGCCTGCATGTCTCGCCCCACTCCACCCCCGCGTCTGGACCTGCCGCTGATCCTGGGCCTGTTTGCCCTGTTCCTGTTTGCCTCCCCGTTCACGGTATGGCTGGCACGGCTGCAACTGCCCTGGTTCGTGCCGTACGCTTTCTGGGCACTGGTGCTGTTTCTGGCAGCCTGGAGCGCACAGAGGAATGGCCGCAATGAGCCATGACCTGGCGACGTTGTTCCTCGTCGGCCTGGGCTATCTCGGCCTGCTGTTCCTGCTGGCACACCACACTGACAAGGGCAATATTCCGGCACGCTGGGTGTCGCACCCCCTGACCTATACGCTGTCGCTCGGCGTATATGCGACATCCTGGAGCTATTACGGCAGTGTCGGTTATGCCCATGACCATGGCTTCATGTTCCTCACGATCTATCTCGGCGTCACCCTGGCTTTCATCCTGAGCCCGGTGCTGCTGCAACCGATCCTGCGCCTGACCCGGGATTACCAGCTGACCTCATTGGCCGACCTGTTGGCCTTCCGTTACCGCAGCCAGGCGGTTGGCGTGCTGATCACCCTGTTCATGCTGTTCGGCACCCTCCCCTACATCGCCTTGCAGATCCGCGCCGTGGCGGAGTCCATGCACGTGCTGACACAGGAGGCGCCTCCGAATCTCATCGCACTGGTTTTCTGCATCACCCTAACCCTGTTCGCGGTGCTGTTTGGCGCACGCCACCTTTCCTCGCGCGAGAAGCACCGCGGCCTGGTCGCGGCCATCGCCTTTGAATCGCTGATCAAGCTGCTGGTATTTCTCGCCATCGGATTTTTTGCGCTTACCGAGGTATTTGAAGACACGAGCGGATTGGCAGCCTATCTGCAGCGTCACCCCGAGGCATTACAGGCCCTGTATGCCCCGGTTGGCGAAAGCCCTTGGAACGCGCTCATTTTCCTGTCTTTCGGCGCTGCCTTCCTGTTGCCCCGCCAGTTTCACATGCTGTTTGCCGAGAACCTTGATCCGCGGGCACTGCGCACTGCCAGCTGGGCGCTGCCGCTATTCCTGCTACTTCTCAACCTGCCGATTCCCGTGATCCTCTGGGGTGGCCAGTACCTCCAACTCGACATGCATCCGGACTACTTCGTGCTCGGCATCACCCTTGTCAATGGCCCTTCATGGTTGTCCCTGCTGGCCTTCATCGGTGGCCTCTCTGCTGCCAGCGCGATGGTGATCATCACCAGCCTGGCCCTGGCCTCGATGAGCCTCAACCACCTGCTGCTGCCGCTGGCTCACCCTGACCCGGCGATGAACCTGTATCGCTGGATTCTGTGGGGCCGCCGCATCCTGATCGCGCTGGTGATCATGGCCGGCTACCTCGTCTACGTATCCCTGCAACACAAGCAGGGCCTGGTACAACTGGGACTGATTTCCTTTGTCGCAGTAGCCCAGTTCCTGCCTGGTATCGTCGGCCTGCTGTACTGGAGGCGCGCCACCCGGTGGGGCTTCGTCGCAGGCTTGTTGGCCGGTGCAGCGATCTGGGCAGTGACGCTGATCGCCCCCCTGATGCACCAGTCCGGCATGCTGCTCGTGGAAGTGCCCATCGAACAGTGGGTAACCTGGAGCGGGATGAACAAATGGGCCTTCGCAACCTTCGCCACGGTCGGTATGAATGGCCTGTTGTTTGTACTGGTCTCCCTGGCAACCCGGCAGAGCCCGGGCGAAACGGATGCCGCACATGCCTGCTGCAGCGACTGGCTGGTTCCACTCGAGGGCGTGGTGGCCGCTGGCTCCCCGGCGGACTTTCGCGTCGGCTTGGCGGAGACACTCGGCAAACCCATGGCAGAGCGCGAGGTCGACCAGGCACTCGCCGATCTGAACATGCATCCAGGTGAACGCCGCTCCAACGAACTCCGGCGCCTGCGGGAACGCATTGAGCGCAACCTCTCAGGCCTGCTCGGGCCCCAGCTGGCACACATGATCGTCAACCGGCGCCTGGTAATGGACCACCAGGCGAAGAATGCGTTGGCTGACTCCATGCACTATGTGGAAGAACGCCTGGAGGCCTCGCGCTCCCAACTCCAGGGGCTGAGTATCGAACTGGATAACCTGCGCCGCCTGCATCGCCAGATCCTGCAGGACCTGCCGCTGGGTGTCTGCGCGCTGGACCACGAGGGACGCATCGTGTTGTGGAACCTGGCACTGGAAATCATCTCTGACCTGCCCACGCGCCACGTCGCCGGTTCGCAGTTGGAGACCCTGCCCGCGCCCTGGGGCGAACTGCTCAGTGGTTTTGCCCGCGCCGGTGAACAGCACGTGCACCGCATGCAGGTTGTCGTAGCCGGCAAGCCGCACTGGTACAACCTGCACAAGTCTCTGTATGCAGAGCCGGACCGTATCGCGAGCGACTCAGCCCCCGGCATGGTCATGATCATCGAGGACCTGACCGACCTTGGCCAGCTCGAAGCCGAGCTGACACACAGTGATCGCCTGGCATCAATCGGCAGGCTCGCTGCCGGGGTGGCACACGAGATCGGCAACCCGGTCACCGGCATCGCCTCGCTCGCACAAAACCTGCGCGAGGAATCCGACCCTCAGCTGGTGCGCGAGTCAGTCGAAGACATCATCGCCCAGACCCGGCGGATCGCCAATATTCTCAAAACCCTGCAGAGCTTCAGCCGCGGTGGCCTGCACCTGGCCCAGTATGAAACCTTCCCATTGTGCGAGGTGATCGGGGAATCCCTGCATCTGATCGAGCTTACTCACAAGCATCGCCGTATTCACTTCGACACGCATTGCCCTGGCGGCATCCGGCTCACGGGTAGCCGTCAGCAGCTCTCTCAGGTCCTGGTAAACCTGCTCAACAATGCAGTGGATGCCTCCCCCGATGGGGAACAGGTTGCGACACACGTTACGCAACAGGATCAACAGGTCGACATCTGCATCGATGACCATGGCAGCGGAATACCCAAGGATCTGCAGGAAACCGTTTTCGAACCCTTTTACACCACCAAGCCCACTGGCCAGGGCACGGGCCTGGGTCTGTCACTGGCACATCGCATCGTTGAAGAACTCGGTGGTCGTCTTACCATCGAGGAGTTACCACACCCTGGTACGCGCATGCGGATCAGCCTGCCCCTGCAAGCCCCGGTGAACCCATCATGAACAATATCCTCATTATCGAAGACGAGACTGTCATCCGCGGCGCCCTGCGTCGACTTTTGGAACGCCATCACTACCAGGTCAGTGAGGCGGGGGCCGTCGAAGAGGCCGGCGACCTGCAGGACTATGACCTCGTGATCTCTGATCTGCGCCTGCCCGGCAAGTCCGGTACGGCGGTGATCGATATGGCTATGGATGTACCGGTCATCATCATGACCAGTTACGCCAGTGTCTCCTCGGCGGTCGAAGCCATGAAACTGGGCGCGATCGATTACATCGCCAAGCCTTTTGATCACGACGAGTTGATCATGATGGTGAAAAAGGCCCTCACCAATCGCCTGCAGCAGCGTCGTACCCGGGCCCTGCAGAGCGATGTTGATCAAGCCTTCCCGGTAGACGGCATGGTGGGCCGCAGCGAGGCCATGCGCGACGTTTGTGAGCGTATCCACAAGATCGCACCGACCGAGGCCACGGTGTTGATTCTTGGTGAATCCGGCACCGGCAAGGAACTGGTCGCACGTGCCCTGCATAAACAGAGTCGCCGTGCGGACGCGCCTTTCGTGGCTTTCAACTGTGCTGCCGTGCCGGAGCAGGCCATCGAGTTGGAGCTGTTCGGCAATGGGCCGCATGAAGGCCTGTTTCATACGGCCGATGGCGGCACCCTGTTCCTGGACGAGATCGGCGAACTGCCTGTCCCGGTACAGGGCCGCCTGTTGCGCCTGCTACAACCAGACCAGCAACGGGACACCAGCCAACCGGATGTCCGGGTCATCGCGGCAAGTCACCGCGACATTAGACAACTGGTCCAGGACAAACTCTTTCGCAGTGACCTCTATTTTCGTCTGCGCGTCATGGAACTGACATTGCCCCCCCTGCGCGAACGCGGAGATGACATCATCGAGCTGGCCGTGCACCTGCTCGATCGCACCTGTAAACAACTCGGACGCGACACCCTCAACCTGAGTCGCGAAAGTATGTTGGCGATCCGCCGGTACAGCTGGCCCGGCAACGTCCGCGAGTTGTCCAACGCCATCGAACGCGCTGTCATTCTGTGTGAAAGTAATCAGATAACACCCGAGCTGCTGGCTATCGACCACCACGTCGGGGGACCCGAAGCCGCTGCCGATGTGGGCGAGAAGCTGTCACTGGAAGAATACTTCAGGGTTTTCGTACTGGAGCACCAGGACAAGATGAACGAGACCGAGTTGGCCGCCGCACTGGGTATCAGCCGCAAGACACTGTGGGAAAGACGTCAGCGGTACGGCCTGCCCCGTAACCGCAAGCGCTGATACGACCGCCAGCCCGACGGACGAGCAACATCGTGCACAACTCCGAGCTCCTGCGAGGCATCGCGCTCACGACCATTGCCTGCTTCGTGCTTGCTGGCATGGATGCCCTGGGCAAACACCTGATGCAGAACCTGCACCCCACCCAGGTCGTGTGGGCACGGTACACCTTCCACACGATCCTGGTCGGCCTGGTGTTTGGTGTACAGCACCACGAGTCATTCCTGATGCCGCGTCATCCCTGGCTGCAGATCGTGCGGGGCCTGTGCCTGCTTGGCGTGACACTCGGAATGTACTTCGCTATCCGCACAATTCCTCTCGCCGATGCCACCGCAATCATGTTCCTGGCTCCAGTGCTGGTGACCCTGCTTGCAGGCGTATTACTCAAGGAAGCCATTACCCTGCTGCACTGGCTGGCGCTCGTTCTCGGTTTTGGCGGAGTGTTGATGATCGTGCAGCCTGGCTTCACCGCACTGGAACCCGCGATGCTGTTGCCACTGGGCTCAGCCGCTTTCCTTGCTTTTTATTTCGTGATTACCCGTTATCTCAAAGGACGAGATGGCGAACGGACCACACTCTTCCACACCACAGCCAGCGGCAGCATTCTGATGAGCGTGGTGGTCATCGGCTTCTGGGTCGAACCCTCTGTCTATGAATGGTTATCGCTGATTATCATCGGACTGCTCGGCGCCACCGGACACCTGCTTTTGATCAGGGCCTTTCACCTCGGGGAGGCCTCCAGCCTCTCACCTTACCTGAATGCCCAGATCGTGGCCGCCGCGCTCTACAGCGTCTGGATATTCGACGACCCCCTGTCCCCGGGTTTTATCGCCGGCGCATCGCTAATCGTTTTTGCGGGACTGTTGACCTGGAAGCAGAACCGCAGCACAGAATGACTATCACCAGCTGACAAATTGTCAGCACGCAACGATTATGCAAAGGTTCAGTTCAGGGCGGCCTCCCTTTCCCAAGCCGCCAACAATTTTTCCCCTTTTCCCCCGCGAAACACCCACGTCACGATACGTAACAAATTAGTGTTGTAGGCGTTACGACTCGTAACGCCATGGGCCTTTTCGCTCATCTTTGGAGCAGCTCAAGCTCTTGTAACGCTTTGACTTTTACCCCGTTGACCAGAACAATCCGCGCGTTGTTCCCCAAACAACAAGCGAAAGCCGATCCGGTTGCTTCAGCACCTTATTCAAAAGGACAGCGACAAAAACAGCTGAAGCCAGGCATCAACCGGATTTGCATCTATCCAAAACTCTGCGGAGCGATCGAGATTATGAGTCAACAAGCATCCGACTACTGGCGGGCGAACATTCGCCTGGTCAGCATTCTCCTGGTGATCTGGTTTGTCGTGTCATACGGCTTCGGGATCATCCTCGCCGAACCGCTCAATGCCATCCGAATCGGTGGTGTTGGCCTCGGCTTCTGGTTTGCACAACAAGGTTCCATGTACACCTTTGTTGCGCTGATCTTCTATTACGCCATACGCATGAACAAACTCGATCGCGAGTTTGACGTGCACGAAGATTGAGGTAGCGCATCATGGACCTGAGTACACTCACTTACATCGTCGTTGGTGCGACCTTCCTGCTTTACATCGGTATCGCCATCTGGGCACGGGCCGGTACCACCGGCGAATTCTACGTGGCCGGCAAGGGCGTTCACCCCGTCGCCAACGGTATGGCCACCGCGGCAGACTGGATGTCTGCAGCATCCTTCATCTCCATGGCAGGCCTGATCGCCTTCAATGGTTACGGCGCCTCTGTCTTCCTGATGGGCTGGACCGGCGGTTACGTGCTCCTGGCAATGCTGCTTGCCCCTTACCTGCGTAAATTCGGCAAGTTCACGGTGCCGGAGTTCATTGGCGAGCGCTTCTACTCGAAGACTGCGCGTGCGGTGGCCGTTGTCTGCCTGATCCTGGCATCCGTAACCTATGTTATCGGCCAGATGAAAGGTATCGGCGTGGCCTTCTCCCGCTTCCTGGAGACCTCCTACGAGGCAGGCCTGCTGGCCGGTATGGGTATCGTGTTCGTTTACGCGGTACTCGGCGGCATGAAGGGCATCACCTACACCCAGATCGCGCAGTACGTTGTACTGATCTTCGCCTACACCATTCCGGCCGTGTTCATCTCCATGAACATCACCGGCAACCCGCTGCCGCAGCTGGGACTGATCGGTTCGATGGCAGATGGTTCCGGCATGACCATGATGGAGAAACTCGACCAGGTGGTGACCGACCTTGGCTTCGGGCAATACTCGGAACAGGTGATGGGCAGCAAGCTCAACATGTTCGTCTACACCCTGTCCCTGATGATCGGTACGGCAGGTCTGCCTCACGTCATCATCCGTTTCTTCACCGTACCCAAGGTGAAGGATGCCCGTTCATCCGCGGGTTGGGCGCTGGTATTCATCGCGATCCTGTACACGACTGCCCCGGCTGTGGCTTCCATGGCGCGCCTCAACCTGATGGAAACCATCCAGACCGGCCCGGTCGGTGAAGAAACCGCCAACCTGGCCTATGCTGACGCACCGCAGTGGTTCAAGAACTGGGAGAAGACCGGCCTGTTGCAGTACGAAGACAAGAACGGCGACGGCCGTATCCAGTACTACAATGACAAGAACCCGGAAATGGTTGCCAAGGCCGAGTCCTTCGGTTGGAAAGGCAACGAGATGACCAAGGTCGACCGTGACATCATGGTACTGGCCAACCCGGAAATCGCGGGCCTGCCAAACTGGGTTATCGCCATCGTGGTTGCCGGTGGTCTTGCCGCCGCACTTTCCACTGCAGCGGGTCTTTTGCTGGCCATAGCCTCCGCCGTTTCGCATGACGTGATCAAGGGCATGATCAACCCGGATATCTCCGAGAAGAACGAGTTGCTCGCCTCGCGCCTTTCCATGGTCGGCGCGATCGCCCTGGCCGGTTATCTTGGCTTCAACCCACCGGACTTCGCGGCCGGGACGGTGGCCATTGCGTTCGGCCTGGCTGCATCGTCCATCTTCCCGGTACTGATGATGGGTATCTTCAACAAGAAGATGAACCGTCAGGGCGCTGTCGCAGGCATGATCGCCGGTATCGGTGTCACGATGCTGTACGTGTTCCAGCACAAGGGCATCTTCTTCATTCCGGGCACTGCGTTCCTGGGTGACATGGAGGCCAACTGGTTCATGGGCATCTCACCGAACGCCTTCGGCGCCGTGGGTGCGCTGGTGAACTTCGTTACGGCTATCATCGTCTCCAAGATGACCAGCGAGCCGCCGGAGCACATCCAGCACCTGGTAGAAGACATTCGTGTACCGAAAGGCGCGAGTGCCGCCGTCGACCACTGAGTTGGCGGATAAAATTTCCCTATGAAGCTTTGCCCCGCCTTCTGGCGGGGCGTTTTTTCAGCGGAGGAAATTTTCACAAGACGCCTCGGAAAAAACGGCAAGCGCAAAAACAGATGGCTTGTCAGTTACCATCCCTAGCGAGGCACCTTGTGTAAGTTCCCACGAATTCGAGAATTCAATGGAAGTCGAGCTGCTCGAAATTCAACATTTTCTGGCACAGCACCGCCCCTTCAGCCTGCTGCCTGACAGTCTCCTGAAGACACTGCCGGAACAGTTGGAAGTCATCTATCTGAAACGTGACAAGCCCTTCCCGCCCTACGACAAGCATTTCTACATCGTAAGAAGCGGCGCGCTGGAGCTGTGTGCCGGCGAAGATACCGTGTGTGAACAATTGGACGAAGGTGGAATGTTCGCCGCAGGTTGCGCGTTGCTCGACGTCGAAGTGTTCGAGAGTGGCAAGGCCATCGAGGACACGCTGCTTTACATGGGCAATTGCGAACTGTTGTATCGCCTGAGCCAGGAGGTCCCTGAGTTCGGCAACCACTTCACCGCTTCGGTCAGAGAACGCCTGAAAAACGCGGTCGCCGCACTGCAGCCTGAAAGTGGTACAGAGGTCATCAATGACCAGTCGGTCATCGAGATCCTTCGCAAAGAGCCCGTCTGCGTCGAAGCCAACCAATCCATCCAGCAGGCAGCGGCAAGCATGACCGAAAAAGGGGTCAGCTCTCTGCTGATCACCGAAGGGGACAGCCTGGTCGGCATCGTCACCGACCGGGACATCCGCAAGCGTTGTGTCGCTCCCGGGCTTCCATTCGAAACGCCGGTGAGCGCCATCATGACACCGGAACCCTACACCATCCGTGCAGAAACGCCCGTCACTGAGGCGCTGTTGCACATGACGCGCCTGGGTGTTCACCATCTGCCTGTCATCAACGAACACGGCGCCGTGGGGATGTTCACGGCAACCGACGTGGTACTCAACCAGGGGGGCAACGCGGCGCTGCTGGCCACCAGTATTGCCAAGGCGAAAGATATCGAGGACCTGATCGAGACATCGCAGCGCATACCGGCCCTGCACGGCCAACTGGTCAGGGGTGGTGCGACCTCGTCACAAATCGGTGAGACGCTGTCACACATGACCGACGCGATTACGGTGCGCCTGCTGCAACTTGCCGAAGAGGAATTGGGCCCACCTCCTGTGCCCTATGTTTGGCTCGCGGGCGGATCACAGGGACGCAGCGAACAAAGCTCACATTCGGATCAGGATAATGCACTGCTGATATCTGACGAGATGCGAGCGGAGCATGATGACTATTTCGCCAAGCTCGCCAAAATCGTCAGTGACGGCCTGAACGCCTGTGGGTTTGTTTACTGCCCAGGCGAGGCGATGGCAACCAACCCCAAGTGGCGCCAACCCCTTGAAAACTGGCAGGACTATTTCGATCGCTGGATACTCACGCCAGAACCCATGGCACTGATGTTGTCCAGCATCTGGTTCGACCTGCGCCCGGTCCACGGCGATTTTTCGTTGTTCGAAGCACTGCAGGGGTACGTACTGCCAAAGGCAAAGAGCAGCCAGTTTTTCCTCGCTTACATGATGTCGAACGCGATGCAACACCGTCCCCCTCTGGGGTTTTTCCGGCAGTTCGTCCTGGTGCACGATGGCCAGCACGACGACACGCTCGACCTCAAACACACCGGCATCGTACCGGTCACCGATATCGCCCGGTTACTCGCACTGTCCGGTGGCATCAGTGACGTGAACACGCTGAAACGTCTCCGGGCGGCCGCAAAAAAAGGCCTGATGTCAGAAGAGATGGCGGAGAACCTTGAAGATGCCCTGGAGCTGATTGCAGGCCTGCGGGTGCGCCACCAGGCGACACAGATCGCCCGCGGAGAAGCCGCCGACAACTTCCTCGACCCGGATGAACTTTCCAGCCTCGAGCGCAGCCATCTGAAAGATGCCTTCCGCGTCATTCAGACCCAGCAGGAGATTATGATCAAACGTCTCGGCGCAGAAAATCTTCGATGAGCGTGCTGGATAGATTCAGAAGCACCCAAACCTTGCGCCAACGGGCTGTAAAAAAGGCGGAGCCGGGCATCATGCATGATTTCCTGTCCAGCCCCCTGATCGACCCCAAAACCCCGATTGAGCAGACACCCATTGTCTCCCTCGATCTGGAAACAACCGGCCTGGATCCGAACAAGGACGATATCGTCAGTGCCGGCCTGGTCGAGATGCAAAACGACCGCATCCGCCTGAACAGCATCTGGCATCAACTGGTCAGGCTACAACGTGAGCTGCCACACCAGTCCGTGGTCATCCACAACATCACCGATGACCAGATGCAGCAGGGACGTCCGCTGGCCGAAGTGCTGCCGGAAATCCTGCGTCGCCTCCAGGGCAAGGTCATGCTGGTGCATTACAAATCGGTCGAACAGAATTTTCTCAACGCCGCCTGCCTGCGCCTGTATGGTGCTCCCTTCGTCATCCAGACTATTGATACACTGCAACTGGGTATGCGCGTTTTCGAATTACAAAACCACACCATCCAGCCGAGCGACCTGCGCCTTTTCAACTTGCGTCCGCGCTACAATCTGCCACTCTATCGGGCACATAATGCGATGATCGATGCGCTGGCCACGGCTGAACTGTTTCTGGCTCTGAGCCGGGAAATCGCGCCGCGTGGTAACGCTGCATTGCAGAATTTTCTCATTCGCTGAGCCATGAAGAAAAAGAAACTCCACACAACGCTGCTCGCCTTGCTCCTGGTCTTCGTACCGCCCTACTTCCTGGTATTCACGGATGAGGGTAATCGCGTTTCGGACAACGTCGTGCTGTGGCTGTTCGGCCATGAGAGCCTCAAACTCAACCTGAAAGAGGCCGATCGCTCCTTCACCCAAAGCCACATCAAGGAGATTTTTCCGGATCTGCAATGGCAGTGCGGGGCGCATGACAGCCCGTTTGGCAACCTTGCCTGCAATGCGCAGATCGGCAATTTCAATGACCTGCCTGCACAACGCGTGGTGATGTACTTCGTTGAGGAACAACTCAACGCCATGCAGATCAGCTACCGTGCGCAATATCACAATGCCCTGCTGCAACACCTGATAGAAACCTTGGGCCAGCCCGGCAACGCGCAGGCAGCGACAATGGATACACCCAGTGCCGACGAAGTCCTGCAATGGAACACCGGCAACGGCCTGGTTGTATTGAAAAAGACAATCCGCGAATCCGATCAGCCTGCACTAATGTGGCTCGGATCCGCACAGTAGAACCACCCAACAGCGGACAGTACCAGAGGAGATCACCATGTCTGAGGTCAAAACCTATCCCGTCCCAGCCGACTTCGCTGCACAGGCCAACGTCACTGCCGAGCAATACGAGGCCATGTACAAACAGTCTGTGGAAGACCCAGCAACCTTCTGGGCCGAGCAGGCCGACAAATACCTGACCTTCATGAAGAAGTGGGACACCGTCCTCGACTGGTCCTTCAACGAGGAAGACCTGCACATCAACTGGTTCAAGGGCGCCACGCTGAACGTCTCTGCCAACTGCCTGGACCGTCACCTGGAAACCCGCGGCGACCAGGTGGCGATCATCTGGGAAGGCGACGACCCGAACGAAGACCGCAAGATCACCTACCGCGAGCTGCACGAGGAAGTCTCCAAGTTTGCCAACGTGCTCAAGTCCCGCGGCGTCCAAAAGGGCGATCGTGTGTCGCTTTACCTGCCAATGATCCCGGAAGCGGCTGTCGCCATGCTGGCCTGCACCCGCATCGGCGCCATTCACTCCATCGTGTTCGGCGGCTTCTCCCCGGACGCGTTGAAAGACCGTATCAACGATTCCGACTGCAAGGTCGTGATCACCTCCGACCAGTCCATGCGCGGCGGCAAGAAGGTCCCGCTCAAGGGCAATGCCGACAAGGCCATCGCAAACTGCCCGCAGGTCCATACCTGCATCGTGGTGCAGCGTGGCGGCGAGCCGGTCGAGTGGAACGACAAGATCGACGTCTGGTACCACGAAGCCATGGCGGAGGCCTCCGCCGACTGCCCGCCGGAAGAGATGGACGCCGACGATCCCCTGTTCATTCTCTACACCTCCGGTTCCACCGGCAAGCCCAAGGGCGTATTGCACACCACCGCCGGCTACCTGCTGCAGTCGGCCATGACCCACAAAACCGTGTTCGACTACAAGGACGGCGAGGTCTACTGGTGTACCGCCGATGTGGGCTGGGTCACCGGTCACTCCTACATCGTGTACGGCCCGCTGGCGAATGGCGCCACGACCCTGATGTTCGAAGGCATACCAACCTACCCGGACATCTCGCGCTTCTGGCAGGTGTGTGACAAGCACAACGTCGCCACCTTCTACACGGCGCCGACCGCGATCCGCTCGCTGATGGGCGCCGGCGACGAGCCGGTCAAAAAGACCAAGCGTGAATCCCTGCGCCTGCTCGGCACGGTGGGCGAGCCAATCAACCCGGAAGCCTGGGAGTGGTACTACCACGTCGTGGGCGACGAGAAGTGCCCGATCGTTGATACCTGGTGGCAGACCGAGACCGGTGCGCACATGCTGACCCCGCTACCTGGCGCCACGCCGCTCAAGCCCGGCTCCGCCATGCAGCCGTTCTTCGGCGTACAGCCGGTGTTGCTGGACGACCAGGGCAATGAGATCGAGGGCAACCCGGCCGAGGGCAATCTCGCCATCAAGTATCCGTGGCCATCGATGATGCGCACCGTTTATGGCGACCACAAGCGCTTCTTCGAGACCTACTTCGCGATGTTCAAGGGTTACTACTTCACTGGCGACGGCGCACGTCGCGACGAGGATGGCCACTACTGGATCACTGGCCGCGTGGACGATGTGCTCAACGTCTCCGGTCACCGTCTGGGTACCGCCGAGATCGAATCCGCGCTGGTCCTGCACGACAAGGTAGCCGAGGCCGCCGTGGTGGGCTATCCGCATGATCTGACCGGTCAGGGCATCTACGCTTACGTTACCTTGATGGCCGGCGAGGAAGGTACCGACGAACTCAAGGCCGATTTGGTCAAGCTGGTTCGTGGCGAGATCGGTCCGATTGCCAAGGTCAACATCATCCAGTGGGCGCCGGGCCTGCCAAAAACCCGCTCCGGCAAGATCATGCGCCGCATTCTGCGCAAGATCGCCGCCAACGAGATCGATGGCCTGGGCGACACTTCCACGCTGGCGGATCCGTCGGTCGTCGACAACCTGATCGACAATCGCGAAAACCGCTAAGCATTTTGCTGGCGATGAAAAATGGGGCCAAGCGGCCCCATTTTTTTGCCTGTTCCCAGGCACCCCCACTTATCACTTCTGCCTCTGCCTTGGTTAGAATCACTGCTCGATCCAAACAGGACAACACCCATGGCATTCCGCCTGCAACGAGACGAAGCTATCACGCCCGGTCTGCGACGCGTCGTCGCGGAACAATATGACCTGGCCATGGAGCACCTGAGCGGACCAGCGCACCTGCGACAACATGCGGTGCATGAAACCCGCAAGAGTTTCAAGCGCGTACGTTCATTACTGCGGATGCTGCGCAAAGAGATGAAATCCGTTTTCACCGAGGAGAATGCCCGGATCCGTGATCTCAGCGCGCTGCTGAGCCCGTATCGCGATGCAGACGCGATGCTCGAGACGCTGGAAAAGCTGCACCATGCCTTTCCGGATATCCTCGACACCAAGATGCATGATGTTGCTTACCGATCTTTGCTCGATGCGCGCGATAATCAGTTGGCGTCAGGGGACGGCTATGCACACGATGCGCAAAGGGTCATTGGCCAACTCAGGAAAGCACGCGCAAACGTTGCCAACTGGCCTCTACCCCGCGACCTCGAACACATCATTCCGATACTGCGTCGTACCTACAAACGCGCAAGACAGGCGGCAAAACAGGCGAAACGCACCCAACACATCGAGGACTTCCATACCTGGCGCAAACGGGTCAAGGATCTGCAATACCAAACCCAGCTGCTGCAGGAGACTCCGGCCGGACTGAAACGTGAATTCCGACAGGCACTCAAGTCTTTGGCAGAGTTGCTGGGCAATCACCATGACCTGAGTATCCTCGAGGAGCTTCTCGAATCACCCGAGATTTTTCCTGACCAACAACATGCCGCCGAGGTGCGACCGCTGGTTCAACAGCACCGGCAAGCGCTCGAACAAGAGGCACTGCAGGCAGGAAAAAAACTTTTCGAACTTCCCGCCAAACAGGCCTTTCCACTTACCGACAGCGCATAGCGCCATTCCTGTGGGCCAGCACCAGGTTGGCGTAAAACGATCGCTGTCTTACAGAGGATTTTGAAGCCAGGAGTGCCCAAAGCCGAATCAGGGCCTGCATACCACCCAAAGGCGGCACTGGTCTCGTCAATTCGTGACGCGTGGCCTGGCAATTGAGAGGCCCATAGGCGCTTTGGCGCCGGTCAGGCACAACGTGTATCAATCGATACGGCGTCTATCAACCACACGATCAGGAGACGGCAACTACATCCCCGGTTGTTTTGCGCACAAGCGGATAGAGCTGTTCGGTCTCCGACTGGATTCGATCCAACACGCTTTCGAATAACTCTTCGGTATCACTCAGAAAGCGGCTGTAGTCCTTTATTATCAGCTCGCATGTGTCCTTTTTGCACCATCGTTTCAGATAGTTGTTGTAGATACGCTTGATCTCCTTGGACCCGCTCATGAAGCTGTTGGCAGTGTTTTTTGCGTGCTGATCGCCTTTCGATAGCAGTACCGCGTAGATGTTGTTTTCAGTGACCTGAAGATGCGCCTGGACCAACTCGGCGTAACGGAAGAACAGCTCGTGGGTGGTGGCCGCATCACAGATATTTCTGTCGGCCAAAAGGAGCTTCAGAATGTTGGTCAGCTCGGTAATCTTATGGTTTTGGAGGTTAAGCTCTTCGTAAGTGATCATCAAAAATACCTGGAGATTGTCCATCGCTTTCCGTTGTTAAAGATGCCTTATGCCATGGGGTCGCCTCATTGCTACCGAAGTGGCGGCGGAAAGCGTGGTCATCCTACCAGCGAAGTTCCACAAAATAAGTAGGGACAATCCCTAGCAAAGTCCCGAGGTTGATCCGCAGCAGATAACGACGTTCGAAGAACAGAAACGGCGATCGAGGGTTGCCTGGATCTGTCGGACGATCATTTCAAGGCTGGCCCTGGGATCCCAGGTCCGTCCAGCGCCGCGCCGGGCAACATTCAGAGTCGAAAGGGTTGAAATCAGAGAGCACCGACATACAAAAACGCCCCGCATAAAACGGGGCGTTAGGCGCTACCAATGTTCCCTGTATTCCGTGAGACTCCCAGCACTCGGCCTATTTTGAAAGATGCCGGTGAAAAGTTACCGTTTCATGTAAGCAGACGATTGTTGCGCGCGCAGCCGTCCGCTCATGGCGAAACAAAAATGCCCCGAGAACACGGGGCACTTGTGGTTTCAGATAACTTGTTTATTGCGTGGCCGGAACCTCTGCAGCGGATGCGTCAGGCTGTTGCGCTGGTTGCGGAGCCGGTGGCTTTGCGGTTGGTCTCGGGGGCATGTTGTCCCTGGACTGCTGGCGTTGCCGTTGCCCTTGCCCTTGCGGCCCATATTGGTACTGCTCCCAGCCGGGATACATGTTCCAACGCGGACGGTTTCCCGGTGTCCAGCCGGAGCCAAAATTCGGCCGCCAACGGTTACCCCAGTCCATCGTGGAATTTCCCCAGCGCCAAGTCCTTTTCCCATCCACCTTTGCGCCATCATCGTCATCCCAGGATGACCGCCCCCAGGAGTCATCACCCCATGGACGACCGCCCCATTTCCAGGAACTGCCACTTTGCCTGTCGCGCGCCTGGGCACCCGATTCACCCTGCGCGGCTGGCGGAGCGCCCCCCTCGTCACTGCCAAACTGCATAGCCGGTCCACCACCCCAGGCACGCGGACCGGCGTCGCGACCATACCCACGCGGCGGGTAAGGTGGGTAAGGCCCATAGGGACCGTATCCACCGTAGCCCCCTCTAGGGCCGTAGTAACTGTCATCACCAAAGTTAAAATCGTCGTCACTGAAGCCGAAGCTGAAGGCGCTTGCCGTCAGTGGTGCAGCAGCCAGTACCAGCGCAATTGCAGAAACCCTAAAAAGCGACATGCTCTCTCTCCGTTTTGTCTGGATCATCAGGCCTGAGTTTAGCGCCACCACGGCACACAACAACACACCTGTTTGCTCGTGACGCCGAAAAAGCATCTTCACGAAAGTGAACTTGATTCCCACCGCGTTCCGGACCAGTATCTCCACACGGCAGGGTAAAAGCCGTGCCGCTCGATAGCAGACAACTAGGGAGAGGATTTTGTCATGGCATTGCTGAGTGTTCTGACCAGCCTGGTCGGTCCGGTCATTGATGGTGTTTTTCGCTGGAAGGAAGGCGAAGACAAGATGGAGATCTCGCGTCAGCAGTACGAATTGCTGAAGCGACAATTGGAACACGAGATGGAAATCCGTCTCTCGGAGGAAGCGCGAAAGCCCACGTCGGAATTCCGTAACTTCCTGCTTGATTACGAAGGCAAGTCATCCGAGCAGGAACCCTGGATGCGGAATCTTCGCTCTTCGGTCCGTCCCTTTATCACCTACTGGTCCGTGATCATTATCTCCTTGCTGATGTTTGGCTTTGTCGACACCGTAAAGCTGGAAGCCAATCTGAAAGCCGTACCGGACCCACTTTGGCAGATCTTCCTCGCGGTATTCGGTTTCTGGTTCGGCGGGCGGGCATTGATGCAGGTCGCGGAGGCCTGGAAGAAAGGTGAAGTGGAGAAACAGCGCGCCGATGGCGAGGCCCGGGTGCAGGAGGCTGCGCAACGCGCTGCCGAGAGCCGTGCGCGTGCCGAAGAGGAGCGGCAACGCACGATCCGGCGCCTGCAGGATGAGCAGGCCACGCTGCCGCCGAAACCAACGGCACCGGACAAGCGCGGCAGTCCGGCAGTACCCGCCTTCGACTTCTGGGAAGACCAGGACTGGTAAGGAGACGCCGACATGCAAGCACCTAGACAGAAATTGACACCCAACTTCTCGCTGGCTGAATTCCTGCGTTCTGCAACGGCCGAGCGCCAGGAGGAAATGCTCCGGCAACAGTACGAGCCGCCAGGCGAGATCATCGGCAACCTCTCCTACCTCTGCAGCACCGCACTTCAGCCGATTCGGGAACAATTTGCCTACCCGATGCGCATCACCAGTGGTTATCGATCGCCGGCACTCAACGAGGCGGTCGGCGGCAGCAAGACATCCCAGCACTGCAAGGGCCAGGCGGCAGACGTGCAGATTTCAGACCGTTTTCTCACCGACCCGCGTTACGAGCCGTTGCGCCGGCGCATTGCCGACCGGGTACGGATGCACACCGGAAAACGCCTGCGCGAAGACGTCAACGCCAACTTCTACCTGTACGCCTACATCTGTCTGCGCCGCGAGGCACTCGACATCGACCAGGTGATCCACGAGTATGGCGATGACAAAGGCCGGCCGGCATGGATCCACATCTCTGCGTCAGCCGAGGAACGCGAGCGCAGCCGGCAGATGCTCGTCATCGGCCGTTATCACAGCGGCCGCAAAACCCTCAGCCAGTTGAAGCAGGCGCTGGCAATGGGCACCTGAGCGGCTTGTTGCAGACGGGAAACCTCCCCAACACGGGGAGGCTTTATCATTCAGCCACTCCTTGGAAATTCACTTGAGTTGGTCACCTGGGCGTACGCCGGAGATCAGGGACATGAGTTTTCCGCCCTTCACGAGCTGCCAGGTTCCGTCACGCGGATCCATGACGTTGAAACGCATTGACCTCGAACGCCCCGTCCACTGCACATTCAGCAGGCCTTCCTCATCGACCCACCAGGTGCCAGTCTTGGTCTTGCCATCATCCGGCGTGAAACGCTTCAGCGAGCCGTCCTCGGCAAAATAGGTGTCACAGGTGCTGTTGTCCTTGGTCTTGATGCAATTGGCGGTTTTCCCATTCAGGAAAAGCTTCACCTCGTAACCACTCACCTGGGTTGGTTCCGCGACCGCAACAGTGGTCAATGCCAGCAGTACCGCCAGTAATGCGGTTGTCATTCGTGTCATCACTCTCCTCCTCGTTCTTCGACTTGGTGACATGTTGTGACTCGATTAACGCACAGCTGGCTTTGAAATTCACCGGTTTCTGCGGATCTCCAGCCCAAACCAAGTCAACGAATACGTTCTCAGGGAGCAAAAAAAGCGAATCTCCAGGGAACCCATTCGACCCGGGGGCTGCCAATCCGGCTTCCGCCCCCTTGACACACGTCAAGCAAGCTGACGGTGGCGCTTGCGGCTTTTCGCGGCGGCGCACCATGCTTCGGCGGACGACAAAAAGCCCGGCAGGCACATGCCCAATCCCATGCAGATCACCATCGACGGCAACGAGGCTGCCGCAAAGATCGCCTACCTGACCAACGAGGTGGTGGCCATTTACCCCATCACCCCGGCCTCGCCCATGGGTGAGTGGTCTGACGAATGGGCCTCCCTGGACCAACCGAACCTGTGGGGCAGCGTACCCCAGGTGGTGGAGATGCAGTCCGAGGCCGGCGCCGCGGGTACCACTCACGGTGCGCTGCAGGCCGGCGCCCTTGCCACCGGTTTCACCGCGTCGCAGGGCCTGCTGCTGATGATCCCCAGCATGTTCAAGATTGCCGGTGAGCTCACGCCCAACGTGCTGCACGTGGCCGCGCGCTCGATAGCCGCACAGGCGCTGTCTATCTTCGGTGATCACTCCGACGTGATGAGCGTACGCAGTACCGGCTTCGCCATGCTGTGCTCGGCCAGCGTGCAGGAGGTGCTGGACCTGGCCCTGGTTGCGCAGATGGCCACGCTCGAGGGCCGCGTGCCCTTCGTGCACTTTTTCGACGGCTTCCGGACCTCGCACGAGGTGACCAAGATCGAGGATATCGACCCGGCCACCGTGCGCCAGCTGATCGACGCAGACCTGATCATCGCGCACCGCAAGCGCGCCATGAGCCCGGATCACCCGGTGATCCGCGGTACCTCGCAAAACCCGGATGTGTACTTCCAGGGTCGCGAGTCGAGCAACCCCTACTACATTGCCCTGCCGGAGATCGTGCAAAGCGCCATGGATCGCCTGGCTGAACAGACCGGCCGCCAGTACCAACTGTTCGAATATCACGGTGCGCCTGATGCCGAGCGCCTGATCCTGTTGATGGGTTCAGGCATTGGTGCAGCCGTCGAGGCGGTCGATACCCTGGTCGCACAGGGGGAGAAGGTAGCCCTGATCAAGGTGCGCCTGTTCCGTCCCTTCTCGGCCAGGCACCTGCTCGACGCGATCCCGAACAGTGCGCAGAAGATCGCCGTGCTCGATCGCACCAAGGAACCGGGGGCCGATGGCGAACCCTTGTATAAAGACGTCAGCAGTGCACTTGTCCAATCCTTCCTCGATGGCGAACGCGCCGACATGCCGCGCATCGTCGGCGGCCGCTTCGGGCTCTCATCCAAGGAATTCACACCAGGCATGGCGGCCTCGGTGTTCGAGGAGCTCAAAAAGGACGTACCGAAGAACCACTTCACGGTCGGCATCCACGACGACCTAACCCACACCAGCCTGGCTTGGGATGACGGGTTCACGCCGGCCGCTGCAGAGAAGGTCACACGCTGCGTGTTCTACGGCCTGGGTTCGGACGGTACCGTCTCGGCCAACAAGAACTCGATCAAGATCATCGGTGACCAGACCGACAATCACGTCCAGGGCTACTTCCAGTACGACTCGAAAAAGGCCGGTGCCGTGACCGTCTCGCACCTGCGCTTCGGTCCCGAGCCGATCCAGTCGACCTACCTGGTCGGCAAGGGCGAGGCCCAGTTCGTTGCCTGCCACCAGCCGACCTTCCTGCAACGCTATCCGATGCTCGACATGGCCGCACAAGGCGCGACCTTTCTGGTCAACACGCCTACCCCGCCGGAACTGGCCTGGGACAGCCTTCCTGTGGAGATGCAGCAGCAGATCATCGATAAGCAGCTCAAGGTGTACGTGATCGACGCCTATGGCATTGCCGCCAAGACCGGCATGGGCCGACGTATCAATACCATCATGCAGACTGCTTTCTTCGCCATCAGCGGTCTGCTCGATACCGACAGCGCCATCTCTCAGATCAAGCAGATGGTGGAAAAGACCTACGGCCGCAAGGGCAAACGCCTGCTGCAACGCAACTACGATGCGATCGACAGCGCCCTCGCGCATCTGCACCAGGTCGAAGCGGGCAGCAGTGCCAGCAGCCAGATCGTGATGCCCCCGGTCGTGGCGGCCCATGCACCCGGGTTCGTGCGCGATGTGACCGCGAAGATCATCTCCGGGCATGGCGACGACCTGCCGGTCAGCGCCATCCCGGATGATGGCACCTGGCCGCTCGGCACCGCCGCCTACGAGAAACGCCAGCTGGCACTGGAACTGCCACGCTGGGAGCCGGACCTGTGCACCCATTGCGGCAAGTGCCCGCTGGCCTGCCCGCATGCCGCGATCCGCGCCAAGTTCTTTGCCGATTCGGCCACCGCCAACGCACCTGGGAGTTTCATGCACCGCCCGGTCAAGGGCGGCAAGGATCTCCCGCCCGGCACCCATATCAGCTACCAGGTGGCGCCGGACGACTGTACCGGTTGTGGCCTGTGCGTTGAGATCTGCCCGATCCGCGACCGTGAAAACCCCGAGCGCAAGGCACTCAACATGGTGCCGGTCGAGCAAACGCGTGAGGAGGAACGGGTCAACTGGGACTATTTCCTGTCGCTGCCCGAGTTCGACCGCACCCAGGTCAAACAGACCACGCTCAAGGGCGCCATGTCGCTCCAGCCTTTGTTCGAGTTCTCAGGTGCCTGCGTGGGTTGCGGGGAGACGCCATACATCAAGCTGGCCACCCAACTGTTCGGCGACCGGATGCTGATTGGCAATGCCACCGGCTGCTCGTCGATCTATGGTGGCAACCTGCCAACCACGCCCTACACCACCAACCCGGAAGGGCGTGGCCCGACCTGGAACAATTCACTCTTTGAAGACACCGCCGAGTTCAGCCTCGGCCTGCGCGTCGCGGTCGACCAGCAGACCGATCACGCGCGTGAAATGCTCGAACATCTCAAGCCCGATATCGGTGCCGAACTTGCTGACTCTCTGTTACGGGCCGAGCAGCACAGCGAGCCGGAGATCTTTGAGCAGCGTGAACGTGTCGAACAGCTCAAGGCCAGGCTCCACAACCTCGACAGGCCAGAGGCCAAATCGCTGCTGGGCGTGGCTGATTACCTCACGAAGAAAAGCGTGTGGGCAATCGGTGGTGACGGCTGGGCCTACGACATCGGCTATGGCGGCCTCGACCATGTGCTCGCCTCCGGGCGCAACGTGAACATCCTGGTACTCGACACCGAGGTTTACTCCAACACCGGCGGCCAGACCTCCAAGGCCACGCCGCTCGGCGCGGTCGCCAAGTTCAGCGCCGGCGGCAAACCGGTGATGAAGAAGGATCTGGCCATGATGGCCATGGCCTACGGCGATGTCTACGTGGCACAGGTCGCTTTCGGCGCAAAGGACGTGCAGACCTTGCGCGCCTTCATCGAGGCCGAGAGTTACGACGGCCCTTCTCTGATCATCGCCTACTCGCCGTGCATCGCGCACGGCGTGGATATGTCGCACAACCTGAGGCAGCAGGATATGGCGGTCAACTCCGGTCACTGGAGCCTGTTCCGCTTTGACCCGCGTCGCACCGCGGCCGGTGAAAACCCGCTGCACATGGACAGCAAGAAACCCAGCATCCCCTACGAGGATTTCGCCGCCAGCGAGACCCGCTTCGCCGTATTGCAACGCACCCATCCCGACGATGCCCTGCGCTTCACCAAACAGGCCCAGGAGAACATCAAGGCGCGCTTTGCCCTGTACGAGCAGCTGGCCCACATTGCCTACACGGGCGAAGGAAAACCGGTCGAGGTAGCAGGAGAAAAGACCGCACCCAGGGCGCGTCCAAAAACCAAACGGAGCAATCCCGCATGATGACCACCAAGTGGCTCGGACTCGAGCTGAAAAACCCCTTCGTCCCTTCTTCCTCGCCCTTGAGTCGCAGCCTGGACGCGGCCAGGCAGTTGGAAGATGCCGGCGCTGCCGCGATCATCATGTACTCGCTGTTCGAGGAAGAGGTGCGCTCCGAGGCCGAGAGCATGGTGCGCTTCCTGCACCACCAGGAACACGGGCATTCCGAGGCAGTCGATTTTCTGCCGGACAATGCGGATTTTCCGAGCGTTACCGATCGCTACCTGGAACACATCTCCTCGCTCAAGGCATCGCTTGAGATCCCGATCATCGCCAGCCTGAATGGTGTGAGCAATACCGGTTGGCTGGAACATGCCATCGAGATCCAGGATGCCGGTGCCGATGCATTGGAACTGAATGTTTATCACGTGGCTGCATCACCCTGGGAAGAGAGCAGCGAGGTGGAGGGGCGTTACGTCGAGTTACTCAAGACGCTCAAGGAAGACATCAATATCCCGATCAACATGAAGCTGTCGCCGTTCTTCAGCTCCATCTCCAACATGGTCAAGAAACTGGAGAATGCCGGTGCGCACGGCGTTTCGCTGTTCAACCGCTTTTACCAACCGGACATCAACATCCACAGCATGAGCCTGCAGCACAGCCTGCACCCCTCCACGTCGTCAGATGCCCTGCTGGCGATGCGCTGGATCGCGATGTTGTATCAGCGCGTGGGTTGCTCGCTGGGCGCCACCGGTGGCGTGCACACCAGCGAAGATGCCATCAAGCTGTTGCTTGCCGGCGCCGATGTCGTGCACTTGGCCACGTCTATCCTGCAACAGGGCCCGGAGCTAATCGGCACCATGCTTCGCGACCTGGAGGAATGGATGGAAGACCAGAACTTCGAGACCATTCACGAGTTCCGGGGACGGGTCAGTCAGCTGAGCGTGGCCGATACCGCGGCTTTCGAACGGGTCAACTACATCCGCGTTCTGGATAACTATTCACACAAACCCGGCGTAATGACCTGAAGCGAACGTCTACCTGAGGAAATTGAACAGGTTCAGATCCTGAATCTTCAGGAAGCTCTGCTGCGAGGCCTGCAGGGCGGTAAGTTGCTGGTTGAAGCGACTGATCGCCTCTGAATAGTCGAGGTCTTCGAGGGTGGAGCGCACCTGGCTGACCGCGAGATCAAATGCATCGTTCGCATTTTTCTGCTCCTCGATCGCGTTCATGCGCGCACCGATTGCCGCACGCGTGTTGAGCATTTGCCCCAGCGCGGTATCGATATCTGTCAGTGCATTCGGGTCGCTGTTACCCGCCTCGAAATTGACCACGATATTGTTAAGCACTTCACCCACATCGGTGGTTCCACCGGCAGCTGCCGCAAAGCCCACAAAGATGGAACCCGGATCACCCATCGCCACCTCGCGGCTCTCCCCGATCTGCACCACGCGCTGCCCTTCATCGCCGCTGTAGGTCATGCTGTAACTAGCCAGTCCCACGTCCGTGTGGCTCATCGGCGGCGTTTCCGTTCGATACCCGGCGAAAATGTACTCGCCATTGGCATCACGCGTATTGGCAAGCTGCACGAAGCTCTCGAGGTGTTCACGGATTTCCTTGGCAATCGCGGAACGGTCCTGCGTGTTATAGGTACCGTTGTTGCCGGCCACGGTCAGTTCTCGCACCCGCTGCAGAAGATTTTGCATACCCTCGAGCGCCGTCTCTTCCTGGGCCAGCTTGGCCTTGGCCGCCTCGGCATTACGCTGGAACTGCTCCAGTTTGCTCTGGGACTCCTTGAGGCCGAGAATCTGTACCGACGCCGACGGGTCATCGGAAGGGCGCAGGATGCGCTTACCGGAAGCCAGCTGCAGCTCGGTGTCACTCAAGGCGACCTGTTTCTTCAGCATCATGTCCACACCCTGCGCGAACATGAACGGGGTCGATATGCGCATGGTCATGACTATCTCCTCACAGCACCGAGCAGGGAATCAAACAGGGTGTTCGCGGTGGCAATCACCTGGGCTGCCGCCGAGTAGGCCTGCTGGAATCGAACCAGGTTGGCGGCCTCTTCATCGAGATTCACACCCGAGACGGCGGACTTGGCGCTCTCAGCCTGCTGCAGCAACTGGTACTGCACATCGGCGTTGGCCCCGGCGTTATACGTCTGGGTCCCGACATCGGACACCATGTAACCGTAGGTATCAGCCATGGTGGCCGTGCCACCCAACATCAACTTTGCGTCCTGCAAACCGGCGAGCTTGAGCGCGTTGCGGTTATCACCCACGCCGCCGGTGTTGTTGCTCAGGGTGAACGCGTCTCCGTTATCCGGAGCCCCGGTTATCTCGAAACTGAAATCTCCCAGGCCGGCAATCGAGACCGTCAGGGGGGTACCGCTGTCGGTTGCCGGGTTATACGCCACGCTACCACCCGTGGACAGATCAAACTGGTTGAGCGCGGCATTGAACGTCAGCGTGACGGGCAGCCCTGCCAGGCTGGTCCCGGTACGGGTGACCAGGCTACCGGGACTGATGTGGCCCGTGCCGGTATTACTGGCAGCGTCCCCGCTCCGCACGGCTTCGGCCGCTGCTATATCGCGTGGGTCCTTCAGGATGGTATCGATCGATGAGCCACCGCGGCGCGTCGGGCGCAGGCGATAGCTGTCACCTGCTGCGGGGGCTGACGTGACGCTGATATCCAGGCCGTTGAACGTAAAAGGCCCGGCCGCACCCAGCACCGTGGTGGAGTCGGTTGTCAGGTCACGAATGCTCCAGTTGGCACCGTCGTAGTCGAGTTGATACTCGTGATTGTTGAGATCGGCGATGTTATCGAAGGCAACGGCAATCGTGCCGGTGTTGGTGGGATCGGAAAGCACCTCCGGCACAGCCACCGCAAAATAGTTACCACCCAGGTCGCCATCCAGGTCCATGCCGGTCAGGTGCTCTTCGTTGAAAGCACTGCCCAGGCCGATGGCCACCAGTCCAAGGGAATTCTGTGCCGGGTCAAGGACCTCGTCACGGAAACGCAGCAGACCACCAAGCTTGCCGCCGCTGACCGAATCAGTGACATTGACGGTGCTACCGCCAACCATGGTCAACCCCAACTCCTTGTGATCCGGGGCTTCCGCGCTATTGGTAACCACCAACCGGTTGGCCATGGTATCGACGACCAAGGGCTGGCCATTGCCGATCATGACGTTGTAGGAACCGTCACCCTGTTCCACCGTGCGCACGTTGACGAACTGTGACAACTGGTCAACCAGGTGATCGCGTTGATCCAAAAGGTCATTCGGTGGAAAAGCGCTGTCGCCCTGGACCTGGCGGATTCTCGTGTTCACGGCGGCAATGGATTCACCCAGCCCGTTGATCTGGGCAACATAGTCTTCGTAATCCCGGTTGACCTGGTTACGCAGGTCTTCCATCCAGCCAGTGAGTGAATCAAAACGATCGACCAGCATCTCCGAATTGTTCAGCATCACGTTGCGCGCCGGGATCGAGGTCGGATCGGCGCTCACATCCTGGATGCTCTTGTAGAAGTCCTGCAGCATCGTGTCGAGACCGGCTGCCGCGTCCGCAATGACATTGTCGACCTGGCTGGCCCGTTCGTAATAGACGGTGAACTCCTGCTGAGAAGCGGAGTAGGAGCGCACACGGTCGCTCAGGTACTGGTCATAGTTGCGGGTGATCGAGGCAACGTCCACACCCGCGCCCTGGGCATCGCCACCGGCATAGGTGGTGGTGCGCGCATCGAACTGCACGGTCTGGCGGCTATAGCCTTCGGTATTGACGTTGGCGATGTTGTGCCCGGTGGTCGTGAGCTGACGTTGGAAGGCGTTCAGCGCGCTGATACCGGTGTTCAGAATACTTGGCATGGTCTATTCCACCTCATCAACCAGACGTCACGCTGCCCTTCACCTGGGAAAGTGCAGTGCGCATCGGCTCACTGTCGAGAATACGGGCGATCTTGTTCGCATAGGCCGGGTCAGTCGCATAACCCGCCTGTTGCAGTTCGCGGAAATAGGCCTTGGCATCACCGGTTGCTGACAGTGCATCCGCGTAGCGTGGATTCTCAGTGACGAAACTCACGTAATCCTGGAAGCTGTCGGCAAAGGAGTCATAGGCGCGGAAGGCAGCGCGCGTCTTGAGTGCCACGCCATCCTTGTATTCCAGGGTGCTCACCTTGACTTTCTCGCCGTCCCAGCGCCGATCGGCCTTGATACCGAACAGGTTATGGCTGCTGTTATCACCACGCTGCATCACGTGCTTGCCCCAGCCGGTCTCCAGGGCCGCCTGCGCAATCAGGGCCTCGGGCTGCAGGTTGATCTTGGCGGCTGCCTCACTGGCCGCCGGCCACAGCGCCTGGATGAACTCTTCCGGGGTGTTACCCAGCGACTGCTCCGGGGCTTTCTCCAACCCGGCCTTGTCTGCCGAAGCCGTGTCGCCCGCGGCTTGCTGCGGCCTGATGCTGAATACCGGGTGGCCGAAATAATCCTCCACCTGCATGCCGGTGCGATCCGCCAGCGACTCGCCACCGAGCTGGCGCTTGAGCATGTCGGCCAGTCCCAGGCCATGCTGCTTGCTCATCTCCACGCCCAGTTGCTGGTCATACATGTCACGGTAGAACTCGCTCTGCTTGCTGTCGAACAGGCCA
>Ga0180430_10000467_pt1 | contig 43757 bp, 32 predicted proteins | sample SS_ome_9_FD_132999 | JGI IMG/M metagenome (GOLD analysis project Ga0180430, IMG submission 132999) | Hypersaline lake sediment archaeal communities from the Salton Sea, California, USA - SS_1_S_2 metaG | ecosystem: Environmental > Aquatic > Non-marine Saline and Alkaline > Hypersaline >...
ACCTACGGGGAGGGAAAGAGGGCGCGGAGCGCGTAGCCCCGAGCGTGAGCGAGGGGAGGGGGAGTGAGCGGTAAGCGCGGCGGGTCCTCGCTCACGCTCAGACCTACGGGGAGGGAAAGAGGGCGCGGAGCGCGTAGCCCCGAGCGTGAGCGAGGGGAGGGGGAGTGAGCGGTAAGCGCGGCGGGTCCTCGCTCACGCTCAGACTTACGGGGAGGGAAAGAGGGCGCGGAGCGCGTAGCCCCGAGCGTGAGCGAGGGGAGGGGAGGGGGTGTGAGCGGTGAGCGCGGCGGGTCCTCGCTCACGCTCAGACCTACGGGGAGGGAAAGAGGGCGCGGAGGGCGTAGCCCCGAGCGTGAGCGAGGGGAGGGGGAGTTGGAAAGAGACCGCGGAGCGCGTAGCCCCGAGGGCGTCACACCCCCTTCAATACCCCTCGGACTGCATCTTCTCGATGAGCTTCTCGAGGTGTTCGATATAGCCGTTGACGTCGACGCTGGCGGACTCGGGTTCGCCCCGGACGGAGTAGAGCCACCCGTCCACGTAGGGCGAGGACTTCACGATGCAGGCGTCGACCTCGAGGATGGGATTCGATTCGACGAACGCCCCCTCCATCACGCAGAAGAGATCGCTCGCGGCCTTGAATCCCTCGACATAGCCGATCTGCTGTCCGGAGGTGACCGGATCACCGGCCCCGACTTCGAATTGCGCCTCGACCAGTTCACCGAGCATGCGGGTGGCGAATTTCGAGAAACCGACCCTCCAGACGCTTTCGTCCGCCTCCTCCCGGCACATCCAGTAGTGACTCAGCGAATAGCGGAAGTCTACCGGAAGTCTCGCCGAGAAGCGTGCGTGCTTGAATCGTACGGTTTCCATGTTCGAAGTCAGCCGAGATATTTCGCGCGGAGAAACTCGCCGAGCATGCGAGGTTTCGACAGACGGTAACGTTTCTCGTAGACGTGCCAGCCATCCTTTTCCATCCTCCGAAGGATGCCCGAGTAGATCCGCCTCATCAGTTCCGCCGAGCGCATCGTCGAACGATCGCAGGGGGCGAGCGCCTCCCGTGCCCGGGCGTAATAGTTCTCGGCGCGCTCCGTCTCCTGCTGCATGAGCCGGGCGAAGCCGTGGGGATCCGGGGAGCCGCCGAGGATTTCCTCCGGTCCGCCCAATCCAGACGCCGCGATGTCCTCGAGGGGAAGATAGACGCGCCCTTCCGCCGCATCCTCCCCGACGTCGCGGAGGATGTTGGTCCATTGGAGCGCGTAGCCGAGTTGTTCCGCATAGGCCCGGGTCCCGGTATCGGTGTATCCGAAGATTTCGATGCTTGCGAGGCCTACCGCACTCGCCACGTGGTAGCAGTATTTCTCGAGGTCGAGGGCGGTGTCGAAATGGCGCGGCTCGAGGTCCATTTCGACGCCATCGAGAATGTCGAGCAGCAGGCGCGGCGGCAGGCCGTAGCGGTCGACGATCCCCGCCAATTCCCGCTCGAGACCCTCCCGGGCACCGGTGCAGCCGCGTTCGAGAAACGTCCTCCAGTGAGCGAGACCGCGGCGCCGTTCCTCCGCCTCGCGACCGGGCTCATCCGCGATGTCGTCGATGACCCGGCAGAAGGCATACAGGACGCCCATGTCGTCTCGCTTTTCCCGCGGCAGAACCGAAAAAGCGAACGCGAGATTCGAACCGCTCCGGCGCACGATGTCCGCCGCGGGATCGGGCGGCGGAGGAATCCTGTCCTTTGCGTCGTCAGTCAATGGGCCCGAAGTGGTGTCCGAAGGGATAATACACGAAAGCGGCGCGCCCGACGATGTTTTCCTGGTGCACGAAACCCCAGTCGCGCGAGTCCGAACTGTTCGCGCTGTTGTCGCCCATGGCCCAGTACTTGCGGTCGGGAAGCGACACCTCGGAGGTGCCCTGTCGCAGGTAGCCGGTGTAATAGCCTTCCTGGGACGCCACCCGCTCGATTCCCGACTCCTTTGCGGGTTCGCCGTTGACCCAGAGCTCGGGCGATCGGATCTCCAGATTGTCGCCGGGAACCCCGACGAGCCGCTTGATGTAGTGCTGCGATCCCTGGCGCGGTTCTCGAGCCCCTCGCGGACTGATGCCCGCCATGATCTCCTCCATGATCAGGTTGCGCTGGATCTTGTCGATGTTCCGCGTGTCGAACACGAACACCTCGCCGCGTTTCGGCTTGCGCCAGTGATAGGTGAACTTGTCGACCACGAGCTGGTCCCCGGTATCGACGTAGCCGCGCGCGATCACCTGACCCTTCTTGATGGGAATGAGGCCCTTCTGGCGCAGGCGCCGCTGGTCGTCGGTGAGACCGGGGGGGACGAAGTTGTCCGCCGTGAAGTTGAAGAGGCTCGCAACCCGCGACTCGGTGCCGGGGGCGCCGTAGACGTGGCCGTTCTTCGTCTTCAGGTAGGTACGTGGGAAGAAAATGAAGTGGGTTTTCCCGTAGAAATGCTCGCTGTCGAAAATGAGGTAGTCGTCCTCTTTCGCGATCCACTCGACGTGACTGCGCCCGAACCAGACCTTGTCCCAGGTGCGCCGGACGAGTCCGGGCCGCTCGTAGTCCTCCGGGGCCTGGTAGATCGTGTCGGGATTGATCGCCGGATCGGGGTAGGCGATGATCCCGTTCAGGGTCGGCTGCATCGAGCCGGTCGGGATCTTGAACTGCTGGATGAAGTAGGCCCGGATCCCCATCGCGATGACGATGGCGACGAAGATCACCTCGATGTTGTCCTTCATCGCCGAGGGGCGGTAGGACTTCACGGATTTCTTGCAGGTGTCCGTCAGCTTCCCGGCCAGTTCCTCGAGCTCCTTCCGTGGCTTTTCGGTGTCCTCCAGCGCGGTGGCGAATTCACTCCGGTGCTCGTCGATCGCTTCCCGTTGGGAGTCCGAGAGAAGATCGTCATTGTAGCGGAGAAACTTCCGTACTCCCTTGAGGAGGAGTCGGCCCTCCTTGCGACCCTTCTTGTCGAGTGGCTCGTTCGCCAACTCTTCCTTCGATTTCCTGTTTCTGAAAAGGGACAACATGGGTCAGTCTCCGGTCTTGAGGACTTTCATGAACGCCTCCTGCGGGATGTTCACCTTGCCGATGGCCTTCATCCGCTTCTTTCCCTCTTTCTGCTTCTCGAGCAGCTTCCGCTTCCGCGTGATGTCGCCTCCGTAGCACTTGGCGGTCACGTTCTTCCGCATCGCACTGATGGTTTCCCGGGCGATGATCTTTCCCCCGATGGTGGCCTGGATCGCCACGGAGAAGAGTTGCTGGGGAATGACCTCCTTGAGCTTCGCGGCGAGATGACGGCCGCGGGATTCGGCCTTGTCGCGGTGTACGATGGTGGAGAAGGCGTCGACGGGTTCGCCCGCGATCATCATGTCCATCTTGACCAGCTTGGCGGGCTGGTAGTCGGCATGCTCGTAATCCATGCTCCCGTAGCCGCGGGTCATGCTCTTCAGCTTGTCGTTGAAATCCACGAGGATCTCGTTGAGCGGGAGGATCGAGGTCAGCAGAACGCGGGCGTGATCGAGCGTCTCGGTGTTCACCAGTTGGCCGCGCTTTTCCCCGAGCAGCCTCATCACGTCCCCGATGTAGTCGTTGGGGGTCATGATGAAAGCCTTCACGGTCGGCTCGAGAATCTCCTCGATTTCCTGCGGTTCGGGCAGGTAGGTGGGATTGTCCACCTCGATCTCCTCGCCATCGAATTTCCGGACTTGGTAGACGACACCGGGATAGGTCGAGATGACGTCCATGTCGAACTCCCGGCGAAGGCGTTCCTGGATGATTTCCATGTGGAGGAGTCCGAGGAACCCGCAGCGGAACCCGAAGCCGAGCGCGGCCGAACTTTCCGCCTGGTAGGAGAAGGCCGCATCGTTGATCTGGAGCTTGCCCATGGCCTGCTTCAGCGCCTCGAAATCGTCGGAGGCCACGGGGTAGATCCCGCTGAAGACCATCGGCTGGATCTCCTGGAAACCGGGAAGGGGCTTCTCCGCCGGAACGCGCGACTCGGTGATGGTGTCGCCGATCTTCACCTCGGCCGACGACTTCATATTCGCGATGAGATAACCCACGTCACCCGCCTGGAGGACGTCGCGGGCGGTGGTCTTCGGCGTGAAGACTCCGACCTCCTTCGCCTCGTAGTTCTTGTTCGTCGACATCATCTTGATGCCGGTGCCGCGTTTCATCTCGCCCGAAACGACGCGGATGTAGCTGACCACGCCACGATAGGCGTCGTAGACCGAATCGAAGACGAGGGCCCGGAGCTTCTCGTCGCCGGGCTCGGCGGGCGGAGGAATGCGTTCGACGATGGCCTCGAGGATGTCGTCGATGCCGAGTCCGACCTTGGCGCTCGCCTCGATCGCTTCCTCGGCGGGAATGGCGAGGATGTCCTCGAGTTGCTTCTTTACCTTCGGGACGTCGGCGCTCGGCAGGTCGATCTTGTTGATCACGGGAATGACGACGAGCCCGGCCTCGTTCGCGAGATGGACATTCGCGACCGTCTGGGCCTCGACACCCTGGGCGGCGTCCACGAGCAGCAATGCTCCCTCGCAGGCGGCGAGGCTTCGACTCACCTCGTAGGAGAAATCGACGTGGCCGGGCGTGTCGAGCAGGTTGAGCTGGTAGCGGGCGTCGCCTTCCCGCTCGTAGTGCATCGTGACGGGGTGGGACTTGATCGTGATGCCCCGCTCACGCTCGAGATCCATCGCGTCGAGGAGCTGGTCCTGCTTCTGCCGGTCGGTGATCGTCTTGGTCGTCTCGAGGAGCCGGTCGGACAAGGTGGTCTTCCCGTGATCGATGTGAGCGATGATCGAGAAGTTTCTGGTGAGCTCGCGAGACATGTTCGGGGTAGGCCGGAAAATCTAGGTGGTTCTCCCCGAAAGTAAACGGGATTGTGCCCGGCGTCCCCTCCTCGTTTCGCCGACGAATCAGTGGGGCCGATTCCCGAGAGAAGGTCCGGATTCGGGCCCCTCGATGGCGAATCCCACCCGGTCAGAGCGTGATCCCCTCCTGTCGCAACACCTCGGCGAGGGCGCTCTCCATCTCGGACCGGCAATTCGCGGTGGTGCGGTGCAGATAGGCATGCAATTTGGCGTCGTCGTCGTGGCGCGACTCGCACCGCCGGCTGTAGGTCTCGAAGGCCGCGAGGCTCGACAGGAGCCGGGCGAGGTGCTGGGGACACTCGCATTGCACCGCCGAGGTCATGTCACCGAGTTTCATGAGGTCCTGGTCGCTGAATCGCCGTGGCGGGATCTCTCCGCTCCCCTCGGCCCGTGCCGGTGGTCCGTTCTGCTCCTCGCGATCCGCCGGGGCCACCCGGTTCTGATTCTCCGCCATCCTGACATCGGCATGGCAGGCCAACTGAAACTCGGAGGATCCCACGGGTGCCGTCAGGGCCGTGACGCGCTGGAGGTCGATCGTCGACATCGCTTCATCGTGGGCGAAGTGGTAGACCACGATGGCCCGGCGCAGTTCCAGTTCGTGGAGGCGTTTCTGGATGGCTTCGATGTCTTCGGGGAAGAGGGTCTCGGTTTCGAGAACGAGCAGTTCCGCGGCGCCGGGGCGCAGTGACTGGGCCACCTCGTCGAGATCCCGGAACTCGTCGGTGATCCGAAGGGCGGGCATGCGATCCACCGCATCGAGGAAGTCGCTCCGGATCTGGGTGCCCACGAGGGCGACCCGGCAGGAACCGGGACCATAAACCTCGGGTTGGGGAGCGGGTTCTCCCTCGACCTGAAGAGCGGAGGCGAGTCGATCTTCGAGCTGTCCGGTTTCCAGGGCCGCGATGGATCCGATCGCGTGTCCGAGGTCGACGAGACTCTTGAGTAGGGTGAGGCGGCGAATGTCCTCCCGTGTGTAGTGCCGGCGCCCTGACTCATTTCGCTGCGGGATAACGGCTTCGTAGCGGCGCTCCCAGACGCGGAGGAGGTGCGTGGACACGCCCGTCAGGCGCGCCACCGCGCTGATTTCGAAAATCTCATCTTCGGAATGTTCCATCTGATCCATGGCTACGTGTCGGGGACTCTGAGGAGGCTGAACGATTTTTCGACAATAATGGAAAAAAATATTTGTCTATCTTCTGTTGATGGTTCACGTATCGTCGTTGAACAAATATTATACAGCCATGAACACGAAGGAAGAAAACGCACTGAAACGACAGCAGGAAGCCCAACTGATGAAGAAAGTGGCCGCGGGTGACCACGCCGCCTTCGAGCAGCTCACCAGGGACTACTCGGCCCTGATCTTCTCCACGGCCTTCAAGGTATTGAAGCACTACGAGGATACCGAGGACGTGACAAACGAAGTGCTGACGACCATCTGGAAGAAGGCCGACACCTACCATCCCAAGAAGGGGAGTCTCGTCACCTGGATCTGCACGACGGCGCGCAACCGGGCCATCGATCGTGTCCGCAGCGTGCAGCGCCGGTCGGCTCTCTACGACAAGTTCGAGAAAAAGGTGGAAGCTGAGCTTCCCGAAGCCCGTTCGTCCGGGCGGGAGGGCGTCTACCGCTCCGATGCCCGTGAGGCACTCGTTTCGGCCGTCGTTTCCCTCTCTCCCGAACAGCGTGAGGTGATCGAACTGGCGTATTTCGAGGGACTGACCCAGAAGCAGATCGCCGAGCGCATTCAGAGTCCCCTGGGCACGGTCAAGGCGCGGATTCGACGGGGTGTGGAGCGGTTGAAGGGTTCCTTGAACGAGCAGCTGCGCGGAGAAGGGCACCAGCTTTTGACTGGAATTTCGCGTTCCTGACTACAGTCTGTCCGGGGACCCACCGCTTCGCCATACCATGAAGACAGCCAGAGACCGTCATATCGTCGTCATCGGAGCCGGCCCCGGTGGATTGACCGCGGCCATGATTCTCGCCCACCGGGGCTTCCGGGTCACGGTGGTGGAGAAGCAGGAGGTGGTGGGCGGCCGGAGCAGGGAAAGGCGTCTCGGCCCCTACTCCTTCGACACCGGACCGACCTTCCTCCACCAGAAGTTCGTCCTCGACGAGATGTTCGGCGAGGCCGGGCGGGATTCGGGCGAGTATCTCGACTTCGTGAAGCTCTCTCCCATGACACGTCTCACCTGGGGCGACACGTCCATGGTGACCTATCCCGAAGCATCCCAGATGGAGGCTGAGTTGGAAAAGGTCTTTCCCGGCAGCGTGGAAGGCTATCGGCGTTACATGAGCGATCACGCGGAGAAGTTGCGGCGGATTTATCCGGTGCTGCAGCGACCCTACCAGTCGATCCTCTCCTACCTCAGCCCGACCCTCCTGCGGGCCGCTCCCGCGGTTATTCCTCCCGAGTCGGTCATGAGTGTCCTCGAGCGATATTTCGACGACGAACGGCTCCGGCTCGCTTTCACGTTCCAGGCGAAGTATCTCGGAATGTCTCCCTGGAAATGTCCGGGGCTCTTCAGCATCCTCTCGTTCATCGAATACGCGTGGGGCATCTATCATGTGCAGGGAGGGCTCTGCAAGATTCCGCAAGCGATGGCGCGTGTCGTCGAGGAGGAGGGCGGAGAGGTCCGGCTCGGGGCGGAGGTGGAGGAGATTCTCACCGAGGGTTCCTCGATGAAGGGCGTCCGGTTGAAGGGAGGGGAGACAATCCGCGCGGATGATGTCGTCGTGAATGCGGATTTCGCCCACGCCATGACCACGCTCCTGAACGGGCGCAGTGCCTCCCCGGAAAAGATGAAAAAGAAGGACTTCTCCTGCTCGACCTTCATGATCTACCTCGGCCTCGACACGATCTACCGCGACGAGGCACACCATCACATTCTCTTCGCCGACGACTACGTCCAGAATGTAAGCGAAATCCAGGGGGAACGGGAGGTTTCGCGGGACATGTCGGTCTACGTCCGGAACTCCTCGATCACCGACCCGAACGTGGCTCCCGAGGGGCATTCGGCCCTCTACATCCTGGTTCCCACGGTCAACCTGCGTCATGGAGACGACTGGGAGGCGACGAAGCGGGAGTATCGGGACCGCACCCTCAACCGGATCGAGGAGCGCACCGGGATGAAGGATCTGCGGTCTCACATCGTCGAGGAGGAGATTTTCACCCCGGCGGACTGGCAGAAGGACGGCGTGTTCATGGGAGCGACCTTCAACCTCTCCCACCGGCTCGGCCAGATGCTCTACCTGCGTCCGCACAATCGCTACCAGGGTTTCGACAACTGCTACCTCGTCGGGGGCGGTACACACCCCGGGTCCGGGCTCCCCACCATCTACGAATCGGCCCGGATCAGCTCGAACCTGATCTGCGACCGCTACGGGGTGGATTACGGCAAGGTCGATCTCGCAAGTGAGTTCCTGGCCGCCGGGTGAGGCGACCGAGGACCGTTCGAAGCAGCGGGAGCGTTTTCTTCCGTTGGGCTTGCGACGCCCAGGGGAGTCTGGTTGAATCGGCGGAAAATCGACACGCCCATGATCAATCGACTGCGACTCATCCTTCCCGCGCTCCTCTTCTGTCTCTTCCCGTCTTGCAACGGGCCCGCCGACGAGGAACAATCGTCCGCCATGACCATCACGGACCAACCCTTCGGCGAAGTCGACGGTCAACCCGTCACCCTCTACACCCTCGACAACGGTTCGATGCGGGTGTCGATCACGAATTACGGAGGCACGATCGTCTCCATCGAGGTGCCCGACCGGGAGGGGAATCTCGGCGATGTCACGCTCGGCTTCGATACCGTGGCCGAGTATGTGGAGAAGAGTCCCTACTTCGGCTGCATCACGGGCCGCTACGCGAACCGCATCGCGAAAGGCAAGTTCACCCTCGACGGCACGGAGTACACGCTGGCGACGAACAACGAACCGAATCACCTCCACGGTGGCGTAAAGGGATTCGACAAGCAGGTGTGGAAAGCGTCTGCCCGCGCGGAGGGGGAGGAGGGCGTCTCCCTCATCCTCGAGTGGACCAGTCCGGACGGCGACGAGGGATATCCCGGTGCCCTCGACACCACGGTGACCTACACCTTGACCCCCGACAACGGCATCCGGATCGACTATGACGCGACGACGGACAAGCCGACGGTCCTCAATCTCACGAATCACGCCTATTTCAATCTCGCCGGTCACGGGGAGGGAACGATCCTCGATCACGAACTCATGATTGCCGCCGATCGCTTCACGCCAATCGATGAAACCGCCATCCCGCTCGGCCCGCTCGCGACGGTCGAGGGGACGCCGTTCGATTTCCGGGAGGCGACCGCGATCGGGGCGAGGGTGAAAGTGGAGGACGAGCAGTTGAAGAACGGCCTCGGCTACGACCACAATTTCGTGATCAAGGACAGCCGTGACGGAGAATTGCAGCATGTTGCGACCGTCACCGATCCCGGATCGGGACGCGTCCTCGAGGTGCATTCCACCGAGCCGGGCCTGCAGTTCTACGGCGGGAACTACCTCGACGGTCTCGCCGGCAAGGACGGGAAGACCTACGTCCATCGCGGGGGCTTCTGCCTCGAGGCGCAGACCTTTCCCGATTCGCCGAACCGTCCCGACTACCCGTCCCCCGTGCTCCGGCCGGGCGAGACCTACGAGCAGACGACGATCTACCGGTTCACGGTGGCGGAGTAGGCCGCGACGGACCGGTTACCGTTCGGGCTCGTCCTTCCAACGGATCGCGAAAAAGTCGCGGAACACCCTGGCGTAGACATCTCTCTTGAAAGAGGGCACCCAGCCGGGTTCGAAATCGGCGGGCTCGATCCAGCGCACATCGCGGAATTCGTGGTCGGCCTCCTCGAGCGTGACTTCTTCCTTCTCCCCGTGGAAGTCGCAGAGGAACCACGTCTGCTCCTGGCCTTGCCACTTCCATTTCTTCTTCAGCTTCCCGGGGAATTTGTAGCGATAGTTCGTCCGGCAGGCGACGAGGGAGTAGCTCTCGGGTGGAATACCCGTCTCCTCCCGCACTTCCCGCCGCAGGGCCGCGATGAGGTCCTCGCCCTTGTCCACTCCGCCCTGCGGAAACTGCCAGAAGCCGGGGAAGTCGGAACGTTCGGCGATGAGCACGTCCCGGCTGGTGGGGTGGCGCAGAATGGCGGCCACATTGGGGCGATACGAGGCCATGGTGGTCAAATCGGAGGTTCCCAAACGCGGCGATTCCCCGCAAGATCGATGTCGTGAAAAATCCGCAACGAAGAGTTGGACAGGGCTTCGTGCGATGGATCGTCCTCGCCGCCCTGGTTATCGTCGTCTTCCTGGGCACCCTCGTCGTGATCCAGTCCCGTCCCGGCACCGCGGTGCGCAAGAAGCAGGAAGCGTTTATCGTCGGAATCGAGCGTCGCAGTCCCGCTCGGATGCGACGCCTCATCGGGGAGGAATACGGAGACAAGTGGGGATTCACGCGTGACGATGCGATCGAGGCGATGCTCGACGCCGGAAGCCAGTTTCTCGTGATGGTCGTCGAGAGCGAAGAGGAGGCATTCGTCCGCGACGGGCCGCTCGTCGTGATCACGACCGTTCTCACCGTGGGCGGAACGCCGGTCGGACCGGGCGCGAACGAGGTGATGCGGCGAGTCAATCAATTGCGCAAGCCGTTCGTCTTCACGTGGGAGAAGGAGAGTTTCCTCCCGAACAGCTGGCGCCTCGTGCAGATCGACAACGAGGACCTGCCGGAGGAACTCTACGGGTACGAACCGGGCGATTTCCGCCGGGCGATGCGCGGTGAGTGACCGCGGTTCGAACGAGAAATCCCCGATTTCCCTTAAGGCTTCCGCCGGCAAAACGTCCTAAGGGCGGGACACGTCGGAGGTCCATCGACCGAATACCACACCCAGTCCATCTACACGACCCTATGAAGATTTCTACCATCGCCATCGCCTCCCTCGGCCTGGCTCTCGCGTCCTGCGGGCAGGCCGAGGAGACCGTCGATATCCCGGCGGCGCTCGACGGCAAGCTCGTCGCCGCGCAAGACGGTTCCATCGTCGAAGCCACACTCACCGGGGATCCCGAGTATTACGTGCTCTACCACTCCGCCTCGTGGTGAGGCGCCTGTGGCCCCGTGACGAAACAGTTGGTTTCGTTGAATGACAAGAACCTCGCTCTCGGTGATAACGCCAAGTTCCAGCTCATCCTCGTCGGCTACGACCAGTCGAAGGAAGGCAACGAGGGATACCTGACGAGCAAGGGAATCAATTTCCCCGCCGTGAAAGTGGAGGGCCGCGACTCGGTGAAGTCGCTCCTCTCGATCGGCGAAACCGGGTTCATCCCCAACATCGTTCTTCTCGACGCATCCGGGAAAATGGTCTCCAACGACCGTGCCGAGGTGCTCGAAAAGTTGACCGAACTGGCCGGCGGCTAAAACCGGCCCAGCACGATCTCCGACCCCGAACACGACCCTGTTGGCCCGGGCACTCCACCCTGTCGGCCAACAGGGTTGTTCGTTTCGGGATACCCTGTTCGGACACCCGCGGAGAGGTGCCGGGATTCAATCCAGGATGATCCCGAAGCCGATTTGGGCCCACGAAGCCGTTGTCGTAGTCGACTGTGCCGAGACCTCCGGTGAAGAAGCCCGGGTCGTCCTGCCCGTCCCGCCTCGTCATCTCGAGCGCTTGGGGCACGGCTGCGGGAGTCGCAAGTTGAAAGTCGGCCTCGATCGAGCGAATCACGATGCCGGTGCGAAAACGGATCCGGGTGTCTTCCGGAGGGGAAAACAAACCCCAGGGATCCGAGGCTTGCAGGATGCCACACGGAGCGAACACGGCGAGGAAGAGGAGAAGCCTCATGAGGTGATTCCGTCGACAAGTCACAATCTCTTGATCATCTGAGAATCAAAAATGTCAATAGATATAAGAGATCCGGAGGCGTCAGAAGGGCGGGACGATCGGTTTCCACGGTAGCGGCAGACCTTCGCGGCTGCCGAAGTCGCGAAGGCCTCCCCTTGTGCAGCGTCCTCGACAGGGCAATCGTATCGAGTGCACCGGAAGAACTGGTGGCGCCCCCGCTTCCCGGTGGCACGCCAACGTTTCCGCGGAACGGTATGGACGCTTCCCCGCAGTCGACTTCTCAGCCGAACCGGCCTCGCCGACGGGCTGGCCGTGTTCGCCGCTGGTTGATCCGGTTGCTCGTCCTGGGCCTCCTGTCGACCCCGCCACTTCTCTGGGCGGCAAACGGACCGGTATTCCGGGCGCTCGCCGAGTGGGGGGCTTTGGCCGCGGCCCGGAGCCAGGGACTGTCCGGCAGCCTCGACGTGAGGGGCACCCTCTGGCGGGGGTTTTCCCTCGAAGACGCGCACTTCTCCTCCACCGATTCGACCGAAGCGCCCGCGGAGGCAGGGATCCGCATTCACTCGCTGACTCTGGAGCAGGCGAAGGTGACATACCGGGCGATCCCCTTGCTTCTCGACGCACCGTCGCTCCGGTGGCTCGACCTCGTCCGGGTCCGCCATCTCGATCTCGTGCTGGAGCTGCCCCCGGCGGAGGAAGGAACCAAGCCGGTTTCGAATGGGGAGCGGAGTGGCCGGGCGGCGAAGTCCGGACGCTACAGCCCGGTTTGGAATCTGATCGATCGCACGACAATCGACATCGACGGTGTGCGGGTCTCGGTCCGGCAGGGGGAGGGCACTCATGAGATCCGAGACTTCGCTCTCGAGTCGATGCCGGGAAGGGACGGCGTCCTCTCGGTGGCGGACATCGTTCTGCCCGGGCGCGAACCGTTCGCGGGGCAGAGGATCACCCTGGAGAAAGGCGATCGCGAACTCACCCTCGGAGGTGTCCGCTTCTCGAACGCGGCCCGGCTATCCCGCCTCCGCCTGGCGGAACCCGAACCGGGCGTGTGGACGGCGGAAATCGAGGGGGAAATTGGCGGCGGGGACCTCCACGGAACGCTCGATCGCGACCAGGCGATCCGGCTCACTCTTCGGGACGGATCCCGGATTTCCCTCGAGGAAACGATTCGGTCGTTTTCACCGGATCTGCCGCTCACCGGTGAGATCGTCCATCTCGACCTGCATTTCGCGAATGTCTTCGAGCCGCCCCGTCAGTGGGCGATCGACGGAAGCCTCGTTGGCGCCGGCATCGGCTGGCAGGAGTTTCGGAGCGATTCCGTGGACCTCTCGATTCGAAACAGCGAAATGACGCTGGAGGTGGTGCACCCCGAGGTCTCCGGGGTGGCCGGTGCGGTATGGCCCTTTTCGGAAGCGGCCTCGCTCGAGGACCTCGCTGCGCTCCCGGTCGAGGCGTCCTTTCGCGTGGACGCGGAGAATCTGGGCGATCTCGTTGCCGGTTTCGTCCCCGACCGGCTCCCGCTCGAAGGCGTCGCTTCCCTCGAGGGAAAGGGGCTCCGGATCGATCCGGGCGGAGACGTTCTCGCGGGGGAGATCACTCTCGCGACGGAAGGACTGACCTGGGATGGCCTCGAGGTCGCCACGTGCCGGGGAGTCGCCCACGTCGAGCAGCGGAACGCCGTGAAAATCGGTTTCGACGCCGGCCTCGACCCGGCTTCCCATCTGCGGCTGCGCGGCGATTTCGACCTGGACTCTCTCCGGTATGAGGGCGAGGCGCGGGTGGACGGCAAGACCGAGGGGGTGCTGGGAACCTGGCTCGAGGAGAAGGTCGGCGGGGCCCCTTCCGGCGCGATCACCGTGGTGTGGAGTGGCGCCGGGTCCCTGTCGTCACCGACCCCGGCGGAGGAGCCATCGCACCGGGGGGCGGCCGCGCTGCAACTCGACGCATTCGCCTTTCCCGGTCGCGCCCCGCTCGCGGGTTCGGCCCGGCTTTCGTATAAGGACGCGCGCGTCGATCTCGTCGAGTGCCGGCTCGCGGGCGACGCGTTCACGCTCTCGGGTTCCGGGGGGTGGGACGGCAGGACGGTGCGACTCGAGGACTGGAGCATGAGCGAGACGAGTGGCCTTCCCGTGGTCAGCCTCGATGCTTCGCTGCCGGGTGACTTCACCTCGGGCGTAGGTTTTCTCGACCAGTCCGGACCTCTCTCGCTCGATCTCGTCTTCGAGGAGTTCGACCCGGGAACCGTTTTATCGGTCTTCCACGATCCGGTACCCGTCAGCGGCCGGGCCGATGGAACGTGGAAGGCGTCCGGCAGTTTTCGCGATCTTTCTCTCGAAGGGATGCTCTCCTTTCGGCCCGGTCCTTCTGCATCGTCCGGTCCTTCCGAGACATCCGAGAACGCGCTGGTCGAGTGGAGGGCTGGACTTTCGGGCAACGTGAATCAGCCGTCCTCGTGGGAAACTGCGATGGACATGACATTCTCCGGATTTCGCTGGAACGACACCCACATCGAAGACATCGCCCTCACCGCGAGAACGAGCGACGCGGGTGCCGCGAAGGTGTTGGAAGTCGCGCTGCGCGGGCACCAGTCGGGATCCGACTTCTCCGCAGACTCCCGGATCGACCTGACTGCGGCGGATACCTTCGAGGATCTGCGGCGCCGGCCCATCGCGATCGACGCCGCGGTCGATGCACCGGATCTCGCGGCCCTGTGGCAGGATTGGGCTCCGCCCAAGTGGCGCGGCTTCCCCGTTTCGGGAGCGATGTCGGTTGAAGTGGCGGACGTGCGGCTCGCCGAGGGATCCCTGACCAGTGGTGTCGTCGACCTGGTGTCCGACACCCTGACCGTGGAGGATGAGACATGGGAGGCCGTCGCTCTCGACGCCCGGGTGACGCGTCCCGGCTGGATCGATGCGGCCGTCACCATGCGCGCGGACGAACGGAGCCACCTCGAGGCCTCCGGACAATTCGATCTCGAATCGACAGGATACGAGGCGAATGTGGCCCTGGTCGTCGATCTCGCGAGCGAGGGACGGGCCAGGCGGCTGCTGGGAAATCGAAACATCGCGGCTTTCCTGCCCCGGCGGACCAAACTCACTGCGGAGGCCCGTGGGGCGGTCCGTGACCGTTCTTCCCAGGGCAGTCTGCATTTCGAGGCGTCGCACCTATCGCTCGCGTCGGGAGGAGCGCCCCTGGATTCGGTCCTCCTCGACGCCGAATTTTCACTCGCGGGCGGGGACGCCGATCCCGAGGTCGCGGCCCGGCTGGATGCGCGGAGTGCGCCGCTCGATCTCGAGGGAGCCCTGGACTGGAGCCAGGGACGTCTCGTTCTCGATGACTGGGTGGGGACCGCGGGGGGCGAGCGCGTCCTCGCTCTCTCGGGAGACCTGCCTCTGGAAGCAAGGGGACTCTCGGCGGCCGCGTGGTTCGCGCAGGAAAACGAGATGAAGCTCGATCTCGCGATCGACGGTCTCGGACTCGACACGGTGTTCCGGCTCCTGGGCCAGGATGCTCCGATGCGGGGCGAGGTCGACCTGTCCCTCGAGGCGGCGGGTTCGCCCGGGACTCCCACCCTGGACGCGACTCTGCGCGCCGGTAGTCTGGCCGTCGTCGGCGAGACGGAAACCGAGGTGGGGAAAGCGGAACTCACGGTTCGCGCGGCGGGCACGCGAGCCGAGTTGACCGGCACCTACTCCCATCCCGACGTCAATCCCCTCGCTCTCCGGGCCGAACTGCCCTTTCACCCCCGGGCGTGGGCGGTGGGCGAGCGCAAGGTGATCGAGGAGACGCTCGAGGCCAGCGCACGGATGGAGGCGAGTTCGCTCGCCTTTCTCCCCGGCCAGGTTCCGGCGATCGAATCCGTCGAGGGCGTGGCGGGAATCGATGTCCGTGTCTCCGGAACGGTCGGGAAACCGGCAATCAGCGGAGCGGGCGTGCTCGACGTGAAGCGTCTTCGGCTGGCCAGCCGTGATGCGCCGTCGTTCTACGACATCGATCTCGATGCGCGCTTCTCGGACAACCGGCTGCAGATCAACCGGCTCTACGCGATCGTCGCAGGCGGGGAGATCGAGGGTTCGGGGAGCGTGGTATTTCCTCCTGGAGGCGAACCGCGTTTCGCGATCGGACTGCGTGGGAGCGACGTCCTCCTCTATCGAAATCCCGACCTCTCGCTACGAACGGATGTCGATCTCGGGCTCAACGGACCCTGGAGCGCCGCTCGGATCAGCGGAGAACTGGGGATCACGAACAGCCGTTTTTTTAAGAATTTCGAACTCCTGCCGGGGGCGATCCAGGTGCGCGCGCCGTCCGCGCTGCCCACCGTGGAACGCACTCCGCGCGGAGGAGGAGCCGCCTACATCGATCTCAATCTCGGGGTCGATATCGCGCCCTTTCGCGACTGGACCACCGACATCCGGATTCACACCAAGGACCCGTTCCACGTGCGGAGCAACCTGGTGGAATCCGATCTCGTCGCGGACCTGCGCATCGGGGGGAAACTCGAGGCACCCGTCCCGCTGGGTTTCGTGGCCCTCGACGAGGGAAACCTGTCACTGCCGTTCAGTTCGGTCGATGTCGACATCGGCCGGATCGAGTTCGACGAGAAGACCGGATTCAACGGCGAGCTCGAGTTTCGGGCCCGAGCCAGGGCGGACAACTACCGCATCAACATCTATCTCTACAACCGGGTCCTCGAGCCGAAATACGTGCTCACGAGCGTCCCGCCCAAACCTTCCGAGGACCTCCTCACACTTCTCGTCACCGGAACGACCCGAGACGAACTCATCGGGGAGGACACCGGATCCCTCGCCGCATCGAAGGCGGCCACGCTACTGTTCAATAACATGCGGAAAGCGAGTGCCGAGGCCGATCGCGAGCCCACCGTGCTGGACGAACTGCAGAACAGAACGGAGCTTGAAATTGCCGGGGTCAACCCCGAGACTGGCGAACACACCATCGGCGGTAAGGTCCGGCTCTGGAAGCAGCTCTTCTTCGTCGGTGATGTCGATGCCCGCAGCGACTATCGGGCCGCCCTGATGTACCTCTTCCGATTCCGTTGATATTCCTCCCCCCAGACCGTGCCCAACCGGCGAATCCGTTCGGGCGTCTTCTTGTGGTCACTCTCGTCGCCGGGGGAATCGTGTGTTCGCCTGTCCTGACGGCGACGGAACGCGTTCGTATCGAGGGATTGCGGACGGTTTCCCTCGATACCGCCAAGGGCTGGATCGAGCCCCAGCTGACGTTCATCGACTCGACCGGGGTAAGCATGGCGCGGGCGGACGACGTCGCCTACTTTCTGGAGAATGCCCTCCGGGACCGCGGATTTCGGGATGCTTCGGTGGAGTGGCAACTCGCGGGTGAAACCGAGGATCGTCACATCGTGCTGACGGTCGACGAGGGCGAGAGTCTCACCGTCGTGTCCTACGTCATCACCGGAAACAGCGCACTCGAGGACGTCGCCGTGATCGAACTTCTCGAGGCGGCGACCCGGAAGCGACTCTCGCTCAAACCCGCCGATGCGATACCCTTGGTGCGGTCCGACCTCGAGGCGGGACTGTCCGGGTTGGAGCAGTTCTATGCCCTGCTCGGTTTCAGCGGGGCCGCAAGCGAAATGGAGATCGAGACGGTGCCCGGGGGAGCGCGGGTGAATCTCGTGATCGAGGAAGGCGTGAGCGCGCAGACCGGGGCGATCGATTTCGGAGAAGCTCCCGCCGCCTTCTTCGAGGGCAAGTTCGCCAAGCTGGAGGAGGAATTCACCGGCAAGAACTTTCACCCCGGTCTGGTGGCCAATCTGGATTCGCGGGTGCGGGCGCTCGCCGTCAATGCGGGGTATTCCGAGGTGAATGTGACGATCGAGGAGGCGGATCGCCGGCCCGGTCCGGAGGGAGGCGAGATCGTTGATCTCGTCGCGATGGTGGAGTGGGGGCAGCCCTCGACGATCTCGGGCGTCAGCGTGAGCGGAAACGAGAAGGTGCGCGATGTCTTCTTCGAGAACCATTTTTCTTCCCTGGTCGGGGCGCCCTATTCTCCGAAGGATTCCGCCGGCGCAGTCGATGACCTGCTCAAGACGGGTGCCTTCGAGACGGTGAGAATGGAGCCGGTCAAGGGCGAGGACGGTTCCTTTCACCTGGACATCGAGGTGGAGGAAGCCTATTCCCGCACCCTCGGCATTTTCGGGGGATTCACCAACTACGAGGGGCCGGTCGGAGGCTTCGTCTTCAGCAACCTGAACCTTTTCGGCGCCGTGCGCACGGTCGATTCGCGGATCGAGTTTTCGCGCCGCGGCGCCAAGGGGGAGGTCGAGTATCGCGATCCCTGGTTCCTCAATCGCGATGTCGAATTCGGGGCCGGCATTTTCGGTCAGAACCGGCAGGAGGAAGGCTACGAGAAGTGGGAAACCGGCGGCAACTACGAGTTCACCAAGCGCCTCGGGCCGGAAGAGCGTACCAGTGCCACGCTGTTCGGCCGGGCCAGCTACACCGAAGTGCAGGATTCCGAGATCGCGGACCGGTTTCTCGGAGATACGGAGTATTTCACCCACTTCGCCGGGCTTTCGCTGACCCGTGACCGCCGGGATGATCCCCACAACCCGAGAAAGGGTTTCCTGCTCCAAGGGGCCGTCAGCGCCGCCTCGTCGGGACTCGGCAGCGAGGTCGAATTCGTGAAACTGACGGCGCGGGCGGGGTGGTATCATCCCGTCGGCACGCACAACTTCCGGCTCTCGACCCGGGTCGGCTCGATTTCGCCCATCGGGGATACGGACGAGATCCCGATCGACCTGCGCTTCTTCAACGGCGGTCCGCAGACGGTACGAAGCTTCCAGGAGCGCGCGCTCGGACCGCGCGATCCCACGAGCGGACACGAGATCGGGGGCGAATTCTATTCCGTGTTCAACGCCGAATACGAGATCCCTCTCGAGAGGTTCGAGGGCCTGAGTTTCGTCTTCTTCGGTGATGCGGGAAACCTGATCATCGACGCTGGTGACCGAGGGCTGAACGACATGCGCTACGCCATCGGCCCCGGTCTCCGCTACCGCACCCCGATCGGGCCGGTCCGGATCGAATACGGTCTGAATCCCGATCCGCGTCCGGGCGAACCCGACGGGACCCTCCACTTCGGGTTCGGATTCACCTACTGACGGGGGAAGGTTCCTGTGCAGGGATTACCTGGATTCCGGGTAGTGGGATGGGGGAGGAGGCACTCTCCGACGGAGGTAGGGGACTTCCTCCGTGTATTGCGAGGCACCTACCTCGGAGTTGCAAGCCTGCGACACCCTGCTTTGCTAGGAAAGCGGCGTCGCCGATGAATACTCTCATCACGGAGAGCTCCGAGCGTCGCTCCCGTTCGCTCCTCTCCCGGCGACGCCGTTGACGAGAGGCATGACTTCATGGGAAGAATCAAAGATGGGTGACACGAATTCCCGCGAGAAGCGGCCTATCGAGAACTGGGATGACAGAATCGTCGAGCCAGGGGAGCAGAAGGCCATCCGGCTCGAGGCGGGGGAGAGCTTCACCGGGGTGAGTGTGCGTCTTCCCGTGATGGTCTGGCGGGGACCGGACGAGGGACCCGTGCTCGGAATCACCGCGGCCGTGCACGGAGACGAGATCAATGGCACGGGTGCGATCCGGAGACTGATCAAGGAACCCCCGTTCGAGTTGAAGCGGGGCGCCCTCATTCTCGTGCCGGTGATCAACATCATGGGCTTCGAGCGACACAGCCGCTACACCCCGGATCGCCGCGACCTGAACCGCACCTTTCCCGGGAGTGCCCGGGGCAGCCTGACCGGGCGCTTGGCGCGACTGATCATGGATGAAGTAATCGCACGCTGCGACTTCATCATCGACCTGCACACGGCGGCGGTGCGCCGCACGAACTTCCCGAACGTGCGGGCGGACATGGAGAATCCCGACTGCGAACGGCTCGCGCGGGCATTCGGCGCGGAGATCATCGTCGACGGAAAGGGACCGGAAGGCTCCCTCCGGTTCGAGGCCTGCGAGGCCGGATGTCCCACGATCATCCTGGAGGCGGGGGAGGTCTGGAAGGTCGAGCCGTCGGTCCAGGACATGACCCTCCGGGGGATCACCCACGTGATGTCCGAACTCGAGATGATCGAGATTCCCGAGGACATGAGGCCGGAAACGGCACCGCACCAGGTTGTCGTCCATGCCTCGAGTTGGGTGCGGGCGGAGTCTGGTGGCTTCCTGAAGTTCCACGTCGCTCCGGGAGATACCGTCGAAAGGGACCAACCTCTCGCGACAGGTTCCAGTCTCCTCGGGAAGGACCACGAGACCATTTTCAGCCCGAAGAACGGGATCGTCCTGGGCATGACGACGATGCCGGCCGTTTCACCCGGTGATCCGGTCATCCACATCGCCCTGCCCGACACGCGCAAGCAATTCCGGAGCCTGGAGAAGAGTGTCGATCAGATGGAGGACGATGCCCTCGAGTCGCAGGTGAGGGATCACCTGGCGACGAACATCACGGTGGAGGATCCCGGACCGGCCATCGAGGCGGACGAGGAACTCGAATTCGAGGAGGAAGGCGACTCGTGAGAGGCCGGTCCGCGAAGCGGGCAGCAGGCGGCAGGCAGCAGGCAACGGTGAGGCGACGGGAGCGACGAAGGGCCCGCCGGGATCAACGGGTTACCACGTCGGAGATTTTTTCATCCCACGCGAGAGTGGCGACGCGGGTGAGGTCTCCATTCTCCCTCACCCGGTAGGCCATCAGGCTTCCTTCTCCGAACCCGGTGGCGAGGAGGAAGTCCCCACAGGGAGACAGGGCGAGGCCCCACGGGATCTTGTCCGCCGGCGTCAGCCCGAGATGCTCGACCGAGCCGTCGTCGAGCACGCGGTAGCGCGAGATCCAGTCGAACTCGTGCCGGTGGCCGCGAATGCCGGCGAAAAGGAAGCGTCCATCGGGCGTGATGACGATGTCGGATGAACTGACTCCCTCGGCCGGTGCCTCGGGTCCGGTGAGATCGCACAGCTGGTGCAGGGTGAGGTGTCCGGATTCCGCCTTCTTCCACACCGAGACCCCGAGCTGCTGCTCGCTGCTGAAATAGAGCATCGGAAGGGTGGGGTGGTAGGCGAGGTGCCGGGGGCCCGTGTTCTCGGGCGGTTTCGCGTCGAGGGGATCGAGAGGAGACAGCGCTCCGGTTTCGGGATCGAAAGCATACTGATAGAGGGCGTTGTGCTCCTTCACGTAGGGGATGTAGATGAAGCGATTGTCGGGCGACGGCAGAACGCAGTGGGCCGCCTTGCGTCCCTCGTCGAGGGAGGCGACGGACTTGCCGGGAAGATCGTTCTCGTCCAGGGGGTAGACATCGACGTGTCCGTCCCCGTAGTTGCAGCCGAGAAGAAATCGATTCGCCCGGTCGAGTGAGAGGAAGGAGTAGCCGTGATTGACGGTGAAGGGCTCCTTTCCCGAAACCGATCCGTCTTCGGCGAGGGAAATGAGGGCTCCCGGGGCGCCGTCTTCCGTGCCCCGGTTGGAAGTGACGTAGAGGAGGGGCTTCTCCGGGTGAGCCGTGATGGTGGCCGCGGTGAAACCGAGGGCGACCGGTTCTCCGGCGGAGAGGGTGAGCGAATCCCCCTCGACGGAAGCCGATACGACCTGGAGCGTCTCGGTCGTTCGACTGGGGGCGTAGACGTGGAAATCCCCGGCCGAAGCCCAGGAGGCGAGAAGGAACGGAAGGAGAAGCAGGCTGCGCATGACGCCTGCGAATTACGGCGGTGTCTCGTCGGGTGTCCACGGGGAAGGGGGAACGCGATGGGGGTGGGGCGGGAGTGGCGGGGCTTCGGCTGGCGGTTCGCAACGGTGTCATCGCCGTGGCGACGGCGTCATGGGGCGGGCGACAGGATTCCCGCCGCGGCTGGGGCATGACGTTTTCTCGGTAGTGACAAGGGGCCGTGCATCCGCGATCCTCCTGTCATGTCGTGCCGGCTCGTCTTCCTGGTCCTGACCGGGGTGTTCCCCCTCGGTTCGGGGATGCCCGCCCGTGCCGAGACGGTCCCGTTCGAGCAGGCGGTCTGGCCATTCTTCCAGGAGCACTGCATGGCGTGCCATGGCGAGGAGAAACAGAAGGGCGACTTTCGGCTCGATACCCTCGCGCGCGATTTCCGGGAGGGCCACGATGCGGAGTGGTGGCACGAGGTGATCATTCGCATGGGCGCCGGGGAGATGCCTCCGGAGGACGAGCCGCAGCCTTCCGCGGAGGAGGCGAGCCGGGTCATGGAGTGGCTCGCGGAACGAATCGAGGAAGGAGAGGCGGCCCGAAAGGCCAGGCGCCCGCCCGTCGCGCACTACCGGCTCAGCCGCGAGGAATATTCCCACACGATCTACGACCTGCTCGGCGTGCATTTCGATGCGCGGGCGCCCGGTGCCTTCACCGAGGACCCCGACTGGCACGGTTTCGAGCGAATCGGATCGGAATTGTCCCTGTCCCCCTCACATGTCGAGAAGTACCTCGCCGCAGCCGAGGAGATCCTCGACAACGCCTTTCCCGAAGTGGAACCTCGACAACTGAACAATCGCCGCGACGCGCTCGACATCGACTGGCACAACCGGGAGAAGCGCCCCGAACTGGAGGCGATCGGAGTCGCCGAGCACGTCAGGACCCTGATCTGGCCGGGGCATCGTCTGAGTTACCTGCGCCCCGCCCCCGGACACAATCACGAGCCCGGCGTCTATCGCGCCCGGCTCCAGGTGAGCGGGCTCGCTCCGGAAGGCGGCCGCCCCCCGCATCTCGAACTCTATTCGAAGAAGCTCGACCGGGTCATCTTCGAGACCGACGTGCTCGCGCCCGAGCACGAACCGGCGATTTTCACCTTCGAGACTTTCCTGCCCGCGGGCAGGATCGACATCGCGATCCGCAACGCCGTGCCAGGACCCTCCAACTCGGGGCGGTCGGGGAGGCCCGGTGGTTTCGTCTTCACCACCCTGGATGATCCGAAGTCGCGCGCTCCCTGGCAGCGCAAGATGACCGACGACGAGGGCAGGCCCCTGTATCCCTTTCTCATCTTCGACTGGATCGAGTGGGAGGGCCCCATCGTGACGGAGGAGGAACGCGCCCGGCGCGAGGGTTTGTTTCCCGAGACCGGTGAGGACCCGGTCCTGGTCGAGGCGAGCCTGCGTCGATTTCTCGAGCGCGCCTGGCGGCGGCCCGTCACGGCGGAGGAGCTGGGCCGTTACGTGAGCCTGGTCGAAAAGGGGCGCGCGGCAGGGGACTCGTTCCAGGAATCCTATCGATCGGCCCTTCTCGGGGTGCTCGCCTCGAAGAATTTCACCTACCTCGTCGAGGGGGAGCCCGGCAGAGTCCGTGACCAGATCGATGACTGGGAGCTCGCCTCCCGGCTCTCCTTTTTTCTCTGGAACTCGATGCCCGACGAGCAGCTGTTCGCCGCGGCGCGCGCGGGACGATTGAGTGAGCCGGATAGCCTGCGGTCCGAGGTGGAGCGGATGATCTCGGATCCGAAGATTTCGCGATTCACGTCGTCCTTTCCGCGCCAGTGGTTGCAGTTGAAGAAGGTGGGCCTGTTTCCTCCCGACGAGGAACTCTATCCCGACTACGACAAGTGGCTCGAGCAGAGCATGATCCTCGAATCGCAGCACTTCTTCGCCGAGGTATTCGCACGCGATCTCCCGCTGGGAGAATTCCTCGATTCCGACTGGACGATGCTCAATCCTCGCCTCGCGTATCACTACGGCCTGCCCATTCCGAAGCAATCCGGCTTCCGGCGGGTGGCGCTGCGCGAGGAGGACAATCGGGGCGGCATTCTCACCCATGCCTCGGTTCTCTCCCTGACGTCCGATGGCACGAGGCACCGCCCGGTCCATCGAGGCATCTGGGTTTCCGAGGCAATCTGGGGCAAGACGCCGCCTCCGCCGCCCGCCAACGTCGACGCGATCGAGCCGAATCCGGTCGACGCGCCCAAGGCGACGATCCGGATGAAGCTCGCCGCGCACATCGAGCACGAGAGCTGCGCGAGTTGTCACGCCAAGATCGATCCACTCGGTCTCGCCTTCGACAACTACGATGCGATCGGGCGCTGGCGGACGACGGAGATCGTGCCGAAGGGCACGGGCCCGGATCCCGAGGTCGACGCCAGCGGGGTTCTTCCCGACGGGCGCCGGTTCGAGACCCCCGGCGAGTTCAAGGAACTCCTCGTCGACGACGTCGAGACTTTCGCCCGCGCGTTTGCCGAGAAGTTGGCCACCTATGCCCTTCGACGGGTGATGACCGTCGACGACAGGGCCGACCTGGAGAGAATCGTGACCGCGGCGCGGGACGACGACTTTCGGTTGCGCTCGCTCGTGGTCGAGGTGGCGACCAGTGAGCTGCTGCGGAAGAGGTGAAACGAACGAAGAGAGCAATGAACATCACGACCCAATCCTGGTTGCTGTCCCGGCGACACGTGCTTAGGGGACTCGGCGTCTCCATCGCCCTGCCCCTCCTGGACTGCATGCGGCCCCTGCGTGCGGCGCAGGCCTCTGCCCGCAGTCCGAAGCGGGCCGTCTTCCTCTACCTGCCGAACGGGGTCAACACCCTCGACTACCAGATTCTCGAGAGCGGCGAAGGATACCGGTTCAGCCGGAGTCTTGCCCCACTCGAGCGGCACCGGGAGCGGATCACCCCCCTTTCCGGGCTGCATCATCCCAACGGGATCGGGCACCACCACAACTGCCAGAGCATCTGGCTGACCGGGGGGGAAGTCGGACAGGGGAAACGGAATCGCATCTCCCTCGATCAGCTCATCGCCGAGAAAACCGCCCCCCATACGCGGTTCGCCTCGCTCGAGCTGAGTAACACGGGACGGTCGCTCGCCTGGAACAGGGACGGCATCCAGTTGCCGGCGGAAACGAAGCCGGGCGAGGTCTTCCGCCGCCTTTTCGAGGCACCCGAGGGAGGGGCGGACGAGGAACGCCGGGCCCTGAGACGGCGGGGAAGCGTCCTCGACGCCGTGCTCGACGAAGCGCGTGCCCTCGACCGGAAGATGGGGACGGAAGACCGCACCCGGTTGGACCAGTACCTCACCGCGGTCCGCGAGGTGGAGATCCGAACGGAACGGGCCGACCAGTGGCTCGACGTGCCGCGACCCGAGGTGGATGCGGGGACGAGGGCCCGGCTCACGCGCGACGTGCCGCAGACCGACCCGGGCGAGTATTTTCGCACCGTCTACGACCTCATCGTGCTCACCTTCGAGACCGACATGAGCCGGGTCGTGACCTTCAGCACGGGTGACGAGGGCAAGGGATTGCCGGTTCCCGAGCTGGGAATCAACCAGACGCGTCACGCGCTGTCGCATCACAACGGGGATCCGGACCAGATGGAACGGCTCACGCAGAGCGATCTCTTCAATTTCGAGCAGTTCGCCTGGTTCCTGGATCGCCTGCAGTCGGTCGAAGAGGGAGACGGTTCTCTGCTCGATTCGACCGTCGCACTCTACGGAAGCGGCATGGCCTACGGTCACAGTCACGGAAACGCGAACGTGCCCACGCTCGTCGCGGGCGGCCGGCGTCTCGGCCTGAAACACGGTCGGCACATCGACTTCAACGAGGGACGGTTCGACGGCTATGACCTCTCCGATGCGAAGGGTCACTACCAGATCTGTTCGCGTCCTCTCGACGCCGAGGCGCGCCTCAGCAACCTGCTCCTGACCCTCGCCCGGCGCATGGACGTCGAGGTGGAGTCCTTCGCCGACAGTGTCGACACCGTCTCCGGGATCGAGGCATGAACCGGGTGCTGATTCTTGTCGTCACCGGCCTGGGCAGCCTCTGCTCCGGTGGATGGGCCGACTCGGTGAGAGTGGAGCGCGATCCTCGGATCGCGTCCGACGACGCATTTCCCCTCCGTGACACGGCAACCTACCTCGCCGGGGAGATCACCCTGGTCGAGCACGTCAATCGAATCGGCGTCCTGCGCCTCGACCGGGATGGCACGATCAACAAGTATCACTGGGATCTGCCGCACGAATTCCGCCTGCTTCCCTACGGCGCGGTCTCCTACCGGGGTGCTCCGGCCGAATTGAAGGACATTCCGATCGGCACCCATCTCCACGGTTCCTTCTACCTCGGACCCGAGGGCTGGTATGAAGTCGAACCTCCGGTTTCGGGATATGTCGCGGGGAAGATGACCCGGCCCGACATGCGGTCGGTGGTCTCCGCCTTTTCTCGGGTCCTGACCCTCGAGGACGATTTCTCATTCTACCAGCGCCAGGGAGCGGGCTGGAAGATCGTCGAGTTGGCGGAGGATCGCAGCCAGATCGTAGTCGAGCGCGTCACCCTCGAAGACGGGCAGCCGGACGATGCCGAAGGAGACGCGATCGGCATGACGGGACGCCAGGTATTCCGCCTCGACAGCGGATGCCGGGTCTGGAGGGGGGCTTCCGTCGCGACGACCGACGACCTCGCCGTGGAACAGGTCATCCAGGTCAATCTCGGCTGGGTCGGTCTCCTCGGTCCCCAGGGACAGGATGCGCTCTGTCGCGAAATCTGGATCGATGCCGAGAGCCGGCGGGTTGCGAGCGACGTGCAGCGGGGCATTCACCGCGCCCATCAGCGGCGGCGCGGAATCGCCGCCAAGGTGATCGAAACGGAGAGCATTCCCGGTGAGGGCGCCCGCGGGTGGGTCACGGTGGAGGTGCACGCCGGTATCGACCCGGAACTCGTCGAGGAGGTGGCTGCCGCCAGCAGTGTGGCGGTCTGGGCGGTCGAGCCGACCCTTCGGGGGTATGACAACGATTCCAAGCCCGGTTCCCGCCTCGAGGTGAGCCGGATCGGGAATCCGGAGCCCGGAAGCGCCGGCGTCCGCATTCGCATGCACTTCTTCGAGATGATCGAGGGCTTCCGGCCCGGGCGCACGGTGCGAATCGCGCCGGGCGACTGGCCCGTGCTGCCTCGTCCGAGGGAAGAGAAACTCTGGCAGAAGGATATCCGGATTTTCTCGGTGGGACCCAGGCCGGTCGCGGATCGCGACGGACCTCCGGCGAGCGAGCCGCGGGTCGGTGAGGAAGAAGAATGACGAGGACCCTCCGGTCCCCCCCTACTCATCCATCTTGGCGAGGCTGACTCGCACGTTCTCCTTGGTCAGTTCGCCCATCGTGCGGCAGGAGGAGAAACTCTTCACGCGGTGATACTCGTTCAACTCGTCGCGGAGCTGTTCGACCTTTTCCTCGGGAGCGATCGTGTCGGCCCCGATCACGTCCCAGAAATCGTCGAGGCGACCGCTCACGACGTCGATTCGTCGCTGGATCAGGGTGCGCTCCTCGTCCTGGTATTGCCGCATCGTCTGGTAGTTGAGCAGGGTGGTGCACATCTCGACGACGGGCTGGTTCTCGAGGAAGAACTGCGGAAGATACATCTCCTTCGCTCCCTCGTAGCTCTGCTGGTCGAAGTCGATCGCCCGGACGCGATACTGCGTCTCCTCGAAGTCGGGGGTGATGTCGACCACGTAGTTGTAGCTGCGCATGTCGCCGAGGAGACGGATGAAGGACCGCTCGTTGAACTTGACGAATTCCTTCGCGACCCGGACCCGGTTGGTCTCCTCCTTTTCGAGGTAGTGGTGGATGAAGTAGTCACCCGGTACGCCCGCGATATGTTCCTCGATGAGGGTGTCGCCGTTGACCAGGTAGTTGATCCGGTTGGGCGAAAGGATGTGCTCCAGCTCGAGGCCGTAGATCCGGGAGGCGTCGGCGATCTTGACGTAGAAGTGGTCGTAGTTGTCGTTGAACTGATTCACGATCCGCACCCGGAAAGGGCGCGAATTTCCGAAGTCGCAAAAGTCGACACGCTCGAGGAAGAGGTGTTCGCCGACCCGGATCTTGCCGGTCTTGAGCAGGGAATAGATCTGGGTGAGCCGCTCGTTGAGTTCCGCCTTGATCGCCGGTTCGTAGTGGGCGGTTTTCCAGAGGGTGTCGTTGCCCTCGCTGTCGTAGAGGGGGAACAGCTCGGAGTACCGGTGCATGTCCTCGTAGACGACGGGGATGTCGAAGGACCGTCCATACCTGTGAAGGTATCCCTGCAGGCCCTCGCTGACGGGGTAGTACTGCTTGCGCTTGAGTTGAATCGTCACCGCAGCCAGCGAACCGTGGATTGCGGCTCCTGTCAACGTCCGCCGCCACCGACCGCGGGCCAGGCGGGTGAGTCGTCGACCACGTCGCGGTAGAGGGCGCGCATCGTCTCGATGAGCGCGGGGTCCGGATCGCCTGGCTCGGCCTCGGTCACGTCACCCGAGAGGTCGAAGAACTGGAAGTCGGTCAGTTCGGAACTCCGCACCTGTTCGATGTTGTCCTCGTCGACCTGCTGGAGCTTCGGGAAGTCCGGGCCGAGCGAGGCGAGCACCTTCCCGTCGCCCTGACGCATCGCGACCCGGCGTTCGTTGATCGCGTTGTAGTAGATCCAGAACAGCGGCTGCGTTCGCTCCGGCGTTCCTCCGGAAAGAACGGGAAGAAAGTTGGTGCCGTCGAGATGAAGAGCGCCGGGCAGTTCGGCTCCGCTGAGGGCCGCGAAGGTCGGGAGAAAATCGAGCGACGAAACCGGCACGTCCGAGATCTGGCCGGGTTCGATTCCCGCGGGCCAGCGCATGATGCCGGCGACGCGGAATCCGGCCTCGGTGGTCCAGAGTTTCATCCCGCGCAGGGGACCGGGACGGCCGTAGCTGCGATGGGCGGACCGGTAGCGGTTGAGTGTTTCCGGTCCGTTGTCCGAGGTGAAGATCACGAGCGTGTTCTCGTCGATGTCGAGTTCCTCCAGAGCGGTGAGAATGTCTCCCGTGGCGGCGTCGAGGTTCTCCACGTTCGCAAAGTACTGGGCCTCGTCGTGGTTGCGGGCTCGTCCGCGCTCGTAGTTCCGCACCATGGCCGGTGGCGAAGCCACGGGTTCGTGCGGTTCGTGGTAGGCGACGTAGAGAAAGAAGGGCTGGTCCGGATTCTCCGCGTGATGCCGCTCCATCCAGGAAACCGCTTCGTCCGCGACGATGCGGCAGCTGTAGCCCTGGATCGGCCCGACCGGTTCGCCGTTCCGCACGAAGTTGACGGGATTCTCGTGCGAGGGGGCCGCGTTGTTCTGCGTCGCGAACCAGTGATCGAAGCCGTGATCGTCCGGCTGTGGCTGCTCGTCCGAGTTGAACATGGCGTTGCAGTGCCATTTCCCGCTCACGCAGGTGGCATAGCCGGCGGCCTTCAGCATGTCGGCGACGGTGAACTCCTCGTCTCGCAGATGTACGAAGGCGCGCGAGCGCTTGGGTGGTGTGCCGGGATCGGCGCTGGGGATCCAGTCGTAGACCCCGGTGCGGTTCGGGATGCGTCCGGTGAGCAATCCGGCCCGGGCCGGGGAGCAGACCGGGGCCGCGGAGTAGAAGCTGGTGAAACGAATACCCTCCTCTGCCATCCGCATGAGGTGGGGCGTTTTGATCGTGGGATGCCCGTAGTTCTGCAGGTCGCCCCATCCGAGGTCGTCACAGAGAATCACGATGATGTTGGGGCGGGGTGGTTTCTCCTCGGCGATGACCGGGCCGACGAGGGTGAGAAGGACGGACAGAAAAGGAAGAAGGGGCAATCGAAAACTCATGAGACGGTGAAACGGGGTCAGATTCTTGCCCGGGATTCTAGAAACGAAAGAGGATCGTGTCAGGCACGGAAATGCGGCGGTGGAGGAAGGGGCGAGAAGGCGAAGCCGGCCGGACACGAAACGGTTTCGTCTTGTTGCCGTGGTAGGGCGAATTGCGCTGGACAGTATCAAACCCGGCCTGTTAACTGCGGCCGGTTCCCACGATGGGGCAGGATATGGCGAAGAAGCCTAGAGGGAGTATGAGACCGGGTGAGGAGGGAGGCTTACCCGTGTCGCGAGGCCTCCTGGCCCGCATCGCGCAGGGAGTCGCCTTCTTTTTCCTCGTCACGGCGCCCGGTGCGCACGCGCAGGTCCAGCAGGCTGTCGATGCGATCGTGGACGAATTCAATGCGATCGAGACCGGGCTCGACCGGATGCGGAGGATCGACGTTGACCTGACCCACACCGACAACGACGAGGGCCTCGGCAAGGTCACGATCTGGGTCGATCCGGAAACGGGCCGGGGAAAGGTTCTCAACGTCTGGGAGATGAATGAAGCCCGTGAGCAGCAGGAGACCTGGCTGCGGGGGGATGACATCCTGTTCGTCTACGAGCGTTCCGAGTGGGGAGGACTCGAGAGTTCGGTCGAGGTGGACGAGCGACGGTATTACCTCAGCGAGGGGAGGGTCATTCGCGAAATGACGCGTCACAAATCGTTTCCCGTCGGAGGGAATCTCGATATTACGGGCGTGGAACACGAGACCTACGAGGACTACGAGCCTGAGGAGGCGGAGTTCTTCTACCAGTCGAAGGAGGACCGCCTCAAGATTCTCCTCAGTGCGGCGCGTGGTTTCTCCCGGCGGGCGGCCTCCGCACCGGATCTGCTCAGCCTGCCTCATCGCCTGCTCCTCCGTACCCTCTCGCCGGATGGGCTCTATTCCCTGGCGTGGGGGGATCGACGGGGTCGATCGCCCCGACTGGGCGGCGTGGGAAAAGGATGGTGTCGTCTATCTCGAATCGCTGGGCAATCCCCGGCTCCGGCTGTTCCTCGTGTCGGTGTCGGATGGAGGTGTCCTGGCCGAAGTGGCGTCGGACTACCATCCGCACAGCAACATCTATGCGTGGACCAAGTGGGCGGATGACAGTGCGACCGTCATCTACGGTGAGGACGCGCGGTGGTTCACGAGCCGCGCGACACTCTACCGGATCGAGAATGGGTTTCCCGTCGAGGCGGGCGATCTCGCGGCTTCGCTTTCGGAGGCGGCTGCCGGGGTGCTGAGGGAGGCCGGGCATCCGGTCGTTCGCGACACGGATGAGGTGCTCGGGTTCATCGAGATCCCCTCGCTCTCGGGCGACGGGACCGCGGCGATCGACTATCGCATCGAGTCGAAGTTCGAGGGAGACCGAACCAATGCCCACGTCGCGATGACGGTCGGTCTCGATTTTCGTGACGCGACGGTGGCATCGGTACGGCAGGCCGATCTTCCCGGGTATGTGCCGCAACCCGCCGACTGGGCGGAGTTTTCGGACCTCGTTGCCGGATCGGCTCCGGACTGGCTCAACGATCCGCCGACGCTGCCGGAGCCGGTGCAGTTCTTCACCGCCTACGAGACCGGAGTGGTTCACCTCTTCAATCGCTTCGGCGCCAAGCTCGGACCCGGGGCGATCGAGAGCGTGGTCGGACGTCCGCTGTTCCTGTCGGGGCCGCACCAGGGTGAGACGATCGACAACCAGTCACGCTTCAGTTTCGGCCACTACGATCCGATCGCGATCGCGATCATCAACGACGAGGTCCTTCTACTGACACAGGACTCGGCTTTTCTCGGCGCGACCCAGTCGCTCTACAATTTCTGGTTTCGGGAAACGGCGCACCATTTTCAGGATGCGCTCCGCTACTGGACAGAGCACCCCACCGAGCTCGAACGGCAGAAGGCGGCCTACCTCGACAAGATCCGGAACGAGACCCTTCCGGATTTCTACTACCTCCTCGAGAACGATCTCGCCCAGGATCTCATGGATTCCTACAGTTCCGATTACGAGGTCCAGGCGAGTTACCTGACCGCCCTGCGATTCTGGATGAGGCGCTCCTGCGACGGGAGTTTTCCCGAGTTCGCGAGCCTGCTGCAGGTCGTCCTGCGCTCCTACGACCGGGCCTACTTTTCGGAGAAAGGTCTGCCGGAACTGATCATCGATCCGATGGACGGCGAGGAAGAAGAGACGCTGACCGAGGCGGTGATGGAGGAGACGGGACCGCTCGGGATCGACGAGACGACGCCGCTTTCACTGGCTGCCCTGCAGGAGCGCCTCCCGGGATTCGAGGTCGTTGCCGCGACGCGCAGCGAAGAAGGGGAGCACTATCCCGCCTTCCTCGTGCGGCGGGGAGCTGCGGAAGTCCTCGAGGTGACCGACTATGGTACGGGAGATCCCAGTCTGTTTCGCGCAACGTCGCGCTCCATGAAGATGCCGAACGGACTGGGAACGGGCGACACATTCGCACAGATTTTCGCTCGTCAGTATCCGATCGGCTTGTGGAACGGCCTCGAAACCGATGCAGGGGGGATCATCGTTCCCGCGCCCGGGAGCGAGCGGATCCGGTTTCGTTTCGTGCCACCCGATTGGAGTACCTACCGGTTTCGCAACAGTCAGACGCCGACCCGGGAGGAGTTGGCCGATTTCATCCTGGAGGAGATGTGGTGGTATCCGAACCGATGACCGGGCAGCATAGACAGAGGCGGGAGGCCGGCCCCTGGGCGAAAAGACTCGTGGTGTTCGTCGCGTTCTTCGCGGCATGCGTGATGCGGGTCGAAGGAGGACCCCGTGTCGCTCTCGTCATCGGTGTGGACAACTACGACGCGGAGGAAGTCGTCGATCTCGACGGTGCGATTCGCGATGCGCGGATCATGTCGGACACCCTGCGAAACCTCAATCCGCCTTTCGAGGTGCAGCTGCTCGAGGATGCGAGCCTCGACGAGTCGATGGATGCGATGGAGGTGTTTCTCTCCACCGCGCGCCGGGCCGACTGCGCCCTGTTCTTCTTTGCCGGTCACGGGATCGAGTATCACGGGGAGAACTTTCTTCTCACGTCCGATGCCCGCATCGAGGGGAATATCGAGACGAGTGTCGACGCGACGAAGAGGCGCCTGCGCCGGAAGATGCTCTCGCTCAACGCGGTGATGGACGACATGGAGTTGACCGAGTCGGACCTGAAACTCATCATTCTCGACGCCTGCCGCAATAACCCGATTCCGCCAGTGACGACCCGGGGCGGGAAAACCCGTTCGCTCGGGAGCACGCGGGGGTTGGCTCGCGTGTCGGCCCCGCTCGGGATGTTGGTGAGCTATTCCGCCGATGCCGGCGAGGTGGCGAATGACGGGCTCTTCACCGAGATCCTGAGCGAAAATATGCATCGTCCCGGTGTCAGCGTGATGGAGGTGTTCGCCCGAACGCGGGAAAAGGTCAACGAGATCTCGCGGACCGAAGGCGATGACGGTCCGCTCTATTTTCCGCAGGTTCCGGCGGAATACAGCAAGCTCGGTGTCGCGGGAATCCGGTTCGTCTTCCACGCGCAGGGCACGGTGGAGCCGATGGTGCCGGCGAAGCCTCGCGAGGAGGAGGGTTCGAACGCCCCGCGGTCGGTCGATTTCGCGAACGAGACCGGCATCCGCATGATACACGTGCCTGCCGGGGAATTCATGATGGGGGACTCGAGCGGCGATGGCTCGGCGGACGAACTCCCGCTGCGCAGCGTGGAGCTGAGTGCGTTTCATCTCGGCGCGATCGAGATCACCTGGGGGCAGTGGCGCGAGGTGATGGGCAACTCCCCCGCGGATTTGCGGAAGGAGGCCGGGTATTCCGGCTCCGTGCCCTGGGATTTCGGTGATGATCGCCCGGCGAGCTACGTGAGTTGGGAGGATGCCGTTGAGTTTTGCCAGCGCCTGACGGCACTCGAGCGCGAGCGAAGCAACCTGCCCCGGGAATGGTCCTATCGCCTTCCGACCGAGGCGCAGTGGGAGTACGCGTGCCGGGCCGGGTCTCGCGGGTCCTTCCACGGGGACCCGAATGCGAGCGGAGAGTTCGGCATGACCGGGGGGCCTGTCGCGACCGGCACCTACGAGGCCAATCCCTTCGGCCTGTTCGACATGCACGGCAATGTCTGGGAATGGTGCCAGGACTTTCACCAGGAGGGATACCAGGGGATGGCGACGCGGGATCCGGCCGGGCCCGCCTCGGGCGAGGCACGGGTCTTCCGTGGAGGAAGCTGGATGGACGGGGCGTTCGCGGCGCGTGCGAGTTCGCGCGGGTACGGACTTCCCACTCTCCGCCATCCGGCGGTGGGGTTCCGGGTCGCCCTGGTGCGAGAAGAATAGGCAAGGGCCGCCCGGGCGCAATGAGCGGCCAGCGGAAACCGGGGAAGGTCGCGAAGGTGGCCGAGAAGACGGGACGGTTGATTGCGCGGGAACCTCCGGCTTCGCCCGGAGACCGGTCAGAGCCCGAGACCGTAGCGCAGCAGGGCCTCCGACTCCGTCCAGACGTTCGGCGTGGTGCTGCCGAGGATCACCGAGGTGACACTGCGCCCGTTGCCCGAGGCGGTCGATACGAGACAGCGGCCCGCGGCATTGGTGTAGCCCGTCTTCGCCCCGGTGCAGTAGGGGAATTTCCGGAGAACCTGGTTGGTGTTGTAGACCGGCTTGGTGCGACCGTCGGGAAAGCGAAAGACGAGCGCCTTGGTGGCGACCGCATTGCGGATGAAGGAGTGGCGCATCGCGGCGTTGGTCAGCCGGACGAGGTCACGGGCCGTGGAATACTGGCCGGGAGGAGTCGGCAATCCGCTCGCGTTCGTGAAATAGGAATCGTGCATCCCGAGCTGCCGGGCCCGCTGGTTCATGGCGGCGGCGAAGGCGGAAACGCTTCCCGAATGGTCCCGGGCGAGGCAGCGGGCGATGTCGTTGCTGCTGCGGATGAGCACGGCGCGAAGAAGTTCCTCCCGGGTGTAGACTTCACCCGCCTTGATTCCCATCTTGGTCGGCTCGGCCCAGGTATCCGACTCCGCCACCGTCACCGTCTGGCTCAATCCGCCCCGCTCGACGATGAGAATGCCGAGGAGAAGCTTCTGGGTGCTCGCGGCGGGGACGCGCATGCCGGCGTTCTTCTCGAAGAGAATCCGGCCGTGGTGATCGACGAGGAGTGCGCACTTCGCCGTGATGCTCGGTGCACCGGCCGGCTGCGTCGCCGGCTTGGGCGAGGGCGCGGGCGCGGGGGAGGGAGCCTCCGCCACCTCGCGGGGAGCCGGTGAGGCGGTGTTCGATTCCGGGTAGGCATGAGGCGCCGCGGGAGCGAGACTGGCGGCGGGTTGCTCCACCGATCCGCAACCGGACAAAAGCACCGTTCCGGCGATCGCCCACACCGCGAGGGTGGGCGTTGCGAAGGGCGGGGATGGGAAGTGCGGACGGTCCATGCCGGGAAAGCGGGGGCAAATTAAGCGCCAAACGAACGGATTCACAAGCCCGGATTATTCGCCGCCGCCGAAGAGCTTCTCGAGGTCCGGGGACGACTCGGCGCCCAGGTCGATCGCGGCAAAATAGTGACGGCGCGCCAGCTCGATCCGGGGAGGCGATTCGCCGAGATAGGTCAGGGCGAGGTTGTAGTGGGCATCGGCCAGTTCCGGATCCAGGTCGAGCGCCCGTTTCAGTTCGGTGACGGCTGCGGCCTCCCATCCGTAGTCCCGCACGATCGCGGCGAGAACGAGACGGTTCGATGCATCCGCCGGGGCCTCGTGGATCGCCCGCATCAGGCTCGCGATGGCGAGGGGCAGGTCGCCGTTCTCATACTGGATCAGGCCGAGAGTCTGCCAGTTCTCCGCGATGGAGGGATTCAACTCCAGCGACTTCTTGAGATTGGCGGTCGCGGCGAGCCGGTTTCCGAGTTGGTGTTCCGCGACACCGAGATTGGCGTAGGCAAGTTCGCTGGCGGGAGCCCGTTTCACCATTTCCTGGTAGCGATCACGAGCTCTCTCCCAGTCCTGGCTCGCGGCGGCGAGCGTCGCTTCGCGAGCGAGCTCGCGAAGCTCCGGGGGCAGCTTCGGTTTTCCTTCGACCAGGCCGACCGTGATCGCTCCCTCGGACACCCGGTCTCCGTCGAGGACAGCTTTCCCGGATTCCCCGCTCTCACCACTCTTCGCCGATGTCGTGGCATTCGTGGCATTCGTGGCATTCGTGGCTGTCGAGGCTCCCGGTTTCGTGCTGAGTCGAAACGAGGGACGTTCCCCGTTCCCCGTATCCCGCGAAGCTCCGGACGAAGACGCCTCCTGTGCCCGTGGCGACGTGACGGGCAACAGGAACACGAGCGAGAAAAGGACCGGTCGGAGCAGCATCGAAACGAGGATTGAACAAATAAACATGCATTTCCACTTGCGCTCCAATGGGAATTGGAAAATGTTCGGCAGAACAGTGTCCAAATGAAACTGACAGCCAGACAGCAGGAGGTGCTCGATTTTCTCAAGGAAACCCACGCCCGGACGGGAATTCCTCCATCGACCCGGGAGATTCAAGAGCATTTCGGGTTCGCCAGTCAGACCGCTGCGGTGAGCCACCTTCGTGCCCTGGAGCGGAAAGGATACATCGAGCGCAATGCAGGTGCCGATGGAAACCCACCCAAGCGAAAGGCACGGTTTATCCGCTTCACCGACGAAGTGGAAAGGGAGCCGCTCATCGACGTCCCGATCTACGGAATGATCCCGGCCGGGTACGGGGACGACACCGAACCTCAGGCAGACGGTTACCTGTCGGTCGATGCACGGTCCCTCGGCGTGTCGCCATCCGCGAAGGCATTTGCGCTTCGGGTCCGGGGTGATTCCATGATCGGCGCGCACATTTGCGACGGGGATCACGTGGTGCTGGAGAACCGGGAGCCCCACAACCGGGACATCGTGGCGGCACTCATCGACGGAGAGACCACCCTGAAGCGGTTTGTCGTCAATCGGAATCATCCCTTCCTGAAAGCGGAGAATCCCGAATACCCCGATCTGATTCCGGCCCAGGAACTCACCATCCAGGGTGTCATGGTCGGACTGGTCCGCGCCGGGATCGGGGTGTGATTTGGACTCGACCGTTAGGTGGTCCGGCGGGCGCCTGCAGTGCGTCGAGTCGGCCCGTGTTCGAGAGGGAAGACATGGGGAGGGCGCGGGGGAGACATCGGCCCGGGGCTCATTGCCTCCCACGAGGACGCAAAATCGCGAGGGCCGAGATTGATGAAGGGACAGCGGGCACGATCGAATCTTTAGAGAATCGGTAAATCGGTGAAATCCTGAACTTCGCGAAACGGCGAAACGGCGGGTGAACCGAAAGTGCTCGACAAGGCGATGGGAACGAGAAGAATCGCGGTCATGAAATGGCTGATTCTCTCCGGGTTGGTTCCGTGTTGTCTCTCTCTGCCGGTGTTGGCGGAGGAAAGCCCGTTTGCCGGGAGCCGGGTCGATACCGTTGCCGGCGAGGGCGGCAAGGGGTACGAGGGAGACGGTGGTGCCGCCACCGAGGCACGGCTCGATAATCCTTTCGGTGTCATTGTCGGTCCCGGTGGTGACATCTGGTTCTGCGACACGGGCAATCACGTGATCCGGCGGATTTCCCGGCGAAAGGGCACGATCGATACGGTGGTGGGAACCGGTGCAGCGGGATATTCCGGCGATGGAGGAGCCCCCGCCGACGCGGAGTTGTTCGAGCCCTATGAGCTGCGATTTCATCCGGGAGGCGACCTCTATTGGGTGGAGATGCGGAACCATGTCGTTCGTCGCTGGGACGCGAAGCGCAACGTCGTCGAGACGGTCGCCGGCACGGGGGAAAGTGGCTTCGGTGGTGATGGCGGACCAGCGACCGAGGCGATCCTGCACCGTCCTCACTCGATTCAGTTCGATGATTCCGGCGATTTCCTCTACATTTGCGACATCGGGAATCACCGCATTCGGCGTGTCCAGATCGAGTCGAACCGGATCAAAACCTGGTGCGGGAATGGCGAGCGGGCCGCGACTCCGGACCGATCCGTGGTGGGTCCGGAGACCCCGTTGAACGGCCCGCGGGCACTCGACCGTGGACCCGGCGGGGATCTCTGGTTGGCCTTGCGGGAAGGCAATGCGCTCTACCGGATCGGGATGGAGGATGGTCTGCTCCACCACGTTGCGGGGACGGGGAAGAAGGGGTTCGTGTCCGATGCGCGTCCCGCGCTCGAGGCCCCGTTGTCGGGACCGAAGGGAGTGGCCCTGTCACCCCGGGGCGAGATCGTCTATCTCGCCGATACCGAATCCCACACCGTCCGTGCGATCGATCTCGGCGCCACGCCGCCCCGACTCCACGTCGTCGTGGGCGATGGGGAGAAGGGGGACGGTCCCGATTCGCCGGATCCGTTGGCGTGCCGCATGGCTCGCTTGCATGGCGTCGGGACCGACCCGGTTACGGGAGATCTCTACATCGGCGATTCGGAAACGAACAAGGTGCGGCGAGTCACCGGATTGCCGGGGGATCCGAGGAAGGGTCTCGGAAACTACCGGGTCGATGAATTCACGCACGAAGGCCGCTCCTGCCGGGTGGCGATTCCCGACGAAGCGGCCGACGGGCGTCCGTGGATCTGGCGCTGCCGCTTCTGGGGGGCCTTTCCCGCGGTCGACGAGGCGCTTCTCGCCGAGGGATGGCACGTGGCGTGGATCGACGTGGCGAACGAGTTCGGTGGGCCGGTCGCAATGGACGCCTTCGATTCCTTCTATGCGGCGGTGCGAACCTCTCACGATCTCGCGCCTCGTGTCGTGATGGAGGGCTTCAGCCGCGGGGGCCTGGCCGCGATGAACTGGGCGATCCGGAATCCGGAGAAAACCCGGGGACTCTATCTCGACGCACCGGTTCTCGACATCCGCAGCTGGCCGCGAAACCAGTCGGACGAATTGTGGCGACGGTGCCTGGAGGCCTACGGAATCACCGAATCCGGTGGGGAGATTTCCTGGAAGGGACCGCTGGACCGGCTGGACGCACTCACCGGTGCGGGCGTCCCGCTTTTCGTGGTGGCAGGGAGCCGCGACGAGGTGGTGCCCTATGAGGAGAATGCGGCGATCCTGGTTTCGCACTATCATGAAAAGGGAGGGAGTTACGAACTCGTCCTCAAGGCGGGAGGGGGCCACCATCCGCATTCCCTGCACGATCCCACTCCCGTGGTTTCCTGGGCGCGAGCATTGGCCCCGTGATCAGGGGTTCGCACTGCGTGGACGGTCCGGCAGGGAGGCCCTGCCGCGGGGACGAAGGAAGGCTGGTGTGGACTCCGTTTCGGGCGCGTCTCCCGATACCGTGCCCGGAGAGGGTGTGCCTTCGACGACAGGGTCGATGAGAGCCCGGATTCGATCGACCGGAACGCAGGAACGGATCACCATCTGCAGATCGACATCGCGGTCCTCCTCTCGATCATAGTAAATCGACGTCGTGGTGGCCACGATGCCGGCGAGGCGTCCTTCCTCGTCGAAGATGCCGCATCCGCTCGATCCGCGGGCGAAATCCGCCGTGATCTGCATCTGTTTCACTGCCGCTCGCCCGACGAGATGGTAGCGGGCCACCACTCCTCGCGTGTAGGTGAAGAAATGGCTGTCCGGGTGCGACAGGACATGAATGGTGTCGCCCGGCTCCGCCGCCGGTGCGAGAGTCACCGGAGGGAGGGGACAGTCCTCGAGTTGGAAAATCGCGATGTCTTCGGCACGGGAGCTCGCGAGGACACGTTTCAGACGGTAGACCGTGCCATCCCGGTCCATCGCGGCGAAGCCCCCCGCGTCACGGACATCGAGCACGTGATGACAGGTGACGCCGATACCGCCGGGGCCGATGAGTACGCCTCCGGCGAAGGAGCCATGCCACTTGTCGCATTTGTCGCAGTCGTAGACATGACCCACGATCAGAGTGGATGCGCACAACCTGTCGTAGAGCGAGGGAGCCTCACCGCTGTCTGCCGGAAGGGATGGTGTCGCCAGGGAAAACCGGGCCCTCGCCCTCCGTGTTCCGAGTTGGTCGAGAAGAGTGGCGGGGGAAACGACTTGTCCTCCGTCCACCGCGGCGCCGAGAACTCTCTCGAAGCGCTGCTTTAACGCCTTGTCGTCGATCGGTTCCGAAGCCGGCGAATGCGGTGCCCCCGTCGCCAGGATCGACAGCACCAGCGCAGGGATGCTACCGCAGGGAAATCTTCGCATCGGGGAGGGATCGGGAAAGGCGTTTCGCTCCGTCTCGTGTCACTTCGGTCTGCCAGAGGTAGATGGCCTCGAGCCGCGGAAGCCGGCCGAGCGCTGTGACACCCTCGTCCGAGATGTTCGTTCCGTAGAGATTGAGCGACCGGAGATTCTCGAGAGGGGAAAGCGCTCGCAGCGAGGTGTCGTCGATTCCGGTCCGGTGGAGATCGAGTCGGACGAGCCGGGACATCGAACCGACCAGCTCGAGCGAGGATCCGGTGATCTCCGTTCCCGAAAGGTCGAGGTGGGCGATGTGGGAGGCGAGGGGAGAGAGCGCCGCGACCGTTTCGTCGGTGGTGGTCTCCCTGCTCCGGCGAAAGTCCACCGAGAGAAGAGGACTACCGGTGGCGAGGGGTTCAACCCGGCCGCCCGCTTCCACGACCGGGGTCCACGCGGCGGGATCGAGCGGTTCGAGGCCATCGGAAAGCGCCTCGTAGACTTCCTGGATCTCGGAGCGGGGAGGAGCACCGGCCGGAGCCGTGGTCACGGCCGGTTTGCCCTCGAGGTTTCCTTCCCAGTCTCCGAAGTCGGCTCCGTCTGCGATCCAGGTCTGGAGAAGCTCGCGTTCCTCTTCCGTGAGTGGATCGGCCTCGCCCTCGGGGGGCATGAAATCGGGATCATCGGGAGGGAGAGATACGCGAACGATGAGTTCGCTTTCCTTCGCGTCACCCGGCTCGAGGACGGATCCGTTCTCGCTGCCGGCCGCGATCGCCCAGGCCGCGTCGAGACGGAGTCCCGCCTTGGGTTTCCGGGTGCGTCCTCCCTCCTCATAGGGGGCGCGGTGGCAGGCGACGCACTTCCCCTCGAGTATGGGCCAGACCTCGGATTCGAAATCGACCGCTTCGCCGATAAGCGGAGCGGCCACGAGAAGCAGGGCGGACAAGGGGATCCTTCGCATGTCCCAGTATCGAAAATGCGAACCCGTCGCGCAAGAACTTCCACGAGCCGGGACACGGCGACGGTCGGGCCTGACCCGTGGCTCACCGGAACCACTCGGCCGCTGGCTGGGCGAAGGGCCGGAACACCTCGATCGCCCCGGTCGGCTCGTTGTAGAAGAGGGCCCGGTTCATGCCGAGGTCCGAGGCCTTGCCCGATTCGATCAGGCTGGCGGAATCGGCCGCGCTCATCTGGAAGAGGATTTTCATCTCGAACTCGGAGATCGCCTTGCGGTTCAGGCAACGGTTGATGCTGTTCCACGTGTCGATGGAGACGACGGTGTGGAAACCGAGTGCCGGTCCCTCGCGAATCAACTCGTCGAGCGAATTCGCCGGCTTGGTTTCGCCTCCGTCGCTCTCGAGTGAAAAGCTGAAGTCCTCCTCGTAGCGCAGCTTCTTGAAGCGTTGCAGCCCGAGAAGGAACACGACGGTGGAACGCTCCGGTGGCGTGCCGGAGTCGGTCGCCTCCCGCAACTCGGCCGCGAGCGCATTGATCGTATCCCCGATCTCGTGGGAGCCGGGGACCTCGATGTCGTTGCCGATCCGAGGCAGGGTATCCTTCAACCAGCTCTTCCCGTTCGGATCGGCCACCGTGCTGTCGATCACGATGAGGCGGCAGGTGTCGCCGAGGCGGGCTCGCAGGATTCGGATCGCGACGGCGGTCATGGCTTCGACGACATCATCGCGCTGTCCGACCACCATCAGGTTGCTTCCACTCTGGCGGGGGAAGACGATTTCGGTCGGGCCCTTGATCGCATTGGGCGCCCCCACGAAAAAGCGTGGAGAACCCGGTTCGGGCGCACCGGCAAGAGCGCGCGCGACCTCTTTGTCGGAATCCACCTGCGCGGGTGCGTTCCCCTCGAAGACCACCTGTGGCTTGTCGTCGAGCCCGCGCTTTCGCGCTTCGGCCGCGATCGTCTCGAGACAACCGGTCCGTTCTCCCTCGTCCATCCAGACCACCTGGAAGGGGGAGTTCGCCTCCACCGCTCCCGCGCTGTCGTTGTAGATGCCTTCACCCGGACGCGTCAGCATGCGCGGTGCCGGGTTGGTGTCATCCATGATCAGGTAGGCGTCGGCTTCGTTGCATTGCAGGGCGATGCGGATCACCATCTGCCCGAGTGTCGCCCGCGCGAGGGTAAAGGCCCCGCCGAGGGTCTGCGATCCGAGGATCGCATGAATCCCGAAGGCACGTCCCTGCCGGACGATCCGGTCGAGGAGCACGGCCGCCTGCTGCGCGATCTGGTCGTCCTCGACGAAGAACTCCTGGAATTCGTCGATCAGGAGGAGGGTGCGGGGCATGGGCCCGGCAGCTTCGGTCCCGGCATACCCGGCGACGTCCTGGACTCCGAGCGCGCGAAACTTCTCACCCCGTTCCTTCAGTTCCTCGTCGAGCCGCTGCAGGACGCTGAGCCCGAACTCGCGGTCACTCTCGATCGCGATGACCCGTGCATGGGGCAGCCTGCTGTCGGCATAGTCCTTGAACTCGACTCCTTTCTTGAAATCGATGAGGTAGAACTCCACCTGGTCCGGATCGCACCAGAGGGCGAGGTTGGTGATGATGACGTGGAAAAGGGTGGACTTGCCCGATCCGGTCTTGCCGGCGATGAGAGCGTGTTGGCAGGTGCCTTTCCCGATCGCGAGATACTGCAGCTTGGTGGCGCCGGTTCGCCCGATCGGAACGCGCAGTTCCTGGCTCGTGTCGACTGACCAGAACTCGGACGGCCCTGGTGTGATCGTCGAGAAGGGTACCTCGACGCGGTTGGAGTCGCGGTTCGCCTCTCCGATGCGATGAACCCAGTCGATGAGCCGGTCGTTTCCGGGTGGGGGGAAAAGGGACACCTCCGCCCCCTCGACCGGTGGATCCAGCGGGGTCACGCCGCTCGACTGCGCCCGGAAGCAGAGACAGGCACTTCGGAGGTCATCGATCTCGAATCCGCTCGGCAGGTCTCCCCGGAGGTCGTGATGCATGAGAAGGAAGACGCCGCAGCGGGCGCCCGAGGCGGCGATGCTGAGGAGGCGACGGCCCGCCTCGTCGGAAAACTGCTTGGGAAAATCGGCCACGACGACGAAGTGGTAGCGCTCGGCGATGCTGCCGGCGGTGGCATTGTATTCGGATATCGTGCGGTATTCGTTCCGGAGATACATCTGGATGACCTTCTCCATGTGGTCGCAGAGTTCCCCGAGTCGCCGCTCGATCTGGTCGCTCTGCGTGCGGATGCGGGTGTTGACGAGGATCTCCTCGTAGTCGGCGAGATGCATGAGCCCCGCGAAACTTTCCCCCAGTCCGACCGGATCGAAGAGAGAAAAGGACAGTCGCCCCGGCGGAGATCCGGCCAGCAGGCCGAGCACGAGGTAGTTCAGCGTCGCGATCGCCTCGGCGCGACCGGACTCCCGGGTTTCGATGAGGATCGAGCCGCACTCGGGCAGACCGAGGCGCAGGGGGACGGTGAATGCTCCCTCTCCGGTGAGGGCGAGGGTGCTCTCGTCCCTCGCTTCGACACCGGCATCCGCGAGCGAAAACGAGAGGGTGCCGAAGGCGAGATCGTCGCGCAGTCGCTCGGGCGGCGTCCAGTCCGCGGGAGAATGAGAGGACCACGAAGGCTCCCGGGCGGCCGCCTCATTCTCCCGGTGGAGAGCTTCTTCGCGGGGAAGAATCTGCTCCCGCCACTCGGCGGCGACGTTGGCCCTCTGTCCGGCGAAATCATGGGCCGGTTCGGGTGAGGAATTGCCGGCCTCGAGTCGCGCGAGAGCCTCGTCGCGTTCCCGGTTCGCCTCCGCGGCGGCACTCCGCGCCGTCTCCTCGATCGAGCGGAGCCGGCCGGAGGTGACCGCATCGAGGCGTTGGCGAAGGGTTCGTGCCCGCTCCTCGACGGCGTCCGGAGAGCCGTAGCGCGACTCCGCACCCGCGGCGGTTTTCTGCTTGAGACCCCTCTCGAACTCTTCCCGGGCATTCCGGTGTTCCTCCTCGATCGCCTCGATTCTCTCCTGCTTCTCGCTGTCCGCTGCGGCGTGGACCGACAATCGCTGACGTCTCGCCTTGACCAGCTTCGCCCCGCTCTTCTTCGCAAAGGACGTCGCCTGCGTCTGGCCCACGGCGTAGAGAAGGAAGACGAAAGCGAGCGCTCCTCCCGTGACGGCGAGAGCCGGGATCCACTCGAGGGGGCCCAGTCCCAGGGCGCCGGCGGCGGGAACGGCTCCCAGGCCCGCTGCGGCGAGGAGGGGGAGCTGGATCCAGACCGGGAATCCTCCGAACCAGGCGGAGAGGGGATTGCGCCGGAACGATTGCACGCCCTTGCCCGCAGCGGAGTAGAGGCCGCCGAGCGATTC
>Ga0180430_10000468_pt1 | contig 43711 bp, 26 predicted proteins | sample SS_ome_9_FD_132999 | JGI IMG/M metagenome (GOLD analysis project Ga0180430, IMG submission 132999) | Hypersaline lake sediment archaeal communities from the Salton Sea, California, USA - SS_1_S_2 metaG | ecosystem: Environmental > Aquatic > Non-marine Saline and Alkaline > Hypersaline >...
CCATGGCCCCGGACCGCACGAAACGGTGATTCCCGCCGGCCAGATCGTTGAGCTTGAAGTTCGCACGAGCCCAGTCAAGATAAGTGTTCGACAGGTCCACGGTAGTCGTGCTCGCCGCCCCGCCGGCGGCGGCGTATACGCTGAAGGCCCCGGTGTAGGCGAACAGGTTGACCATCCGCCTGCCGGACGCCTCGTCGCGGACCATGCCGCGCGTGATGCGATGATCCAGGAACAGGCCCGTGTCGATGTAATCCGAGAGATTGACGGCGAAACGCAGCCGGCCCTCCGAGACAGTCACGCGCGACCCGCCATCGGACATTCGCTCGTACTGGCTGGCGCCTCGCTGGCGTCGGCGAGTTTTCAGGAAGATGCTGTCGGTCGCCACGCCGAGTTTCTCGCCGGCCGCCGCGGCCATCTTCTCGAGCCAGTCGACGTGCCGGCCGGGCGTGCGGTCGTGCGGGCGGTCGTATTCGGCGATGTGCAGCCGACCCTCGTACACGTCGACCGCCAGGGGAATCTCAGGGATATCCCGATCGTACAGGCGATAGCACGTGATCCCGCGCCTGGTGGGCCATCTGCGCAGATGGCGGGCCTGCTTGGCGATGCGATTGGCGAACATCTCTGCCTGGGCTCCGGCCCGCTGGTCAAGTCCGCCGAACGCCTGAACGACCGGCTCGGAGCTTGACTTCGCATCGTCCGACGGCTGGCCGGGCGTCCAGCCCTTCGGCGGACGCGGGCCGTGAAACTGAAAGTACGTGCATTCGATCGCCCCGTTGTACAGCTTGCGGCGGCGATTGGCCTCCTGCCCCACTATCGCCTCAAAGCGCGGATAGCTCGTCAGGATGTAGTGCGACCAGGTCTTGAGCCGACGCAGCACATCCGGCATCGAACGGTACACCGACTCGACGTCGGACTTCTGGCCGATACGCTCGGCGTACGGAGGATTGCAGAACATGCAGCCGTATTCCAGGCCGCTGTCAAGGTCCGCGAACGCCTGGACGCTGAACTTCAGCGAGTTGCCCAGACCGGCGTGGCGGGCGTGATCGCGAGCCAGTTGAGTCTGCTCGGGATCGATGTCGTACCCGACTATCTCAAGCGGCCGGTCGAGCTGGGCCAGGTCGCGGGCCTCCTCTATCGCACGCTCGGCCAGGGAGGCGTCAACCGTCGACCAGTCGGCGGCGATGAAGGTCCGATTCATGCCCGGCGCCATGTTCCTGCCGATCAGAGCGGCCTCGATGCCGATCGTACCGCCGCCGCAGAACGGGTCTATCAGCGGTCGGTCCGGCCTCCAGAAGCTCAGTTGCACCAGCCCCGCGGCCAGGGTCTCCTTCATCGGAGCCTTGCCGACCTTCTGCCTGTATCCCCGCTTGTTCAGCCCCGGCCCGGTCGTGTCCAGCGTGAGGGTCGCCACGTCGTTTAGCATCGAGACTTCGACCAGGCATCTCGGGCCGGTCTCCGGAAGATCCGCCGCGCCGTAGGCCTTGCGCAGCTTCTCGACGATAGCCTTCTTGCATATTTTCTGGCACGCCGGAACGGACGACAGTTGCGACTTGACGCTTCGCCCGTTGACGGGAAACTCCGCATCCGCCGCAATCCACTGCTCCCATGGCAGCTCGTTTGTCCGGTCGAACAGCACGCCGAAGTCGCCAGCCTCAAATGAGCCGACTTCGATCAAAACGCGGTCGGCGCATCTCAGCCAGGTGTTGGCCCGGAAGATCGCCGCCTGATCGCCCTCGAAGGCGACCCGGCCGACGCTTGCTATTTTCGCCGAGTACCCGAGGGCCTCCAGTTCGCGAGCGACGACCGCCTCGAGGCCGAATGCTGATGTAGCTATGAGGTTCATTCGCATCCATCATACGCCCACCCGGCCCGGTAGTCCAATTAAGGATAACGTGGAAAACGCAAATCCGTATCTTAAGCTTGAATGAACGGTGATCTGCTAATTGAAAAGGTCTCTCCTCATGGCTTGCGGCGGGAGCTTGTTGCTCCTGGTCTTTTGCTAACATGATTGTCAGCCGTCGCCGCGGGGCCTGATATACCCGTCCGCCGGGCGCCATGCCCGGCGGTAAGACCGCGCAGATTACGCCCGCGGGCGAGTTGCGGCAAACGGACTCGCCCGCTTTCTTTTTTCGGGGGATCATGAAGCAACAGGCGGAAAAACAGCGAAAAACCAACACAAACTATTGACATGCGCCTCGCCGGAGGGCTATAATGCGGAGCTATTCGTAATTTTTCATGATTAAAAGCTTCGAGGGGGCGCATCCAAACCGATTAACCACAGCGAATGATGTGCAGCCGTGCTGCACGAACGAACACAGGTGTTTGGCGGCGGAAACGCGAAACAGGCGAAAGACGCAGAAGCCGAAAGACAGTAAAATGAAGAACATACGCAGAATCAGAAACATTGGAATTTCCGCTCACATCGACTCGGGCAAGACGACCCTGTCCGAGCGGATCCTGTTTTACTCGGGCCGAATTCACCGCATCCAGGAGGTGCACGGAGCGACCGCCGACAGCGGAGCGACAATGGACTTCATGGACCTCGAGCGCGAGCGCGGCATCACCATCGCCTCGGCCGCGACCCAGGTCGACTGGGGCAGGAACATAATCAACATTATCGACACGCCCGGACACGTCGACTTCACCGTTGAAGTCGAACGCTCGCTGCGAGTGCTCGACGGGGCGATCATGGTCCTCTGCGCCGTCGGAGGCGTCCAGAGCCAGTCGGTGACCGTAGACCGCCAGATGAAGCGATACCGCGTGCCGCGAATCGCGTTCATCAACAAGATGGACCGCACCGGTGCCGACCCGCAGCGCGTCCGCCGCGACCTGGCCGAGAAGCTCGGGCTCAACGTAGTCCCGATCCAGTTGAACATGGGCGAAGGCGAGAGCTTTGTCGGCGTGATCGATCTGGTCGCCAACGAAGCGGTGACCTTCGAAGGCGCCCGCGGCGAAGACGTCATTCGGGGCCCGATACCCGCCGAATACAAGCAGGCCGCAGCCGAAGCACGCGACCAGATGCTCGACGAACTGAGCATGTTCAACGATGAAATGATGGAGATCCTGCTGAGCGACGAAGAAGTCAGCGCCGGGATGATCCGCGATACGATCCGCGAAGCGACGATCAATCTCGACATCGTCCCGATGATGATGGGCTCGGCGTTCAAGAACCTGGGCGTTCAGCCGGTGATCGACGCGGTATGCGAATACCTGCCCAGCCCGGTCGACCGCACGTCGTTCGCACGCGACCACGACAACGAAGGCGCCGAGACGCCGCTGAGTTGCGACCCCGACGCCCCGCTGGTTGCGATGGCGTTCAAGATCGTCGACGAATCGTTCGGGCAGCTCAGCTACACGCGAATCTACCAGGGCCGCATGGAAAAGGGCAAGCGATACCGCAACGCCCGGACCAACGGGATGCTCCGCGTAGGTCGGATCGTGCGAATGCACGCAAACGACCGCGAAGACGTCCAGGACGCCGGCCCCGGCGACATCATCGCACTGGTCGCCGTCGACTGCGCCTCGGGCGACAGCATCTGCGGGTCGGGAGCGAACTACTCGCTTGAGAGCATTTTCGTCGCCGAGCCGGTTATCTCGCTGGCGATTTCGCCGGAAAGCTCGGCCGACCAGGATCGAATGGGCAAGGCCCTCAACCGGTTCATGAAGGAAGACCCCACGTTCCGCGTACGGACCGATCCGGAGACCGGGCAGACCGTCATCGCCGGAATGGGCGAACTGCACCTGGACGTCTACATCCAGCGCATGCGTCGCGAGTTCAAGGCGTCGGTCACCGTGGGCGCCCCGAACGTCAGCTACCGCGAGGCGCCGACTCGCGAGGCCGAGTACAACTACCGGCACAAGAAGCAGACCGGCGGATCGGGCCAGTTCGCACACGTCGTCGGCAAGCTTGTGCCGCTTCCCGACGACGCCGAGGACCCCTACGAATTCGTAGACAACATCACCGGCGGACGCATCCCCCGCGAGTATATCCCGGCGGTCTCCAAGGGATTCGTCGCGGCGATGGAGGAAGGCCCGCTGGCCGGCTATCCGATCGTCGGCTGCCAAATGACGCTCGACGACGGATCGCACCACAACGTCGACTCCAGCGAGATGGCGTTCCGCACCGCCGGCAAAGCAGCGTTCAGGGAAGCCTTCAAGAAGTCAAAGCCCTGCCTGCAGGAGCCGATGATGACTGTCGAAGTCGAAACGCCGGCGGAGTTCCAGGGCGCCCTGGTCGGCGACCTCAACAGCCGGCGCGGAATGATCGCCGGCACAGAGACCCGCGAAAGCTACACAGTCATCCAGGCCGAAGTCCCGCTGGCCAACATGTTCGGCTACGCGACGGTTATTCGCAGCCTGAGCAAGGGAATGGCGACATTCTCGATGGAGATGGCCCGCTACGCACGCGTGCCGACCAAGATCGCAGAAGAGATCATCGAACAACGCCGCCTGGCCCGCAAATCCAACGCCTAGGCGACGGGTCGATTACACGCAGACCCCGAGGCTCGGAGAACCGGATCGCAACGGTTCTCCGGGCCTCTTCCATTTCCGGACATCAGGCTCGCCGAAGAAAGAAAGGCCGACTACTTCGGAAGGAAAAGAAAATGAGCGATTTGAAGAAGTATATTCGCAAGCGAAAGGCCAGTGATCCGGAGTTCGCCGAGGGGTTCGATTCCGGATACGAGCAATTCAAGATTGGCGTAATGCTCAAACAAGCCAGGGAGGAGGCGGGCATGACCCAAGCGGAGCTGGCTGCTCGCATGAATACGAAGAAGACGGCTATTTCCAGGATTGAAAACCACGCCGAAGACATCAAGCTGTCGACTCTCGATAAATTCGCTCGTGCGCTGGGCAAGAAGCTCAAACTCGAAGTTGCGTAACCGGTATTCGTGGACCTTCCGGCCTCACCTTCACCCACATCCCGAAGTTCGACCAGGACCATTCGCTCTGGGGCGATTAGCCTGAAAGACTTGCATTCGACCCAGGGACAGAGCGGCTAGCGGGAGATGTGGCTGGCCCCTCCGGCGGTGCGTGCTCATCATGAGCGGATGCGGTGTCGCAGCGACCTGGTCGGCGTGCAGACCGAGATGAAGAATCGCATTCACGCGTTTTTTCACAGACATGCCGTATTCATGTTAGCCACGGGCACAAGCCCGTGGCGCCGCACGCCCCCACAGTACAGAGCCCTCGAAGAGGGCGATTCATTTTCGGGCATTCTCGCTGAGAGATGAATCGCCCACTTTGCGGGCTCCACAGCTTGTTGTCGCCATTATCCACGCCCTTGCACTCGGTACATGTTTAGTGACCTCTAGATGGATAAAGCGGGTCGTGCCGGGCTTTGAGCCCGCCGACGCGGGTGACTGAAATTAGCCCCGGGTGAGCGGCCTGCGCAGCCCGCAGGGCCGAGCAGGATGCGAGCCCGGGGAATACATCGAGTATATGTTGCCGAGCCCGCCGAACGGCGGGTGACTGACACAAGGGATTTGAGAGTCAAGATCAGTCACAGGCCCTTGTGTCAATCACCCGCCTGTCGGCGGGCTGGCCCGCCTTCGGCGGGTTCAAAGGCGTTGCTCACGGCTGGCCGCTGGACTCGTAATCACGGCTCGTGCGCTTTGACCGACTAGTTGTCAGTAGCGGGCAGGGACGAACGATAGAACTGCCGAACCCCAAAACCGTCGCTCCCTAAACACGTACGGACTCTACGGCTAAACGACGCGAGGCGCCTAATTCAACTCCGGCTTGACCAGTTTTCCTGCGCTTTGGGCTTCGAGGTTTCTGTAGGCGCCGTAGAACACCGAATTGGCGTCGAGCCATAGCGTGATTCTTCGCAGATCTTCGGCGGGCAGTTTGACCTTCCTGTGCCCTTTCAGCAGCATCGGATAGAGCTTCGACGCCCTGGCTCCAAGCCGCCCCGGGAGCGAGTAGCTGCGTTTGTTGACCTGCCATCCGTCGCCGCGGGGAAGCAGCTTGGAGTGGCGTTTGCACGCCCCGCCGCCGTTGTCGGCCATCGCCCAGGCATGAGGGGCCAGCGACCAGTACGACTCGCTCCAGCCGAGCTCCGATATCCTCTTGCCGCTCAGATCGGGCGCCTTTTTCTCCTTTGCGTGGCACTTTACGCAATGCTTGTCGAGCACCGGCTGGACCAGCCGCGGAAACGTCAGCGGACGGGTCGCCTGCGGGAACTCCGGCGTGAGCCTGGCCGGAGCCTTTCGCATCGCGATCGGATTGCTCGGGCGGCTGATCTGCTTGTGCTTGTCCTCGTGGCAGCCGATGCAGACTAGCTGCTCGCCCTTGTGCACGTAGGTCGCCGAGCGCATCGAATGAACCGCCACGCCGTTTGCATCGAGCGCCTGGAAGTAGATCGGCACGCCGACGGGCGCCTCGAAATGGCAGCTTCCGTCCTCGGCTACAGGCGCCGTGCCCACGATCGAACGGGTAAGCGAACCCTTGCCCAGCCCGACTTCCGGATTGTACATATGGAACGTGGCCTTGGGGTGAACCTGGATCACGCGGATCGACTTGATCTTTATGTCCCTGGGCAACGGGAACTCCGATTCGTATACGTTCATCACGCTTACCGTAGCCGGCGCGTCGGGAACGCCGGAGGGCTGATCGGCGCGGGCCTGCTGGGTGCGAATCGGGATAACCGGCGGGCGTTTCCGCGGGCGGAGCGGGAACGGATCCAGGCAGTTGAGCCCGTCAGGCAGCGCCGCAAGATGAACGCGGTTGCCGAACGTGTCGACGAGGTGCAGATCGTGCCGCCCGGAGAATCTCCCGTTCCTGCCCGGATTGTGGACACACAGATAGAAGTCCTCGCTCAGGGGCCAAGGGCTTCCGTATGCGTAGCGGCTCCAGGGGCCTTCGGACTCGGCGAACGGTTCGCTGGGCGTGATGCGCCGGATCTGGCTGCATTTGCGGTCGTCCCGCACTCGCTGGTCGAGCAGGATCATCGAACCGTAGAACAGTCCGTGGTGCGGGGATGCTACGGCGACGAACTTGTGCGAGCCGGGAATGGCGCGGCAGTGGGTTTCCTGGTTGGGGCGCACCCTGGGGTTGTTTTCGGGATAGTTGCCGTGGTAGCTGCGCGAATCGCGTCCGTCGGGGTAGCATATCCACGGATGGTGTGCGATGTCGGCGTCGCGGTCGACGTAGTCCCAACGCGTGTAGATGATCATCCCTTCGTTGGTCACGCTGGGATGCCATTCGTTTGTCTCGTGGTAGCTCAGCGCGATTATGTCCGAGCCGTCGGGCATCATCGCGTGCAGGGTGTAGGAGGGGAACTGGGCTCCGTGGCAGCGCCCGTATCCGCCCCGCCGCTCGGATATGAATGCGATGCGCCCGTTGGGCAGCACGCACGGGTCCACGTCGTTGCACGATCCGTCGGTAAGCTGCGTTACGCGTCCGTCGCCGATCGCCGCGCCGGACTGCGGATCGATCTTAGCGCGGAATATGTGGTAGGTTGACTCCGGCGCCCAGTACGAGTCTCCGCGGCTGGTGTACGTGAACTTCGCCCGCGGGAACCACGGATCTCCCGGCTTGTACGGCTGGGGCTTGCCGTTCTGCGCCTCGGTCCACGCGAAGTAAACCGCCCCGGCGTCCCAGTCGAGTTCGAAACCCTCGAACGCCCCGGACGACAGCAGTTTGCCCTTCGTGCGGCCCCCGGCTATTCTCTTGCCGCCCAGAACATTCCTCAGCACCGGCTTGTCGCTGAACGCCTTGTCGAGCACAAACACTCCCCCGCCGGGCGTGCCGACAAATCCGTATTGCTGGGGACACATGTGCCGCGTGGCGGGCATACGGCGGCCCATAAAGATGATCCGCTCGAAGTCCAACAGCGGATTGCGGAACGATATCCGCCTCGAAAGCTCGTAAGCCTGTTCGTACAGCGAGTAACGTGCTTCGGTGTCCTTGATCGGCGTTCTGGACGACTTGTCGACAAGTGCGTCGAGCGCCGTTTTCTCGACCGTCAGATCCGGAGCCTTCCCGACCGCGCCGAGATGCTTCAGCAGCGCGCCGGCCCGTCTCAGCACCATGTCCGCCGGATCGCGATCGGTCTCCAGGACCGCCGCCTCGGGGCGGACGGCCTGCTTGAAGTACTTCAGGCATCTTGCGCGGGTTCGAATATCGTGGGCCAGCGAATCAAAAAGCTCTCGCCGCAGAACGGAGGGCTTGACAGTCTCAGCGAGTTTCGCAAGCCTGGGACCCTTGGCGCTGCCGGACACCGTAGCGGCGCACAACAACAATACTGCCGCGATCGTTCGATACGAAACCATATGGCTGCTCCCGATTGAGGTCAGTTCGCGGCATGTCCAGGCTGATTTCCTATTTGATGTCTCTGATCGTCCTGTCGACCATCCTCTTTGTGTTGTTGCTCTTGGTGAACTTCTGGACCTTCTGGAGGAGGAACTTGACCTGCAGCTTATCCGGCGTTCTCTTGAGTTTCTCGCCAATCTTCGCCGCGGCCAGGCCGGCTTCTTCGCGCACTTTCTCGTCGTCGAAGTACTTGGCGACCTCGTTGAGGGCCTTCATCGTGCCGGCGCTTCCGAAGCCCGACAGGACGAGTTTCTTGTCCTGGGTGCTTGTTGCGATCTTCATCGCCGCCATGCACATGTCGGTCGAGTCCTTTGTCATCCCCGCCATGCGGACATAGCCGCGGAGCAGCAGGACCCGGTGGGTCTTGTTGGACGTTGATTTCGCCAGGGCGATAACGGCGTCAGCCGGCTCGGCGTTGGGCCAGTCAGCCAGCGTGCGAACGGCCGCGTCCTTAACCGCCTTGTCCGAACTCCTGACCAGCGTCTTGACCGCATCAAGCGTCTTGGCGGTCGGCGCCTTGCCCATCAGACGCACGAGCGAAGCTTTCGCTTCGCCCGAGGCGTTATGACTGGCGGTCAGCACTTTCGCGGCGCACTTGTCATTGTCGCCTACCGACAGGAATATCTTGCCGGCGGCATTCTCAAGCGCCGCCCGGTCCCCCGGATCGGCGGGCGAGACCAGTATCTTCAGCAGACGGTCAATATCCTTTTCCCCGCCCAGGGAGCCGATTGCATCCGCCGCCGCCCGGCGAACGCTCGATTCCTTTGAGACCGCCGCCTTGAACAGCGCGTCGACGGCCTTTTTGCAGCCGCGAACCCGGCAGGCCTTGATCGCTTCTGAGCCGATCTTGACGTCTTCGGAGGCGATCTCCCTTATCAGGGCCTCATCAACTCCGGGGCCTTTTATCGCCGTCAGGCCGATCTGCGCCGAGCGTTCGCAACCGCCGCCGGCGGCGTTCTTCAACAGCAGCGGAATCGATCCGGCTCCGCCGACCGAGCCGAGAGCCTCGAGCGCTGCGCCCTTTACGGCTTTGTCTTCGCTGGCGGCGAGTTTCGTCACCGCGCCGCGGGCGGACTTGTCGCCGCGTCCGCCGAGACCGCGTAGGATCAGCGTTTGCGTCTCGCTGTCGGCTCCGGCGAGCAGGTCGATCAGCGCCTTGGTGGCGCCTGGGTCCTTCACGCCGGTCATCAGCGCTATTGCGTTGGCCCGCATCTGCGGATCGTCGCCCTTTATCACTCCGGCGAGCGTGCTCACAGCGGCGGCTCCGGGCGCCTTGGCCAGTCCGCCGAGCGCCGCCAGGCGTATGTGGGTCGGCTCCTTGGGGGTGTACAGAACCTTGTAGATAACCGCGGCGTCGGAGGCCTTTCCGCACTCGGCGAGCGTGTCGGCGCATTCCAGCAGAGCGTCGGTCACGCGCTTTCGGATGTGACCGGTTGCCGAGGATCGCGCCTTCAGCAGCGCCTTTGCGCTGGCGACAGTTCCCATGACGCCCACGCCGCGGATCGCCGCGTGCGCCACGATCTTGTCCGAAGAATCGAACAGCTTGACCATATCGCCGATCGCCGCGGGATATCCCCGCTTGGCAAGCGTCACGATGATGCCGGCCTGGATCTTGCCCTTGGTGTTCTTCATCGCATTGTGCAGCGCCGCGCCGGCTTTCGGGTCCTCCATACGACCCAGCGCGTAGCGGGCTCCGTGCGTAAGATCCGCGTCGCCCAGCAGGCTCGCCAGAGCCGGTATCGACCGGTCGGTCCCGATCGTCCGCAACTGCCGGCAGATGAACCGGCGCAGGTCGACGGACTTCGAGCTCTTCAGGGCCGCGAGGAGCCTGGTCTCCACCGGGCCGCGGAGCGCGGCGTCCTTGCCGGCTTCGAACGTCGCGTTTTCAATCGTCTTCATCGCGTTCTGATCGTCGCCGTACTTCCAGGCGGCCGCTGAGGCCAGAGCCTTGTCGAGATCCGCCAGGACGTCGGCGCGGGCGAGAGAACCGAACACAGTCGAGACAACCAGCACCGACACTAATATCGCAAACGAGCGTTTCATCGCATAGTCCTTTCATTAAGTTCGCCGATCGGGGGGCTGGCAGGTTACCACAGTCCGTACGGCTCACGCGGTTCGCGATCGAGCCAGCGGGCGGCCTCTTTGTCGCCGATGATCTCCTCCTTGACCGGGTCCCACTTCAGCGGGCGTTTGAGCCAGTAGGCGATGTTGCCCAGGTGGCAGAACGTCGCGGCGCGGTGGGCCGGTTCTATGTCGCGGAAAGGTTTTTCCCGCGTGCGAACGCAGTGGAGGAAGTCTCCCAGCAGTCCGCCGGAGCCCTTGTAGTTGGGGATGTGGATGTTCGGAGGAGTCTGCCTTCGCGTGCCTTTGGGTCCGGGGATCTTGCCCTCGGAGCCCTTGTAGGCCATCTGGGGACCCTTCATGTCGTGATAGATCTTCACGCCGTTGGCGAATTCGTACGTCAGGTATTTGAACTCCTTGCCGTCGGGCGGGGTGATGGTTTTCGGGCCTGTCATGTGCAGACCGAGGCAGAACAGCGCTCCGCCGAACGTGTGGCAGCCCCAGTCGGTCATGCCGCCGCCGGAGTAGTCGCGGTACGGGCGGAACCCGCCTCGGATCAGATTCGGGTGATAGGGTCTCTGCGGCGCCGGTCCGAGCCACAGGTCCCAGTTGACGTCGTCGGGCTTCTTGACCGGCGGCAGCAGACAGGGACCCGAGGGGCCCCATACGTTGACCCATGCTTCCTTGACCTCGCCGATCGCCCCGCCCTGGACCATCTTGTGGAACCAGTTGTAGTCGCCCCATACCCGCTGAGAGCCGCCGGAGAAGACCCGTCCGTATCGGCGGGCGATTTCGACCATCGCCCTGCCCTGGCGGACGGTAAGCGTCTCGGGCTTCTCGCAGAAGACGTCCTTGCCGTTCTTCATCGCCTCGATCGATATCCCAGCGTGCCAGTGATCCGGCGTGCCGATCATCACCGTTTCTATGTCGTCGCGTCCGGTGATCTCGCGGAAGTCGACGCAAGTCCTGCAGTCTTTGGACTTGTACCGCTTGTCGACCATGCCCTTGGCCTGGGCCATGTGGGAGCCAACTACGTCGCAAACGGCGACGACCTGCACGTTTGAGCGTCCGAGGAAGCCGTTCATGTCGCCGCGGCCGCGACCGCCGACGCCGATGGCGCCCATCGTGATCCGGTCATTGGCGCCGAACGCTTTGGCGTTTACGAACATGGGAACCGCCGCGGCGACGGCGGCTGACTTCATGAATCCGCGGCGTGTGACTTTTGCTTTGTCAGGCATGGTGAGTCTCCTGTGTTGGAGAAAAGTTCAAATAATCCGCAGACGCCCAGGCGCGGCGCCGGCGATATCATGGATTATTAATTGAATAACGCCCCGCCAGGACGGTTATTACCGCGTATGTCTTCAGCGGGCGGCAGGAAGCCTCTGGCCGTAATTTGGAGCCTGACTGCGGCAGGCAGGCTCCAAATTGCGGCAAACGACGTCGCAGACTTCGGCGCCAATTCGCACTCGGTCATGCGCTGAAAGGCTTCAGCACTTCGGTCAGTTGCGCCATTTCCTCTTCGTTGGGGATCGACAGGGGTTGCCTGGGCGGACCGACCGAGCGGCCCATAAGTCCGCAGCCGGCCTTGACCAGTTGGGTGTACTTGCCGCCGCCCTCGAGCAGGCCGAGCACCGGCAGGATGCTGTAGTAAAGCTCCCTGGCCGCATCGAAGTCGCCGGTGACCCGCGCCAGTTCGAACAGCTTTACGCTCTGGGTCGGCAACACGTTGAAGAAACCGCTGACCCAACCCTCTGCGCCCATGAAGAAGCTCTCCAACGCCAGGGTGTCGCAGCCGCAGAAAACGGTGATCTTGTCGCCGAAGCGGCGGATGATCTCGCTGACCCGCGTCAGGTCGCCGGTGGACTCCTTGACGTACTTTACGTTAGGCAGGTCCGCCAGTTCGCCGACGACGTCGGGGGTCATGTCGACTCCGGTTCGACCGGGATAGTTGTAGAGCATGATCGGTATGTCGACAGCCGCGTCGATGGCGCGGAAATGCTCGACGAGTTCTCCCGGCGTCGGCAGGGAGTAGTAGGGGGCCGCCAGCAGTAGACCCGCGGCGCCCTGCGACTGGGCCTGCTGTGAGTACTCGATGATCTTGCGCGTGCTTCCGCCGTTTGTGCCGACCAGCACCGGCACTCGCCCGTCGGCGGCCTCGATCACCGCGGCGGTTACGTCGCGGCGCTCGTCGTCGCTCAGGGCGTAATACTCGCCGGTGCTGCCCAGCGGAATGACGCCGTGGACGCCTCCGGCTGCGATCATGCCGTCAACGAACGTCGACAGCGTCTGGTAGTCAACTTCCTGCTGGTCGGTCATTGGCGTGACCAATGCCGGGAATACGCCTTTGAAATCAGCGGCCATCGCTTGCTCCTGTTGTCCGTTTTCTTTTCTTGTGCGTTACCTGGTCAGCCCGAGCCTGTCAAGCGTCTCGTCGGTCGGTGCTCCGTTTTCGTCCCAGCCTCGCACCTGGTAGTACTCGGCCAGCATCTGGTCCAGCGGCGGGACCTTTCCGGCGCGTCCGCCTTTGGCGGCGGCCTGAAACATCTTCTTCGGCAATACGTCGGTGGCGGCTCCATATCCGTCGCGAAGATTTATCAGCCTCTGTGAGGTGAACGCCCGCTCGCCGGTCGCCAGCAGTTCGTCGGTGGTGAAATCCCAGCCGGTGATTGCGTTGAACAGGTCAGTCACGCCGGTGAAGGCCCAGTCGCCGCCGTCGATGACGAACAGGCACACGACCAGCGAGTTGGCCAGCGATCCGAGATCCTGGCACTTGTCGGCCAGCAGGCCCTGGTTCTCGGGCTCCAGAAGCGTGGTCGTCTCTTCGGTGATGCCCGCTTCGGGGATGAAGAACCCGCCCATTTCAACGTCTTCGCACGGGCCGCGGAAGTGGCAGGCTCCGCGAGTGCCGGTGGCGTAACTCGGAGCCAGCGAGAAGCACGCGCGCGGATCGTGGGCCGGCAGGTCCAGACCCTTTACGTGCACGACGCTCTCGACAGCTTCAGGAGAAATCCCCTCGGCCGCCGGCAGAATCCCGTCGGCGAAAATGGCGCCCAGACCCTCGCGCTTCCCGATCTGATCGGTCAGCTTGATCAACGCCTCGGGATTGCCCCAGGTCAGGTCCATGCCGGCCTGCTGTTCGGTAATCCAGCCCTTTTCGAAGCATTCCATCGCAAAGCCGATCATGGCGCCGGCCGATATCGTGTCGACCCCGAGGCGGTTGGCTATCTCGTTGGCGACGGCGACGGCCTTCGGATCGTCAATCAGCAGGTTGGTGCCCATCATGCCGAGCGTTTCGTATTCCGGGCCGATGCCCTCCATCGCGTATTCTTTCGGCTCTTCGATGGTGATCTTGCGGTGGCAGCCGATGGGGCAGTATTTGCAGGGATACGGTTTGGCGTTCAGCGAATCGGTGTAGCTCTCGCCGCCGAGTTTCCTGGCGCCCTCGGGCCAGACGTCGCCGTCCCAGTACTTGATCGGCATGTCGCCCAGCGCTTCGGCGTCTTCGCACAGGCCGGGAGTTCCGTGCTGGCGGAAGCCGTTTTCCCGGACGACCTTGCCGATCTCCCGCTGGAACTGCTTGATCAGCGAAGATGCCAGTTCGGGGTCGTTAAGCGGGGCCTGCTTGGTCCCGCCGACGGCGACGGCCTTGAGGTTCTTCGAGCCCATGACGGCTCCGAGCCCGCAGCGACCGGCGTAGCTGTGCTTGTCGAAAGTGATGCATGCTATGGCGACTTTCCGCTCGCCGGCCGGGCCGATAGACGCGACCGACAGCCTACTGTCGCCGACCTTCTCGTTGACCGCGTCGATCGCCTCGAACGAATCCATGCCCCACATGTCCGCCGCGTCGAGGATCTCGACCTTGTCGTCTTCGATCGTCACGCAGACCGGAGCGTCGGCGGCGCCTTCGAACAGCAGCACGTCGTATCCTGCGTCCTTCAGCGAAGGTCCCCAGCTAGCCCCGGCCGCCGAATCGCCGAACGTGCCGGTCACCGGCGAAATGGCGACAACGCTGAACTTCGCTCCGCCGGGAACAGGCGGGCCCTGGAACGGGCCGGTGGTGAAGATCAGGCGGTTTTCGGGTCCGTAGGGATCCTGCCGGGCCGACACCTCGCGGCGCAGGATCTCGCCGCCCAGTCCGGCGCCGCCTACGAACCTCTTGAGATCCTCTTCGGCGATAGGTTCGACCTCGGCGGTGCGGGTCGTTAAGTTGATGCGGAGCAGTCGCTGCCAATACCCGTTGGCCATAGCATGTACCTCGAGAAAAGTTTTTAACGATACCTTACGAACAGACTTCGGCTATCATTGTCCGGCGGTCTTAGCCAAAGTCAATCCTATTAGCGATTAAAGGTCAAGTTCCGCTCCAAGTCAGTCGCGGCGGGCGTTGGCGTATATTCGTCCGGCGTCGGCAGGGCTCATCACACCTCGTCGGTCGACAGGAATAGTAGTCTCGGTCGGTTCATCCGGAGGTCTCCCGGTCGATTCGTTTCATCGCAAGCGCAGACGGAGTAACCGCCAGTCCGCCGAGCGAAGTGCATCGCAGCTCGCACGGGAGCATCTTCCCGCTGGCGTAGACCGCGTCGATCGTTTCGTCCAGATCGATCGGGTTTGAGTATCCGCCCAGGACCAGGTCCGCGCAGACAAAGGCGCCCGCGGCGGCCGCTGCGTTGCGCGTGTGGCACGGGATCTCAACAGTCCCCTGCACCAGATCGCAGACAGAACCCATAGTGTTCTGGAACGAAATCGCCGCGGCGTTCATCGCCTGGGCGACGGTTCCGCCGGCGATATCCACGACGGCCGCGGCCGCCATCGCCCCGGCGGCGCCGATCTCGACCTGGCAGCCGGCAATCTCGGCGGCGAATGTCGCCCGAGTGTCGACGATAACTCCAATCACGCCGGCCGCGAGCAGCGCCATCGCCGCGGCTTTGGCGTCGAGTCCCTTTTCCTCGGCGCAGGTCACTATCACACCGGGCAGCGTTCCTGCCGCCCCGCCGGTAGGAGCGGCGCAAACCACTCCCATCGCTCCGTTTATGTGCATTATCGCCATCGCCCGGGCGGCCGAGCGAAGATGAATCCCGCCTCCGGGCAGCCTGCCTTCGGCGTCGGCGGCGAAGATCGCCCCGGCGCTGGGCGTTAGAAACTGCATCGGCGGCGGACTCGGCGCCAGCCCCTGTTCGGCCGAGCGGACCATTATCCCGTATCGCCTGACCATCTCGTCGAGGACCTGGTCTTCGGTCATGCCCAACAGCGCCGCCTCGTATTCGAGACCGAGCCGGCCGAGCGACTTGCCCGACTCTTCGGCCAGCGCGACCGCCTCGGCGGCGCTGGCGAACAGCGGCGCCCCGGTATGCACAAAGTAGACCGGGCGGACCCGTCGCACGGACTCCACGCCCGGAATCGCCGCCAGGCGATCGCACTCGTCGCCCGGAAGTTCCGATCTCCTCTGTGCGTACAGCAGCAGGCGGTCCTCGCGCGGGATCACCTGGAGTTCGGAGATAAGGTCGTCGTCCAGCGCCATCGCCGCGGCGGCTTCGTGTCCAGCGTCGACCTCGACGAGCACATCGTGGGACTTGCCGGTAATGCGCAGGTCCCAGCCTTCGACGTCGATTATCTCGACCGATCCGCCGCCGATCGATCTGCCGCGCAGCTTCAACACCGCTCCGTCCGCGTCGTACAACTCGATATCGACGGTGTTGGGATGATCGGCGCCGTCGAGATCCGTAACGCGGAACTCGATCTTCAGACCCTCATCGGCCGCAATCGCCAGGGCGTCGAAGAAACACTCATCGGTCAGAGGTCGATCCATAAGACCCATCGCAAACGCGCGATCGGCGCCCTGGGGGGCGTATGTCGCGGCGTACGAACCGGCCGAATCAAACGAAAACACCGCCCGTGCGGGCCTGGCGTCCAGGAGCGAAAGCGCCATCTGCGAAAGATGGAACGCCCCTGCGGTATGACTGCTCGAAGGTCCGCGCATAACCGGACCCAGAACGTGATTAAAGATACTTACAACCTTCATAAAATCGCCTTTCTGTTGGCAATGAGTATACACTGCCCACGGTGGTCTTGAGAAGGCTCATCCGTCTAAGTGGAAACCAAGGCATCCATGGCCGCGGAATCACGGGGCGTGATCCCCGTATAGTCGCCGGCGTAGGAACTTCCCCAGCCGGCGCCTGCAATCGCCATTGCTAACCAGCAGGTCGGAGGCCGGGAAATTCACTGGATAGAAACGCACCCACTTAGTAATATCTGTGTGCGTTATTATCCACGAAAGGTGCAGAAACATGGCTCCGGTTAACAGCAAAGCCAGCGAAATATTCAAGGCCCGCGGTGGAACACTCCGAACGCATGAGGCGTTGGAGGCGGGCATCCATCCGCGCACGCTGTATGCGATGCGTGACGCGGGCCAACTGCAACGGTTGACTCGCGGGGTGTACCGTCTGACGGAAATGCCGCCGCTCAGCAGGCCCGATCTGGCTACAGTGAGCAAACGGGCGCCTCGGGGCGTTGTGTGTCTGATCTCGGCGCTGGCGTTCCACGAACTGACCACGCAGATTCCCCACGTTGTGCATCTGGCGATGCCGCGTAATACGCGAACGCCGAAGATCAAACACCCGCCTGTTCAGATCTACCGTTTCTCGGCTGACGCATTTGCGGCCGGCGTCGAAACGCACTCCATCGAAGGCATAGACGTTCAGGTCTACAGCCCTGAGAAAACGCTGGCTGACTGTTTCAAGTACCGTAACAAGATTGGTCTGGACGTGGCGATCGAAGCCCTGCGGGCATATCGCAGTCGTCGCGGGGCGAGGCTCCAGAAGGTGCTCGAATATGCGCGAGTCTGCAGGATCGAGTCGGTGATCCGGCCGTATCTGGAGGCCAGCGTATGACCGATCGTTCTCCAAACAATATCGTGGCGTCGATACATCAGCGCCTTCTGAACGTGTCAAAGCAGACCAATCGCCCGTTCAACGACCTGGTGACGTATTACGCCATCGAGCGGTTTCTGTATCGACTGTCACGGTCGCGCTATGCGGATCGGATCATTCTCAAAGGCGGGTTGATGCTCCAGGTCTGGAACGCGCCCGTGACCCGAATCACGCGAGACATCGATCTGCTCGGCAAGTTCAGCAACGACCTTGATCGGATCAAGGAAACCGTTGGCGTCGTGTGCAACATTGATGTCGAAGACGACGGGCTTGTCTTCGAGTCCAAGACCGTGAAAACCTCGCGTATTGCCGAGGATGACGACTATGAAGGCGTTCGGGCGATCTTCCGGGGTAGGTTTGGGAAGATGCCGCTGGCCATGCAAATCGATTTCGGCTTCAGCGACGTGGTCACCCCCGAACCGGCGCACATAACCTACCCCAGCCTGCTGGATCATCCGCCGGCCAAACTGCTGGCCTACAACCGCGAAACAGTGGTGGCCGAGAAATTCGAGGCGATGGTCAAACTCGGCGAACTCAACAGCCGCATGAAGGATTTCTTCGACGTGTGGGCCCTGGCTGGCAACTTCGTCTTCAATGGGCGAATCCTGGCCGGTGCAATCCGGGCCACCTTCATGCGAAGGGAAACAAACATCGAAGCCGATCAGGCCTGTTTCTCCGATCGTTTTGTGCAAACCCCGGCCAAGGCTGCACAGTGGGCAGGTTTCATCAGGAACAGCCGCGTAGAAGCAGCACCGGCGGAATTTGCCGAAGTGGTGGCTTATGTGCGAGATTTTCTTCAGCCGGTTGCCGAGTCGCTTTCAGCGAAACGTACGTTTGACAGAATCTGGTCTGGAGGCGGACCGTGGCGGTAAGCGGGCGTTTTTCCTGTGAACCGGTCGGTTTGCGAAAGCGCGCCGACCTTAACGCCACTCGTTCGAAGAGGACCCTCAAGACGGTGAAATCCGGCATCGGTGCGAAAGATCGGGCGGGCGATGCAGAAGAATGAAAGTAGACGGGAAGCCGTAGGCAGAAGGAACGAAACGGTCAAACCCAACAGCCTCCAGTCTCCAGCCTCGAAACGGACACTCTATCGGCCGACTTGTCCGGCGTAGCTTCAGCGAAGACGGAAGGATTATCCTCGAACGCACTTTCGCCTTCTCAATATCCCTATGCCGCCTGACATGAGAATCGCCATTGTACATGGCTCAGGAATCTCGGATACGCGAAACCCGATGTCGTAGCTCCCCTGCGTCTCGTTGCGGTAGTACCTGTAGCGATCCGAGGCGAGAGAGTAGCGGTCGAGGCCGCTGAACGACCCGCCCCGCAAGCCGCGAGCCGACGCCGCCACGAGAACGATCAACTCGTTCCACTCCCAGACGTTGCCGCCCTGGTCGAACGTCCCGTAGGGGCTGCCGGAGTTCTCGTGAGCGCCCACCTCCGTGCGGTAGTACGGGCTGCCGATGGTGTGGTCGCCAGCACTGATGTAGAACGTCGCGTTGTTGCCGCCAAGGTCAAGATCGTTGCTCGGCGCAGTGTTGCTGCCGGTGGGATAGTCGTAGTAACTGCTCGAACCGGGATCGTAGTACGCGGCCTTGTACCACTCATCTTCGGTCGGAATGACATACACCCTGCCGTAAGTGGAAACCAGGGAATCCATGGCCGCGGAATCACGGGGCGTGGTCCCCGTATAGTCGCTGGTGGTGGGACTGCCCCAGCCGGAGCCGGCGCCGGTATCGTACGCGCCCTGGTGTATGTTTCCGGAGGTCGCCCAGTTGGCGTACATCGCCGCATCATACCACGAGACGTAATTCACCGGGCGATCTTGCCACTCCGCAGCCGTCCCGCTCGCCGGTCCTTCCGTCCCGCCCCTGAAATCGTACGTGTAGTTGCCGCTCGTGCCGTTTTGCGTGATCTGACAACCGTACCTATGGCTGTCCATCTCGCCGTCGTAAAGCCCGTAAGTGTCCGTCTTGGCCACAGCGTTGAGGAACTCTGTGTACTGCCCGGCGGTGACTTCGTACTTGCCGATGTTGTACTCATAGGCCACCGCGCCGCATATCCGGTCCGGACCGGATCCGCCCGCCCCGCGGCCCGAAAGCTCACCGGCGTTGCCTGGATTGCCCACCGGGACGGTTTCGATGTTCACAGCCATCGCCGCCGAGTTCATAATCGCTACCATTGCCGCCACGCATACGATCTGAATTGTATTCTTCATTTCACTCACCTTCGAAATCAGGAAACATCAAAACCATCACCAATGGGAACTTGGTCGATGCGGCCTAATGCAGGAAAGAAAACGTGTGAGCGGGAACGCTCCCGCCCCATTCCAGACTCGACCGGCTCAGGTCGAATGCAGCCCGCCGCTCCCCTACGAAACGGACTGAACTACGGTGTGAATTGTATCACGATATCCCTGTTTCTTCAAGCAAAAACAGGCAATTTCTATCCGTCACCCTCTCACACTCCCGAATAAACCGCCGCTGTGAAACGGGGATTTACTTATCCGCCGGTTCAGGATCGTTTATCGGGCTCAGGCGGTTGATTATCGGAGCCGTGCGGGTCTTCGGCGCCACGGGGAACCGCCTGGCGACGCTTTCGCCCGAATCGGGTATTTGCCGGACCTCTTCGTCGCCTCGGTATACGCAGTTGCTGTCGACCCAGGCGATCAGTCGCAGCAGATCGTCGCCTTCGATCTTGACCTTGTTGTGTTTTCCGCTCATCGCCAGGGCGATAAGCCTGCTGGTCGACGAGAGCATCGTCATCGGCTTGAGCGGTCCGTACTGGCGGTATCGCTCGACGTTCAGGCAGCCGGCCAGTCCGAGGGCCTTGCCCTTGCCTGCAGGCTTGGGGCCGCCCCAGGCCTGGCCGACGAGCGTGAGGTACGGCTCCTTGAACGGCAGCAGTTTCGGATCGGTGATCCCCCGCTCGGGCACGCCGCCGCGCAGGGTCATGTCGAACGCCTTGCGACCCTTGCCTTTGCCCTGGTGACACTTGCCGCAGTACTTGTCGAGTATCGGCTGGCAGAACCGCTCGTAGCTTATGCTGACTTCGGGGCCCCACGGCGGAGGCGTCAGATCGGCGGCCGCTCGGCGAACTACCTTGCGGTCCGTAAGAGCCTGCGGCGTGGCGTGGTTCAGCCCGTGACAGCCCAGGCAGCCCCGCATCTCACCGGGCATAACGCCGGTGAACGATCGCATGATCTGGATGCAGCGGCGGTCTTTGTCGAGCAGTTGGAAGTGCAGCGCCTGGCCCGAGGGGACCTTGAAGGCGACCGATCCGTCGGCCTCGATCGGCACGTCGCCGAGTATTCGCTTTACGCCGTCTTCCTGGATGACCGATATCGCCGGGCCGGAATGCCGCCATGACTTGAAGCCGGAACTGTATGTCTTGGCGTCCATCTGTATCACGCGGAGATACTTCGCGACGCCCCTGGGCAGTCCCTCCACGCCCTGGTAAACGTTGGAGCTGAACAGCACTCCGCCGACGGGTTGTTCGTCGGCCTTGGGCCAAATCACCCGGTCCGGACGAGCCAGCGGCTTGGGCCTCGGGCGCATCGGCCTGGCGTACCATGAATTGGCCCGCCCGACGTACAGCAGCTCGCGATTGCCGTGGATGTCCATCAGATACAGATCGAATCGACCATTGGTCCTGCGGGCTGCGGAGACCAGGAAGTCTTCGGGTCCCAGCGGGAACGGGCAGCGGTACGACCAGAACTTGCCGGCGGCGTGGTAGTCCGGCGAAGTGACCGGATTGGGGCCGCGGGAGTCGCCCGATTCGGGCCAGCGCAGATCGGCGGTGACCTTGGTGATGCCGTTTGGATATTCGAGCCCGCGCGTCACGTCGATGATCCCGATGCAGCCGGTGACAACGTTGTGGTGTCCCACTCCGGCGAACATGACCTTGCTGGTCCCGGGTATCGCCCGAGCCTCCCAGATCACGTCGGGGTGCGCGCTTGAGTTGCCCCAGTAGACGCTCAGGCCCGTGCCGTCGGGGTTGATCGTCCAGAGTTTCTGCAGTCGCCAGAGCGGCCGCTCGGTGTATTCCCATCGAGTGTAGAGCACGCGTCCATCGGGAAGGAGCGCCGGGGTGTAGTCCGGCTCATTGTTCCGCGAGATGATACGGATGTTCTTGCCGTCAGCGTCGCAACGGGCGAGCACCGTCGAAGCTGAAGGCGGCAGGCAGCGGACGTAAGTATTGCCTCGCGACGTGGAGAACATGATCTTCCCGTCGGTCAGGTAGATCGGGTCCATGTCGTCGTACGGGCTGTTGGTCAGTTGCTTGCGATTCGCGCCGTCGACGTCGACTTCGTAGAGATGGAAGCTCCGCCCGAGGGTCGGCTTCATTCCGTATACTATTTTCCCGGCGTCGAACGACAGGTCCATACGCATGATGTAGCCGGCCAGAGGGTCGTTCAGCACGCGTTCTTTGGCGTCGGGGCCGATCCCGTCGAGCACCGTCAGGCGACTTCCGTTCTTCTTGCCGTAATAGTATCCGTTACGGTGCGCCGATTCGTGAACGCCATGGTACGCCGGGGTGTCCAGCAGCAGGATCTTGTCGAAGTTCACCAGCGGATTAGCCAGCGTGATCTTCCGCTTGAGCCGCCGAATGGCGAAATAGAGTTCTTTCGTGTCCTCGTCATCCTTGATGGTTTCGATCCGGGTTTCAAGCTTGCCAAGTTCAGACAGTTCGGCCTGGAACGTGAGTTTTCCATCCGCGGCGGTAATGCGTCTGGCCAGTTTGCGGGTCCATCCAATCTCCTGGGCGCAACGTTCGGGGCTCACCGCCCCGCCGGCCTGGTGCATCCAGTCCGACTCGATCATCCTGACAGCCTGTTCGGCGCTGACCGGCTTGAGCTGGCGATCGACGTCTACGATCATACCTTGTCCGCCGAAACTAACCTTCCCGGACCAGGCGCCCGTGTTCAGCGGGCCAAGCTCCACAGCCTTGGACCACGCCGAGTCGTCGAATTTCGCGCTGGTCCACCCGGCCGGGGCCTTTCTGCCGGCTCGCCACTTGCCGTTGGTGACTACGGTGATCGCCTTGCCCTTGACAAGCTGAATTCTCAGACGACCGATGAACCCCGCCGGACCGGTGCTGGCGTTTGTGCCCTCGACTGCCAGGACATTGCGACCGGGCTTGAGATGTTTGCTCAGGTCGATCGAATTGATCTTCTGCCATCCGCGCCCCGCGTCGCCGGTTCGCTTGCCGTTGAGGTAAGCGTACCCGCTGTCGTCAACAGTAAGCACAAAGTGGGCCCGCTTGATCTTCACGCCGGCGGGAATATTGATCGTGGTGCGGAAGTACCGCGTCCCGCCGGGAGCACGGCCGGACTTGCCTTCGGGATGCCATATCCAACGCATCGACCCGGAAGGCCCTCGACGAGACACGCTGGCCGAGCAAACGCCCGAGCCGATGACGAGAAGCAGCATACCTGTCACGACCATGAAACTCTTATTCATTTGCTCACTTTTCACTTTCTATTTTCGCCCTTCGGCGATCCTTGCGGCGTTTAGTTTCCTGACCCAGCAGCTTCTGCAAACGCATTTCTCCCGACCGCAGGTGCCGGCTATGTCTTCGCCTGTCATAGGCGCTATCGCCGCCTCGACGAGCTTCAGCATCTTCTTGTATCCCGGAGCGTCGGCGGACTTCCAGCCGCCCTTGTCGATATCGATCTGACCCCATCCGCCGGCGTCGGGCGCCAGCGGAGCTTTCAGGATCCGGCTGGATGTCGGCAGCGCGACGTTTACCAGGGCCTCGATCGGCTGGGCGGCGAGTTTGTCGTCGAACACTTCTGCGATGTGCGCCCGCAGCGCCTTTACGCCTTCTGCATCGAAGGGACGCTGCTCGGGGCGATTGTACGAGTAGTCGCCGAAGTACTGCACGTTAAGGTCCAGCCAGTCTACGATCCGCTGGAAGCTGGGCCGATCGAGTTTGATGCGCTTTTCGTGCTTCCCGCGCAGGATGCTGACGAGCTTTCCGGCGTGGGCGTAGTAGTCCTTTGGCTTGGAGTAGTGAGTCTCACGGTTTCCAATGGCCATCTTGACCAGGCCCTTGGTCTTGATCAGGGCGTCGTAGGCGGCGTTGAATCGCGTTCTCTTGCCGATCAGCGACAGTTTCCCGTCAGGCTTGGGTTTCAGTCCGTGGCACGAGATGCAGTGCCGATCCAGCACCGGCTGAACGGTTCTGGCGAAGCTGAGCCCGCCGGGATACTTCGGGCCGTGCGGCGGAGTCGGCGTCTGGATCTTCAATCCGCCGGGCAAACCCTGCAGGACCGGAGTGTCTTTGCGAGATTCGTGGCAGCCCACGCACGCGCTGACTTCGCCGGGCTGGAGATAGACCGTCGAACGCATGGTCATGACCGCAAGTCCGTCGGCGTCGAGGACCTGGAGTTGCAGCGGCTCGCACGCCAGAGCCCGGAAGGCGACATTCCCGTCCGAGCCGACCTTGACGGTGCCGACGATGCTCTTGAGGATCTCCTGGCTGCTGGCGTAGGTCAGGGCCGGTTTGTCGGCGGCCGGTTGGCTGTGAATGAGATTGATGCGAACCGCCTTGACCGTCCCGGCGGGGATATTCTCGGTGCTGCGGTGAACGTCCTGGATCATGAACACTCCGGTCTTCAGATCAGACCCCGGCTGCGACACCGGCGGCAGCGCCGGCGGCGTTTTCCTCGGTCGGATCGGAATCGGAGCGTAGCAGGAGACCTTCGGGTCGCGGTAGATCAGCTCGCGCCCGCCGAGCGTGTCGATCAGGTATATCCCGAAGGCGGCTTTGCTGGGCCAGGTCCCGCCGTAGCGGCCCTTGCCGCGGTCCCAGTTGACGATCTCCGGCGAGTACGACACCAGGTAGAGATCCTCGCTCAGCGGATACGGCGTGGTGTAGCAGCCCTTGAGCCCCCAGCCTTCGGTCTCGGGGAATTTAACGTCGGGCGTGATCCGCTGGACCGGCGCCATTCCGTCGCGGCCCTTGCGCGGGTCGATCAGCATCACCGAGCCGGCGCTTATGAAGTGATGGGCCGTTGCGGTGCAGACGACTTTGTGCGAGCCGGGAACCGCCAGCGCCTCGGTGGTCATGCACGGGTTGACCGAGTAGTTGCCGTAGTAGTGTTCTGTGGCCGAGCCGTCGGGGCGAGTGACCCAGAGGCTCTGGAACCAGGTGTTGTGCCGGTTGATGTAGTCCCAGCGTGCGTAGACCAGCCGGCCGTCGGGCAGGACGCTGGGGTCCCACTCGTTGGCCTCGCCGAACGATATCTGCCTGATCCCGCTTCCGTCCGATTCGCCGCGGTAGAGCAGATACGCCGGGGTGTAGCGTCCCCAGTGGCATCGCCCGAAACTCTGGCAGCGGGTCGAAACGAATGCGAATCCGCCATCAGGCAGGTAGCACGGATCGAAGTCCTCGATCATCACAGTCTTGCGATCGTCAACGCGAGCCATAGGATCTTTCGACCCGCCGGTCAGTTGGCGAACGGTCTTGCCGTCCATCGTCGCCTCATAGATGAAGAAGCGCCGCTGGCCGATCTCGTTGTAAGTGTACCCGCTGCGGGCGACTGTCGGGTGCGTGGGTATTTTCACGCCGTCAGGCTTGGCCTCGCTGTGATCGCTGAAGGCGAATATCACCTTCCTGGCGTCGAACGACAGGTCCGGATGCAGCACCGATCCGACCGGCAGCTTGTCCTTGAGCAGCAGTTCGGCTTTGGGAGAAGTCTTCCACGCCGACAGGACGGTGAGCCCGGGCCCGGCCTTGCTGTGGCGCCCGTAATACTGATCGCACATGTGCGAATAGAGCGAATAAGGCGGCGGACGCTTGTTGATCAGCAGTTTCTCGAAGTCCAGCAGCGGGTGGGACAGGATGATCCGCCGCCGGAGAGTGCGAATCTCGCCGGCGAGCCTGTCGCCGCGATCGGATGCGACGCGACGTTCGAGGGCGGCCAGCTCGGCCGCCAACTTGGGACGTTTGACGCTTTGCTCGACAAACGCCAGCGTCTTGCGAGTCAGACTCAGCGCATCGTCAGTTGCATCAGCCCGGATAACCGAGCACGCCGACACAACCACCGCCGCGCACAATAGAATCGAACGCTTCATAATAATGTCCTCGATAACGTCAGCAACTATTATCTCCGCCGGAGGTTGACATTACAATCGTCAAGACGCCATACTGCTGTCTGCACATTCACTTGCGAGAAAGGAAACGCACATGAAGATCCTGGGAATCGTGGGAAGCCAGCGGAATCCTGACAAATCGGGAGTCCATACGCTGGTTAAAACAGTATTGGAAAACAGCGGGTGCGATTACGAGTTGATCTCGCTTCGCGGCAAGAAGATCTCCGGCTGCACCGCCTGCCTCGGCTGCGTCGAAGACAACACGTGTAAGATCCATGACGACATGGAGCCGATGCGCACGAGCATCCTGGCCGCCGACGCGTACGTAATCGGCGCCCCGAATTTCTTCTCGACTCTCAACGCGTCGACCCATGCGTTTCTCGAGCGATGGTACCAGTTCCGCCACCAGGCCGCCGATGAGCAATGGGGCAAGCTGGCCGTCGCCGTCGGCGTGGGCGGCGGCGACGGCGCACCGGTCGTCGATGCGATAGAGATGTTCATGATGTACCGTTTCATAGAGACCGTAGCGAAAGTCAGCGGACAAGGCGCGGCGTGCTGCTTCACCTGCGGATACGGCGAGACCTGCGAGGTAGGGGCAATAAGAATGATGCACGGCCCGGACTTCAAGATAACCGAAGAAAACACCCCGGACGTAGCCAAACAGCCCGAGTTGATGCAGGCCGCCGCCGATGCGGGGCAACTGCTCGGCCAGCGACTGACCGAAGGCCACGACCGCGCCGCGGTCACTCAGAAGATCCAGAAGCAGATGATGGCGAAATTCTCCGAAAGCACCTAACGCCAGCGCCGAGAACTCACTGGTCAACGACGATGAGATCTACACACTGCGGAGGAAGGACAGCTCCGACCCCCGCCCCGCCGGATAACGTGAACGATCAATACATAACCCGCCATCCGATTGATGAATGAGGCGTAGTGGCATTTTACTGAGAAAGCCGGTTCTCCGTATTACCGCCGTGCGTCGACACGCCTCATGTCACAAGAACGACAGCCCACAGATTGCAATCTGCGGGCTTTGTTTGTGTACAAGACATTACGATCGAATCAATCGCCGGACACGGATGATCCGGCGTAAAGCGCGCTATTCGGCTTCCTCCAGCGTCACGCCGTAGAGGCTCGCGACTTTCTCGATGAACGGTTTGTGCTTGTCCGGGGCGGCGTTTCGCCATTTGGTCAGATACTGCGGGAACGTTTCGCCTTTCTTCGACGGGGCGCTGTTGAGCCATCGCACCGCGCCCCAGCGAGACGGCTCCTCTTCGAACAGTTTCAAGAACACAAGCGACATCGCGCCGTTGAGACTCCGATCGCACGGCTCGGCGGTGAGCCTTTCCTTGTGGGCCTTGTAGAAACCCGCCATCCCCTTTTCGTAGATCTCGTGGACCCTGGTGCGTTTTCTTATCACGTTGTCGGCGTAGTTGCGCAGGGCGTCGCGGTAGTTGCTCCAGTGCTTGTACGGCGGATCGGTCTTCCAGGACCTGGCCATCGCGCGCATTGCGAACAGCGACGCGGTTTCGCACATCGTCTCCTCGAACCACATGTTGCCCTTGTAGTCCTCGTCAAACCCGCACAGCACGTGGCAGAGTTCGTGAGCGAACTGGTAGGAGTACTGGCTCCACAGCGCGTTGCCGGTGTCCAGGCGGATTACGATTTCGCCCTTGGAGTTGCGCTTATACAGCGTGATCGGCCCGCCCCGGCCGCGGCTGATCACGAACTTCTCGATCTTGTAATCGTCGAAGTTCCTCCAAAGCTCCCGCCCCACCGAATCGCAGAGTTTCTTTATGTCCCGGTCGCTGTTGTTGAATCCGCGCGAATCCACGCGATACGGCGGCATCTGGGGGTCGGCGTATTTGCTCTTTTGGGCCGCTATGGCCAGCGGCGCCGCAAGCAGCAGTGCTGTCAGAGTAACTCTGCGAAGCATGTTCTATTCACCTTTCAGTTTGAATCCGGCGTTGGCCCAGACGGCTTTATTTCTCGTCTCGTTGCTCACACGCAACGTCAGGCGCCGCCCGCCGGGAGGAAGCGGGATGTCGACATATTGCGCCCGAGTCAGCCGGCCGAACCGCTTGCTGGCCCAGAGGATCCTCCCGTCTACAATGACCCTGAAAGGGCCCATCGAACCGTTGGAGAATCCCGCCGGCCCCACGCACGCCACGAACCGCCGCCAGCGCTTGTCGGGTTTGTAGGTGACGCTCCAGACGCCCGGGGGCATTGCAAGACCGCTCTTCATGCGACAGAATCTAAGATCGACATTCGAGCCGCCGGGTTTGGCGGATAGCGATTCGACTTCGATCGGCTTCAGCGACGCCAGCGGAACGTCCGGCTCGGCGGCCTTCGGGTCGGCCGGGAAACCGGCGACAATCGGGTCGGGGGTCAGACGTCCCCAGATAATCCCGCAAAGACGCCCGCCGCGGGACCTGTCGGGATGAAGGCTCACCGAAACCGTCACCTTTTGGCCGAGGAATCGCCCCAGGCCGTGGGCGACGGTGTCCATGTCGCCGGGCGCGTATCCGGTGGTGCAACTGCCGTAGCCCTCTGTGCCGGCGATTTGCGTCCGTCCGATGCTGACTGTCCCGCGATATCCCGCCTGGCCGCGATCGTCGCGCCCGGTGGCCAGCACCAGCCATGCGTTGGACAAATCGACGGTCATCTCCCTGGTCAGGACCAGCGGGGCGACGTCACCTGCGTTTTTTTCACCGCCGTCAAGGACCATCGCGTTGAACCACTTGCTCTGGCGGGGATCGTAAAACGGCCGCACGGTGATTCTCTTTCTCATCTCGGGCGAAATTGTCCAGCCGATAAGCTCGGGGAACTTGTCGAACAGGTCGAGCTGCGCGGCGTCCGCCTCGGCGGGATCTATCGTCACCATCGGGCGCAACCATGACACTTCGTCGCGGATGTCCAGCGGATCGGCGCCCGGGGGACGATCGCGATGAGCGAACTCGACGACCAGCACGAGCCGCCCGGCGCCCTTCAGGTCGGGGATATCGACCCGGAGGGGCTCCTGGCGTCCGAGAATGATCCCGCTGGTCCAGACCGGCTTGCTGGAAATATCGTTCAGGTGGATCCTGCACCGCACGCATCCGCCCCGCTTCACCGCACGGTCGATGCCCACCCACGAAGAGAACGCGGTCGATCCTTTGGGCAGGTCAAACGCGATCTCGCTGTGCGAGTGCATCGCCACGCCGATATCAGACTGCAGTTTTCCGACCGACAGCGGCTGGCCGCGGAAACCGGCGTGAAGCCGCCAGGGCCAGTTAAATCCGGTCATGCTCTTCTGCGACAGGACGTTGGCTGTCATCGAAGTCAGCGGGATCTCGTCGGTCCGGCGATAGCTTTCCGATACGACCCGATCGGGCGAGATGCATATTCCGTCCATCGCCCAGGACGGCTGGACGACCTGTAGGCATCGGCCCGGCTGGCCGCTGCTGCGGAGTCGGCGGCTGTGGTAAGTCAGCACTGCCCCGTTGACGGCGGTCATGCGGCACAGGAAATCCGATTCCGCCGGGGCGCATATCTGCGTGTCTCGAAGCAGCTCGACCTGGCGATCCGTTTTCGGACTGCGGAATTCGGCGATCCGACCCCACGACAGCGCAGTGACACGCGAACCTGTCAATACTCGCAGCCCGTCGGGCCGCCATGTAACCGCCTTCGCATCAAGCCGCGAACCGTCGCCCAACACGACCTGGCCGGGCTGAAGGGGCGATGTGCCGGATCGGGCGGCCGGGCCGACTATGCGAACGATCGACTCGGTCCGGACGCGAACGATGTTCCTTCGCCATTTCCCCATCGAACTGATCGGATCGGAAATCAGCACCGCCGCGCCGATCGGCGCGTAACCGCAGTGTTCGCTCACTTCGTTGTCGACAATCCGTCCGGGCAAAATGTCGCCGTTGGCCAATTCGACGAACGGACCGGCAAGCCGGGACTTCAGCGAACTGTCCCACAGCATCATCGCCGGACTCCTGGGATCGAACAGGCGCCGCTTGTCAATCGCCGGGCGCCTGAAGCTGACGTCCAACAGCGGAGTCTTCTCGCCGGCCCGAGCCCGCCAGCCGGGAATCCCATCGGCGTGCGAAACCGAGCCGTCGCGCCAGACAACCTTGAATCGACCGCCGTCTCCCGCATCACCCTGCGCCGCGCAGAAATCGGCGGCGAGAAACAGCAGCATCACAAGAACGCAGTTTACGGCGATTCGCACTTAAGGAGCCTCATCTCAATCGGGGTCGGGAGTTCTTTCGCCAGGCGGCGTACTCAATTCTACAGTACATTCGTACGAAAACGCAAACCGCGTTGAGTTACGCCGAGGGCTATCGCATGTGGATCGAAATACTGACTGTCGTCTGTATTCCCGTGATACTTCTTGCTTCGAGAATGTCTTGAAAGGGCCTTCTGCCGTCAAGCCGTGCAGTCTGAAAGGCTGAGATTCGCCAGCCCGGGGCAAAGCGGCTTGGCCTGCGAAGCTCGCAGAGCGAAGCAGGCAGCGCCGCCCCGGGTAAGCAAATTCACATTTGAACCCAAGCCCTGCAGAGGCGCAACCTGCTGCGACAACACCGGTTGCGCCCTTGCAGGGCTTGGGTGCGCGGGGGTCTAAACCCAGGGCGACGCTTGGGACCTTTGGTCCGGCGCTCTGCCCTGGGCTGGCGAATCCCAGCCTTTCAGGCTGAAAACCTCGTCAAGACCATTTGTGCCGAGTCGGTGGCGAACTGTTGGGCCGGTAGTCGGCCAACACATAATCCGCATGCGATTGCCCTCGAGTTACGCCCCGCCCCGAGCAGACTTGTCAACAGAGCCCGCCGGGGGAAGGTGATGACACAAAGACGCCTCCCGGTGAGGGACACCTTGCATCAATCACCCGCCTTCGAAGGGCTCTGTTGCGTCTTACGCTCCCGCCGGCGGGCTGGCCCTGCTTCGCAGGGCTCAACCTGCCTGATACCAATCCCGAAAAAGCTGGAGGAATCGCCCGATTCGGCATGAACCGAAGCGGCCTACTTGCCCTTTACGTTGAAGCAGTACAGGTTCGTGTGGTAGCGGACGAAGAGTTTCCCGCCGATTATGACCGGGTGGGCCCAACTGGCGCCCGATCCGTCGACCGAGAACTTGCCCTTGACCCTGTCGCTGGATGCTGACGGATCGACCAGCGAGACTCTGCCGCCTCTGTCGGCCTGCACGTAGAGCATTCCGTCGGCCCAGGCGACCTGGCCGGAGCTTACGCTCTCCTGCCACAACGTCTCTCCGCTCTTGAGGTCCGCACAGATCAGTCCGCGGCGTCCCTTGCCGTAGATCTTGTCGCCGACGACAACGTAGTTGCCCGGATGGCAGTTGAAGTCGCGGTTGCGCCAGACTTCCTTGAACGACCACTTTGTTCCGCTGCGGCTGACCTTAAGGCAGATTGAGCCCTTGCCGTATCCGACGGCCCAGAACACGTATCCGTTGGAATACGCCGGAGTCGGACAGTTGGCGGTGTTCGGTGCGGCGAATTTGCTGCGCCCCAGCTCCCTGCCGGTCTTTGAGTCGACGAAAATCAGCCCGCTCTGCGAACCGTTGCAGATGATGGTGCTCGAGCCCTGGGTGATCGCTATGCAGGAGCTGTAGCCGGCGGTGCCCGATGCGTTTGACTTCCATACGGTTTTTCCGGTCAGCTTGTTCAGCGCGACTATGGCGTTTTCGCCGCCTGGTGTCACGATCGCCAGATTGCCGAGTATCAAGACGCTCTCGGCGTACTTCCATCCGCCGACCCTTCCGCCCATGTCGGATCTCATCTCGCGCTTCCAGACGATCTTGCCGTCTGCGGCCCTATGGCAGGTCACAGCCCCGGCGCCGCCGGTGACGTATATGTATTTCCCGTCGACCGTGGGCGTGGATCTGGCTCCGGGATACCCGCGATTGGGGGCGATCGGGCCTTGTGCGACGCGCCATTTCTCTTTGCCGGCGAGGTCCAGGCAGATAAGCATCTGGTTGTCGCCGGAGTTTCCGGTTGTGTAGACGCATCCGTTGGCGACGGACACCGACGACCAGCCCGGTCCGATGTCGTTGACTTTCCACAGCAGCGGCGGGCCGTCGGAGTCCCAACTCTTCAGCAGCCCCTTGTCGGGCGAGTGACCGTCGCGATTGGGTCCCAGGAACCCGGGCCAATCGGCGGCGCTGACTGATATCGCTGTGACGCACAGCCCAAGCAGAAGTGAGGTCGTCAGGAAGTAAGCGGTCTTGTTTCGTGTAGCCATGGCGGTCTCTCTTAATTAGCGGTTTGGGTTAGATTAACAGTTTGTTAAGTATGCCTGAGTCCTGCGGCAGTGTCAAGCTCATCGACACAGGATTTCGCGGTCCATGCGCAACACAGCAAACGGCGACGGCTTTTGCCGCAGAGCCCGCAGAGAACACAGAGAAAGGCAACCGCACCGACTCAACTCGATCCGACTACTTTCCGTGACAAGCGTCACTGGCGACGGATAACCATTGTACAACCCCGGAAGTAGTATATAATCGCGGACAGCACTTGGAAGAACGAGCATGGGCAGCGAACAGGACAAAGAACACAGCCGCGCCGATATCGACACCAGGCATGACCTGAAGAACTACCTCGACACCATCATTCAGACATCGCACGACGGCATCCTGGTCGTCGACAGCGAAGGGCGGTTCGAGTTTGGAAACGAGGCGTTCTTCCGGACCTTCGGCTGGCCGGCCGATGAATTGATCGGCGAGCATTTCATCAAAGTCATCCCGCCGGAATTGACCGAGTTCATGATGCAGCGTTGGGCCGAAGTCCAGGCCGGAAAAGGCGAACCCTACGAAACCGTAATTCTGCGCAAGGACGGCGCGCGTCGCAATCTGCTGGTCAGCCACAGACACATGACCATCGGCGGGCAGCGCAAGTACTGCGTCATCACAAAAGACGTAACCGAGAGCAAGCAGGCTCAAGATGCGCTGCAAGCCTCCCAAGAGCGTTTCAGGCAAGCGGCCGAACACGCCCAGGAGTGGATATGGGAGGTCGACACCGACGGCCTGTACACCTATGCAAGCCCCGTGATAACGAAGATACTCGGCTACAGTCCGGAGGAAGTTGTCGGGAAGAAGCATTTCTACGATCTGTTTCACCAAGAGCAACTGGAAGCGACCATGAAGGCGGCGTTTGACCTGTTCGCACGGAGAGAGTCATTCCGAGAGCTTATGAATCTCAACGTGCACAAGAACGGTCAAGCCGTGTGGCTGTCGACGAGCGGTGTTCCGCTGTTCGACAAAGCCGGAGAATTCGTCGGATACCGGGGCGCCGACGTCGACATCACCGAACGAAAGCGCGACCAGGAGACGGTGAAGTTCCTCAGCGCCATAACCACACAAGCCTCCGATTCGGTCATCGCCACCAATCTGAACTTTGAGATCACCTACAGCAACAAGTCGTTCGAGCGTCTGTTCGGCTATTCGCAGGCCGAAATCCTCGGCAAGTCTCCCGACATGCTCAACGCCGACCCGAACGCCGAGGCGATCCAGAACGACATCCACCGGACAATCTCAGCGGGCGAGACATGGAAAGGCGAAATCCTGAATCGCCGAAAGGACCGAAGCGTCTTCCATTGCGAAATGATGGTCTTCCCGCTGGTCGACAAGGAAGGCGCCGTATTCGCCTACGCCGGACACCAGCGGGACATCACGGAGCGTAAACAGATCGAAGAGGAACTGGACCGCTGCCGGGTCCACCTGGAGGAAATGGTGCAGATACGCACCGGCGAACTTACCGAGGCGCAGGAAATGCTCAGGCAGGTCCACCGCAGACTCCTGAACGCCGGCGAGTCCGAACGCAAGCGAATCGCCGGAAACCTGCACGATTCGGTCGGGCAGAAGCTTGTGGCGATGGCGCTGTCCGTTCAGCAGACGATTCTCGGCTGCCGGGACACCGACGGACACGAAGAGCAGATCAAGGCCCTGCAGAACATCGCGCAGCAGTGCACCGAGACCATCCGGGAAATACGGGCGATATGCTACGGGCTCTATCCGCCGATGCTCGAACTGACAGGGCTGGCTCCGGCGCTGCAGCAGTTGGGCCGATCGTGCCGACCGGCGTTTGAATTCCACTTCCAGTGCGGCCAGTCGCTGATCGAGGAGCGATTCGACCCGGAACAGGAGATCGCGCTGTTCCGCATCGCCCAGGAGGCCGTCAGCAACGCAATGCGGCACGGAAAGCCAAAGAGCATCTCGATGAGTCTGACCCGCCGGGACGGAGACCTGATCATGACCGTCAGTGACGACGGGATCGGATTCGACACTCAATCCCAAGTGGGACAGGGACTCGGCCTGCGTTCGATGACCGAACGGGCGCGCGCCGTCGGCGGCGTATTGGCGATAGAATCTGAGCCGGGTCAAACAGAAGTGGAGGCCTCACTCCCGATCAGGCCCGCCAAGGCGTAGCGAAAGGAAACCTGTCGCTCGGCGATCACCTCTCGGTGCACGAACCGCCGAACTCTGCGGCCAGTGCGGCCACTTTTTCGTCGTGTTGACTCAGCAGACACGTCTTGGCCGGATTGGGAAGAGTGCAGATCTCGTCGCGGATGCGGGTGAAGAAATCGCCGCGGAGTATCTCCGGCAGAGTTTTGTCCTTCACATTGTCCACGGCGTAGTGGCTGAACGGGCACGGCTCGACGTTTCCGTCGGCGTTGATGTGCATCATCGCCCCGCCGGCGGCCTGACAGGGAGAACCGTCGGCGTACTCGTCGTACGGAAAATTCATCGCCAGCGGACGCGCCTCGGACCAGCGGGCGTCCAGGGCGTCTTTCTTGCGAGCCATATCCTCATCACTGAGAATAAGCGATTCATCCGGCCGGACGCCTCCGCACGGGACGTAATCGATCAGGAAGGCGAACCTCACGCCTGAGTCCCAGATCTCGTCGAACCACCGCCGCGACGTAACCTCGTCGAGATTCGCCGGCGAAACCATCGTGGATATCCCAAACGCGATGTTGGCCCGCTTGAGCATAGCCATCGCGTCGCGCACCTTCGACCCCACTCCCGCCCCGCGTCTGTCGTCGGTATGTTCGTCGGAGCCCTCGGTTGAGAATATCGGAAAGACGTTCGGCGCCGCGCCCAGGGCCGACGCGTGCGACTCGTCCATCAGCGTGCCGTTGGTGAACAGGAAGAACAGCCCGCCTTTCAACTCCGCGAGCATCTCGATCAGACCGGGAACCATAAGCGGTTCGCCGCCGACAACGATGAATATGTAGCTGCCCAGGTCGATCGACTCGCTGAAAACGCGGCGGATCGTCTCGACGGACATCTCGGAGCCCGGCTCGTAGTTGTTCGCATAGCAGCCTTTGCACGTCAGATTGCACTTCCAGGTCACCGAGAAGATGCAGAATCTCGGCACGGGACAATCGTGGGTCTTTTCGGCGGACATTCGTCTCAGCTCGCCGGCCATGACGAGCCTGGCCAGTTCGTCAGGGTCGGCGAAGATCGTCCTGACGGACGGATCGTCGCCAAGTGCGAGGTCCACGCCTCTTTGAATGTCAGTAATCAAGCGCTCAATATCGTGCATAGCCGCTCCAAGTCCAATACCCCCGAAACTCCGCAGGATTGTAATCGAATCGCCGGCAATTGCCAATCGTCCCGCCTTTAATATGAACAGCCGCTTCAAACTTCGGTCGCTGAGAATGCCGCCGGATCAGTGACATTGGGCAATAAAGCCGACGGAGGATCAACGCCGACGGCGTCGACGCAGGACCGGCCGGATCATGAGCGCCATAAGCAGAAGAGACGTCGGCTCGGGTATGCTGGAGTTGCCTTGAAACATACCGGCCTGGGGAGCAGAGGCCGGCGACCCGTCCCAGACAGTCAGGCCGAAGGTGGATTTGAATGTCTCGTAGTCGTCGATGTCAACATCGCCGTCTCGGTCGAAATCGGCGGCCAGGTCCTCCCCGGACTGCCCGAAGGAGTCTCGCAGAATAACAAAGTCGTTCAGATCAACTCGCATGTCGTCGTTGGCGTCGCCGAACAGCCGCATGAGATAGTAGAAGCCGACCGAACCGTAACTGGCGCCGTAGGTGTAGTTGAACTGCTCGACCTGGACTCTGACGCCGTCGGTGAACGGAACGGGATCCGGAATGAGCCAACGGTACTGGTCGGTGTGCGCAAATTCGGCCCCTCCGTCGTTATCTAGCGGAATGTCGGCGCGCAACAAACCATGGTACGGCCCGGCCCCGGAATACGGATACGTCTCCTCGTCGGGATGCGGAATGACATGGTTGTAGTAGTAGCCGCCGTTATAAGCGTCCTCCAGACCGGTCCCGGGCAGAACGACGGGGCTGTCTGAGTTTACGTTCACCGTGATGATGTCATCGCCTTCCAGAATGCTCCTGCCCGGAAACCTGCTTCCGGTTCCCACGTTCTGACGATCGAGCCACAGCAGGTTCCCGACGTAATGACCCCGCCCGGGCGTTTGGAACAACTCGTAAAGCGGATCGGTGTTCACGGGCGCGGAGTTGTACGTCGCGTGAAGATAGCAGGCGTCATCGGAGACCGGGCCGGGTTCATACTCCACCGAGGCGGAGTCTATTGAAACCGCCTGCGTCGAATCGTTGTAGAGTTCGACGCTGACCCCGCCGCGATACGGCATGGGCCAGTAGCTGTACAGTGCATTATCGTCGCCGGCGCCCAGAGGCATCGACTGGTAAGAGTCCCGTCCGTGTCCGGCTCCGAAGAAATGTGAGACCGGAACGTCGATCGCCGCTCGGGACAATCCGTCGTATCGCACTCGAAGCCGCAGGGAGTCCATCTCTGCGTCCGTCGCGGCCGGCGGGAGCTTGAGGTTGATCCCGCGAATGCCGCCGCTGCCGGAGATATCGCCCAGGGCCAGCGTCTGACCGGCCCCGATCGACTGGGGCGGCGTGGCGACGGTTTGGGCGGACGCACTGACGCCGGCGGGATTGGATCCCGCATTGTCGATCATTGAAACGGCGCTGCTGCGGGCGGCTGTCTGCTGCGGCGTCAGAGTTCCGCTGTAGGGCGTCACAGCAGTTCCCGCCGGCAGCTTCAGATAGTTCCACTGGTAGTAGTGACGCACGCCTTCAATATTCTCAGAGACTATTTTCAGGGTCTGGGAATCGGAGTAGACGATAGGTTCGTAGCTGACCTGACCGCCCAGCATAGTAGAGCCCAGAGCCCCATCGAAATATCCGTAACCGCCGCCGAGCAGCTCCTTGCTCGTCGAGTCGATGACAACAACGTCGTCGAGAAGCACCTGGACCTTGAATTCGGCGTCGGCGGTCCTATGCGGCATCCAGAACCGAGTTATGACGCCCGGACCGTCCAGCGTTGCAACGGTGACCGGATCAACGTCAAGCGTCTGCCTGACCGAGCCGGTGGATTCATAGAAGCTGAAATCGGCGTTGCCGCCATTGCGATCGTAGCTGGACGCCAAACCCGCCTGCACGTCGAGATGAGCCTTGGGAAGCAGACTCCAGTCCGAAAGCAGTTCATAACCGGTGAAGTCCGCTCGGGCCGTCGAAGCAAGCGACAACACGACCATCCAGATGACAGTGATACAGCCTCGCGGCATTAGCCTCCTCCTGCAAGCACGCGCCGCGGCGTCAATCCACGCGGCGACAAGTATTACAATACCCCAGAACGGCTCACACGTCAAGACGATCTTATCGCACCATTCATGCCGACCGGCGGCTAATCCCCGACAGGAAGGCCAGTGAAGCATCCGACGACGGAGAGAAGTTGGCGCGATGTGCCGCCTAGACCCATCCGATGATCCGGTACATAGCCCACCCGAACAGCTCATAGACCTTCTCGGCGAGACTTGAGGACCGCCGAGTCCAACCGCGGCCTCCATATTCCCCGCCAGCCCGCCAACCCGGACTCCGCATGCATATGTGCTTGTACCCGTAATGCTTGAAACAGGCCCTGGATCTGGAGGTGTGATACGGAGAAGTCAGGACGATGAACCGATCGGATTCCGGATTAACTCCGGGCAACTGAGCCACCGTCTCGGGATGGGTGGCGGTGCGAATCGTCTTGTCATCGACCAGGACATCGGCAGCCGGCACGCCGTATGTCTTCACGACGTCAGCCAGTCTCTCGGCGCTGTGTCTGGTCGAAGTCACGATCACCTTGGGAGCCCAGCGCCGGCGATACAACCTGGCGGCCTCCACTCCCCTTTCATTATTCCCGCCGAGAACGACTATGTAGTCGGCCCTGGCCAGAGGATCAACGCTGATCAGAGCGTCGCCGAGCCAGTCGCCCGCGGGAGTGAACACAAGCACCAGGGCGGCGACAACCGACAGGTTGACCGTCCATTGCAGGAAGCCGGCAAGGCGCCGCGGGACAGATCGCCCGGGCCGATCGTCAGATTTGTCATCCGAGATTTTCACGATACCAATCGATCGATTTCCTCAGGCCCTCTTCAAAGAAGACCTTGGGCTCGTATCCGATAGCCTGGGCGGCCAGAGACACATCCGCCAGCGAATGCTTCACATCGCCGGGACGCTGGTCCTGGTAGACAGCGTCAACGTCGCTTTGCAGAAGCTCCTTGAGCAGGGCGAGTATTTCATTGAGGCTTGTCCGGGCGTTGCAGGCGATGTTCATGACCTTCCCGGCGCACTGCCGGGCCGGAGCGCCGGCGGCCAGCCAGTTGGCGTTGCAGACGTTCTCGATGTAGCAGAAATCCCGCGATTGCTCTCCGTCGCCGAACACCGCCGGCTGCTGACCGGCGAGGAGTCGGCTGACGAATGCGGGAATGACCGCCGCGTAGGCGCCCTCTGGGTCCTGGTGCGGGCCGAAGACGTTGAAGTACCGCAGGGACACGGTCTCCATTCCGTAACCGGCGGCGTAAGCCTGCAGGTACGACTCGCAACTGACCTTGCCGGCGGCATACGGGCTGATCGGCAGCGGAACCATCCCTTCGTGTTTGGGAGATTCCTTCTGATCGCCGTAAGCGCTCGACGAGGCGGCGAAAACGATCCGGTTTACGCCCGCGGCGCGTGCGGATTCAAGAACCGTAACTGTTCCGTTGACGTTCACATCGTGACTGGTCACGGGATCCTCCATGCTCCGCGGCACCGAACCGAGCGCCGCTTCATGGAAGATCGCCGCACAGCCGCCAACCGCTCGATCGACAGTGTCGCGATCGCGTATGTCGCCTTCGATCAGTTCGATCCTGTCGGCGATCTCCGTGAGATTCTCTCGCTTGCCGGTCGCGAAATTATCGAGCACAACGACATCGTGCCCCTTGTCGAGTATGTACCGGGCGAGGTTGCATCCGATGAATCCCGCTCCGCCTGTTACCAGATATTTGGCCATGTCGATGGTGTCCTTTGGCGCCTTGTTTGTCCTGTTTGGGTGTTGTGGTCAGGCCTTGACTATCTTCCTCCGCCCGCGTTTCACGCCGCTTGCGGCGTTGCGGGTGTCGATCACCAACTCGGCGTTGTCGACGATAAACTGGTAATCGTAGTCGCTGTGATCGGTGCTGATCAGCACAGCATCGTAGCTCTGGAGCATACGGGCCGAGAGCTTCTTCGAGGTCATCTTCAGGTTGTACTCCCGCATCTTGTGCGTGCGCGGGCAGTACGGATCGTTGTAGTCGACCTTGGCGCCCTTTTCCTTCAACAGTTCGATCAACTCCAGCGACGGGCTTTCACGAACGTCGTCGATGTCCTTCTTGTACGCCAGCCCGAGGACAAGGACCTTCGAGCCGTTAACGGATTTCCTGCGGTCGTTCAGGGCTTCAGTGAGCTTGGTGACGACATATTCGGGCATGGCGACATTGATCTCGCCGGCCAGTTCGATAAACCGAGTCGTCATGCCGTACTGACGGGCCTTCCACGACAGGTAGAACGGATCGATCGGTATGCAGTGCCCGCCCAGGCCGGGCCCGGGGTAAAACGGCGTGAATCCGAACGGCTTTGTCGCCGCGCCGCTTATCACCTCCCAGACGTCGATTCCCATGCGGTCGAAGAGCACTTTCAGTTCGTTGACCAGTGCGATGTTGATGCAGCGATAGGTGTTTTCAAGTATCTTGCACGCTTCGGCGGCCTCGCAGCTCGACACGGGCACGACATTGTCGATTGCGATTTCGTAGCACGCGACGGCGGCCTTGAGCGACGCCTTGTCGTGTCCGCCGACAACCTTGGGGATCGTCTTGGTGGTGTAGTCCTTGCGCCCGGGGTCCTCTCGTTCGGGAGAAAACGCCAGGAAGAAGTCCTTGCCCACTTTCAAGCCGGATTCCTCAAGGATCGGGAGCATCACCTCGCGAGTAGTGCCGGGATAAGTCGTGGACTCCAGGACCACAAGCTGTCCCTTGCCGAGCGTCTTGACGACGGCTCTGGCCGTTGCGATCACGTAGGACATGTCCGGTTCGCGCATTTTCGTAAGCGGGGTCGGAACGCAGATAAGGATGCAGTCGGCCTGTTTGAGCCGCTTGAAATCGGTGGTCGCGTCGAATCGACCGGTCTTGACGATATCCTCTACTTCCTTTGAGGGGATATGATCGATGTAGCTCTTGCCCGACAGCAGAGTCTTGACCTTCTTCGGATCCACGTCAAAACCAAGGATCTTCGCCCCGCCGGCGGCGAACTCACGAACCAGCGGGAGCCCTACGTAACCCAGCCCGACGACGCCAATGACGGCTTTGCGGGATTCGATTTTCTCAATCAGCTTCTCGACCATCTGCTTCTCCTGACTCGGTATTATCACGCCCGAGGGTATTCCGATACTTTCGTACGGGCGCATCTATGACAAAGTTCTGCGGCGTTCGGCCGGATACTATAGCATCCGACCTCAGACAGACATAACAGTTAATCTATCGGTCCAAAAGGGAATCAACATTTGCGCTATAATCCCGCGGACTATTGCGCCGCATCAACCTGTGCGGCAAGCAGTTCCATGAAACGCCGCATATTCTTCCCCCGATCGGCGCGATCCTGAGCGATGCGTCGGTTTGCTTCGAGTCCCTCTTGAATCAACTCGATCCTGTCGGGCAGGGAGGCCAGTTGCTCGCCAAGGCGTTTCCAGTCGCCCGTTGGAAAGGTCAATGCTCCCCTGCCGTCCTCCAGCCATTCGAGGTTGGCGGGAATATCCGACACTACCGGGAACAGGCCGGCGGCCAGGGCCTCCATCAACGACAGGCTGGCGCCGTCGAAGATCGAAGCCGACACGTAAACATTGTGCCGGGAGAGTATTTCGGGCAGTTCCGACGGCGCGTACCCGCCTGCAAAGTCGATCGCCCCGGCGACATCGAGTTCTTCGGCCAATCGCTCGAGTTCGCCCTGGAGTCCGCCGGCGGCCGACAGCGTCAAAGCGGCGTCCAGGCCAAGCCTGCGCGCCTCGGCAACGCCGCGAATCACCGTGGGAATGTCGTAGAGCGCCTTGCTGAGCGAACGGGTGCAGACAATCCTGACGCCCCCCGAAAGCGGATTCTCGCCGGGATCGTACGTGAATCGATCCAACTCGATTCCGAACGGGAGCGGAACTATGCGATCGGGCCTGGCTCCCAGCGATTCGATTATGTCGGACATGTGCCGGCAAACCGGATTGACGAGGGCCGCAGCGCCCAGGACTCGCTTGAGTACGAAACGCCCTATCAGGCGTTTGTAGCGATCGATCAGGTCGCCTCCGTGGATTGTCACGACGTAAGGCCGGAACCCCGACAACCAGGCGACCAGTCCCCCGCTGGAGGCGTAATGAGCCGATACGATGTCCGGTGCGATGCTCTTCAGCAGCTTCTTTGCAATCTTGCCCGAAGCGACATACCCCGCCAGTTTGAGGGACATCCTATGTTGCGATTCCCGCCCGGGCTTGTAACAGGGGTGGACTGTCACGCCGTCAGGCGCCGCGAAGGCGCCCGGGGCTATCTGGAGCCAATGGACCTCCCAGCCTCCGGACACCATGTGTTCGAGGTAGGGAAGGACGTGATCCAGGTTCCCGTGACTTATAAGGGCGACTTTCATGGGCTGATGAGCGTTGTCTCCGTCGGCGAACGACCTGTTATATTCTATCGGCCAGTATCCCGACAATTCGCTGAGCGGCTTGACCGTCCCATAGTTCCGGGATCTGCGAATCGCCGGCGCCGTCGGACATGGTCTTGCGATATGCGGCGAGTATCTTGTCGACATCGGTGCCGACGATCGTGTTGGAGCCTACTTCAGCGGTGATCGGGCGCTCGGTGTTCTCCCGCAGAGTTATGCAGGGAACTCTCAAGATGGTCGTCTCCTCCTGAATGCCGCCCGAATCGGTCAGCACCAGCCTGGCCGACGACATGAGCTTGAGGAAGTCCAAATACCCGATCGGGTCCAGCAAACGCAGGTTCGTCATCCCGGCCACGCGATCTCCCAGAACCGACGCCTGGAGGTTCTTTCTGGTCCTCGGATGGATCGGGAATATGATCGGCATATCGTTCTGGATAACCTCCAGAGCGTCCAGCAGGCGACCGAGCACAACCGGATCGTCCACGTTCGACGGTCGGTGCAGCGTAAGGGCGGCATAGTCGCCCGTGAGCCCCATGTCGTTCAGAATCGTAGATTCTTCGGACTTGGACTTGTTTCGCAACAGCGTGTCGATCATGACGTTGCCGACGAAGAATATCTTCGATTCGTCCACCCCCTCGCTCAGGAGGTTCTCCCTTCCGGATTTTTCGGTGACGAACAGGAAATCGCTGATCGTGTCGGTCAGCATGCGGTTGATCTCTTCGGGCATGCCCAGATCGCCGCTGCGGAGTCCGGCCTCCACGTGAATGAGCTTCACTCCCAACTTCACTGCGACCAGGCCGCAGGCGATCGTGCTGTTGACGTCTCCGACCACGAGCACGGCGTCAGGCTTGTGCTCGAGTACGACCTGCTCAAAAGCCGTCATGATCCCGGCGGTCTGAACCGCATGGCTGCCCGAACCGATCTCGAGGTTCATATCCGGCTCGGGGATGCCGAGTTGGCGAAAGAACAGATCGCTCATCTTCTCGTCATAGTGCTGACCGGTATGCACGAGCAGCGGATCGATGGACGGGTGTTCGCCATAAGCGGCCATGATCGGCGCTATCTTCATGAAGTTGGGTCTGGCCCCTACAACATTGATAATCTTCATTTATATATCCTTCAAAGATAAGAGCATACCGCTGAGGACTCCGTCAGTCAGCGAATATACCCCTTATCGGCCAATCGCGATCAACACTTGCCACAATGTCCGGACATCGCAATCAAACCACCCCAGGTGTCACATGAGGTTCACCCCAGCCAAACGCACGGCCAACAACTCCTCTATCGCACATAACATCCTAACCTCCTGATAGTAAAAGTGTTACACTCCCATACAGATCGTGATTCGACGGAAAACCCAGGCGCCGCGTCCAGCAGCGGTGACAACATGGCGATCGGAGCGTCCCAGGCGCCGTCCTGGAGCAAATAAGGCGTCGTAAATACCGAATCGGCCGAACGCTTAATCGGCGACGCAACTCTTTTTGCGTTCAGGCGCCGCACGCGGTATGCCGATGAAACCAGTTGAAAACCGGTCATTCGAGAGTTGTCGCAGATCAGACGACTCCGCCGCTGGGTGAAGCCTCAAACGGGCTGTCGCAGCAGTTGCGTTTGCTCCCCACGGCGGCGATATGCGCAAATGCTCGACACTGAAACCGGGAACACCCGCGACAACAGCATGACCGACCGTCGCCAGAGAGCTTCATGATTAAAAGAGTCACAGGAAAACTCAGGTCATACTCCCGCAGGCTCGCCAGGCGCATCGACGCATGCCGCATCGTGCTGTTTGAGGAATACGACAAAGTACCGGCGCCTGACTGGGATGAATCGTTTGCATCGCATCTCTGGTCCGCCGAATCGCCTTTCGCCAGGCTTCTCGACGCCAATGACGCCCCCGTCGCCGAAGCCGACAGAATACTAGACGGCGAACTGCACGTTTTCGATCGGTCCGTGAACGTAAACGATGCGGATTTCTCATGGCACAAGGATTTCATGTCGGGGAAACTCTATCCCCTGGCCGCTCATCCGATAATTCGCATCAAGCCCGGCGAAGGCCACGATATCATCGTCCCGTGGGAACTATCGAGACTGCAGTTCATTCCCACGCTGATAGCGGCCCACAGGAAGACCGGCGACGAGAGATATCCGCGGCAATTCAAGAGCATTGTCGACAACTGGGTCGCCGCCAATCCGCTGATGATCGGCGTCAACTGGATCACCGGGATGGACGTGGCGATTCGAGGGCTCAATCTTGCATTGGGGTTGATGTACTTCCGCCGACACCTGTCCGATTCCCTTCGGCACTACGCAAAGGTGCTCTGGTCTCACGCGCAATACATACACACGTACG
>Ga0180430_10000469_pt1 | contig 43663 bp, 28 predicted proteins | sample SS_ome_9_FD_132999 | JGI IMG/M metagenome (GOLD analysis project Ga0180430, IMG submission 132999) | Hypersaline lake sediment archaeal communities from the Salton Sea, California, USA - SS_1_S_2 metaG | ecosystem: Environmental > Aquatic > Non-marine Saline and Alkaline > Hypersaline >...
CAGTTAAGCCGGCTTGTGCCTTTACACTCGAAACGCGATTGCCAACCGCGCTGAGCCGACCTTTGCACTCCTCCGTTACTCTTTAGGAGGAGACCGCCCCAGTCAAACTGCCCACCTAGCACTGTTCCCCGCCCGGATTCACGGGTCGGAGTTAGATAACAAACAGCACAAGGGTGGTATTTCAAGGTTGGCTAACCGACTGCCGGAACAGCCGGATCATCGCCTCCCACCTATCCTACGCATGTGATGCCTGTGACCAATACCAGACTACAGTAAAGGTTCACGGGGTCTTTCCGTCTTGCCGCGGGTATGTGGTATCTTCACCACAAGTCCAATTTCACCGAGTCCGTCCTTGAGACAGTGCACCAGTCGTTACGCCATTCATGCGCGTCGGAACTTACCCGACAAGGAATTTCGCTACCTTAGGACCCTCATAGTTAGGGCCGCCGTTTACGGGTGCTTCGGTCGCCAGCTTCTCCCGAAGGATAACCGCCTTCCTTAACATTCCCGCACCGAGCAGGCGTCAGTCTCTATACGTCCACTTGCGTGTTAGCAGAGACCTGTGTTTTTGATAAACAGTCGCCAGTGCCGATTCTCTGCGCCCTCCCCCGAAGGGGTAGGGACCCCTTATCCCGAAGTTACGGGGTCAATTTGCCTAGTTCCTTAAGGACGGTTCTCTCGAGCGCCTGAGGCTACGCGCCTCACCTACCTGTGTCAGTTTTAGTACGGATCCGCTGATTGCCACCGCAGCTTTTCTCGGTCCCCTCGCTTCGCACTTCGGCAACAAATTGGCCTCGGCCTCGCGGCAACCCTCACATCTTATCGTGGGCTGCGACTGAAGGGGACGCACTACGGATTGATCGCACAACGGAGCGCAGGAATATTAACCTGCTGTCCATCGACTACGCCTTTCGGCCTCGCCTTAGGCTCCGGCTAACCCTGGGCGGATTTACCTTCCCCAGGAAACCTTAGGTTTTCGGCGAGAAGGATTTTCACCTTCTTTATCGTTACTCATACCGGCATAATCACTTGATAGGCCCGCAACCACTCCTCACGGTATGGCCTGTATCTGCCTATCAACGCTCCCCTACCGCGCTTGCGCACCCGTGGCTTCGGTACCATGCTTGAGTCCCGTTCATTATCGGTGCCCAACTTCTCGATGAGTAAGCTGTTACGCACTTTTTAAATGGTGGCTGCTTCTAAGCCAACATCCTCGCTGTCACAGAAGAAGGACTTCCTTACGCACTTAGCATGGATTAGGGACCTTAGCCGACGGTCAGGGTTGTTTCCCTCTTGACCACGAAGGTTATCCCCCGCAGTCTGACTCCCGGGATAGTCGTCACGGTATTCGGAGTTTGGTTGAGGGAGGTAGGCGGGTAGCCCCCTCGTCTCATTCAGTAGCTCTACCCCCGTGACGTAGTGGCCCGAGGCTAGCCCTAAAGCTATTTCGGGGAGAACGAGATATCTCCAGGTTTGATTAGACTTTTACTCCTCCCCACAGCTCATCGGATAACTTTTCAACGTTAACCCGTTCGATCCTCCGCGACCTTTTACGGTCACTTCAATCTGGCCATGGGTAGATCACCTGGTTTCGCGTCTACGACCTGCAACAAAACGCCCTATTCAGACTCGCTTTCGCTTCGGCTCCTCCGCGGAACGGATTAACCTAACGCTACAGACCGTAACTCGCCGGTTCATTATGCAAAAGGCACGCGGTCACACGCTGACCGAAGTCAAATCGTGCTCCCACAGCTTGTAAGTGCATGGTTTCAGGTACTTTTAACTCCCCTTGAAGGGGTACTTTTCACCATTCAGTCACCCTACTTGTCCACTATCGGTCGTCGAGTAGTACTTAGCCTTGGAGGGTGGTCCCCCCGGCTTCACGCAGAGTTCCACGAGCTCTACGCTACTCTGGGACACCTCTCAACGGAGGGCTGTTGTTTTCGCGTACGGGAGTGTCACCCTCTACGCCGGGCCTTTCCAGACCCTTCCGCTAACAACGCCTTTGTAACTCCTTGAGGGCCCGCAACCCCGGAATGCAAGCACTCCGGTTTGGGCTAGATCCGCTTTCGCTCGCCGCTACTTACGGAGTCTCGGTTGATTTCCTTTCCTCCAGGTACTTAGATGTTTCAGTTCCCTGGGTTGACCCCATACGGACTATGAATTCATCCGCAGGTGACGCCATCTGGTTGCCCAGTGACGCCCGGTTTCCCGATTCGGAGATCCCCGGATCAGAGCTTGTTTGACAGCTCCCCGAGGCATATCGCAGCCTACCACGTCCTTCATCGCCTCTCGACGCCTAGGCATCCACCATGCACTCTTAATAGCTTGACCACATTTATGAGAGGCTGTCTGCTCGAACGAAAACCCCGAAAAACAAAGGCCCGTCCAAACCGACCGCATCAAAGAGTCAAGCTTCCTACTACCAGCGCTTGAGATTCACCAGCACCCAGCCGCCAATCCCGAGGGACCGATCGACCGGACGCTTAGAACCTGTGGTTCTTACCACTTACACCTAACGATTCGCCGGATTGCAAGCGACAGGACCAGACTATAAACCCATCGCTTCCGGCGAATCCGCGTCCGCATCTTCGATTGTCAAAGAGCACCGAACAAATCGCCCGGGACAGGCGCCAGCCCTTCCCGAGCGGGACAGGTAACATAACACAACCCCAGACGCCGTCAACCGCCGATATCGGTTTTTTTGTGGGTGAGCCGATTTTGTACCACCACGACCGTTCAGAGAGCACCTCCCACCAGGTCGGATGCCTTGACGGGGCTTACTCTCGCGTTCAACATCGGCCCGGATTGGAGTTTCCAATGCCCAAAGCCATGCCACGATTCGGCCTGCACATGTCCACCGCGGGCGGTTTGGAGCGAGCCCTGACCGCAGGAGCGGCGATCGGGTGTGACTGCCTCCAACTCTTCGTCAAGAACCAGCGCCGGTGGATAGCTCCACCGTTGACCCCGGATCAGGTCGCGACGTTCAAGGTGGCTGCAAGACAGACAGGATTGACACCGATGGTCGCTCACGCGGGCTATCTGCTCAACCTGGCCTCGCCTGATCCTGCGCTGCGAGAAAAGAGCAAGCGTGCTCTTCTTGACGAACTGCACCGGTGTGAGGTTCTGGGGATCGACTACCTGGTATTCCATCCCGGCTCGGGTATGGGTAGCAGCGAACATGTTGCAACAGGTCGGGTGGTGCGCGCACTTGACGCGATACATCGTGTGACACCAGGTTGTCACACGCAGATCCTCCTTGAGACAACAGCCGGGGCGGGCACTTCCATCGGGCACCGTTTTGAGCAGCTTGGCGCCATAGTCGATCGCGTCGAGCAATCCACACGCGTAGGTGTCTGCCTCGATACGTGTCACCTCTTTGTCGCAGGATATGACTTCCGCGAGGAGAGCGGTTACCAGGCTATGATCGTCGAGTTGGAAAGTGCCATCGGCATGGCACGGATCAAATGCGTCCACGTCAACGACTCGAAAGGAGACGCCGGAAGCCACCTCGACCGTCACGAGCACATCGGCAAGGGTAAGATCGGCAAAGGCGGGCTTGCGCACTTCGTAAACGACCGGCGTTTCGCGGGTGTCCCATTCATCCTGGAGACCCCAAAGGGCAAGGATGGTCGAGGCGCCGACTTCGACAAGCTGAACCTCAAGAAGCTGCGGGGGCTCATCCGGTAGCAGAAAAGGATGTCAGTCGTCAAAGGCTCCGACGGCGAGCGTGTTGTTCTGGCCGCCGAACCCGAAACTGTTGGACAGGGCGACACGGACCTTGGCTGACCGAGCCTCGTTGGGAACGTAGTCCAAATCGCAGTTGGGGTCTTGATGTTCGTAGTTGACAGTCGGCGGGATCATACCGTCGCGAATGGCCAGCACGCAGGTGATAAGCTCGACCGCTCCGGCGGCGGCTATCAGATGCCCCAACATACTCTTGACGCTGCTTACGGGCGGAGCTACTCCGAAACCGCCGAATAGCTCCCGAATCGCCAGCGTCTCGATCTTGTCGTTCTCCTCGGTGCTGGTTCCGTGGGCGGAGATGTAGTCGACGTCGCCGGGCGTGAGACTGGCGGTTGCAAGTGCCATCCTCATGGCGGCTATGGCGCCGCGTCCTTGGTCGTGGGCATCGGTGATCCTGAAGGCATCTACCGTGGAACCGAACCCGATCATCTCAGCCAGGATGGCGGCGCCGCGTTTGCGGGCGTGTTCAAGTTCCTCGAGGATGACGATTCCTGCTCCCTCGCCCAAGACGAATCCGTCACGGGTTCTGTCGAACGGCCTGGAGGCTGTGGAAATGTCGTCGTTGCGTGTCGAGAGAGCGGTGAGCTTGTCGAACCCGGTCAATCCCAATGGATGGAGCATGCTGTGGGCTCCGCCGGAGATCATGATGTCGGCGTCACCGTGGCGGATCAGGTGGGCGGCTTCACCGATGGCTTGGGTGCTGGCGGCACAGGCAGTGAGGGTGTTGAAGCTGGGTCCTTGTGCGTTGAAGTGGACGGCCAGATGACCGATGGCGAGGTTCGGGTCCTGCTCCGCCTCGTAAGACGGGTCCAAGCCCTTCAGCGCGCTGTTTGCCCAGCGCTTCGCGTCGAAGGTGATCAACTCTCCGTCGTCATTCCGACAACCGTTGACGGCGGCGGCTGTGTAAGGTTCGAAATCGACGGGTCCTTCGCCACCGCCCAGGTAGAGGCCTACCTGGGTCGGGTCTCCCGGAGGGTTCTTGTCGAACCCGGCGTGTCTCCAGGCGATATCGCCGGCAGCCAGGGCGAATTCGGTGTTGCGGCTACAGCCCGCGTGGTCCTCAGCGTCGGGACCGAGGAAGTTCGCGAGCGCGAAGTCCTTAAGCTGGCATCCGAACGTCGTGGGAAAGGTGCTCGCATCGAATAGGGTTATCTTGTCCGCCCCGGATTCGCCTGCGAGTATTCGTTGCCACGCGGTTTCGATGTCGTGGCCCAACGGGGTGACCCATCCCATACCGGTTATAACAACGCGACGTGTCACGGCGATTACTCCTCGAACCTGCGCAAAACAAGGGCGGCTGTCTGACCACCGATTTGGGCCTGTCCGACGCTGATGGCCTGTTTGATCCGGGCGTCGACGGGACCGTCATTTCCGAACCTGAGTCGGCAATTGGGGTCTGGCGGCGTGGTATTGAGCGATGGGGGTACGGTGGAATGATACACGGCAAGAGCAGCCGTCGCGAAATCGATCGCCCCGGCCCCCGCTCCACTGTTGCCCAGGGCTCCTCGTGTGACGATGGCCGGCACCTCGTCGAGACGGTGGGCGAACACCTCGTTCCATGCCGCCATCTCCGACGCGTCGTGGTCGGCGATTCCCGTACCGAAGGCACCTAGCAGATCGATGCCGGCAGGATCGGTCTCGGCGTCTGCAAGGGCTTTTGTCATCGCCCGAGCGAGCCCTAGTCCGTCGGCATCCGGTTTTCCCCAGCCTTGCGTGTAGGTGGATGCGCCGAACCCGACAACCTCCGCGTAGATTCGAGCCTCGCGAGCTTTGGCGTGATCGAGCCTTTCAAGGACGACCACTCCACCGCCCTCAGCCACAACCGTCCCCAAACGATTGGCGGCGAAAGGACGACACGCCTCCTGTGGCGCATCATCGGATTCGGTGTTAAGCCTGCCCCAAAGCAGCGGACGGGCGAGGGCCATCGGGTTAATCTTGCTTTCGACTCCGCCGCAGAGGCACACGTCGGCGTCGCCCCGACAGAGCGTGCGGTAGGCTTCGCCGATTGCCAGATGGCTCGAAGCCTCTCCGCAGATAATCGTGTTTGAGATTCCCTGGGCGTCATGCACAATAGTGACGTGACAGGCGAGCATGTTCGGCAGGAACTTCAGCAGCCACAATGGCGTGATGTTGTTCATCCCCTCGCTGCCCCATTTTTTCAGGGAAAACTTGCCGCTGTCGTCGACCGATGGGGCCATGGCTCCGCCCAGCTCGCCAAGATCGGCACTTATCTGGCCGGCTCCGAAGTTGACGCCGAATCGCGTGCTGTCAACGTTGGGCGGGTCTTCGGCGTCGCCTCTCTCAATGAGGCACTTGGTCCGCAACTTGGCGTCGACAACAGCCTGGTATGCACACACCATCGCAATCGTAATGTCCCGCGCCATCACCTTGGTGCTCTTGCGGTAGCTCTTGGGGATGTGGTCGCCAACCTTGAATGGCGGAACCTCTCCCCCGATCCCCGACGGGAAACCGGAAGGATCGAACGCCTGGATTCGCCCGATTCCACAGCGTCCGGCGAGAATGGCATCCCAGTAGTCATCGGGGCCCAAACCGATCGGGGTGGATAATCCCATCCCCGTCACGACGACCCGGTGTTGTGTATCGGTCACGGCGCCTGTTCTCCCTCGGCGCCCTCGCGGCGCACGGTCTTAAGCAGTTCCTTGAACGAATCGGTGAAGACGAAGTTGTGTTCGGGAAGGTCGAGCTTCTTATCTGCCTTGTCAACGTGCGAGAAGATCAGGTCTATCCTTCCGATCGACGAACCGTTCTTGAGCACCGTGCCGCTGGTGAGTGCTGCCTGGTCGCTTAGACTTTCGATAGTGGTGTCATAGCGGATTTGATCGCCCGGCGCGGCGTAATCCGTGAACTCGGCCTTGCGAATCTTGGCGAGTATGACGTTCTCGCTAAAACCCCGAGCTTCGCCGACGAGGATTCCGGCGGTCTGGGCCATCCCCTCGATCATCAAACTGACTGGAAAGACCGGGTATCCGGGGAAGTGGCCTTGGAGGCAGTCCTCGTCCTCGGTGACGTTCTTGACGGCGGACGCCCGCTTGCCCGAGAGGAACTCAACGAAACTATCGATCCACATCCAACGCATTTTGCACGCGGGTCCGGTCGAATCCCGTCAATACGGCTGGGGAATCAGGCGGCAGTTAACTTGCCCTCGACGTAGTTGACGATTGTCTGGACGGTAAACAGGTCGGGCATCCTCGACAGCAGAGGGTCCTTCTCGAACTCGGAAAGATCCGCGTGGGGCATGGCGATCTTGAGTTGCTCCATACCTGCCGGCGTGATCTTGTCCCCGTCGACGAAATCCGGGTTGTTCATCATCTCTTCGGGATAGAGTTCGCCCTTGGGGATCTTGATCGAGAACGCCTTCTCCAGCCGGAAGACGATGTCGAGAAAGTCGATGCTCTCCGCCCCCAGGTCGCCCTGAAGAGTTGACTCGGCGAGCACTTCCTCGTCGTCAACACCGAGTGCGTCGACCAGAACTTCCTGCACCTTCGCAAAGACCTCGTCTCGATTTGGCGCCATCGAACTTACTTCTCCATTTGAATCAACAGAATCCAGCGCCGCCTCAGGTCTCTTCGGAGACACTATCCTCCGGAGCCTCTGAACGCAGCAGCGCGAAATGCTCCCTTGCCCAGGCGATCAGCTCCCTGTCGACAGAGTCGCGAGAACCATCGCGGTCGGACAAACAGAAGTGGGTCAGACCAAACCTGGCCCTGACCACCTCTTCGCCATCACGGTATCCGACGCCGGAGAAATCGCTCAGGCCCGGCGCCAATCGGCGACACACAACTTCTACCTTCAAGAGGTGCCCCGGTTTGACAAAGCTCTTGTATGTTACGTTTTTCGCCTCGCGCAGCAAGATCACACTCGAAGCGAAATCCTCCGCCTCCCGAACCAACCAAGCCCCCGCCTCAGCCAATACCTCGAGCATCAAGACCCCGGGGAGAATCGGAAACGTCGGGAAATGGTCAGCCAGGTATTCCTCAGCAAGCGTAACGGCCTTGACCGCGACAATACGCTCCCTCGAGGCGAGTTCGGTAATTCTGTCGACGAGGGTGAATCTCATCGGGAGATCGTGGTCCTAGCGATCAATCGCATGTCAAACGAGAGTGGCACGGGCATCCGAACCCGCATTCATCAAGGCGATAACGCACTAACACTACCGGGGGCCACGATCGGTAGACACCCCAGAGGGTCCTTATGGCGATTCGGCTAGCCCTTCTCATCGCGCCCCAGGTTGAGGTCTAGCCCACCTTCCCACTCCCAGTGCGACGACAGACCGCCTCGGAGAGGTTTCTTCCTCTTCTTGGCGGGTTTAGCCCCGACTTCGGACGCGTCTGCGAGTGCCTCCGCCGCGGGCGCCTCCGCGACGGCTTTGATGGACAAAGAGATTCGCCGGGCCTCCGGATCAACCCCGAGAACTCGCGTCTCGACCTCCTGATCGACCTGAACAACCTCACTACACGAATTCACGTGACGGTCTGACAATTCGGAAATGTGGATAAGCCCTTCCACGGCAGGAGCAAGCTCAACGAATGCTCCGAAAGTGGTCAGCCTGGTTACCTTGCCCTTGACCAGCGCGTTGGCTGGATAGCTATCCAGCACGCCCGCCCAGGGATCGTCGGCAGCCTGCTTCATACTGAGGGCCAACCGCCGCCTTTCAGGCTCGACGCGGATCAACACCGCGTCAACCATGTCGCCGACGGAAACCACCTCGCCCGCATCCTTGATTCGTGACCAACTCATCTCACTGATGGGAATCAGACCTTCAACGCCCGGTTCGAGTTCTGCGAACACGCCGAATTGGGCGAGACGCACAACGCGAACCTTCAATTGGGTTCCTTCGGGGTAATTCGTCGGGACGTCTTTCCAGGGGTCGGGCTGGATTTGCTTCATGCCCAGAGAGATACGCCCGCGTTTCTTGTCGATCTTGAGCACCTGGACATCGATTTCCTGCCCGGTCTTGAGATGGTCTGAGACTCTGTCGACAGACCCCCAGCTTATGTCGCTGATGTGGACTAAGCCCTCCACACCACCCAGATCCACAAAAGCGCCGAAATCGGTGAGGTTCCCGACGAGGCCCTTGCGAGTCTGCCCGACATCGAGCTCCGCCATGAGTGTCTTCTTGGCTTCTCTCTGCTCGCGCTGAATACACTTGCGCCTGCTTATGAGAAAGCTCTTTCCCCGGCGGTCGACTTCAATGACCTCGGCTCGGACCCTTTCGTTTAGCAGAACCGAAATGTCGGGTATCATCGCCACGTCCACTTGGGACGTTGGCATGAAGGCGCGCAGACCGTTGATGTCCACCTCGAGTCCGCCCTTGTTCATGCCCGTGACGCGCCCTTCGACTATCATGCCTTTGCTGAGGTTCTCCCAAGTCGCACGTTGGAGCTCGCCTTTGCGGCAGACCATTAAGAGATCCTGCGCCTCGTCGTAACCCTCGACCACCACGTCGACGCGCCGACCGACTTCGAGAGGTTCCTTCTTGCCGAACTGCGACCGCGGCAACATGCCCTGCGATTTGACGCCGAACTCGATAATCACGACGTCATCCGATACGCCCATAATCGTGCCGGTCAACTCCGTGCCGGGTTCGACCGCCTCGGAGGGGCCGACATCCGTAACGGTTTTGCTTATCTCGCCGCCAAGCTCAGCCAAGTCCACGTCCGACATGGAAGCCATGGCGTCTGCCACTTCCTTGTCGATTTCTTCAGGGCTGGGTGAAGCGTCGACGGGGTCCGGGTTTGCAGGGGAGACCTGCTCGTCCGACGACGAAAGGGAAGCCTCTGTGGGCTCTTCCGGCGGTCCGCTGTTCTCGGGAAGATCGCTCATGGTTCAACCTGCAACACATTGGTCCCACCGCTGGCAGGACGGGTTCATTCGACCGGATGGATGAGGCACTCGTTGGCGGGATCGCCCGCCGGGCCCTTTAGTCGCCATCCACGCTTGCCGGGCGCTTGAGTTCATATCGACATACGCTCCACGGGAATCCTCTCCGGAGCTCGCAAACCCCGGCGACTGGAATCACCACGCTCAGCCGATGTCACCGGCTACGTCTTTCGGGGTCGCTCGACGACCTGAGATATGACTCCCACAAACCCGTCGACGGAGGTAACTTGTAGCCTTATAGGCCCGACAAGTCAAGCTCTGACAGGTACGGCAGCACCTCGCGAACCGCTTGCACCGGGCTTGAACTTCCCATAATCGAGCCCATCCGCTGGCCCGGGGTTGTTTCCCATCCTCGGCAGCCCGTGAGTATGATGGGGGCGATACCCGCGCTTGCGTGGGCATGTGGGCGCGACGAGAACCACAGTCCACTCCCGCACATTCCGGCTGGTCTTCCATTCGAGCCCGGAATCTGCCGGTCTGTGGGAGGAGGTCCTGACCGGTTGCGATCATGCCCGTTGCCAGCGGTTAATGCGAGTTGTGGGCACGTTCGGCCCGATAGTACCGTCAGGGCATTAATCGATTCTTGTATAGCGGTCGGCTTCCTGCACCGTCCAGCAGAGAAGCACTGTTCCACCACTGCACAAGACTGGAGCTTGCTCCGGAATTACTGTGATCCTGCGCTGGTGTCGGGGCTCCTGTCAGGACCGCTCCGGGATTCAGGCTGACGAAGTTGTGGACGACCCGTGATCGGCAATGCAAGGGGTTCTCCGCAGGGCGATACGAGGCGATTGATCATGTACCTTCCTGCAGCAGCTATAGGAAACTCTCTGTCACTTGCCACGTTCGGTCCCGCGGGTGAGTTGATGGGCTTTTTCTCTCCCTCCATCGACTTTGCTCAGAATGTTCGTGAAGGAATGTTCGCCGTCTGGTCGGCCCGTGATTCCCGAAACAAGCTGGAATGGTGCTTTAGCCACAACTGGAAGCGGCACCAGACCCTCAAACCGCAAACGAACATCCTGGTGACTGAGCTGACGCACCGCCGCACATCTTTGAAGATTCGCGTGACCGACGTACTGCCTCCGGGCGAGCGTGCCGTCGTCCGCCATTTCGAAATCGACCGTGATGATCCGGATCGCAGGGTGGTCTTCTATCAGTATCTCAACCTTGCCCTGGCTGACATGGATCGCCGCAACGCGGTTCACTATATGCCCGACGACAAGGTAGTAGTCCAGCAGTTTCGAGACACCGTAGTGGCTGCGACGGCGTCGAGCCCGTTTTCGGTTTCGTGCGGCATTGCCGTTTCGCAAGGCGAGTCCAACGTCAAGAAGGGGATGCGCTTCGGATCGCTGCAGGGCGGCGACCAGTGCATGGGAGACGTCGACTTCGCCGTTGGTATCGAGCTTGGTCCCGAGCATCATCAAGAGATCACGTTCGTTCTTGCAGCCAGTTCCGAGAGATCGGCAGCCATCGACAGCGCCGTCAGGCTGTCACAGACTTCCTCCGGAAGTTTGCAGGACGCAGCCCGGGATCGGTGCGCATCAATCTTGACCCAAGCTGGGGCGTGTCCGGTCGAGCAATACCGGGAAGCTTATGAACGTGCGGTCCTTTCGCTGATGGACCTCTATGACGAGAGGTCGGGCACCTTCATCGCAGCCCCCGAGTTCGACGCACACTTCAGCTTGTCCGGCGGGTATGGGTACTGCTGGCCTCGGGATGCAGCCGTCAGCTCGCTGGTGGCGGCGGAGCTTGGTTTCGGGCGGCATGTTGAGCGCTTCTTCGATTGGTGCATGGCGACGCAACTCGATGACGGGCACTGGTTTCAGCGGTATTGGACCAACGGAGTCGAAGCTCCCTCCTGGTGCGTGCGCGACAACGAAATTCAGCTTGACCAGACCTGTGCAGTGCTCCATGCAGCCGGGGTCTACGCCCGGACGCTCGGTGATGAGAAGGCGGCGTTCGTCGATCGGTTTCGCTCGGTGGCAGAGCGGGCGGCTGGTGCGATCGTCAAACACCTGACAGATACCGGTTTACACAAACGGGCAGCCGATCTATGGGAGTGCTGCCACGGATCGTTCGCCTACACCAACGGTGCGGTGATCGCCGCTCTTCGTGAGGGTCGCGACGTATTCGGGATCGCAGCGCCCGACCTCGACAGGCTTCGGCGAGTGCTTATCGAGACGTTCTTCAAACCGGACAAAGGGCGCTGGGCAAGGCGCATCGACCCAGAAGGAAACCTGGACGAAACCGGTGATTCATCGGTACTGGGGTTGATTGAGCCGTGGGAAGTCTTCGATCTGGCTGACCCCGCCGACAGAGAGCTGGCGACAACGACGCTGAAGTTCGTTACCGATACTCTCCTCGTCGACGTCAGAGGTGGCAAAGCCGTTCTCCGTTTCGAGAACGAGTCGTACATGGGCGGCGGGCCGGGGTGCGTGAACACGCTATGGTTGGCCCAGTGTCGCCTGAAGCTGGCATCGTTCCTCTCTGGCAAGGATCGGGACAGGCAGATCAAACAGGCTCGACGCCTCATCAAAACGGCGCTGGCGCATACCAACCCGGTCGGTCAACTTCCGGAGCTGATCCCCAACGTCAAGGGCATTGCATACTGGGCCGCCCCTCACGGATGGGCAAGCTCACTGCTGATTCAATGTGTGCATCTGCTGGGCAGGTTGCCCCAATCGCAGCCAGACGACAAGACGCCTCTGCCGGAAGGCCATTGATTCCCAGTCAGGGCCTGATCAGACTGTTGAAGGTGGTTGAAGCGGACCTCACCTGTACGATCCGAATCCGTGGAATCACAGTCGGCTGTTGACTACGCAGTCACATGCTGCCCGGCATGGTGGGACTCTGCAGTTCCTGCTGCGCCGAAGGCGACAACGAAGCGATCCAGGGAATGCTCGAACCGGGTCTGTGCCCATTGCCGGTCAACGTCGCAGAGGTGTGTTTCCACACGGACATCTTCAACGCTCTCGCCGCCGGGCACGCGCACCTCGGTACATGCTTCCACCGTGTCCAGCCCATTCATGCGAAAGGCAATCAGCAGATAGCCGTTCTCGGTCAGTTCAAATTTGAACAGCCGCGTCCCGGGTTCGCAGTTGGGCGTCGAGGTCCGAAAGCCACGGGTAGTCGTAAAATCGTCGAACCAGCAGAAGACCGGTTCGAGATATTCGCCGGCCACGTCCTCGAACCTGTGAGTCCACTGCTTCTTTGCCGCTTCGAGCTTGCTTTCAAAAGACCTTTGCCAATCGTTCATCAGTGCTCCCCTTTCGACAAGTGTTTTTGTGGATTCGACTCGTCTTGTCCGCCGGGATCCGTTCCTACAATCGGTTCGGACGGCTTGTCGATCGAGCGATGTGCGGAGCGGAACGTCATTCGCTCACTTATCAGTCGGGAAAGCGGCGTCTGTCCTGTTTATCGGTCTTATGGAGGGCTCGTTCGTTCCAACCGGCGTGCAACGCTCTGGAGCGCGCCGGCAAACAACAGACCCCTCGCCCGTCTTGTGACGGGGAGGGGTCTGAGTTCTTGGCGCCTCCATCGGTCATGGAAACGGACACGGTGTTGCCCGATCCCACGAAACCTAGATCCTCGGCGCCGGAAGCGCCAGGATCAGCTGTGGGCTACGGCTTTTTCGGGGTTGTCTTGCTGCACTTCTTGGTGCACTTCGTACTGCACTTTGTGTCGCATTTCTTGCTTGCTTCCGCACTACACTTGCTCTGTGCATGAGGCGGGCAGCAGTGTGATTTCTTGTGAGAGCAACCGGCAGTACTCATCGTAAGCGCTGCTGTAAACGCAGCTGCAAGAGCGACAGTTGCAAAGGACCTGAACAAACGACTGACCATAATCCGTCTCCTCATTCTCTGTGGTGACCGGCGCGCGGCGCCGATTCTCGGCGGGCGCTATGAAACTCCTCTACGTCGTCCTGTGAATCGGGTCGGTCCGACACACAGGTTTAACAACGTATTGTAGCGAAGGGTGGACTCACTTGCCAACATAACACAACTGTGTGCTGCTCGCCTCGGCACAACTGAAAACAAGCCGGCGTGTTGCCCTAGACAATCCGTCCGTCACTGTTAATCCGGAGTTCGTATGTCCGCGATTGTCGGCGCGATGTGTAGTCGGGGTTTGCTAAAGACCGGCGAGAATGTTGAGGATATCGCCGTCGGCAACGACATAGGTTTTACCCTCTTTTCGCAGCTTTCCGGCGGTTTTTGCAGCCTTCATGTCACCGCAGACCATCAGCTCATCATACGAGATGGTCTCCGCGCGAATGAAGCCTCGCGCGAGGTCGGTGTGGACCTTGGCGGCGGCTTGGACGGCTGTTGTACCCGCAGGAATCGTCCAGGCACGCACCTCGTCGGACCCGATTGTCAGGAAGGAGATGAGCCCACAGGCTTTGTAACAAGTGCGTACCAAACGGTCGCGAGCGATCTGTTTTAGACCGAGGTCAGCCATGAAAGCGGAGCGGTCAACTTCTTCAAGAGTTGCGATCTCGGCTTCGATCGAAGCGCTCATAGACAGGCTGGACTCAAAATGCTCCGCGTGGAGAGTCTCGCTTTCACCTGCGTGCTCGTCAGAGACGTTGCGGACGCACACCAACGGTTTCTGGGTCAGAAAGGCGAAGCTGGAAACCTGGCGGGTCTCCTCCTCGGAGTGAAGAACTGTCGAAAGCGGGTTGTTGGATTCGAGAGCCTCGCGGCAGCGTTCGAGCAAGGCCTGTTCCTTCTTGTCCGCTTCGCGCGTCTTCGATGGCCTTTTCAGCGCTTTTTCGATGCGCTCGATCCGGTTTGTCACTGTGTCGAGGTCGGCGAAGATCAGCTCGTCCCAGACTTCCGCCAGGTCGATCTTGGGATCGACTCGCTCGCGATAGGCGGGGACAGCCGGGTTCTGGAAGTCCCTGACCACGACCGCCAGGCAATCGCACTGCTTGATTGTCGGCAGCAAACGGCGAAGCTCGTCGGCTCCTTTCGACGTGTCCAGCGAGAAACCGGGGATGTCGACGAACTCCATCGTGGCGTGGATGACCTTCTCGGGATTTGTCAGTTTCGCCAGAACGTCCAGCCGGTCGTCGGGAACGCGCACGATCGCCTGTCGTGGTTCCGGCGGGGCGAACGGATCGACTTCGCGTTCGGTTGCGGCGGCGAACACCGTGCTCTTTCCGCTTTGCGGTAGACCTATGATCGCAACCCTCATTGCTTTTCCTCAGCTTGCGGGAACATCATCACGATCGGTGCTGTTCGCGAAGGGGCCCTCCTCTTCCAGATCGTTCTCGATAGCAACGATTTCGTACTTGCCGGTGGCGGCATCATGCTCGAACACGATGACGTCTCCGACGATCTTGCCAAGTACACGCTGAGCAAGCGGAGCCTTGTAGTTCAGGCGGTTTTCGTTCAGATCCGCAGACCATGGTCCGACAAGGGTCAGTGTGTAGGGACTGCCGTCATCGGTGCGCCGGAAGACCACCCTGCTACCGATTCCCACATGGTCTGTGGGAACATCCTCCGCGTGAAAGACCTCCGCCAGTGCCATTTCGTCGTTCATCAGGGCGAGCCTGGAACGCAGAAGATCACGCTCTTCAAGGGCTGATTTGTATTCGGCGTTCTCGCTCAGGTCGCCAAGCGACGCAGCCTCACCTATCGCTCGGGCGTTGTCCCTCATCTTGACGTTAACGTGTTCGTCTAACTCCGCCTGTTTCCGAATCATCCCTTCCCCGGTAACAAACAAGACGTCGTCTCGCTCCCAAGGCCTGACGTCAACAGATGTCCCGACAGGCGGAAACAACCGGGAGATGTGGGACTGCAGTTGTTGGTGGACGGTTCTGCCGAGGTTATCCAAACGGCGGATCTGTGTGCGCAACGTCGCTGCAACACCGGGTTCAAGTCCCTCCAGACATCGGATATATCGCTCATATTTCCTAGCGGAGAGCACTGCCCGAGACCGCTGACTCACCGCGCGAGTCGTCAACCGGCCAATGGTGTCGTCGCGCTGGCACTCCTCGAGAGCGTCGAGAACACTCTTGAGCAGCGTGATGGGCGCCGGTGGAGCGATCGTCGCTTCGTTCGTGGGTCCATCCCAGATCCACAGAAGCGCGTCATTGCTTGCGACAGGCGAAGCCAGAATCCGCCTGATGATCGGCTCGAAATCTACATGGGTGAAACCGCCTTCGATCAGTAGTGACGCTGCTTTGTCGCAGACGGCTGTCGGTAGCCCCGGAAGCAGGCCGGCAAGCAACTGCTTCCACTCAGTGGGCCTGGCTTCGACGAGCTTCTCGCACGCCAGCTTGAGCAGCGAAGGGTCCCCGACGGCGGCGAAGATCTCCTTGAGATTCTCGGCTGTTGTCAGCGTCTCGACGACGCTGGCGGAGAAGTTCTCTACGCCGGCCAACTCCCCCACGCGAGCGGCGACAAGCAACGCCCGAAGCAGCGTCGGCTCACGACGCTTGAGGTCCTGCACCGCCTGATCCATGCACTGATCGTGGCACTTCCGCAAAACGTCGCCGGCGGGCTTGGAGTCGTGCTGCTTGCGCTCCTTGATGTATCGCTCAAGCAGCGAGAGCTTCTCCAGTGGATCGTACAGCTTGTCGAACGTCAGAAGGAATTCCTGATCGTGGGTCGACTCATCAACGTAGGAGATCAGATACGGGCTTCGACCAGTCAGTCTGATGCTCGAACATTTTTTCAAAGCGCCGCGTGTCTTTGTCCACCATTTCTTCCACTCATCGCCGGGAATAAGCCCGGGCACCAATACCGTTTCGAGCTGTGAGCTGTCGATCGAACCGCCGTTGCCCTTGCACAACTCTATGACCCTGGCGAGCGGGTCTTTCCGAAGCTGGCTTTCCAGTTCGTCGCGGCGGAAGCAGCGCATCACGCCGAAGTCGTCCGGGGCTGCCGGCTCGAACCGATCAGCCAGTTGTACAGCCCCAAGCGTCTCGGTACGGCGACCGTCGGTGATGGTGAACTCCCACGTTATGGTGTCGATTGTCTCGACACGGGCAGCTCCGTCCTCATCACGTTCAGTCAGATAATCCCCTTCCGCCAATGGGAAGCACATGCGCAAAGTTCGCAGAGCCCGACGAACCGGTCTGGAACCGGCGATGCCCGCTTCCTCGATCAGTGCGCCAGATCCGTCGCGATGCCCATGGACCTCGCGGTAAAGCTCGGTCACCTGAGCGCGCAGTTCGCTGGTGTTGCCCAGCATGAGCAGGAAGTCACCGGCAAGGGTGAGGCCGTCAGACTTCGAGCTGTTCGCGCAGATTGCTTCAACCGCCGTCCAGGCGAGGGCTTCCGCCTCTGAAGTCCTGCCTTTCTCTTTGAGTGCCGCAAGGACCGAAGAGTATGGGGTCATGCTGCGAACCGTCGCGTCCGGCGACTCTAGCAGGCTCATCCATTCATCTTCGATCGTGGATGTGTTTCCGCTGCCGACGAGCTGAGTTAGTGCTTCGGGTGTCATGCTCTGGAGGTTCTCTGGTACATGTGTGAAACGGCGCCAGTGCCGTGTTTCACGAACGCCTGCGATTGCGAATACGACCCGAGCCGCGTGCTTTGACACGCGCGGAGGTCCGCGCAGATCAAAGCCTGCGGCTCTTACAGTCACAAAACTTATGAAACGCCATGATAGTATCCCAACTTTCCTCTCCCTTGTCGAGGCGTCTGACCGGGTAGATCGTTACTTATTGCTCGAACGGAACGCCTCCTGGAAACTGGCGTAATCCTCGAAATCGACGTCTCCGTCGACATCGAGGTCGCCAAGCAGGCAACCCCGCTGTGCGGACCGACCGGTTCATTCCTCTACCCTGAACGGTGCGCAGAGCGGACCCGCCTCACCCTCAGTAAGATCTGGTATCACAGACCAGTATTGCCGCCTGAAGCGTTGGACACGCCGGTTGTGCGAGACTATCGTGCCAACCTGGGTAGGGCGCCGCAATAAGTCCACGTAGGATAACGAGAATGATCCAACGGATTGTCTTTGGGCTGCTGTCGATACTGGCCATCCTGGGCGTTGTTCTGCTGGACATAGCCATCGCCAGGGCGCTATCCGAAGTGGACGTTTCCCATCCCAACCTGCCGCCTCTGGCAAGGCTACTGACCCGCGGGAGTGTCATTCCGCTTGGCATTTTCGTCCTGATGATGATCGGGACGGCGGAGATGAACCACTTCTTCAAACTTCGCGGGACCAGGCCTTACAGTGGTTTTGCGGGGGTCATTATCGGCATACTGTGCCTTTCTCCGTGGTTTGCGGCTGCTGAGTGGTTGGGGCATGGCTCCACCCAAGTGGAAGGACTTTACTGGCAGGTGGTATGGCTGGGCGCAGGTGTGGTCGGCACGGGTGTACTTGCAGTTCTGCGCCGCCAACCCGAGAACGCTTTTCGCGACATCGGAGCCACTTGGATAATGATCCTCTATCTGGGGTTCCTCCCGTCTTTTGCCGTCCTGTTGCGTTGCGGCCCCGATCTGCCGCGATTTGAAGACGGGGCGTGGATGCTCCTGGTCTTCCTGCTGGTCGTGAAGGCCTCCGACATCGGTGGTTACCTGGTGGGAACTACGTGTGGACGTCACAAGCTCATCCCTTCGATAAGCCCGGGCAAGTCCATCGAAGGGACGGTGGGAGGGGTGGCCACAAGCATGTTGGTGGCTGTCGGCATCGCCTGGATGGGCGGTCCGAATGGCACGGAGTTCCTCGACAACTGGATGATCTCGGCGGGCGGCTCATCCAGTCACAGTGGTATTTTTGCATTTCTTATTAAAGATGCGTGCCAGGCTTTCGGGCGGAGCGTTCACCCCGGCGCGTTGGATCCTCTGGTTCGTGCAGCGATTTTTGGAGCTATCATCGCTGCAGTTGGCCTGGCGGGCGATTTATTAGAGTCGAGCTTCAAACGGGATGTTGGTGTCAAGGATTCCGGGCATGTTTTGCCTCGGTTCGGAGGTATACTTGATTTGGTTGACAGCCCCGTGTTAGCGTTACCGGTGGCTTGGTTCCTGTTGACGGGCGTTTGGGGCGTCATCTAGTGTTGCTGAGGGACCGAGCGGTAGCGGAGCGTAAGGGGTTTGAAGAAACCTGCGGGCCAGAGCGACGGCTATTGGAAATAATCCTCGACATTGAAGATCCTTCGCGTCGAAGCGTGCTTTATGGACCAGTGGATCAGAATCTCCGCTTGATCCGGGCTGCGTTCGATGTTCGGATCAGTGCTCGCAACGGCGTCTTGCACATCATCGGCGCGGATGGTGCTGTGGAGAAGGCTGCCCGATGCATCGAGAGCCTTCAGCGGGCGTTGCGTACCCACCCGGTGATCACGGAAGAGCTGGTAAAGACCTCCATCAACCAGGCCCGTCTCGGGCGGCGTGAGGATGATGGCGACAGGATCAGCGTGTTTCTGCCGTCGGTGCGGATTGCTCCGCGTGGTTTGGGTCAACGTGAGTATGTGGAAGCGATCCGCAAGCATGATCTGACGTTTTGTCTAGGTCCAGCCGGTACTGGCAAGACGTACTTGGCGGTGGCGATGGCGGTTTCGCTGCTCAAACAGAGCAGGATCAAGCGTATTGTGCTGGTGCGGCCGGCGGTTGAGGCCGGTGAGAAGCTCGGATATTTGCCCGGTGATATGCAGGCGAAGGTGAATCCGTATCTTCGTCCTCTGTTTGACGCGATGCATGACATGATGAGCTTCGATCAGATCAAGCGTCTGATGCGGGATGACGTTATCGAGGTGATTCCGCTGGCGTTTATGCGCGGCAGGACGTTGAACAACGCCGCAATCATACTGGACGAGGCACAGAACTCGACGCCGCAGCAGATGCTGATGTTCCTGACCAGACTTGGTCATCACAGTAAAATGATCGTGACGGGCGACGACAGCCAGAGTGACCTTGCCCGCGTCGAGGACAGCGGTTTCGTTGACGGTGTCGGGAGGCTTGAGCACCTTGCGGGGGTTGCTGTCGTGCGATTGGCGCGGTCTGACATTGTGCGTCACCCGCTGGTGGAGAAAGTAGTGAAGGCGTACGGAGAGGCGCGGAACGACCGATAATCCCGGTGCTGGTTGCGTTTATGCGTGCTGGTGGTCTGTTTTTCCAGACGTGTTCTCGGAAGGTCCGATGAACATTCTCCGGTTGCGGGTGCGAGGCGCGGATTGAGACGAGCTTATGGGGAAGGGTCCCTCGAAAAGCAAGGACAGGCGTCAGCAGGTACGCGAGAAGCGCGCCCTGAGCTCTGAGCCATGGTGGTCGAGGGCGGTTTCGCGTGTTGCGTCTTGGCCCGTGGCCGTTGGGATCCTCTTCTCGATGGCGGCAGTGGCCGTTGCGCTTGTGGGCGAAGAGGCACTGCGGTACTCGGTGGGCGAACGGATTCACCAGCCGATCTACGCCATGGTCGAATTCAGGGTCCTTGACTCCGATCAGACGTCCGAGGCCAGAGAGGCTGCCCGAGCGAAGACACCTGATTACTTCAAACCCAACGATCCCGCACTGAGTATTGATCGCATCTCGAAAGACCTGTGGCGTCTTTACCAGATGGGTGCCGACGCGGACACGTACGAAGTTTTCGAGGGTTCTTTGCGGGAGCAAGGATGGGAACCGGACAAGGCGATGTACGACAGGCTGCGTGGCCTGCTGGGCGACGTTGGGCGTGATCGTTTCGCGGAATACATCGAGAAAATGAAGCTAGCCGGCGAGTACGTGGTTAGCGACAAGATGGCTGAGAGACGAACGCCGGGGAGCACGGCTAAGTTTGTCAGGTTGTGGAGAGCGATAGAAGACGCCGAACCTGAGGTGATTGATATTCCTCAGGGCGATCTGGTCTCTCAGGCCAGCGAGAAGGAGCTGGCGGGTAGCGCCAGTCGTCTTGCTAAGTCATTTCCCTACGAGTTCAGATCGTCGGTGGAAGCCATCGTTATCGATACGTTGCGGGACCAGCCGACGATCATTTACGATCAAGAGCGGACGGTGGCCCAGATGCAACATGCCGCCGATGGGGTCGGCGACGTGCTGGTCACGTACGAGAAGGGTCAACCGTTGATCTCGCCTCACACTGCTGGCGCAGGCGACGTTCTCACAACTGCGCAGTACGAGTTGCTCAAACGACATCGGGCGGAGTACCTTCGATTCCTGGAGCAGCCCGCGCCTGAGGCTGTTGCTCTGCAGGAAGCGCGTCTGTTGGGGCGCGTTGGACTGCTGGTGTGGGTATCTTTGTTCTCTTTGGGGCTCTTTCTCTACGCCGGGCTCCACCATGGGCGCGTCTTTGAGGTTCGAGCGCGAACGATTGCGATTGTGGTGCTTCTGCTGGGCATGTTGCTGGCTGGGCGTTTGCTAGACCTGAAGTGGTCTCATATTCCCGAGTTGGTCCTGATACCGTGTTTGACGGCTGGAAGTGTGATGGCCATCGCCTACCCGCGTCGCTTCGCTATGGGCTTGATGGCGATCGCAGCTCTCTTGATGGTCATGACTGTCAGAGGCGATTTTGCGTTTTTCCTCACGTTGGTATCCGGTTTGGCGATTACGGTCTATCTGTTGGAGGACATTCGCACACGAACCAAGATCATCGGAACGGGCGTGGTGACCGCTCTTGGGGCCGGAATTGTCTCAGCTTCCGGGGCGATGCTGGATGGTCAGACTCTTGACTTCGTGATGTGGCACGCTTTTACGGCTGGCGGGTGCGTGCTGCTGGCGTCGTTTTTTGTTTCGGGCATTTTGCCTTTCATCGAACGGGCCTTTCGGATTGCGACCTCTTTGACGCTCCTGGAGTGGACCGACTCGCGCAACCCACTGCTTCAGCTTCTGGTGCGTGAGGCACCGGGTACGTACAACCACAGCCAGGTTCTCGGAACGCTCGCCAAAGCCGCCTGTGAACGGATCGGAGCCAACGGTCTTCTCGCCCAGGTCGGGGCTCTCTATCATGACATCGGGAAGATCCACAAGGGACCTTACTACGCCGAGAATCAGGAAGGGCGAATCAACCGCCACGACAACCTCGCGCCGACGATGAGCCTGTTGATAATTCTCGCTCACGTCAAAGACGGGATCGAGATGGCGAAAGAGTACAAGCTACCGCACGTCCTGCATCAGTTCATTGGGGAGCATCACGGAACGACGGTTGTGCGGTACTTCCATCACGCAGCCAGCGAACAGCAGGAGCACATATCCAGCGGTAAGCACGATCGGCAGGTGCCAGAGGCTGAGTTCCGTTATGCGGGTCCCAAACCGCGATCCAAGGAGTCAGCGGTCCTAATGGTCTGCGACAGTGTCGAGGGCGCGGTCCGAAGCCTCAGCGAGCCGACGGCTGGTCGGATCGAGAGCACCGTTCATCAGATACTCATGGAGCGTCTGAATGACGGTCAGTTCGATGACTGCGACATAACGCTCAAGGATCTCAGTCAGGTGGAGGACTCGCTGGTCAAGAGTCTGTGTAGTCTGTACCATGGGCGTGTCGCGTATCCCAAAGCCCGCAAGACGGAGAATTCGTCCGGGGGTGCGGAACAGGGTAGGGTCAAATCGGTCGCCGGATAGCCCGCCGCCGATTGAAACGTAGATGGAAGACGAATCACCATACGAAATAGCCGTCGCCCGTTTGTGCGGGCACACTTCCACGGCGGACGCCGGGCTCTATGAAGCCATCGCAGCCGCACTTCTGCGTCACAACGTGCAAGCGGCCAGGGTCAGCGTTGCCCTCGTCGACGACGCTCGCATAGCCGAACTCAACGAGAAACATCTTGGGCACAAAGGCCCGACGGACGTGATCACATTCGATTTGCGTGATGATCGCGACGCACAGGTCGATGGTGAGCTGGTCTTGTCGGTGGAAACGGCGGCCCGGGAGGCCAAGAGGCGTGGACACGGCGTCGATGCCGAGCTGGCACTGTACGCTATCCACGGCATTCTCCATCTGCTGGGATATGACGATCTGAGCAAGGACGATTCCGATCGAATACACGAGGTCGAGGATGAGATTCTTACGGAAATCGGAGTAGGTCCTATCTACAAGGTGGATATGCGGTGAGAGTGGCACTGCTTCAGATTCGTCTGTCGCCCGAAAGCGTTGCCCGCAATGTTCAGGCAATTGTGGGCGCCATCGATCGGGCCGCCAACACGGACCCCGCGCCGGATCTGTTGGTTCTGCCAGGCGCGTTGGATACGGGCGGATCGGTCTGCACGACAGACCACACGGCAGCCGTTCTGGATGGGACCAGGTCGGCGATTGTGGCCAAGGCCCGGGAGTGGGGTGTTTTCATCGCAGCCGGTCTAGGCGTGATTCGGGACGGAGACTTGCATTCCTCGGCTGTCCTGTTGGATCCGGACGGCGACGTACTGATGAACATAGGCGATTGCGAAAGCGATGATCCAGGCGCCGGCGGCGAGTGCCCGGACCTATTTTCAACAAGTGTCGGCGATATAGGTCTGTCCGACCTCAACGGCACCGCGATGCCTGGTGGGCTTGTGAGAGCATCCGATCGCGGAGCTCTGATGATCGCATCTCGAAGGGCCGACTGCGCGGATGGACGACGCTGTTTGGGGGGAGGGGATGTCAGGACCACCATGTGTGATCTGGCACTGCGATCAGGGATGCATTGGTGCGTGGTTTCGCCCTCATCTTCGCGTGGTGCTGGAATAGCGGAGGGCGGCGCTGGGTCGTTTGTCTGTGGTCCTTCCGGGAAGCTCCTGACGGTTGTCGATCCGTCGAAGGAGACGATTGTCCAGGTGGACATCGCGATTGTGCCGGCTGGTTTGTCGGAATAGGATGGTCGGTATGGTAAGCGAGGCTGTGCGGACTGAGCCTGCTCACCATTGTGACGTGGTTGTTCGCACCGAGTTTGGAAATTGGACGGTTCGGTAATCTGGTTTGGATTGCTTCTTCTGGCGGTTCTGGCTTTTTTTTCGACGCTAGGTCTTGCGCTGCGCGGTCCGACACGGGCTCGCCTTGCGGACGCTTTTGAGGATGCCGGTAAGAGCGAGGCATGGGAGGCTTTCCTGGTTCGACAGGCTCAACTCAACCTCGCGATGGCCATCGTGCGTTCGGTGGCGTTTCTGGGTCTGCTGCTCGTCGTTCTTCATGTCGCTGACGAGCCCGATGCCGGGCAACGATATCTGCGTAACCTATCTGCTTTGGGCGTCACTTTGGCGTTGGTGTTGATCTTCGGCGTTGCTATCCCGATGGCTTGGGCGAAATACTCAGGCGAGTGGTTGATCGTGCGCGCTTTGCCGGTGATGTACGGTCTGCGGATCATATGCTATCCGCTCATCGTGGCTATGCAGGTGTTTGACCCGTTGATCCGCCGTCTTAGCGGCGTTCCGCTGGACGGCGGAAAGACCCATGAGGACGAACTCGAGCAGGGGGTTCTCGATGCGGTCAGCGAGATGGAACGGCAAGGGGTGATGGATGAAGAAGAGAAGGAGATGATCGAGTCGGTTATCGAGCTTCGGGATACCCAGGTCGAGCACATCATGACGCCGCGAACCGAAACCGTGGCTATCCCTCGAGACGTCGAGCTAGGCCCGCTCAAGGAGCTTATCCGAGAGAAAGGCCACTCGCGCATTCCGGTATACGAGGAGACCATCGACACGGTCCTGGGGGTGCTGTACGTCAAGGACCTGCTGCACGTGGACGGCGGCGCGCCATTCGACGTGACCGAGATCATGCGCAAGGCCCTTTTCATTCCCGAGACCAAACAGGTCAAGGACCTGCTTCACGAGTTCCAGGAGCAGAAAGTTCACATTGCCATCGTCTTAGACGAATATGGCGGGACCGCGGGCCTGGTTACGATCGAGGATATTCTGGAAGAACTGGTCGGCGAGATATTCGACGAATACGAAACGCCCACGCCAGATCCTCTGAAACGTATCGACGAGGACACCGTCGAGGTCGACGCCCGCATGCGCATTGATGACCTCAACGACGAGCTGGACATCGAGCTTCCCGAGGACGAGGACTTCGAAACGATAGGGGGGCTGGTCTTCTCGACGCTGGGCAAGATCCCCAAGGCCGGCGAACACTGCGAATTCGAAAACGTGGCGCTGCATGTCATCGATGCGGAATCCCGCCGAATCAAACGAATCCGCATGCACATCACGCCCGTTAAAAAGAACGGACAGGATTAGGCACGGGCAGCGGGCGGCACTGGCAAAACTCGTTTGCCCTTGGATGAGGGGAGTAGACACACGGGCAAGCGATAGCCTGTCCGTGGCACCAAAGTGTCGCCACTTTTGAGTAGCACCCACGTCCGCGGACACAGCAATGGCATTGGGCGTATTCCGCTTGAAACTGTTATCGCCGACAGGATTTGGAATGCTGCCTGATCAGTAGCCGGCTGGTCTTCCGCCTTTGCGCGGGTCTGAGGCTCCACACCAACCATCTGTCGTTAGCAGGATCGCCTGGACCACACCGGTGCGATGTTGTTTTGCGAAGTCGTGGCCCATCGACCGCAAACCGATCTCGATGAGATGTGGCGGAGTGTCGTCGAAATATATTTGATTGGGACGCCACTGGTGGTGTGGTCGCCGCGCGAGGATCGCCTGATCGAGGGGCATGTCGCAGTCTGTTACGTTGAGAAGGACGTTCAATACGGAGCTGATGATCCGAGGCCCGCCCGAGGCACCGAGCAGCAAGAACGGCTCTGAGTCCTTGAGGACAATAGTAGGAGACATGCTTGAGAGAGGGCGTTTGTGGGGGGCGATGGCGTTGCGGTCGGATTGGACAAGGCCGAATATGTTGGCTTCTCCCGGGCGCGCTGCGAAGTCGTCCATCTCGTTGTTGAGAATCAAGCCCCACTCCGGCACGGCTGCCAGCGATCCGAACACGGTGTTGATCGTCTCGGTGGCGACGACGACGCTGCCGAACCGATCGACTACACAGAAGTGCGAAGTGCCCGAGTCGTCCTGAATGTCGTCGCAACCATAGGTGTCAAGCTCGACCGATCGGTCGGGTCTGATCATGCTTGCGAGCCGCCGGGCGTAGGCCTTCGAGGTAAGGCGCTGCACGGGGACATCGGCGAAGTCGTCGTCTCCCAACCATCGCGCCCGGTCGGCGAAGGCATGCTTCATGGCTTCGACCCTGTAGTGGGCAGCCAACACCGGGTCCTCACGGGTCATTGTCCGCAAGTCGACTGATTCGAGGATGTTGAGGGATTCCGCCAGCGCGATTCCGCCAGAGGATGGCGGGGGCATTGCGATGATCTGATAGTCGCGGTATTCGATCACAATGGGCCTGCGGTGTTTTACGCGATAGCCGGATAGATCATCGGCTGTTACGAGACCTCCGTGTTCTTTCATCACCCGCTCGATGGCGCTGGCTACAGGACCTCTGTAGAAGAAGTCCGCGCCGCCTTCCCCGATTCCCTTCAGCAACCGAGCAAGCTCCGGCTGACACAGCCTGTCCCCCACCTTCGGCGGATTACCCGACCCCAGATACTGACGATACACGTAGGCGCAGGATCGCTTGAGCGTAGGGTCCTTCTCGTACTTTTTCACGAGGTTCTCGGCGCCGGTTACGTAGTTTTCGTCGACTGCGTATCCGGATTCCGCCAGTCGAATGGCCGGTTGCAGAACACGCCTCAGCGGCATCGTGCCGTGAAGCTCTAACACCTCACACTGGCCGGCCAGCAGGCCCGGTACCGCGACGGCTAGATAACCATAGCGACTAGGGTTGGCTGATCCTGCACCGGCGTCTATTGCCCGATCGTACATGTCAGCCCGAGCGAGCGAAGGAGCCGTCTCACGGTAATCTACTGTGAGAAGTCGCCCATCGGCGAAGCGGGCGATCAGGAATCCTCCGCCGCCCAATCCGGTACTGTAAGGCCTGGTCACGCCGAGTGCGAATGACGTGGCGACCGCGGCATCGACGGCGTTACCACCGGCTTGGAGTATCTCGATACCAGCCAGCGAAGCGTAGTGTGAATCGCTGGCGACCATTCCATTGCGACCGGATGCCATAAACGGCGCCGGTTCCGCATCGACGCAGCGATGTTCGTGGTATCCGTCGGCATCAACGCTGGCGCTGCGTGAGTGTTTGTCTGTACAGCCCGGTAAGAGAATTGCACATGCGGCTACCGTACCTGCTGCGGCCATCAATGACGCGAGTGACTTCGACAAAGACGCTATACCCCCTTTGCATTCTGTGGTCGTGTCCCCCACGGCGAAGGTCATGGGGCACCCATCGGTAGTTGTAGGGTGCGTCCCGGACGCACCAGTTACCTGATTGCTTCCCCCACGAATGAAGTCATGGGTCACCCAGCCGAACCGCGCCCGTCAGGAAGCGGCCACCCCCTGCCGCTATCATTTCTTGCGTTTCCGCTCCCTCACGGTCGCGGTTCGGTTCCGCAAACACGTCCGGCAACCCGCAGTTTCGGGTATGTCGGACGGGGCCTCTAACGAGCAAAGCACGCCGAGTGGTCTTTGCCCAATGGCGTCTATCCGACGAGCTTCAGCACGTCGTTGAATGTGACGTAGATGAACGCTCCGATGAGCAGGAACAGGCCTATCATCTGCGTCGCAACCTGGACTCGCAGAGACACCGGGCTGCCTTTGATCTTCTCGATAATAAGGAAAACCATGAGCCCGCCATCGACTATGGGAAGAGGCAAGAAGTTCAACACGGCGAGGTTGGCGGAGATGATGGCCATGAAAAAAAGGAAGTCCACGAACCCCTTCTCAGCCATTTTTCCGCCGATGCTGACGATGCCCAACGGCCCGGAGAGGTTCTCGACACCCACTGAACGCGAGAAGATCATCCGGTTGATTACTTCATAGACCTGTACGATGAAGTAGTAGGTCTTGTGAACACCGATGACAACAGCATCGAGCGCGTTTTCGCCTTTGAGAGGCTTGTATTCAATGTCCACCTCGACGTTGGCTTTGAGCTTCACGCGCGACAGCCACGGGTCCACCATGTCCTCGGTGACGTCGACGTGGGCGGTCTTGACTTCGCCCAGCAGGTTATCGCGATACTCGACGGGCACCTGCGTTTGGCCGACAAGCTCGCGCAGGACAGCTTTGGTACCTTCGTGGTACCCCACCGAGACATACTCGGGTCCCCGGTTTAAATCAAGGCGGATGGTCTCCTTGCCGTCGATGGTGAGGACCCTGGCTTCGGGACCGAGGTCCAGCAGCGTCCGCAGAGACGAGGGCACGACAAAGGGCACGGTTCGGAGCATGTTGTCGTCATCGAGGTAGGCGAGCTGAACTGTGGAACCGGCCCGGGAGCGAAACTCGTCGACCAATTCGCGCCAGCGGGTCACCTTTGCGCCATCCACCGAGACGATAAGAGCGCCCGCGGGGATGCCTGCCTTGGCGGCGGGGCTTGGCTGCCCGTTTAAGGTCTTCGCTACCGTTCCAACGCGGAGCAAATCCTGGGCAAGCAACCCGAAGCCCACCTTCAAGCTGCCCCTGGCACGCGGGACGACATGGGTTCTCACGGTGCTCCCGTCGGTTTTTTGTACCGCAATAGACACACGCCGCCCCAGGTTGCCGGCAATGGACTTGCTGACCTGTTTCCTTGTGGGGTTTTCCACACCGGCGCACTCGATAACAACATCTCCTTCTCTTATGCCGGCTTCGAACGCTGCGCCGCCCTGATCGACAACGGTAAACCACGAGCAAGGTACGTTGTCGGATTGTCGCGTTCCCGGGATCGGTTCGCACAGAGCGTTGGTTGTACCGCCACGCTTCTTGCCGGCTTTGGGTCTGACGAATCCCTGAAACCGGCGTCCGTCGGATTTCTTCACGGTGAACTCGACATCCCATTCGGCGTTGTCGCGAACAGCGCGGGCGATCTGGCGTGGGGTCGGATAGAGGATGTCGTTGAAGCTCAAGATGGTGTCGCCAACGTCTAGGCCTGCCGTTGCGCCCCGCCCCGTCGGATCAACCGACGACAGGCGAACGAGCGGCGTCAACCCCAGCAGGTTGATCGACTTGTCGTCCAACGGGTCGCTGTGGTGAAGTTGCAGGATCGGCGGAATCTTGACAAGAATGCGGCTGGGCGGGGCGTCGGGATTGTCAGGGTCTTTCCGTTCGACGTAGACGCCGCCGGTGGCGTAGGCGAGGCGCTGGCGCATTTCGTTTATGTTGTCGTCGGTGACTGGCTGACCGTCGATCTCGACGAGCACATCACCGACGTGGGGAGCGTCGGGACTGTTGGTATCCATATCCGGGCCCAGAATCACGATCTCGCGCGTTCTGCCGGGCGCGATGCTGATCATCAACTGGCCTTGTTCGTCGTCGGTCTGCGGAGTGACGCTGAGGTGTTTTCTGGTTCCGTCACGTTCGACAACGAAGTCAATCGGTTCAAACGGGGCAGCCAGCATGATGGCCATCGACACCTCGTTGAACTCGCGGATGGCGGATCCGTTAATCTCCTTGACGTCGTCACCCGGGAGCAGACCGGCTTTGTCCGCCGGACCATCCGGGCTCACCCACGCGATCCGTGTGCCCATCGCGTCCATCCCGATCATAAAGACGATCATGAACAAGAAACATGCGAAAAGGACATTCATGACAACACCGGCGGATACGATGGCCATCCGGTGTGAGATCGGTTTGTTGACGAAGGAGCGGGGGTCGTCCTTGAACTTCAACTCGTTGGACTTGTCGTCAAAGTCTTCCTGCCCCAGCATCTTCACGTACCCGCCGAGCGGCAGGATGTTGAACGAATAGCGCGTCTCGCCCTTGGAGAACCCCCATATCTCCCTGCCAAACCCGATGGCGAACTGCTCTACGCGGACGCCCGCCAGCTTGGCCACGATGAAATGGCCAAACTCGTGAACGAAGATGATCAGCGAGAAACCGAAGAACATCATCACGTAAGGCCAAACGCGGCTGGCAATCGCCCCCATGAAGGCAACAGCCGTCAAACCCACATCCGTTTGCGTCAACAAGGCATACATCGCGTAACCTCTTCCCGTGCCCAGCGATCCGCCTCGAGGAGGTCTTCAAGCGTGGGCGACGGTTTACATTCGTGCCGCATCAGCGTTTCTTCGCAACAGCGGACGATATCAAGAAAACTAATCTCCCCGGATCTGAACATCTCGACAGCGGCTTCGTCGGCGGCATTAAGCACCGCACCAGAAGTACCACCCAGACTGGCCACCTCATATCCCAAACGGAGCGCCGGGAAACGTCCCTGGTCGGGCGGTTGCAGATTGAACTGAACTGCCTGAGACAGATCAAGTGGCTGTGATAGGCACGGACGCCTCTCGGGATGCGTCAGCGCGTTTTGGATCGGCGTCCGCATATCGGGCGTCGAAAGCTGAGCGACCATAGAACCGTCGACAAATTCAACCAGTGAGTGAATAATCGACTCCGGGTGAACCACGACTCCAATCTGATCGACATCCAGATCGAAAAGCCAGCGGGCCTCGACGACCTCCAGGGCTTTGTTCATCATTGTAGCGGAGTCGATCGTTATCTTCGGACCCATTTCCCAGGTCGGGTGATTCAAAGCCTCTTGGGGAGTAACCTCGCTCATCCGCTCCAGCGACCAGGTGCGGAACGGGCCTCCTGAAGATGTGAGATAGACCTTCCGAACGTCGCAGCGTCGTCCCGTCCTGATCGTGTGAAAAACGCCGGAGTGCTCACTGTCTATCGGCAGAATCTCGGCTCCGCTGCGCTGGGCAAGCGGCATAAGAACCGATCCCGCAACCACCAGCGCTTCCTTGTTGGCAAGGGCGACCCGCAAACCCAGCTCGGCCGCCCGCAGAGTTGCCGGTAGAGCAGCCGTACCGACCACCGCACAGACCACGCAATCACACTCGACGCTTTCGATCAGGTTGATGGACCCTTCGCTTCCGGAAAAGACCCGGCAGGGGTAAGTCAGGCCGTCGGCCAGTGCGGACGCGGCGCCTTCGTCCGCGAGTGCGACGGCTTGGGGGCGAAACCTGTTTGCCTGTTCCCCGAGCGTCGCGCCACGTGATCCAGCCGCCAGGGCGACAACCTCCCATTCGTCGCGCATCGCTTCGAGGACAGCCAGGGTGTTGACCCCGATCGATCCGGTGGAACCCAGCACGATCACTCGCTTTTTCATGGTCGTCTGATTTCGCCAAAGCAGCAGGCTCAAGCCCGGGCTGACGGCGTCGCGTCCGGAAGCAAACCGCAGCTATGCTCACTGCCATATCAAGAACATGCCCACGCCATCGACTCTGGCGGGGCACGCATTTCTAAATCGAAACATGCCAAAGCACCTGGCATGATAGAACGTTGCTCGGCAAACCACAACCCACCCGGGTGTTGCGGGTGGAGTGCCCAGACGGAGTGTCCCACACTTCCAAGGGCGGGTAGCGGATGTACTGCTAGGGGCGGAAAACGCTGAACACCTGGATGTCGGTGATCGGGTGGCCTATGGCTTTAGCCGGGAGGAGCATCTATGCCGGCGATGAGTTTCTCCAGAGCTCGCAACTCCTCGGCACAATCGCCCAACGTTCCGGCGGTGCTTTTTGCCAACAGTCGCGCAGCCGCTTCGGACAAGGACATCAGGCCGAAAACGCCGCCGGCCCCCGCCAACTGATGCAGAATCTCGTGGGCCCTTTGTGCGTCCTCGCTTTCGATAGCTGATTTCACTGCCTGGAGTCTGGAAGGCAGTCCGCGGATGAACTCAGCGCTGATCGACTCGATAGCCTGTTTGGTGTGAAGCCTCTGGGGGGGGCTGTGACCTGGCAATGATGGGTCCGGCGTCTCATCCGCTGGCGTCTCGAGGTATGCCGAAGCCTGCTCGACAACGGCTTTCATCGAGACGGGCTTTATCCACAGGTCGTCAAAGCCCGCTTTGAGAATCTGCTGGTGATCGCGCTGAGAGGTAGAGGCCGTAAGTGCGATGATCGGCGAGAGGTATCCGCGCCGCCGAAGCTCGGCTATGGCCTCCATACCGCTCATGACGGGCATGCGGATGTCCATGAGGATCAGATCGAACTCCCGCCCCGATGCCTCCTCGACAGCCTCCTTGCCGTTCGAGACAGTGGTCACCTCGGCGCCCGCGTTTCTGAACACTTGCCCCATCAATCGCCGCGAGTCGCGGAAGTCCTCAGCCACCAGCACCGATCCTGTGACGCGTAACGTGTGGTCTGCCATATCAGGCAAGGAAGTCGGCACCGGCGCAGCTTCCGCCTCGTCGGGCTTGAACCATTCCGCATCATTCACCGGACCGGTGGCAACGCGGAGTGTGAACACACTTCCCTGCCCCTCTTGGCTTTCGACTTCTACCGTTCCGCCCAGTCGATTCGCGATCCACTCTGCCAGTGGCAAGCCCAGTCCCATACTGCCGGAAACTTGGTCAGACGCCGGCCCGACCTGCGCGAACAGCTCGAATATGCTCTCCAGCTTGCCGGCAGGTATGCCCGCCCCGGTATCTTCCACAGAGATGGATAACCGGGGTTCCTCCGCCCGCCGATCAACCCCGACGTTAACGTAGACGTGTCCTGTCTGTGTGAACTTCAGCGCGTTGTTGATCAGGTTTATGACGGCCTGTTTGAGACGGAGCGGATCGGTGTGAATCACAACCGGTATCTCACCGTCATAAGCGACGCCGAACTCGACGTCTCGATTTTGATGTAGAGGTTCGATCAGCGCCCGGACATCGGCGATAATCTCCGCCAACGAACAGTCAACCGGGGCTATTTCGAGCCTGCCCTCATCTAACCTGGCTGCGTCGAGCAGATCATCGACAAGCGCGAGCAAATGCCGACCGTTTCGCAAGATGGTCTCGGCGTGATCGATTCTCCCAGCCTGATCATCGTCCGATCGGACTGACATCTCAGCGGAACCGAGTATGGCGACGATTGGCGTACGAATCTCGTGGCTTACGTTTGCCAGGAAGATGCTCTTGGCGCGATTTGCTGCTTCGGCAGCCTCCTTGGCCTGCCTTATTTGCTGCTCGGCTTGCTTGCGGATAGTGATGTCGCGGTCGATTCCCCTGTAGCCCAGGAGGTTACCTTTCGCGTCGAGTATCGGCACGCCGCTGGTTTCAATCACTACGGGATGTCCGTCCTTGTGGAGGTTCACGTTCTCCAACCCCGCGAAGGGCTCTCGACTCGCTGCCCCTTGTTGGAACACGGCCTTCACCTCTCCCGCGACGTCAGGAGGCATGAAATCGAACGGTGTTTTTCCGATCATCTCCTCAGGATCGTATCCCAAGAGGTCCTTCACCTTGGGACTGGCGTAGGTGTAAAATCCGTCCGAGTCCACTTCCCAGATCCAGTCGCTGGTGGTTTCGACCAACGCGCGAATCTTGGCTTCACTCTCGCGCAGGGCAGACTCGGCACGCTTACGCCGCGTAACATCGCGAATCACGGCAAGGACAAACCGCTGATCCCCTGACTGGCCAACGGAAAGTGACAGATCGATGGGGAACTCACTACCGTCCCTGCGCAGTGCGGGCAGCTCGACCGTTTTGCCGATTGCCCCGGCGGGCTCACCCTCTCGGAAGAAGCCGCTTACGTATCCCCGGTGCGCCTCCCTGTACTTCTCTGGGATCAGCGCGTCCAACGGTTGGCCGATCATCTCGTCCTTGCCGTGCCCGAGCATCTTCTCGGCTGCGGGATTGAACAAGATTATCCGCCCGCTCTGGTCGATGGCGATCATCGCATCCTTGCTGGCATCCACGATAGTGCGGGATCGCTCCTCGCTTACCCGCAGAGCCTCCTGGGCGCGCTTGCGATCGGTTATCTCCTGCTCCAGCCGCTGGTTGGCTTCTGTCAGAGCGTGCGTGCGCTGTATCACGCGCTGTTCGAGTTCGTCCCGGGCACCGTTGAGCGCCTTCTCCGCGCGTCTAAGCTCCGAGATGTCCGCCACAGTTCCGATCATTCCGATCGGCGTGCCCTGCACGTCTCGCAGAAGGGAATTACGCATCATCGTCGAGAAGGAGGTGCCGTCCCGACGGGTGTGACGAACCTCACCGGCGAAAACGCCAGACTCCTGGAGAGTCCGGTTCGCTTCGTCCACTGTCGGCATCTGCTCAGGGGAATGGAAGATCGAGAGGTGCTTTCCAATGAGCTCCTCGGGAGCATATCCGTGCATCTTGGCGAAGGCGGGATTGACGAACTGAAGGATTCCTTCGAGATCCACGACTGCGATGCCCTCGCTGGTCTGCTCGACGGCCAGCGACAAAAGCCGCAACCCATCCATACCCTGCTGAGGCTCTATCCCGGCGACCGCCGGATCACCAGCAGAACGCCGCAGGTCTGCGGAATCGCCTTCGGGGATGTCGTCGTGCATGGTCGCCCCAAACCCGACTGTTCAATCATGCCTCCCTTGACCAGTTGCCATTCTACCACGGCCCCTAGCGTTGTTCTACCCTGGATCTTCATTGATACCAGTACCACTGAACACCATTGGTATGACGCTGCCGCTGAAACAGGCTGTCGAGCACGGACAACAACACCACAAACAAGAACGCGCGAAGACTTATGGCTGTATTCACTTTGATGGTCGGGTCAGTTCTATTCGGAGCTATTGCACCGGTGTGGCCGAACGATGTTGACAGCGATGGCGTGGACGACGCACTTGACTGTCAGATGTTCTAGCGGGATTCCTGTTCGCGGAACTTACTGATCCGATCCCGGATGCGAACGGCCAGGTCGGCCCGTCCGGACGATTCAACGAGCTTAAGGGCTCGCTCCATCGCCTCGATCGCCTCCTCGTAGCGTCCGAGATGTGCAAGCACCGTGCCCAGGTTGTAATGGGCTGCCAGCAAGTCGGGCTTGAGGCGAATCGCCTCTTGATAGCAGCGGACAGCCGACTCCGGCTCGTTCAGATCGACATAGGTCCGCCCCATACCATTGTGAATATCCGCATACTGCGGGCCAAGCTCTGCGGCACGGAGGTAATGGACTAGCGCTTCTCTGGGCCTGTCGACCTCAAAGAGCGCCTCGGCCAAATGGAGGTGGATCGTGACGTTATCCGGCTGCAGGACTAACGCATCGTTGTAGAGTTCGACCGCCTCCCCGTGCCGACCCAATTCGACAAGCCGATCCGCACGTTTGGCCAGCGCGATGGGGTCGAACATATCCGCTGCGGGCGACACGAGCGGTTGGCCGGCCGGGTCGCCGAGGTCAACGACTATTCCCCGCGCCTCGAGCGTTTCAAGAACGGCAGGGTCCAAACGCGCGGCCTCGCGGAACCGGACGTCTGCTTCGTCGTGCTTGCCCGTTGCTTGGAGGGCCAGACCATAGCGCAACATGGCATCAGCCCACCAGGGCGGGAGCGAGCTCGGCGGGTCAAGCGCGAACAGCAGCTCGTACTCACGCGTGGCTGCGGCAGCCTGATCCACGTCAAGCAACAGCGCTGCCAACCCCGCCCGTGTAAGCAGCATGTCCGGCGTAAGACGAATGGCTTCGTGGTAGTGGACCACAGCCCGATCGATATTTCCCTGCTTGGCCAACACTGACGCCAGCACGGCGTGTCCGTCAGCCCGCCGCGGATGCCGGGCGAGCATGGCCGTCAACGTGTCAGTCGCCCTATCGAGCTGCCCCGCCCCAGAAAAGGCTCGTGCAAGATCCGTCTGCAAAGCGGGATCGCGCGGCTTAAGCCGCAAAGCCCGCCGGCACTGCTCGATGGCTTCGTCCGTCCTGCCCAGTGCAGCAAGGGCCATACCCAGGTTGCTTCGCGTGTCGGCATCTCGCGGATCGAGCCGCAGCGCTTGTTGATAGGAATCGACGGCCTCGCCATTTTCACCTTCAGCCGCCAGGCAAAGACCCAGGCCGGAAAATGCCCTTGCCGAACCCGGATCAAGTCGAATCGCTTCGCGATAGTGTTCCCGAGCTTCCGCAAATTGGTCGAGGTGATAGAGGACGTTGCCCAACAGAACACGCGTCTCAACGTCATGGCCAGCCAGTTGCAGCACCTCCCGATAGAACTCCAGTGCCAATTGGATGTCACCTGCGGCCGCGACCTTTCCCGCGAAGTCGCGTAGTGTCTCAGGGGTATCCTGCGCCAATTCAGGCGGCGGGCCGAAGAAGGCCTCGCGGATCTGCTCATCTGTGAGATGGTAGATCAGAATCGCGTATCCGACCTGGTCGTCAGGCACACGGCGGCGCAGGGCGGCACACAGTCGTCCAAACCTCAACCGCACGACCAGCTCATCGTCGAGGTGGCACTTGTCCGAGGTTGCTCGAGGCTCACCACCCGGAGCAGTATCGTCGTTGATCCGACGAATTCGCGATATACACGTCTGGTAAGCGCGCTCGAGGGCATTGGTCCATCGGGTGGACGGTAGAACGTAGACTTGCTGCAGCGCCGTTGCGCTGATGCAGTAGACACCAGCCCCAAGCGGAAACAACTCCGTATCTTCCAGGTACGGAAATGCCAGCAGTATCTTGGCGTCAATGCCGTGGTATGCGGGAGATTCGTTGCCAACGCAGGCCAGGTATACTGTGTCATGCAGTGGCACGCCATCTGTGGTGAAACCGGTCGGGTCTCTCTGGTCAAGCCATTGGGCAAGCCCTTTCAGGCTTTGACCCCAATCGAGCGAACTATCAACAAGATGTCGATAGCCGTTGCGAGGCCCGCCGACAAGCGAGTTGAAATAAGCCAGGTAATGTGGCCAGATGCTGACCGAGGCCAGGGCGTACATACCTAGCATGGCGGGCACGGACCACCGTACCAGCGCGTGGCGGCGCTGTTGCCATAGCAGTGCGGCTGCTCCGGCAAGGATGAACAGGATCGGGTAGGTTGGTAGAAGATGTCGGTGTCCGATGTTGATGTGGCTGGCGATCGCGGAAGCCCAGTAAACGCCAAAGAGGATCCAAAGAGGCGTCGTCTCGTACAACCCCGCCTGCCATGCCCACCGTCTTGGGCTAGTGTGCTGTGAGCCGGAGCCTTCCGGATCATCACGGGCTGGAAGTTGCCGTTCTCTGTTCTTCAGCTTCTTGTCGGAGTGAGTTGCGAGAAAGCCCGCCATGGCCAACGCCAGGACACCGAACAGTGGTAGCGGTGTTTTGACCAGGAAGCTGTACGGGAAGAAGGTACGGAAGCCCCTCGTAGCTCGCTCGCCATTGAGGAACGCCTGACGCGCGCTCGTCGAATTGAGTGTGTAGGCCAAACCGTACAGGAACGACTCGGGCAGCACCCGGTGATCGCGCGCCCATTCAAGTACATCGCCGGATCCTCCGAGCCTGCGCAGCTCGAAATCCCAGCTTGATTCGTAAGGAGATACGGGTCCATAGGTGGTAAATCGGTCACGTCCCGCGACGCTCTCACGCATGGCTGCGTATCGAAAACCATACGCGCCCCAGACGATGACCATGATGATGAAGATATGAAGCACCGCTACCACGGCAATGACACAGCCGCGACGTAGGCGCGAATGCACCTCAACCGTACGCTTGAGGCCAACAACGAGGGGAGCACGCGAGATAAGCCGGACCAGGACCATCCCGCCGGCCACTGGTATAATTAGCAGGGCGGACATCTTCGCCAATACCAGGGCGGTAATAGCCAGAACGCTACCGAGCAGCCGTAGAGGTGTAACTCGATGCAGAACCGACCACAATCCGGCTATGGAGAGGATGAAGAACAGGGCAGCCGCCATGTCCGTAGTGATTAGCGAACCGTGGGCGATCATTGTCGGGCTTAGGCAATACAGGACCAGCGAGACTAGTCCGCCCGCCGGTCCGAATAGGCGCCTTGCCCACAGGAAGACCGTCAGCCCCAGCCCCACGCTGAGCAGCGCGATCATGCACCGCCCGCGCAGAAGCATGAACTCCGTGTCATTGCCGAGCTGATAGAGGAACTCCGCTCCAACCTCCCACTGATTGGAAGTCCACCAGCTTTGCTGGTCGAGGGATGGGAAGCTGACATCGGTCAGAGGCAGGGCGGCCCAGACTTCAGCGAGCGGCGGGTGTTCAGGCACAAGCCGGTAGTCGCCCGTCACGCAGTAGCTGTAACCGGCTGTCAGGTGGGCCACCTCGTCGCAAGTGGTGGACATTCGCCGCGCGGCACTGAGCCCCAGACCCGCATGCAGGATCAACAGAACAACCACGATCAACCAGAGGGGACCGAATCGCTTCAGGATGGCGTGTGCGGTGCGCAAGGTTCAAACCGTCCATATGTTCGCGGTGGAAATGGAAAGACGAGAGCAAGCTCTATCCCATCGCAGCGTTCAATCATCGGTGTCGTCCGTGAGTTCATCGGTTTCGACCGCTACATTTGGACTGGTTATGGTATAGACGCCAAGCCCGCAGGACGCAACCCGTGTAGCCTGCCCCCCCCCGAAACTAGGATCGACCTGCGTAAGTGCTTCGCGCAGCGACACAGTCAGCGCAGAGCGCAATTCACAGGATGACGGTGCGAATGCGTGCAAAAGCGAGACAGGGACACAACACAACACCGATGGAGCGCAAGTTCTTAAAGCTGCGAGAGTTAGTGCCAGTATGCGGCACGATGCTAGAGGAAGCGAGAATACGCCGCAGAGGATTCGAACCTCTAACCTTCGGTTCCGTAGACCGATGCTCTATCCAATTGAGCTAGCGGCGCTATGTGCTGTGTCGCTTGCGATCCCGCACGGCACGGGCTACGCGGCACGATGCGAACAGACACGAACACCACGGGCAACACGCGACCTTGCCCGTGGAATGAGACCCGGCGAAAACGCACCGACGGGGAAAGAACTTAACCGCGCTCAAAGCCCGTGTCAACGTCGATCGGAAGCTCGAACAACACGTCTTATAGCATAACCAGTCCAAACGTAGCGGTCTGAATCGATGAACTCACGGACGACACCGGCGAGTGAACGCTACGATTGGATAGAGCTTGCTCTAGCCGCAGGAACCCGAAACAGTCGCGCCAAGTCCCTCGGTGCAATCCCGAGCCCGGAATCGCTCGAAAATCGTCCTTCATGCCCCCTGCACCTACCGCGGCTGAACCCTGTTCAGCCGCCCGAGGCGTCACTCCGCCCACCACGACGATGGCACGACCCGGATTCTCACATGGACGGGAGGGATCATTGGAGCGCCGCTGTCCGCTTATGGCGGACGCTGCTTTCTGATCGAAATGCCCGTCGCCGTATTGCGACGTCGCGGCGCGCCGGAGGCTCTGGTCTGGGACACGACCCCATCGCATCATTCGCTCACGGGCTTGACAGGCACCATCAGTTCGAGCGTCTCTCGCAACGCTCGCAGGTCGCTCAGGAAGTTGTCGCGTCTTTCTTCCATGAATTGCCCAGCCCGCAAACGATAGTATTCGATCCCGCCGAGCAGGTTCTCCTTGAACTCACGGAAGTACTTCGGAGCGTGGAAGGACATATTCAGCGAGTGCTTCTCCAGTTCCTTGCGAAGATGGTCCACGTACAGCGAGAGTTCGCGGATGAACATGTGCGGACGATCACCGCCCGCCAAGAGTGACAGCCGCCCGTAGATGTGGCTTACCATTTCCTGTAGCGTGGTGACCTTCGAGAAGTCCGCGATGTCAGGACCACAACAGACCGCAGGTGTGGCTTTGGAGTCGATGCCGCTCTTGAGGTTCACTCCGCCGGCAAGGTCTCGGCACAGACATGTCTTGGTGACCACTTCCTCTCTTGCAGCGTCAAGCTGTCTATCTGAGAGGTCTTCTTCCGCCAGATGTCCGAGCTTACGTGTCTGATAGGAACGCGAGGCGCGGCAGACCGGGATGTCTGTGAACTCGGTATCGGACGCGACGAATCCTCTGGGGCACGGGCTGCCGGGCTCGCCTTCCAGCACGTTGCGGCGGCGCGCCTCCTCGCTGGCTGAGTTGCGAAAGATCCAAAAAGGAACCCCGAGCGGAGAATTGTCGCTCAGATACACATCGCGGGCTGTGGCTGTCGCGAGCTTCTGGAGATGGGTCTCATCGACGTTGGCCACCTCGGGAACCAGCAAGAACGGAGTAGCCCATCCTGTTCCGTCGACACAGTAGTGCTGCAGCAGGAGTTCGTCCTCAGCCGCAGTACTGATACCCCCCTGGGCTGTGATCCGCATATCGAGGGGAGTGTCGACAGATGGCCCACCGACATTCGCGCGAGCTTTGCAGTAGATGACGTGCAGTGTCTTGCGCAGCTCCGCCTTACGCCGCTTGAACTCCTCGAGGATGGGACCCATCAAGAGCCCCGTCGTGGCAAAGGCATGACCGCCGCAGTTGAGCCCGGATTCAATACGGAACTCGGAGACCCACAGACCGCGCTTGGCGAGGAACTTGCTCTGCACCGTGGCCGATCGCCAATCGCTGACCTTCAAGACGATCCGTTTCTTGATGATTCCGTTCTGGTCCGGAGAGAAGTCGGCGAAACTGGCCGCGTACGTGTAGATGCGCTGGTTCATGCCAGCCGAGAAAACGATGGAAGAACTCAGCGTACTATTGGCATACCCGCGGAGAGCCGCCATGCCGTCGGCGAACTCCGGTGCGAGCTTCTTCCCGCCGCGGTAGGTGTCTCGGTCGAGCTTGGTCATGATGTTCACGTCGATCGCGCCCGGGACTGCGAGGCGGCGGAGTTCGTCCTGTTTCCTGGCCTTCTGGTCCGGATCCGACGTGGTCATCATCTCGTCATAAGCTCGTCGAAGTGGCGTCTCCGGGAGCATTTCGTAGTATCGCGTTATTTCGCTACCTGCCTCGAACGGTGACGCCCGCAGCGCCCGAACCTGCCGCTGAACCAAGTGGTTAACGAGATTCAAATAGGCGGTGATGCGCCGAGCACGTGCATCTTGATCACGTCCGGGAATCTCCTCGTACGGCTCCTCAGCCCTCTTGCAGTGCAGCTTCCGCATCTTCTCGATGAGCACATCGTCCACCAAGGAGATTACCGATGAGATGCCGTATTTCGCGACCCGCAGGGGCGTATCGACAGTGAACCCCGTTCCCATGACCGGGATGTGAAAGGTGTGCCCGCTGCGCATGATCAGATCTGCCATATACCTCAATCTCCGAGTATGCCCGGCTACCTTCCGGGCTTGCCTTCTCGGGCGACCTTCGAGTCAGCCGTCAACAAGCTCGTTCCTCCACGCCGTCGCCCTTGGATTCGCGTTCTGGGGCAAGCTGTGGTCTTGCGAAGCGGTCGAACCGCGCTTTCCCGTGGACCGGTGCAGCAGGCTAATCGCCACGCAAAAACCGAGAACGCTCCATCGACAGCCTTGCTTTGACATCTGACATGCCACTCATTCAAGACGTGCCTGCCAAGCGGAGGTGTGAGGTTCCACAGCCGCTAGGTGAGTCCACCGCTGACCGCCTTATACCCGCAGACGAGATCGACCGCCACCAGCCCCAGGCCTCGAACCGGTTGGCAGGGCAGATTAACCAAGGCGCGCTGCCTGATCGAAACACTTTGTAGCGTGATCAGTCCAAACGTAGCGGTCGGAATCGCGGAACTCACGGACGACGCCGACGATTGGATAGAGTCTGCTCTAGAAACCGCCGGAGGGGCCATTGCTCTGGCCGGGTAGCCCGTCACCTCAGCAGTAGGGGACGAGAATCAGCAGCCCCCGCGAGGGAACCGTGGCCCCGCGCCCGCCCAACCACGTAGGGTGCGTCCCAGACGCACCTTCTTTCTTGCGCCCCTGTCGCAACGGGCTGGCCGTGCCCACATTCGCAACCAGAAACTCCGCCCAGAATGCTATGCAACCCGGCGAGGAGTGTATACCATCTGGGGTGGCACGGGCAAACTCGTTTGCCCGTGGATGAGGGAGCAAACACACGGGCAAGCAACAGCTTGCCCGTGGCACCCGGCGCACAATTGCGGAGGCGCGTGGCGATCGAGCTGGGGCACAAGCCCACCAAGAAGCTGCGGACGTAATCCTCCAGAGACTCCGGTCCGCTCCTGAAGAAAGCCTGTCCGCTTTTGAGTGCGGACTTCTGAACATTGCTTGAGTCCAGGTGGGAATATGCGACCCGACAAGTTTGCCAAGGTACTCGTAAAAATCGCAGAGGATGATCCTGTCTACGATACGCCCGAAGCAGTTGACGAAATGGTCTACCTGCTCGCGTGGCACATCTGGGATCTGGTGGATGCAGAGGCGCCAGAATGGACGGAGGGCCTGGGGCGCGCCCTAGATCGGCTGCGTCCGGGAATTGCCAGCCAAGGCTCGCACGAACGGTTCACTGCGTACAGTGAGGCAAAAGACGACGATTCTGGTGGTGGTCCGATGTGGCACATAACTCGCGTATTTCAGGGGTACGTCCTGGGATCGCTTCCGCTGGATTTCGTGCAGACAACCGAGGTCTCGATTCGACTTGCAGCGATCATGAAAGGTGCCCAAACTGCTCTCTCGGGTAACGAGTAGCACGCGGAAATGGACGAGAACGCCAAGACCATCAAGTGCTGGCATTGTGGGGGTGAGATGTCTGTCGCCCAACAGATGATCGGAACGCAGGTGCGGTGCCCGCATTGCGAAACTACGGTTCCTGTCCCGGGGGAACTATTCGGCGCCCCCCTGGCGAAGGCGGAGTACGTTGTAGACGGCGGTCGTCGCTTGCGCAAGTCTCCTGCGGGTGCCGCGATTTTGAACTTCTTCTTTTGGGGAGGTGGATACGTCTATCTTGGACGGATGTGGGGGCTGCTTATCCTGATTCCCTTCTGCATTCTGACTGGAGTGCAGTGCATGGCGTCCCTGGATTCCGGCCCCCCAAAATTCAATCTTGCCGAGGTTGTCTTCTGGAACATCCCGGGTGTTGCGATGGCTTGGCACGCGTACAACATGGCGCAAGAGTGCGAATAAGTGCCCCAACCGGCGAGAAGGAACCGTGGAGCGAAACGACCAGCGCGACGATTGGGGCGTAGCGCGACGGAATGCAGGACGACCGAGAGGAAGACCCGTGACGAAGGAGTGGATTGCCGAATACAATGGACACCGAATACGCGTGCAGAACACGTGGTTTTCAGGTGCGAGGCTCTACGTCGACGGTGAGTGTCGGGATACGAACCAGCAGATCTTCGGTGTTAGTGGCGCCATACCGCGCCTCTCCGCTCGCCTGGTCGACTCTGACGGTCAGACACGCGTCATTGAGATCTTCGTGAAAGCACCGTTTTTCACCGTGAAAGCGAAGATATGCGTCGACGGGCGGCAAATCGGAGGGGACGTCTTCTGAGCCGGATGGTGCATGGTAGCCACGTACGGTGCACCCCTTGACGCACCATTCGAATGGAGATCTGGGACAGGTATGTACGGCACGCACCCTAAAGCAAAACGAATTGTGCCGCGCACTGGCCAGCGTGCGAAAGCGGAGCCGCTTAGTTCGCAAGGAGCGGTGATGGCGAACGCGCTGGCATAGGCGCAAGAATGCGTGGCGAACAGCAGGTGATTTAGAATGCGCATGACGGGAATCAACTTCCTTCACGATGAGCAGTGGCTGGCGGCAAAAATCACGCTCGAACCGAAGGGAACGCTAACGCTCAGGGTGAAGCGCAACTCGGGTCACATCTGGACTGTGAGAAAGTCGCGGGGCGAGGCGACGCTCGCTGTCCGCGTAACACCGCATGAGCGGACCTATTACCAGGACGAGCTTGAATCGCTCGCGCAAGACCTCCGCTCTCGCGAGTTTCTCGGCGTTGGCAGCACGGGACAGCTACTCTTCGATCAAGGTATGGAAGCCCAACCAAAGGCTCACCTTGAGCCGCGCGATTTGCTGGACAACTCCCAGGACGTGATTCACTACACTTCTGACGTGCCGATTCCGGGAGTCAGTCCGAAAGATGAGCCGCCGCCATAAACTTGCGTTGTCTCCCGATCCTCTTGGCCTGCCTGACAACGACGGGTTGCATCCGTTTCGAAGCAAGGGTCGTAGCGTACTTGTCCCCGGAGCTTCCCTACCCGACGGCGATCGAGACAAACAGTGTGCCCGTCATCGCCAAGACCAATACCGAGGAGCCGCTTCTTGAACGCAAAGTAGACGGGTGGCTCATGGCCTTAGCCATGGGGAACACGATCGCCGGGATAACCGAGCAGCCGCGTTGGGTGCGTCCCGGACGCACCTTCTTCCTTGCGCCCTCCCCGCAACGGGCGGGTCCATGACACTTCAGGCGAATCGTGAAACAGCAAGGTGGTCGGTGACATCGCCCGCGTCGGGCACCAGATCAGAGCCCCGCGCGCAAGCGAGCGGGTCCATGACACTTCAGGCGAATC
>Ga0180430_10000473_pt1 | contig 43630 bp, 31 predicted proteins | sample SS_ome_9_FD_132999 | JGI IMG/M metagenome (GOLD analysis project Ga0180430, IMG submission 132999) | Hypersaline lake sediment archaeal communities from the Salton Sea, California, USA - SS_1_S_2 metaG | ecosystem: Environmental > Aquatic > Non-marine Saline and Alkaline > Hypersaline >...
CCACGATGAAAACGGCCAGCAGGCCCGAAGCCATGGCATTGGAGAAGAGCCAGTGACCGCCGGACTGGCCGGTGGCCCCGCTGGCCCGGGCCGCGGCGCGTTCCCGCTGGGGGATCAGGGCCAGCCGCCGTTCAAGGCCATCGGGCAGATCTGCTTCCGGTGTTCCCTGCAGTTGGATGGTGTTCAGCTCCATGATCTCGAACAGGGCCGCGCACGCCGCGCAGCTTTCGAGATGGGCCATCAGGCGCGTCGAACGACTGTTGTCGAGGGTACCCTCGATCTGGTCGCTGAACAGCGATGTTGCGCTCCTGCAGGTCATGGCCCTCGCTCCCTCACGGGTCACATGGTCTCCGTGGAACCGTCCGCGTGTGAGACGGCCCGTTTTCGCACGGCTTTGCGGAACCAGCCGCTGCTCACGGCAGCGACATTCTCCAGCGAGCGGTCTTCGCCGCGGATGAACCGGGCCAACTCGAGGCGGCCGCGGTTGAGCCGGGACTTCACGGTCCCCTCGGCGAGTTTGAGTGCGTCGGCGATCTCCTGGTAGGTCAATCCCTGCAGGTCACGCAGGATGACCACTTCCTTCAGGTCGGCCGGTATCTGCTCCAGGGCACGGAGCAGAATCGCCCGCCGCTCCCTGGTGAAGGTTTTCTGGTACGGGTTGGCACGGCTGCAGGCCACGTTGGTGATTTTCTCCCAGTTCCCGTGGACCAGCAACCGCTCACGGCGGCGCTTGCGGTAGTGGTCAACGCACATGTTCTTCGAGACCCGGATCAGCCAGGGCAGGAAAGCCGCCTCCAGATCGAACGTGCCCAGGGAACGGTAGATCTTAAGGAAAATTTCCTGGGTCAGGTCCTCGGCTTCCTCGTGGCGCCCGGTGAACTGGTACGCCACGTTGTAGACCCGCCTGCTGTAACGGTTCACCAGTTCTTCCCAGGCCGAGGACTCGCCCTCGAGGCACTGGCTGACCAGCAGTCCATCGGTGATCTCGGGAGGAGATCCGGTTGCTGTGCTCGTATCCGCCGGCTGGGCCATTGTGCCTCGCTCCTTGTCTGGTGATCTTGCTCGGCCTGTTCGTTGTCGCTCGCGGTTTTCCGCCGCCGCTCACCCCTGACATACGGCTGAGCGGAGTGAAAAGTTCGTTTTCCCTTCAGTTTCCGACGGCCCCGTCCCAGTATTTCCGCACCGCCTCGAGCTTGTCTGAGAACCGCTCCTGTGTCTCGTGCGGTATGGCTTCCGATACTTTCTGCACCGTGCCCAGCAGGGCTGGGCTCAGCCGGGAACCGGTGAGCAGCGGACTGTTCACCGGCAGGAGGGCGGTGAGCAGGATGAGAATAAAGAAGAGAAAGATCGTGGAGGCGATGGCCCCAACACCGGCGCCCACCGTGCGGTCGAGCCAGCGAAGGCCGGTCTTCTTCAGCAGCCAGGCGACGAGGTAGCCGAGCAGCAGGAAAACGATCCAGGTCAGGAGGAAAACGAGGATGAACCCCAGCGAGTGCCTGATGGCCTCGCCGTCCACCAGGCGGGAGAACAGTCCGGCGGCCGGTTGGTTCAGCCTCGCGGCGAGAACGATGCCACAGACCAGTCCCATGGCGGCGATGAGAATCCGTGAAATCCCCTTGAAGGCGCCCAGTGCGATGCCGGCGAAGAGCACGACGAGAATAATCAGATCGATAATGTTCACGTGGGCCCCCTGCCGTGGTGATCGGTGTCTCTGCCACACCGGCGGAACATATCGGCCGACGACGTCACGGCCGTTTCCTCCAACGGATCCGGTGTGCCGTACAGTCTAGCCAAGGCCGTTATCGCCTGTCAAAACAGGGGCGTCAGGAATCTTGACTTGGGGTGCAAAAGGAGTTTATGATATTTCAACGTTTTTCCGATAATAAGAAGTAATGGTGGTTGACATTCGTATCTCCGTGAGGGAAATGCGTTCTCTTTGCGGGAGGCACATCCATTCCAAGGGAGGAACCCGGATGAATTGCTTTATGGCATCATGGAGGAAAAGCATTGCGATCCTGCTCGTGGTGATGTTTCCGGTCTGCGTCGGGCTCCCCGGTGCCCTGGCACTCGACCCGGCCGCTGGAACTCTGCTCGGCGTGATTACCACCGATGGCGGTGGTGGTGTGCTGCCGGGGGCCGTGGTTCAGGTGCGCAACACGGTCACCGGTGAGCTGATCAAGAGCAGCCCGGCTGACGAACTGGGCATGTATGTCTCGCGGGATGTTCCTTACGGCACGTACGATCTCGCCGTGGAAACCGAGGCAGGGTTTTTTGTCTACGGTGACCAACTGGCGGTGAAGGATTCGGTGCCCCAGGTGCTCTCCCTGGACCTTGCAGAGGATGAGGGTGCTGCTTCCGGTTCGACGAAGTCAGTGGCCTGGTGGAAGACCCCGATCGGAATCGTTGTGATCTCGGCGGCCACGGTGGCCACGGGTCTGGTTATCGGCGACTCTCTCGACGACAGCGACGATACGCCCGAGAGCCCGGCGAACCCGTAACGTCCCGGGGCGCTTCCCCGGCGCTCCACATGTCAGAGCAACCAAGCAGCCGGGTGGTCGCACCGGGTGAGCGGCGGGTTCGTACCGCCGCGCGGGGTCCGTGCAGCGGCAGTCCCGCCCGGCCGGAACGCCGGAGTGCTCAGCACCGGACGCACCCCGTTCGTCCGGGGCCGCGGCGCTCCGTGCAGGTAGAGGGAGGCGAATTGCCTGAGCGCTGCTCCGACTGCTCCTCCGTCCCCAGTCGATTCCATCAACCCAGTGTCCACCGGTGGTTCGGTGTGGGCCTTCTGCTCATGCTCCTCGTTTCGGCATGGCCGGCCATGGTCCTGGCCCAGGACCAGGAGGAACACGATCCCATCGACGAGGCCATCGAAGGCCTGGCCAACCTGGGGCCGGTCTATTTTCGTCCCCGCATCCGGCTGAAGGATGTCGGGTACGACAACAACCTCTACAACGAAGAGGACGAGCCCGAGGGATCGTTCACGGCCACGGTGACGCCGGGCATCGATTTCTTTCTGCCCATGGGCAAGCGTCAGCTGATCAGCGCCACCGAAGATCTCGATCTCGTGTTCTATGCCAAGGATCCGCCGGGGATCTACCTCAACAATGATGCGTCTCTGGGGTACGACCTTTATCTCAAGCGCATCCACCTTGCCCTGGGGGACAGGTTCGTCACGCGGCTCCAGCGGCCCAACGACGAAATCGATGCGCGGGTCAGGCGCAACAACAACCTGCTCAGCGGTGAACTGAACCTGGACGTGTCCCCGAGGGTCATTGTGGGCCTGACCCACGACAGTGACCGTATCCGTTATGACGACGAAGACGTGGAGGAGCCGGGGGCCCCGGACAGCATTGCGCAGATCCTCGACCGCACCGAGCGGCGCAACGGCCTGTTGCTGCGCTACGACGCCCTGCCGCGAACCAGCTTCCTCGCCCGGGTGCGTCACACCGACTACGATTTCAAGGACCCGGAAAGCACCAGGGAATCCTCTGAAATGCGCTACCTGGTGGGGGCCGAGTTCGACCCCACCGGCATCATCAATGGCGAACTGGAACTGGGTTACTCCGCGTTCACCGCCGACCTGGCGCCGGAACAGGATTACTCGGGTTTCGTCGGCATGGCCCGGGTCACCTGGCGGACCAGGCCATGGTTGCACATCAAGGTGAGTGCCGAGCGGGACCGGCAGTTCTCGACCTACGCCACAAACCTGTTCTACCTCAGGCGCAATCTCGAGGGCCGCATCTCTCTGCGCGTGGCCGGGGCGGGTTGGCTCGATCTTGGCTACGGATACGACGCCAGTGATTACCCGGTGGAGGATGTGAACATCGGGACGGAGGATGACCCGCTGCTTGTGGCCCGCGAGGACACGTTCAGCAACCCGATACTGGGCTTCCGCTGGTTCCCCCGCGAGGGCATGGTCCTGGGCTTCGAGGCGAAATACCGCAGCCGGTCCTCGAACTTCGCCCGGGAGTACGACCGTTTGTTCATTGCCGTGTCCATATTCCTTTCGAAATAGCGGCCGCCGGCGGGAGCCGATGGGTTGATATTCGGCACGGATGGAGTACTATTGAGCAGACACACTTTACGAGTTCTTCACAGTGGAAGCCGGATCTCAAGACCTGGGCGGGTCCCTGCCGGTTTCCCGAACGTTGTGCGATGGAGGCGACGTGAACAGAACTGACTTTCGGCATCCATGGGTGATCCTGATCCTGCTGCCCCTGCTGGCCTGCTGGCCACCGATCTCCGAAACGGCGGCAGCGGACGAGATCCAGCTCTCGGCCGGTGATGGTGAGACATACCGGGTCCAGGTGGCCGCGTTCTTCTCCTCCCGCCGGGCGAAAAAGATCAAGCGGAAGATCGGGAAGGATGACCAGTTCAAAGACCACAAGGTGGTTATCGAATACAGCGCCAAGAGCGGTGTCTACCGTGTTGAGGTGGGTGAATTCAGCAGCCAGGCCGAGGCCGAAGCGTTGAAACTGCGCTTCGATGAGGCCGGGTACGATGACGCCGAAGTGGTCGTGGCCCGGCGCTACGGCACTGCCGGGGCAGGCCGTTCCTCGCCTGCGTCCTCGCCGGCGGCCGCCCCTGATCTTGCGTCGGAGAATACGCCGCCGACCGGGGGCCCGGAGACTGGCACGACGGCGGCAACACCCCCGCCCGTGCCTCCTGCCGAACCTGCGAAGCAAGCCGTTGCCGAATCGTGGGCCGCCGGTGGGAGTGCCGGAAAGCCGGTGGTGGGCCAGGCCACGGCGTCCATTCAGCGCAGCGACTACATCATCGGCCCGGAAGACCTGCTGGAGATCTCGGTCTTCGAACTCGAGGGGCTGAACAAGACCGTCCGGGTTTCAGAGGAAGGGATGATCAACCTGCCGCTGCTCGGCGAGGTGCGCGCCGAGGGGCAGACGCGAAAGGGACTCGAGGAACTGGTACGTAACCTGCTCGAGGAAAAATACATCAACAGCCCCCAGGTTTCGGTGTTCATCCGCGAATTCCGCAGCCGCAGCGTCTCGGTCATCGGGTCGGTGCAGAAGCCCGGGACCTACAAGCTGCTCGGTGCCCGCACGCTGATCCACATCATCTCCGAGGCCGGCGGGTTGGCCGACGACGCGGGGCCGGAACTCTATGTGATCCGCATCGATGCGGACGGCACCTCGCGGCGCATCACGGTGAACATCGACGAACTGATGATCCAGGGGTTGCCGGAAGCCAACCTGATGGTTCAGGCGGGTGACGTGATCAACGTTCCGACCGATCCCGAGGTGTCGGTGTTCATTTACGGCGCGGTACGCCAGCCCGGTGAATTGACGTTCAAGCAGTCCGACGTCATCTCCCTGCTCCAGGCGATCACCAAGGCCGGCGGGCTCACCGACCGTGCGGCCGCCGATCGGGTGCGGGTCAAGCGCAAGGGCCTGTCCGGGGTCGAAGAGCAGATCGACATCAATCTGAAGAAGATTCTCAAGGGCAAGGTGGAAGACCTGCAGCTCCAGGACAAGGACGTGGTCGTCGTGCCGGAGACAATTTTCTAGACGCGTCGGGCAGACCGATTCCGGGAGGGGAGTATGGTTGACAATCAGGTGACGGGCCAGGAAGTCAACATCTGGGACTATTACTTCGTCCTGATGAAGCGCAAGCGCATTGTGCTGTTGCTGGTGGTGGTGATTCTCGCGGCCACGGCACTCGTCACCTACCTCAGGACCCCGATCTACAAGGCCTCTACCACGGTGCTCATCGAGCGCGAATCCACCGTGACCAGCATGGCCATCGGCAGTGAAGTCTTCTACCGCAGGTTCGATTACTATACCTTCTTCAACACCCAGTACCAGTTGATCAGAAGCAAGACGGTGGCGAGCCGGGTAGTGGACCTTCTCGATCTCACCGAATCGCCTTTATACAGCATCGACGCGCTGGAATCGACTGAAGGCGAGGACTTGTCTGACGAGGCGGCGCACCGCGAGGTTATCGCCGCTATGCTCATGGACGCGGTGGAGGTCGACCCGGTGAAAGACAGCAACATCGTCGAGATATCGATGGCCTCGCCAGACCCCGAGATGGCGGCGGCCCTGGCGAATGCCTTCGGCCAGGCCTACATCTCCTTCAGCCTCGAATCGCGGTATTCCGCGTCTGATCAGGCTCGAAGTTTCCTTTCCACACAGGTGGAGGACCTGCAAAAAGAGATCGAGGCCAAACATAAGCAGTTGCAGGAATACGGCAAGGAAACGGATATTATCGGCACTGCCGAAGGCCAGGACATTACGAACCAGCGGCTGGTGGAACTCAACCAGTCGTTCACCAGAGCGCAGACTGAGCGTATCCGGCTGCAGACGACATACGAGCGAATGCGAGGGGCTTCACCGGGATCGATCCCTGAGGTGCAGAACAACCAGCTGGTGATTCAGCTCAAGCAGGAAATCAATCAGCTGGAGAGCGATTATGCCAAGAATTCCAAGAAGTTCAAAGACGCCATGCCCGAGCAGGTGCGGCTGCAGTCCGAAATCGAAAAAGCGAACCAACGCCTGGTGGCCAAGAGCAACGAGATTTACCGTGAAACGCTGAAAGGGGCGCGAACCGAGTACGAGCGGGCCAGAGAGAATGAGAATTCCCTGAAGCGGATGTTTGACGAGCAGAAGGGTCGGGCACTGGATGTCAACCTGAGCGCGATCCAGTACAACGCGCTGTTGATGGAGGTGGAGAGCAAGTCGCAACTGCTCCAGTCGCTGCTCCAGCGGCAGTCCGAAGCCAACGTGACAGCGCAACTGCAGGGCATCGGCAGCAGCAATATCCGGATCGTTGATCCCGCCGAAGTGCCGCAGTTCGTCTATCGCCCGAACAAAAAGCTCAATCTGTCGCTGGGCCTGCTGCTCAGCCTGGTTGTGGGGCTGGGATCGGCCTTTCTGCTCGAATTCCTTGATCGCAGCGTCAAGTCCAGCGAAGAGGTGACGAAGCGTTTCGGTTTCCCGGCCCTTGGAGCCGTCCCGAAACTTCAGGCGTCCGGGGAGAAGGTCAACGGATCTCCTCGGCGACAGAAAAGCGGACCGAAGCCGAGGCACGAGGGCAGCGAAGTGGACCCGATCTACTCTGTCTGCTACGAAGACAGCAAATCCTTGGTTGCCGAGGCTTACCGCTCGTTGCGCACCTCGCTGTTGCTCAGCGGGGCCGGCGAACCGCCGAAGACCATCGTGGTGAGCAGCGCGTCACCCGGCGAGGGCAAGACCGCCACATCGGTGAACATCGCCATCACCCTGGCCCAGTTGGGCCGTCGTGTTCTGCTGGTGGACACCGACCTGCGGCGTCCCAAGGTGCACAAGGTCTTTCTCGCCGAGGGCAAGAAGGGCGGGATGAGCCACTACCTGGCGGGGATCATCGACTTCGAGGACCTGCTGGTGCAGCCCCAGGGCAAGGTGCCGGGGCTTTCGTTCATCACCGCCGGCCCGGTGCCCCCGGACCCCAGCGAGCTGATCAGCTCGCTGCGGTTCGACGAGTTCATCGACCGGATGTACCGCGAGCACGCCGTGGACCACATTATTTTCGACTCTCCGCCGATCCTTTCGGTCACCGACCCGGTGATTCTCGGTGTCAAGGCCGACGGCCTGGTTCTGGTGGTCCACGGCGGCGTCACCGAACGCGATGCCCTGCAGGCGGTGAAGGAACGGCTCGATACGGCCGGTGTGCGTGTCCTCGGCGTGGTGACCAACAACCTGGACATGACCCGGCACGGGTACTACTATTATTACCCGTACTACCGCTACCAGGGCCGCTACGACGACGGCAAGAAGACCAGGAAGAAGCGCCGCAGCAGTCCCGGTCAGAATGACAGTTCTTCCGTGACCTGAGCGGGCTCTCAGCAGGAACGAGGTGCAGACACCGTGTCAAAGAAAGAGAAGCCGATCGCGCGTCAGCAGCACCGCCCGGTGAAGGCTTACAAGAATCTTGAATTTCTCAACAGCCCCGAAGGCCGGGTGATCCGGATGATCGCCGAGTACGAGGAACCGCTGGCCCGGTTCGGACGCCACCGGATCAAGGACACCATCGTCGTCTTCGGTTCGGCCCGGGCCCGGGCCGTCGACGTGGCGGCGAAACAGGACGGAGGCAGCGGGACGCGACTTCTCGACCGTTACTACGAGGATGCCCGACAGCTGTCCTTTCGGCTCACCGAGTGGTCCAAGGGGCTCGGCGACGGTGCACGCCGCTTCATCATCTGTTCCGGGGGCGGTCCGGGCATCATGGAGGCAGCCAATCGGGGGGCCAGCGAGGCCGGCGGCGAGACCGTGGGGCTGGGCATCAGCATTCCCAACGAGCAGGGATCGAACCCCTGGATCTCCCACAGCCTCAATTTCGAGTTCCACTACTTCTTCATCCGCAAGTTCTGGTTTGTTTACCTGGCCAAGGCCTTCGTTGTCTTCCCCGGCGGGTTCGGCACGATGGACGAACTGTTCGAGATCCTTACCCTGGTCCAGACGAAGAAGGTGACCAAGCGGCTGCCCATCGTGCTTTACGGGTCGGAGTACTGGAACGAGGTGATCAATCTCGACGCCATGGCCCGCCACGGGACGATCAGCCCCGAGGACCGGGACCTCATCTCGGTTCATGACGACCCGGACGAAACCTTCGACTATCTCAGCCGCGAGTTGACACGGCTTTATCTCGATGCACCTGGCGGGTCGGACGGCCACGGGTAGGATCGACCGTCAAGGCCGGAGCGAGGGGTCGAGGCGGTAGGCCTGTTCGAAGTATTGCCGTCCCCGCTCACGGTCACCGCGGTGGCTGTACGCCGCCCCGAGGTTGAGGTAAGCCGGTGCAAACCGCGGGTCGATGGTGATCGCCCGCTGGAAGGCCCGGATCGCCTCATCGGTCAGGCCCAGTTTGCCGCAGGCGGCGCCGAGGGCCACCCAGCTGTCAGGATTTTCCCCTTCCATCGCTACTGATTTCCGCAGACGCTCCCGGGCCTCGGCATATTGGCCTTGGGAGAAGGCCACCTTGCCCCAGTCGGCCAGCACCTGTGCCTTGCGAAGACGGGTATCGGTGGAATCGGGCACCACGGCCAGCGCCCGGTCATAGTGCCCAAGGGCATCGGCGTAGCTTCCGGCGAGGTAGCTGATGTCGCCGAGGCCGATCCAGGCCTGGTTGTGCCCGGGGTAGATCTCCACGGCCCGTCGGAGGTGTTTCCCGGCCCGGTCGAGGATCTCCTGCCGGCGCGAGGCATTCTCAGGCCTGGCCGATTCGATGAGCAGTTCGCAGCCCAGGGCGTTTTGCAGTTTGGCCGATTGATCGGAAACGGCGATGTCGGTGGAGAAGAGGGTGAGGTTGTCCTTCCAGGCCGGGATGCGGTGCAGCGTCTTGAGGCAGTAGGGAACGATTACGACCAGGGCGATGAGCAGCGCCGCTGTGGCCGTGGTGAGCCGGGCCAGCGGGCCGAAACGGCGCGCCAGGTCTCCGCAACGGTAGAGGACCAGGGCCGCGGCACAGCAAAAGGCCAGCGAGGGCATGTAGAGGAACCGTTCACCCATGGCCGTGCCCACCGTAAAGGGGATGTTGGATACGGTGAAAAGGCTGATGAGGTAGAAGAGCACGAGCCAGGAGACGTGGCAGCGGCTGCGGAACTTCCACAGCGCCCAGCCGAGGGCCCCGAGATACAGCAGCAGGGAGGCGATCACCGACCAGTGGCCCCAGGACATCTCCGGTATGGTCCGGGGATAATAGTCGTGGGTCAGCGGGTGGGGGAAGACCAGCAGCAGCAGGTAACGCCCGAGGGTGTGCATGATGGTGGCGTACTTCCCGGCCAGCGACATACCGAGAAACGGGTCGTTGAGGATGCTTTGCGGCAGATCGGCGGCCCGCCCTCCGCCGCCGAGCACGGCGAAGCGCAGCGCCAGGGAGAGCAAGGCGCTGCCGCCGACCCAGGGCAGCAGCGCCTTGATCCGTTTCGGCCCGTCATCACGGAAGAACCAGGCGGTGAGTGGGATGATGGCGACGAAGGCGTAGGCGTTTTCTTTGGCCAGGATGGCGAGGAAGAGGAGCAGGGATCCCCCGGCCGCCCGCAGCGGCGACAGCCGGAGGCCCGGGGCGAGGAAGAGCATCAGCGCGGCCAGTGCGAGGATCAGGGCCAGCAGCTCGTCCCGTCCCTTGATGTTGGCCACGACCTCGGTGTGCAGCGGGTGGGCGAGGAAGATCACGGCGGCGAGCAGGGCCACCACCCGCCCCTGGTCCGGGCGTTCGCCTGCGTTCGGCGGAAAGAGCGAGAGCAGCAGCAGGTAGATCAGGCCGCCGGTGAGCGCATGGATCAGGATGTTCAACAGGTGGCTGACCGTGGGGTTGCCGCCGAACATCGACTGTTCAACGGCAAACGTGACCAGCGACAACGGGCGGTAGCGGCCTCCGGGGAGCAGTTTGACGTCTTCGCCGAAAAACCCGTGCCACGTATCGGTGGCGAGCAGTGGACCGATGCCGAACAGGCCCTGCCGGGTGAACGTGTTTCCGGTGATTGCCATCTCGTCATCGAGGGCGTACTCGTGGAACAGGGACGGGGCGTAAAGCACCAGCCCGAAGAGGATGATGGCCAGCAGGTGCGAGCGCTCGATGCTGTGGAGCCGTTTGTACATGCGGGCTTCCCGGGCCGTTCGGCCGCAGCGGGCGCGCCACCCCCTGCGGGTTACTGCAAGCGGCGTTCATGGTAGGGGATCGGTCGCCGGGTCGTCAACCGTGGTCCGTTCAGCCCGTGTTCAGGCTGAGGTAGAGCAGGGTGAAGCCCAGCGCGCTGAGGGCGAGTGAGGAAACAAACTGCCTGACGACAGATCTGGACATTACAGGATCCTCCGGGGGGGGGTGCGACGACTTCGAGTAAAACGGCCTACACCCTCGAGCAGCGACATCGGGCGGGAAATCCGGACAGTTTTTTTAGGATTTTTCAGGGGTTGATCAGGGACTCGTACTCGGCGGCCCGGGCCGGGTCGCCCATGGCCGCGTAGAGGTCGGCCAGGCTCCTGTACACGCCCAGGGTTCGGCCGTGGTTCGAGCCGAAGACTTCCTCCATGCCCCGGGCCGCGGCGAGCAGCTCGCTTTCGGCCCCGTCGAGGATGCCCACGGTATAGAGCGTGCGGCCATAGGTGGCCTTGCTGGCCCAGTGCACCCAGTGCCCGTCACCGAGCACCGTCGCCGAGGTGTGCACCGCCTTCTCGAGGTAGGGCAGGGCCTCTTCCGGGCGGCCCATGCGGGCCAGCTGCAGGCCGATGTTGTTCAGGCCGATCACCGTTTTCGAGCTCTGGTCACCGTGGATTCGGCGACGTGACTCCAGGGAGAGCGTGAACATCTCCAGGGCCTTCTCGTGCTCCTCCAGTTCCTGGTAGACGAAGGCCAGGTTATTCAACGCGCTGATCGTGCTGGGGTTGTCATCACCCAGCGTCTCGCGGTAGTAGGTGTAGGCCGTCTCGAGATGGACCCGGCCCTCCTCGTGCTCCCCCAGCACCCGCAGCACGTTGCCCAGCGCGTTCTCCGTGGCCATGGTGTCCTGGTGTTGCGGGCCGAGCGCTTCCCGCGAGAGTTCCAGGGCCTCTTTAAAAAGCCGCCTGGCTTCTTCATCGTCCTTCCCCCCCTCCCAGATCGCCGCGGCAAGGTCGTGGATGGCGCCGATGCGCACCGGGGCGAGACGGTCGAAGCGCTCGCGGGCCAGTTCGTAGGCCTGCCGGGCCAGCGCTTCGGCCTCCTCCAGTTCGCCCTGGCCCCCGCGCAGGGTGGCCAGGGCGCTGTAAAAGGTGACCTCGGTTTCGGGTGGGAGGTTGTCCAGCCCATCGATCAGGTCCAGTGCGCGGAGCAGGTGCCCTTCGGCCTCGTCGTACTGGCCCAGGGCGGTGAAGGTGACGCCAAGGTGGTTGTGGGCCATCGCCGCCACTTCCGGCCGGCTGGCCAGCGAGTCCTCGAGTGAGTCCGAGGCCCGGGCCAGCAGGTCCACCACCTTCACTTCCTTGCCCTCGACCCAGGGGTCAGGAGCCTGAAGCATCTCGGTGAGGTAACTGTTGAGCAGGTAAGCTTTATTCGCCTCGGTCTCCGCCCGCTGCCGGGCCTTGACCGCCGTGTTCCAGCCGGCGACGGAGATGACCAACCCGGCCAGCAGGAAGGCCAGGGCCAGGCCGGCGCCGGTGACCAGGGCCCGGTTGCGCCTGGCGAACTTGCGGAACTGGTAAACCACGCTGGGGGGCCGGGCGCTGATCGGCTGGTTGTCGAGGAACCGCCGCAGGTCGGTGGCCAGGGCGGCGGTGGAGGCGTAGCGCTGCTCTTTCTCTTTTTCCAGGCACTTGCCGATGATGATCTCCAGGTCGGCGGGGAAGAAGTCGCCGGTGGCGCCCAGGGATTTTGGTTCCTCCTGCTCGATGATCCGGGCCGCCTCGGTAATGCTCTTTCCTTCCAGCTGTTGGGGGAGACGACCGGTGAGCAGCTCGTAGCCCAGCACGCCCAGGGCGTAGATGTCGAGCCTGATGTCCAGGTCTTCGGACCGTCCGCGAACCTGCTCGGGGCTCATGTAGGCCAGCGTGCCGATGAGCTGTCCGATGTCGGTCTGCATCGTGGTGGTCTGCAGGTCGGCGTCGGTGAGCCGGGCCACGCCGAAATCGAGCACCTTGGGCCGGCCATCGTCGTCGACGAGGATGTTGGCCGGTTTGAGGTCACGGTGAATAACGCCGTTCTGGTGGGCATGGTGCACCGCTTCGCAGATGCCGATGAGGAGCTCGATGCGTTCGGCGGTGCCCAGTTGCTGCTCTACTGCGTACCGTGTCAGCGGGCGGCCCTCGATCAGTTCCATGGCCAGGTAGGGTTGGTCCCCGGCATCGGTGGTGGTGGTGGACGCCTCGTAGATCTGGGCGATGCCCGGGTGTTGCAGGCGCCCCAGCACTTCGGCCTCCAGCTCGAACCGCTTGAGCAGCTGACCGGAGATGGCCCCGCTGCGGATCAGTTTCAGCGCCACCTGGCGTTTCGGCTGGTCCTGCTCGGCCCGGTAGACCACGCCCATCCCGCCGGCGGCGAGCACCTCGATAATGCGGTATTGACCGATGGTCTTGCCGACCAAGCTGTCCGGGTTCGGTCGGGCCTCGATGGTCGGCCCCTGGAGAAAGCTGCCGGCCCCGGCCTCGGCCCGCAGCAAGGAGGACACTTCACGGAAGAGGTCGCTGTCCTCGCCGCACTCCCGGGTGAGGAAGGCTTCCCGATCGCCGGGCGACATTTCGAGCGCTTCCTCGAAGAGCTGCCGGCACCGCTTGAACGTGTCGTCCTGGTTCATCTCCGGGCCTCCCCCTGCTCCAGTTCGCGGAACAGCCAGGCCCGCGCGAAATTCCAGCGACGGCGGACGGTCCGTTCCGACATCCCGAGCATCTCCCCGATCTCTTCCTCGGTGAGACCGCCGAAAAACTTCAATTCCACGATCCGACGGTCATCCGGAGACCGTTCGTTGAGGCGGTCGAGGGCCTCGTCCAGGCCCAGCAGGTCGACGTCGGGCCCCGGTGTCGCCACCCCTTCGTCCAGGGTCACCCGCAGCAGGTTCCCGTCTCGTTTCTGCCGCTTGCGCCCGCGGGCGTGATCGACAAGCACTCTGCGGATCTGCTTGGCTCCCACCCGGAAGAAGTGGGTCCGCCCCTGCCAGTCCACCGGCTGCTGCTCGATCAGCCGCACGTAGGCCTCGTGGACCAGGGCGGTGGGCTGAAGCGTGTGGTCCGGTCGCTCCTGTTTCAACTGGTAGGCGGCCACGGCGCGGAGCTCCCGGTAGACCAGCTCCATCAGCTGCTCCAGGGCATGGCGGTCACCGTGGCCGGTGGCCTCGAGGAGCCGGTTCAGATGGTGTTCGGACGTCGACGTCACTGCCTGGTTTCTCCGCGGGAGCGGTCGGCGATTTCACCGTGATCGAGTCTGCCGCCAGACCGTGATCAGACCCAGCCCGTTGCGCAGGGCAATGCGCGGGACCTTGGACATCTTGAAGACCACCGTGGAGCCTGCGGTGCGCAGCCGGTGGCGGATGGGAAACTCCTGGAGTCGCAGCCCGGCGTTGGTCGCCCGGCCCACGAACTCCCACCAGAACCCCTCGGTGAGCAGCCCCAGGTCGGGCAGCAGCCGCTGCAGCGCCGGGCTGTGAATCAGCAGGTAGGGACAGCTGGGGTCGTGGATCCGGTGCGAGAAGAGCAGCTTGTGCAGCATTTTGAACGACCCGGACATCAGTTTCCGGGTCAGCGTGTCTTTGCGGTTGGTGCGCCAGCCGATACCGATGTCGAAGCGGTCCTTCGCATCCCAGAACTGCCAGAAGTCGCTCGGGTCACACTGGCCGTCCGAGTCCACCGCGAGCACGAAGGGTGCGGTGGAGTGCCGGAACGCCGTCACCACGGCCCCGGCATACCCCCGGCGGCCGTCCATCATGTCGAGCAGCATCGGCAGCTCGCCGCTGAGGCGGGTGAGCACCTCTTTGGTATTGTCGCGGCTGCCGTCCTCACAGACGATGAACTGCATGTTCAGTCGCGGCGACAGCTCTTCGTGCCACTCGCGAAGGGTTGTTTCGATGCTCTCCCCCTCGTTGTGCACCGGCATGATGATCTGAAGATCGAAAGACTCCTGGTCGGTCATCGCCGTCGCTCCCCGTACACTACCGCCGCTCCCTGCCGTTGTTGCAGGGAGCGGCAATGATTTCAGTCGATTGACCGGCCAAGGATAGTGGTTTTGGCGACTCGAGTCAAAGGGGTTCCGGGCCCGGGGCGGGCGGAAGGCTGCGGATCGCCGACGAACGGGTGGGGTTTCCGTCGGGCGAGAAAACGACTTGTCTCGTGCGGTGCCCATCCTGCACAATGGGACATTCGAACGCGAACCCCATCCGGCCCCATTGCGATCTGTCCGGGGATTCCGGACCGACCAGGAGGACCTGACCATTGCCCAGTGAACGCAAGGCCGCCCCGCAAAAGAAGAACTGGCTCGTCTGGGTCCGCCGAATCATTGTCATCGTCCTGGGGATCGAAGTCGGCTGGCTGGTGCTGGCCCATCTTTTTCTCAATACGCCCATCGGCCCCTGGGCGATCAACCGCAAGCCTGAGAAATACATGGTGACCTGGGAGCGGGTGCTCACGCCCTACCCGGCCAAGGTGTATGTCACCGGGTTCCGGCTCGAACAGCGCTCACCCAAGCTGGGCCTGACCATCACCGCGGACAAGGTCAGCGCACGGATCGGGGTCCTGCCGTTTCTCACCCGGACCCTCCGGGCCAGCGGAGTGGAGGTGGGGAGCCTCGCGGTGGCGCTGGACCGCAGCGGCGGGTCGGGGCTGCCCCCATCCACGAAGAAAAAGCCGGGAATGACCTTCAAACTGCTCGATATCGACGTTGAAACCATCGAGGAGTTCCGCTTCGACGAGGTCGCTGTCTTCGGCGGGGCGTCGTCGGTCACCGGCGATTTCGAGATGGAGATCAGGCGCGAGATGGCGATCAGCGACGCCGACCTGGAGTGGCGGGGGGCCGAAATCCGGATGGGGGAGGAGCCGATTGCCCATTCGCTGGATCTGGGGTTCCGCGGCGGGTTCAGCCCCTTCAATCCCAAGCGCGAGAAGGGGCTGGCCATGGTGCCCCATCTCAGCGCGGACATCGATGTCACCGGGCGGTTGGGCAGTCTGGTCCCCCTGCAGGTTTTCTTTGCCGGGACGAAGTGGATCGAGCGAATTGACGGTTCCGGTGACATCAGGGCCGCGATGAAGATTGCGGATGGACACCTGCAGCCGGGCACGGTTATCGATATCGATGCCGATGACCTGTTGCTCGATTTCATGGGATTCCGTACGACTGGTGACGGCATGGTGGACGGCCGGGTCACGCAGGAGGAGGAAACGCATTCCACCCTCATCACCCTGGAGTTCGACAATTACCGGTTCGGCCGGCAAGGTGAGGAACCGATGGCCCGCGGCACCGGCCTGGTGCTGGAGACCAGCGGCGAGGGGCTCGGCGCTGCGGAACTGCTCAGCGGGATGAATGTGACCCTCGACCTGCCCGAGGCCAATGTTCCCGACATCGCCCAGCTCGACCAGCTGCTGCCGGCCGGCCTCGAGGTCACCTTCACCGGCGGCCTGGCCACGATGGCGGCGCACCTCGAGGCCGAGGCGGCCTCGGAAGCGGCGCAGGGGACGATGACGATCATGGGTGACGAGCTCTCGGGCCGATTCAATGAATTCGAGTTCAATACCGACCTGGCCCTGGAGATGAACGTTTCGGGCAGCGATTGGGACGATTTCGAAGTGCGGCTCCAGGGTACCGAACTGCGCCTGTTCAACGGCGAGTTCCACCACCCGGATGTCGACGTGAGCCGCGGGTGGTGGATGACCGTCAACGTGCCCGATGGGCGGGCCAATCTCGCCGCACCGCTGGTGGTCGAGGCGGAGGTCGATCTGGCGATGCGCGACACCCGGGTCATCGTGGCGCTCTTCGCCGAAATGAAGAGTTGGGTCAAGCACGTCAAGGGGTTGCTCACGGTGCAGGACGTGACCGGCAGCGCCCGGTTGAAGATGGTGGATCGGGACATGTCCCTGCGCGACCTGGTGCTGGAAGGCGAAAAACTCGAGGCCCTGGGCGAGCTGGAGATGGCCGGCCAGCAGCGGGATGGCCTGTTCTGGGCCAGGTACGGCATGATCAGGCTGGCCCTGGAGCGGCTCGAAGGCCGGCGCGAGTGGAAGATGGTCAATGCCCGCAAGTGGTTCGACGAGCGGCGGGCGTCGAACTGGGCCGCTGATGCGGATGAGGCGGTGAGCCGACAATGAGGGGAGCCTTACTCATTGAAGCTTGCGTCAACTCCGCCGAATCGGCCCTGGAGGCCCAGGCGGGCGGCGCCGGTCGTGTGGAGCTTTGCGACAATCTCTTCGACGGCGGCACCACACCGAGTCTGGGCACCATCCGCGAGGCGCGCAAGCGGCTGGACATCGGGCTGGCGGTGATGATCCGGCCCCGGGGAGGCGATTTCTGCTACTCGCCGCTCGAACGGGAGATCATGAAGACCGACCTGCTGGCGGCCCGGGCAGCCGGCGCCGACTCGGTGGTGTTCGGCATGCTTCACGCCGACGGCACGATCCAGGAGAAGCAGACCCGGGATTTGATCGACCTGGCCCGGCCGATGAGCGTCACCTTCCACCGGGCTTTCGACATGACCGCCGACCCGTTCCTCGCTCTCGACACGCTCATCGCGCTTGGCGTGGACCGCGTGCTGACTTCGGGGCAGCAGGCCTCGGCCGCGGCCGGCGTGGAACTGCTGGCCGAGCTGGTGGCCCGGGCCGGGGACCGCATCGTCGTCATGCCCGGCGTGGGGATCGATGAAACGAACATCGCCGGCCTGGTCGGCAGGACAGGGGCTGCCGAGTATCACGTGCTGGCCGAGAAGCGTGAGCAGAGCCCGATGAGGCATCGCAACGAGGATGTCGTCATGGGGGCTGATCCCATTGTCTCCGAGTATGAGCGACTGGTCACCGACCGGCAGCGGATCAGTGCCATCTGCGATGCGGTTGCCGGGGGGCATCGGTGATGCGCATCGGGATCGCCGGTCTCAGCTGTGAGTGCTCCACGTTTTCCCCGCTGCCCACACGGGAGGAGGATTTCCAGGTGCTCAGCGGCGAGGACCTGCTCGCTGAGGTGATTGATCCCGGTTCCTTCCCCGACGCCAGGTTCGTCCCTCTGGCCCTGGCCCGGGCCCTGCCCGGAGGACGGATCAGGCGGCGCTTCTACGACGACTTTCTCGCCGGTCTGCTGCGCGGGATCCTCGGCGCGGGACCCTTCGACGGCCTGCTGCTGCTGATGCACGGGGCGGCCAGCGTCTACGGCATGGAGGACGCCGAGGGGCACTTCATCTCCACCCTGCGTATGGCCGTGGGGCGTGAGTGCCTGATCTCGGCCAGCTATGACCTGCACGGGAATCTCTCACGCCGGGTGACGGACAATCTCGATCTGCTCACCGCTTATCGGACGGCGCCCCACGTGGATGTGGACGAAACGGTGGCCAGGGCCTGCCGTCTGCTGGTGCGGAGCCTGGCCGGCAACCGTCGGCCGGAAAAAGCCCTCGTCCGGGTCCCGATCCTGCTGCCCGGCGAGCAGACCGGTACCGGCTGGGAGCCGGCGGCCGGGCTCTGCGGCATGATTCCCCGGATGATCGAACATTTCGGCCTGCTCGATCTCTCGGTGCTCACGGGCTACCCCTGGGCCGACGAGCCCCGGGCCTCGGCATCGGTGGTGGCCCTGGCCGCCGAGAGGCCGAATGCGCAGCAGGCTGCAGAAGCCATGGCCCGGCATTTCTGGCGTGTTCGACACGAGTTCGGGTTCGGGGTGTTCGCCGGATCCATGGACCGGTGCCTCGAGCGTGCCCGGGCCGAAACCGGCCGGCCGGTGCTGATCAGTGATTCCGGGGACAACCCCACCGCCGGCGGAGCAGGGGATGTCTCCCATGCCCTGGGCCGCCTGCTGGCCGTGAAGGTGGACGATGCTCTCTGCGCCGGTATCACCGACCGGCAGGCCGTGGCCGCCTGCGCTGGTGCCGGTGCCGGGGTGGTCGTCCCGCTCGATCTCGGCGGCACGCTCGACCCCCTGAACGGCACGCCGTTTCATGTCACCGCCCGCGTGGTCAGTCTGCACGAGACGAAGATGCCCTCCTCGGGGCGGCACAACCGGATCGCGGTGGTGGATTGCCGCGGCGTTACGGTGGTGATCACCGAGCTGCGAACACCGTTCCACCGGCTCGAGCAGTTCCGCGAGCTGGGCCTCGACCCGGCGCAATACAGGATCATCGTGGTGAAGATGGGCTACCTGGTGCCCGAGCTGGAGGAACGGGCTGCGGTCTCCCTTCTCGCCCTCACCCCCGGCGCGGTGAACCAGGATCTGGCCGGCCTGGCCTACCGCCGTCTGGAGCGCCCGATCTTCCCCCTCGATCCCGAGATGGAGTGGGAGCCCTAGTGTCCAACCTCGACTGGACCATCGTCATCGGCTACCTGGTGCTGGCCCTGGGGCTGGGTCTCTACCACATGCGCAGCGCCACCCGGGGGATGGCGAACTACTTTCTCTCCGGCCGCAAGGCCACCTGGTGGCTGCTGGGCACGAGCATGGCCGCCACCTCCTTCGCCGCCGACACACCCCTGGCGGTGAGCGGCTTCATCATCAAGAGCGGCATCTCCTGGAACTGGTACTGGTGGTGTTCGGCCATGGCCGGCATGGTCTCGCTCTACTTCTTCGCCCGGCTCTGGCGCCGCAGCCGGGTGCTCACCGACGCCGAGTTCATCGAGCTTCGCTACTCCGGCCGTCCGGCCAGGATCCTTCGCGCCTATCTCTCGATCCACTCCGGCGTGCTCTGCAATTGCATCGTCATCGGCTGGGTCAACCTGGCCATGGTCAAGGTGCTGGCCAACACCATCGACATCGACCAGCGCTACGCCCTCTGGTTCTGCTTCGGCTTCAGCCTGGTCTACACCATGATGGCCGGCCTCCGCGGGGTGATGGCCACCGATTTCATCCAGTTTTTCATCGCCATGTTCGGCAGCATCTATCTCGCGGTGGTGGCGGTGAAGGGCGTGGGTGGCCTGGGCAGCATCTTCCACCGACTGGCCGAGGTGCACGGCGCCGAGCGGGCGGAAGAGATCACCGCCTTCTTCCCCGCCTCCGGCTCCGAGCTCTTCGTGCCGGTGATGGCCTTCATCTTCTTCCAGTGGTGGTCGGCGGGCAACCCCGCCGGCGGGGGAGGGAACACCGGCCACCTGGTGCAGCGGATGCTCAGCGCCAAAAACGAGAAACACGCCTTCTTCGGCGTCCTCTGGTACAACGTGGCCCAATACTGTCTCCGCTCCTGGCCCTGGATCCTGGCCGGGCTCTGCGGGGCGATCCTCTACCCCGCCATCGCCGACCCGGAGATCGGCTACATCCTGCTGATGAACGAGTTTCTCCCCTCGGGGATCCTCGGCCTGATGGTGGTCTCTTTCTTCGCCGCGTACATGTCCACCATCGACACCCACCTCAACTGGGGGGCTTCCTACCTGGTCAACGACATCTACAAGCGGTTCATCAACCCCCGGGCCACCGAGCGGCAGTGCATCGTCGCCGCCATGGTGATGACCGCGGGCCTGGCTCTGCTGGGCATGGGGGTCACCACGGTGATGTCATCGATCCGCGACGGCTGGTACATCATCACTTCCATCGGCGGCGGGGTGTCGATCATCTACGTGCTGCGCTGGTACTGGTGGCGGATCAACGCCTGGAGCGAGATCGCGGCCATGCTCACCGGTCTGGCCTGCACCGTGATCTTCAGGATGGGCCTGGGCTACGATTACCCCCAGGTGCTCTTCTGGGTCGTGCCGATCAGCTTGGGGGCGGCCCTGGCCATCACTTTTCTCACCCGTCCCGTGGACCGGGAGCACCTCACCGCCTTCTACACCCGCATCCGCCCCGGCGGCCGGCTCTGGGCGCCGGTCTCCCGCGCTGTCCCCGGCACCGAGCGCGACACGGCCCCCAGCAAGGCGCTTCCGGCCTTTATCTTTTCCATCGGCGCCATCTATGGCACCCTCTTCGGCGTGGGCAAGCTGCTGCTCGGCCCCCGCTGGCTCGGCGCCCTGCTGCTCGCCATCGCCGTCATCTGCGCCGCCCTGGTCTGGCGCTACGTGGCCGGGCTGGAGTGGGGGAGGGCCACTGAAACGTCTGACCGGCCCGGGTGATTCAGGGCGACTTTCGGAAGGCAGGGGCTCGAGGTGATAGGATGGTGGCGAGCGGATGATCGTGTGTCGGAAGGAACAGTCGGGGACGAGAAAGGGAGCATCATGCGAAAGAGTGTGCTGATCATGGTCGCGGCGGGAATGCTGGCCGGCATTGCCGGGTCAGGAAGGGCACAGGAGACCATCAACGGGTCGATCATGCATGATGGTTTGGAACGTGAGTACATCCTCTATGTGCCGGACAGCTACACGGGGACGGAACCCGTTCCGCTGCTCTTCAATTTTCACGGTTTCGGCAGCTCGGCCAGTGCGCAGATGGCGTACGGGGATTTTCGACCCATCGCCGACAGCGAGGGGTTCCTGGTGGTCCACCCCCAGGGGACATTGTTCGAAGGGATCTCCCACTGGAACGTCGGTGGCTGGACCACGGGAAGCACCGTGGACGATGTCGGTTTCACCGGGGCGCTGATCGATCATCTCTCCGCGGCGTACAACATCGATGTTGCGCGGGTCTACAGCACCGGGATGTCCAACGGCGGCTTCATGAGCTTCCTGCTGGCCTGCCAGTTGAGTGAGCGGATTGCCGCCATCGCCTCGGTGACCGGGTCGATGACCCCGGAAACCTACGACGAGAGCGACCCCCGGCATCCGACACCGATCCTGCAGATCCACGGGACGGCCGACAGCGTGGTGCCCTATGGCGGAACGGCTTGGTCGGAGTCCATCGACACCGTGCTGCAATACTGGGTCGACTACGACAACTGCCGCACGACACCGGTGATCACCGAGCTGCCCGATATCGACCCCACCGATGGCAGCACGGTGGAGCATCTCGTCTATTACGACGGTGACAACGGGGTGGCAGTGGAGCATTTCAAGGTCATCGGCGGAGACCACACCTGGCCGGGGAACCCCTACGGCGGATCCGGCACGAATTATGACATCGATGCCTCGACGGAAATCTGGAGCTTTCTCTCCCGCTACGATCTCAACGGGTTGGTGGAACTGCCTCGATTGCTGACCGGCCCCGGGCCGGCCCCGGACAATCCGCCGCACGTTCACCTGTTTCCGCCGGAATCCCAGGCAGCGCCCGAGTACGAATTTGCGGCCTATGGCGCCTCCAGCTACGGGGTCAACGTCAGCTGCGGCGACGTCGACGGCGACCTGCGGGACGAGATCCTCACCGGTGCCGGCCCCGGGGATATCTACGGGCCCCACGTGCGGGGATTCGAATACCACGGCAGTGCCGCCGAACCGCTCGCCGGACTGAATTTCCTGGCCTTCGGCACCAACAAGTGGGGGGTGAACGTGGCCGCCGGTGACCTCGACGGTGACGGCTACGATGAGATCCTCACCGGCGCGGGGCCGGGAGCCGTTTTCGGCCCTCATGTCCGGGGCTGGGACTATGACGGCAACGGAACGGTAGCAGCGATGCCGGGGGTGAGCTACTTCGCCTATGGCACACCCAAGTGGGGCGTGAACATCGCCTGCGGCGACATCGACGGCGACGGGTATGACGAGATCATCACCGGCCCGGGACCGGGAGCGGTGTACGGTCCCCATGTCAGGGCCTGGAACTTCGATGGCGCCCCGCCGGTCACACCGTTGAACAGCGTCAGCTTCTTCGCCTACGGTACGAACAAGTTCGGCCTCAACGTCACCGCCGGCGACGTGGATGGTGACGGCATCGACGAGATCATCACCGGCGCCGGGCCGGGCGCGGTCTTCGGCCCTCATGTGCGTGGCTGGAACCACGACGGCGGCACGATCGCTCCCTTGCCAGGTTTCAGCTTCTTTGCCTGGAGTGATGACGTTCGCTTCGGCGTGAACGTCTCCGCCGGCGTTGACCTGAATGGTGACGGCCGGGACGAACTGGTGGCCGGCCGGGGGCCCGAATCCGCCGCCGACACGGAGTTCAAGGTCTTCACCTACGACGGATCGGCCGTGAACCAGTGGCTCGCGCTGGAGGCGTACCCAGCCAGGACCCACGGGACGAATGTGGCCGCCGGGCGGTTTTAACGTTCGGCCACGAAAAAAGCCCCTCTTTCGAGGGGCTTTCGCCTGTACGATGTCTGGTGCCGAAGGGGGGATTCGAACCCGAGCGCACCGATTTCCCAGCCGTTAAATTCCGACACACTTTCCACCAAAAATAGCGTAACTTCTTCTCCAGCCAACGAGTTGGATCAGCCCACCGAGGAGGACGAACCACCACCCCGTTCACTTCCGGGGAACAACCCGGGCAAAATTTCAGACTTGAAGAGTGCGCATATAGTGCACATCGGCGGAACGGCACTCCAGATCGCCGCTGATCTGCGCAGTGTCATCGATGCCTGGGACGGACTCCCCGATGCCATAAAGGCCGGGGTCCTCGCCCTGGTGCGGGCCTCCGGCCACCAGGACACATGATTTCCCCAGCAGGCCTGGTGCCCCTGTCATGCGTCGATCCCGGATCGATACGATTGATTCACCGTGCCGATGATGCATACATACGCTTCCTCCACTCTACCGGCCAGGGTGGTCTTCGTCTACTGCAGTCGACTGCACAGGATCCTTATTGCCGGTCTGGATCGGTGAAGGCGGAGCACATCGACCAGGTGTTGGCCCGGTATGAAGCCCAGGTCGACCAGGATGCCTATTTCAGCGTCAACGGATACTTCAGGCCCGGCACCCATGAAACGTCCGATCTGCGTCGTCTCAACGCCTGTTATGCCGACCTGGACCACCGTTTCACCCTGTCCTTCCCTGAAGCCGTGCACCAGATCATGGACCTGCAAGAGAACGGAGACATTCCTCCGGCATCGATCATCAGCCGTAGTGGCACCGGTTCCTGGTTGTTCTGGCTTCTCCACGACGAGGACTCGGATCTACCCCCTCGGGCCTGGCCGGAGAAGATTGATATCTACAGGGGAATTATGCAGTCGATCCACAATCGGATTCGTGATCTTGCACCGGCCCTTCAAGCCGATCCCAAAGCTCTCGATCCGAGCAGGATCACTAGGATCCCCGGCTCCCTGCACAGTGGTGCTTCCCGCAGAGTGCATTACATGCAGCAGCATGATGAGGCCGGGGCCGTTTTCCGCTACACCCTCGATGAACTGGCAGAAATATTTGGTGTAGATCTTCAGCCAGACAAAACCAAGCAGCGAGATCCAGCCCGTCGCCGAGTGCCGAAGCGGATCAACGGTCTCCGTGCTCTGGCCGCCCAGCGTCTTGCCGAGTTCTGGCTGTTGTTCGATCACAGGGGCGGGCTTCAGGGCCCACCGGTTACAAAGCCAGGCTGCCGGTACTATGGCGCCCTGATCCTGGTGAAGTTGCTGAGGGACTCGGGTTATCCACCGGAAAAGGTACAGCATGAAGTGAGATCAATGGCCCGGCAGTGTCAGCCACCGCTATCAGGCCGGGAGGTGGTGAAGGCACTCAGTGCGACCCCGCTCAAGATTTCCAACGCCAAGTTGTGCAGCTGGCTCCAGGTCTCATCAGAAGAGGCCGCACTACTCGGGTTGAACCATCTACGACCGGATAAACCGGTTAAGAAGTGGGAGCCTGGGAAACGTGACCGGCTGCAGCTTCGTAGAGCCCTTCTCCGGCAACTGCATCAAAGGCTGCCGGCGGATCACAACCCAACCGTGCCAACTCTGCAGAGTATCCTCGGATCGATGGGGCCGGTTGCCAGCCTAAGAACGGTTCACCGGGACGCTCTGTCCGTCGGTTTCACCTTCGTCAGGTAAGACTTCACCACTGGTATCTGCGGTTGCTCCAGGTTGTCGGTCATTTCTTTGCGTATACAGGGGGGATCGGGGAATCCGGTACCCAGTGGTTCTCTCTGAGCCGGATGAAGGCACTAACCCGATCCCGGCAACGCAGATTCTTCAGGGCCAACTGCAAAGTTGGCCCCCATCGCGTCGCCGCCACCGATCCTGGCAAACCATCAGGTTCGACGGGGGGACACCGGGGGGATCGATTCTCCGTTTATCCTGATGGTCCCGTATACACTCCGATGAGCAAATTTCCGTTAAGGCCAACTCGGAGAACACATCCGTCAGAATCGGATGGAGTTGTGGGAAAGCTTCACAGGGCCTCGGCAACTTCAGCGAGGAACTCATGGAAGATGTTGATGGAATATGGATCCGGAGCCGATCTGACCCTGACTTTCTTTATGGCCCCGTGCATACCCACTATAGTAATATCCTCTCCATGAGTCTGGAGGTGGTGGAATGCCTTGTCAGACTGCCGGATTAGTGTACCGCAATCCATGCATGGCCGCCACTTTCATGTACAATGTCTTAAACCGTCTTGTCTCGGGATTCTTCCACCAGATCAAGCTCTCTGAGGGAGCAAGTCCTGCCAGGAGGACGTGATGAAAACGACTTTGGTGATCTTCCTCGGTTCTTGTCTCTTCTGTTGGCTTCCCGCCTCTGCTGCCACCATCCGCGTTCCTGCTGAACAGCCGACCATCCAGGCCGGCATCGACGCAGCGGAGAGTGGCGATACGGTGCTGGTGGCAAACGGTGTTTACGTCGGTCAAGGCAATCGAGATATCACTCTCGGTGGCAAGGCGATAACGGTCCGCTCGGAGAACGGACCTGAAGTCTGCATCATCGACTGCCAGGGCAGCGCCACGGAGGGGCACAAAGGCTTCATCATTGCGAGTGGCGAGGATTCGGATACGGTGATCGAAGGATTTACAATTCGAAACGGCGTAGCTCCAGGCGGCTCAACCATACCCGAAATCGCCGGCGGTGCAATTTACTGTTACGAGGCTTCTCCTACCATCAGGGGGAACATCCTGCTGAACAATAGAGCAAAGTGGTATGGCGGTGCGATTTACTGCCAACGATCCGATTGCCTTATCGAAAACAACACCATCGAGGGCAATACCGTAGAGGGTGGCGCAAGCGATGACGGGGAAGGCGGAGGTATCTACTGCAGCACATCTTTTACATCTATTGTTGGAAACCGGATTATCGGAAACACGGGCGAGGGGGTTTACGAGGAACGACAAAGTTCCGCAACCGATATCGTGGTCATTGATAACAACATTATCGAGGACAACAGTGGCCGGGGTGTGAGCTGTTACCAGAATACTTGGATCAGGCACAATGTCGTTCGCGGTAACCTTGGGGGTGGCATTCAGGCAGGAGCCGGGCTGACGGGTTTGCCATCAGTAATCGAAGGGAATTTGATCGAAGGAAATGGGCCGGCTGAATACTATGGTGGTGGGATATTTGCAGGGTTGGTTGAAATCCGTGGAAATGTAATCAGGAATAATCAGGCCTTGGTTGGCGGTGGAATCCATCTCAACGGTGATGACGACATCGTAATGAACAATATCATCATCGAAAACAATGCCGATTATAGTGGCGGGGGCATTTCATTCTTTGGGGGCAGGCCGACTTTATCCAGCAATACCCTGGTCGGGAATGTCGCGGGAATATATGGTGGAGCCCTCAAAACTGATTACTACGCTCATCCCGAAGTGATCAATTGTATCCTCTGGGGCAATAGTTCTCCAGATGGGTCAGAGATATATCTTGGTGATTACACATCACCCTCTGATTTAACTATCAGTTACAGTGATGTTGAGGGAGGCTTGGCCGGGTGCAGTGCTGATACCGGATGTACACTACACTGGGGGGCGGGTATGATCGATACTGATCCGCTGTTCATTAATGGCCCGCTCGGTGGATACTATCTCAGCCGTCCAGAAACCGGTCAGCCCCAATACAGCCCCTGCATCGACACAGGCAGCGTTCTTGCTTCCGATGTCTGCTTCCCTTGGGGCGATGGGACGATCTGCCTCGATGAACTGACTACTCGAATCGACTTAGTGCCCGATGATGGTATGGTGGACATGGGGTATCACTATCCTTTGGACACTGGATCAGGTCCGATATACCTCATTGTCGGCCCAGGCCCTTGGTCGGAAAATCCGCCCCTGGTCAGGAAATACCCACCCCGGCAGGACGCTTACCATCAGGGGCAGTTTGAGGCCTATGGTACCCCGAAGTATGGAGTCAATGTCACAACCGGCAAAATAAGCGTATCGGGTACCAATGCCATTCTCACCGGTGCTGGCCCCGGGGCTGTCTTCGGCCCCCATGTCAGGGGCTTCGATGCCGACGGTACACCGCTGCCAGGGATGAGCTTTTTCGCCTACGGCACGAATAAATATGGTGTCAACGTGGGGGCTGGCGACTTTGATGGCGACGGGTTTGACGAGATTCTCACTGGTCCGGGCCCAGGCGAGGTGTTCGGCCCGCACGTCCGGGCTTTCGACTATGACGGCGGGCCGGCAGTGTCACCAGTGTCCGGGGTAAACTTCTTCGCCTACGGCACCCTCAAGTGGGGGGTGAATGTTGCAGCCGGCGACTTGGACGGTGACGGGTACGACGAGATCGTCACCGGCGCCGGGCCGGGCCCAGTGTTCGGGGCCCACGTGAGGGGCTGGAACGTAGACGGCGGAACAGCGGCAGCCATCCCCGGGATAAGCTTCTTCGCCTACAACACACCGCGTTACGGCGTGGTGGTTGGCTGCGGCGACGTGGACGGTGACGGAATCGACGAAATCGTCACCGCACCGGGGCCGTCACCGGCCTTCGGCAGTCATATCAGGGGCTGGAATTTTGATGGTTCAGCGCTGGAAGAACTCCCGGGGCTCAACTTTTTTGCCTGGCCGGCGGAGGAGGTGCGCTACGGCGCGAAAGTCTGGGCCAGCACAGACCTCGACTCGGACGGATCCTGCGAGATCATCGTCGGTGGCGGGCCCGACCCGGGAACCGGGTCGACGGTCAGGGTGTTCGACTACGATAACGCGCAGGTGACGCTCGACTTCAGCCTTGAGGCTTTCCCTCCCGTCTACACCCACGGGGTGAACGTGGCGGCGGGGCGGTTCTGACTTGTGAGGTGATCGATGAATGTAAATATTATTGGTGTCTGCCTCATAGTGTCCACGTGTTTATTCCTGTTTCCGGCAGCATCCGCTGTCTGCAGTGAAATTTATGTCCCGGATGACTACCCCACCATACAAGCGGCCATTGATAACGCTGCTCATGGCGACACGGTAATCGTCCGTCCTGGCACCTATCCCGAGGACATCACATTCAGGGGGCAGGCCATCGAAGTGAAAAGCAGTGTGGGTGCGGAACATACGGTCATCCAGGGAGAGGTCGTCTTCAATAACGATGAAACCAACAAATCAATCCTCGATGGATTCACTATCGATGGGCAAGGTGAGGCGAGATTCGGAATAGAGATATATAGAGCATCGCCAGTCGTCAGAAACAACATCGTCAGACACCATCTTCGCCCTGGAATATATATTGACAGGGAAGAAAGCTCACCGCTGATTCAGAACAACGTTATTCGCGACAATACAAGTCAGTATAGCGGCGGTGGGATTGCCGCGTGGTATGGATCGACGCCAATCATCGTGGGCAATACTATATTCAACAATGTCAGTACTTCTGCTAGCGTCTGGAACGGCGGAGGAGGAATAGCCGTTGGAGAGTTTGCGGAACCAACCATAGAATCGAATGTGTTCATTGGGAACAAGTCAACTTCTGTGGGTGGTGCAATGCATTGTGCATGGTACGCCAGAGTCCATATTAGTAACAACTATTTCCTCAATAATTCAGCTTCTAGGGGTGGAGTGATATCGTTTACTGAACCGGCCATTCAGACATTGGGCGATGGGGGTGATCCGGAAGTTTTTTTCAACAACAACCTGTTCGTGGGCAACCAGTCCGAGCGGGGTTGTATCGACTACAACGGCTGGGCGGTTAACACCATCCAGTATATCAATTGCACGTTCACTGCGAATACGGGTAATTTCTTTTCCTATGGCTCCGGATCAGTGTTTCGCGACTGTATTTTCTGGGGGAATGACTGCGCGGTTTCCGAAGATGTGACCTATTCAATCGTGGAGGGAGGATATCCCGGGACGGGCAATATCGACAGCGATCCGCTGTTCGTCATCGGTCCTGGCGGGTCGCATTATCTCAGCCAGGTAGCTGCCGGACAGTCGGAGGACAGCCCCGGGCTCGATTCTGGGAGTGCCTCGGCGTCCTCAGTCTGCTTCCAGCTTCATGACTCCGAAATGTGTCTCGACGAGTTGACCACTCGCACCGATCAAACCCTCGATAGCGGGCAGGTCGATATCGGGTTTCACTACTATCCGGATGCCAAGCCAACCCCCTGTTCGATCGTCACCGGCTTAGGCCCACACCAGGCGAATCCCACGACTGTGCGTTTGTTCTTTCCTTACCAGGATGCGACCCATTATCAGGAGTTCAGTACTTATTCTGTGCCCAAATATGGTGTAAACATCACCTGTGGGAATGTACTCGGGGAGGTGGGGAACGCCATCATTACCGGACCCGGCCCAGGTGCCGTTTTCGGCCCGCACGTGCGCGGGTTTGCTTCGAATGGCACACAACTGCCTGGACTGAGTTTTCTTGCCTATGGCACGAACAAATATGGCGTAAACGTGGCCACCGGTGACTTGGACGGTGACGGATTTGACGAGATCCTCACTGGCCCGGGCCCAGGCGAGGTCTTCGGCCCGCACGTCCGGGCCTTCGACTATGACGGCGGGCCGGAGGTGTCACCAGTGCCCGGGGTGAACTTCTTCGCTTATGGAACGCTCAAGTGGGGGGTCAACGTGACCGCCGGCGACCTGGACAGCGACGGGTACGACGAGATCGTCACCGGCGCCGGCCCGGGCCCGGTCTTCGGGGCCCACGTGCGCGGGTGGAACGTAGACGGCGGCACAGCGGCAGCCATCCCCGGGATCAGCTTCTTCGCCTACAACACGCCGAGGTATGGTGTGGTGGTGAGTTGCGGCGATGTGGACGGCGATGGGATCGAAGAGATCGTCACCGCGCCGGGGCCTTCACCTGCATTTGGCAGCCACATCAGGGGCTGGGACTACGATGGTGAGGATCTGGTCGAACTTCCCGGGTTAAACTACTTCGCCTGGCCCGCGGAGGAGGTGCGCTACGGCGCGAAAGTCTGGGCCGGCACAGACCTCGACGGGGACGGCACTTGTGAGATCATCGTCGGCGGTGGGTCCGATCCGGGAACCGGGTCGGCGGTCCTGGTCTTCGACTACCTGGACGGCCAGGTGATCCTCGACTTCAGCCTCGATGCCTTCCCCCCGGTCTACACCCATGGGGTAAATGTGGCAGCGGGGCGTTTATGATGGCATGTGCGTCGATCGATCATCGGCATAAAAAATGACATCCTCCAAAGATTATCGGACGTAGACCCACCTCCCCCCTCAAAAAAAATCTGATTTATTCTGCATTGTCATGCAGAGGGCGGATTTATGTCACAAATTGATGATGGGCTGGTTGTCGGTGGAGCCTAAAGCTTAGATAATTAAACAATTATGTGATGGCTAAGGGCGGTTGTGTCTGGGCATTCCTCGTGCGGTGTTTTCACCCCTTAGTTGCGATATTCATACAGTATCGATCCCACTGAAATACGGTATCTCACTGCTTCTCGGCGCTTTCCAAGCGGTTATGCAAGGTGTATTATCCCCCGCCTGGAGGACCGACTTTCTGGAAATACTGTTCAGAAAGGAGAACGTCACAATGGCCCGATCGCCTTCGGATGAAGAACGAAAACTGCTCGACGATTTTTTCGGCTGGTTTGGGCGCTGGCTCAGGGAGAGGTATCAGCATCTGAGTTTTCTCATCGTCCTGATCCCGGAGTCATTTGAGCCGGGCGAATATGTCTCAGCGTCTGTTCATCCGCACACGGAAGCACGGGACATGATGGGCTGCCGCAAGGAGGGACGATTCAGGCTGGGATACGAGTTGCCCGTTCAATTGGCAGACGAACAGCTGACGCTGGAAATCATCGACAAGCTCATGCCGATCCTTGACCGCATCCGAAAGGTTGCAGGGTATGTACCCCGGGAGGCGCTGTCACTGATGATCTATTCGGCCGTGATGGTCGCTGATTTCAACAGGGCGAAACACGGTGAGCCATCCATACTCCGGGGCACGACACCGCATGAACGCGGTGTTTCGGCGGAGCCGGCACTGTCAGCGATCGACCTGGCATTTGAACCACCTGTTTTCACCCTGGACCTGATCATCCAGTACTGGGAACTCGGTGGGAGCTGGATTCTGCGACAGCTGAAGTGGCGTGGTGATCAGGTTGGCAGGTACTTCATGGGAACGATCCCGCCGATGTGGATCGAAGAGAAGTATCTCGGCTTCGTGTTCAATAGCACGGCCGATGATATCAGGTTGCCAGTTCAGGTTCGGGCAGAAAATGTGCAGCTTGTGAACGCCATCAACCGGGCCATCGAGTCGGGCGACCTGGACAGCTTCAAAGACCTGAATATGACTGCTGCCGGTGATGCCGTCCGAGTGGGTGACTCCAGCCGCGCCCCGGTGCGTGTGGAAACGGTCGAAGAACTGCAGAGAATTCTTGAGCACCGTGAAAAATGGGGTGACGACCAGGACAGGTTCGTCTTTTGTCAGCTGGGGGAGTTCTGGTGGCTCTGTTACCGGGACGAACGGGCATTGATAGCTGACAGAAAGGGGATGACAGTGATCCGATCACTGCTTGCCAAACCCAAGCAGCGCGTTCTTTTCCTGGTACTGGACAGTGGAGGCCAGGCAGTGGAGAAGGGAGCTGATTATGCCACCCTCGGTGACAAGGTGCGGGAGGATGAACTATTCATGCAAGCGGTCTATGGCCATCAAGGACCGCTCCCGAAGAAGACTCAGGAGAGGATCGAGAATCTCATCGCAGACCATGAAACCGCCCACAACACTGAAGATTGGAAACGGTGCGAGGAGATTGAGCAGGAAATCGAAAAGCTTTGGCAGAAGGCCCAATCTGACTGGAGTCGCAACACCTTGCTCCCGGAAGCTCGAAAGCCCTATGACAGGGTGCGTCAAAATGTGGCGGCTGCCATCGAAGCGATCAGCAAAAAGATGCCGAAGCTGGGCGAGCACCTGGATCTCATTAAAATCGGCGTTTGGTGTGAATACCGGATCCCCGCCGATGAAGCACCGCCCTGGATGTTTTAGGCGATATTAAAACGCCGGGAAGCCGAAATTCCAAATTTGGTACCCACAATTCCCCCGTCACCTGTAGGAGCCGTTTACGGCCGGGTCAGGTGAACGAAAGTGGCTGAATCGCTCGTTCGAGCGATCGCGGGCCCCTGGGAGAGTCCAGTCTCACCTGACCTGACTCCCAGGGGCCTTTCTATTGCAGCCATACAGTATCGACACCATCACGCTGCGGTAGACGCACTGGTGGTGAGGGGAATGAGGAGGTCGTTTGATGTCCAGGGAGAACAGAAAAGAGTCGGACGCTGCAGGGGATGATGCCAGGGACCAGCATCCAGATGACCGGGAAGATGGCGATCCGATGGTGGATCTGCCGGGGGTTCCGGGGAAGCCTTCTGGTGACGGCGGGGACCAACCTTGCACTGATTTCAAGGCTCAGGCGCCAGAGGATACCGAATGCGGCCCAGAGGATATCTCGGGGATCCTTGTCGCCTTCGGCGGTCTGGAGCTCGACGATGTCATCGATGAGCGGCAGCTCGGGCAGTTGTTCAACCGATCACCGGAGAGTGTGAGGCGGGCAGTAAACCTGGGACACCTGCCGCCACCAGTTCGGGTGTTCGGTGCGAAAGTCTGGACCGTCAGGGTTCTGGTCAAGCACTTCGAGAAGCGTCTGGAGTGTGCCGGCAGGGACAGGGAGAACACGGTCCGTCGGTTCGAGAAGAACAGGCCTTGACTTTTGAAAGGTGCAAAAGTATGTTGATGTATGACCAAGAAGGGGAAAAAACGGATGGGACGTCCGCCGAAGCCTGCTGGAGAGAAGCGCGGGAAGAATGTGACGGTGTATCTGACAGAGGAGGAGAAAGAGAGGCTGGAAGCCCTCGCCCAAAAAAAGGGTGTGCCTCTCGCGATCCTGATCATGGAACCGTGGCGGAAGAAAAGGGGGTGATCAAGATGGCCGGTGTTCGCAGCAAGCCAGAGCGCAACGGAAAATACCGGGGTTGGTTCAGCATCGGAAATAATAAGCGACGGGAATTCACGGGTACTCGAAGCCGAAGAGACACCCTGAAGATGGTACAGAAGCTGGAGGACGAGCACCTCCAGGCCCGTCTGGGATACCGGTCTGATCCGAGCGCCTCGATGAAAAACGCCTCTCGCCAGTTCTGCGAGATTGTGGATGAATACCTCGACTGGGGTAGGGCACAGGGTGGCCGTGGAGGTCGTCCGTGGAGCAAGACGCACGCCGGTCGTCGGGAGTGCCATCTTCGTTGGTGGGAGAAGCAGCTTCGACTGGTGACGCTTGGTGATCTTCTCGGTATCAAGCACAGGGTGGAGGCCGAGCGGAGAAACCTCCTGGCCGGCCGGGCCGGGAAGACGGTGGCCAACTACGTGGAAGCTCTCAGCGCCCTTTGTGATTGGTGCGTTGAGCAGGGTTTCCTGGACGAGGATCCGCTCAAGCAGCTTAGCCAGGTCGACACATCCCCCGAGGAGAGAAATCGCCGCAGGGCGCTCTCAGAGGACGAATTCCGGCAGTTGCTGGATTGCTGCGCCCCGCACCGGCAGCTTTTGCTCTGGACGGCGGCAGCGTCCGGGCTTCGGACCAATGAGCTGCGCAGCCTTAGGCGCAGCGATCTGGATGTCAAGCATTCCCAACTTCGGCTCGATGCCAGCTGGACGAAGAACCGGCAGATGGGCTACCAGCCGATCCCGCTGGATCTGGCGTATGAACTGGAGGCCTTCGCCAAGACCAGGGAGGCCGACAAGCTGTATGAGCGGTTCTACCGGGCGAAGAACACCAGGTGCAGGGCACCCGAGGATCCACTGCTCTACGTGCCGATCAACCCGGCCAGGGACATGGAGGCCGACTTGGAGGCCGCCGGGATCGAGAAGCACACCCCCGAGGGCAAGGTGGACTTCCATGCCCTGCGAGTGGCCTTCATCAACTTCGTCATCGACAGCGGGGCCAGCGTGAGGGAGGCCCAGGCCCTGGCCCGGCACTCCACGCCGCAATTGACCATGAACACCTACGCCCGGGCACGTGATGAACGCCTGGTCGAGGCGGTGGAGAAGGTGGGTGCGGCCATATCCCCGAACTCCGAGAGTGCGCATATAGTGCACTTGAAGGTGGTGGGTGGTGAGGCCCTTGGGGACAACCCGAACGAAGGAAAGGGACTTGAGGGAGTGAAAAGCTGGTGCCGAAGGGGGGATTCGAACCCCCACACCCTTGCGGGCACTGGACCCTGAACCCAGCGCGTCTGCCAATTCCGCCACTTCGGCACAAATGGAGCCGAAGATATAACACTTTGCCCCGATCGATGTCAACACTGGGTGGGCCGGAATCGTTCCCCGGCCCGCCCATCGTTGTATAATGCTGGTGATCAGGAGGTTCTGGTTTGGTTTTCAGCCGATTGACGATTCCCGGGACAGGCTCGGTCTGCCTGCTGACGGCGTTGTTCATCGTCGCCGGGGGTTGGTCTGCCCCGGCCCAGGAACGGCCGCAAGCCGTGGCCGACGGTTTCGAGATGGCCATCGAAACCCGGCTGGTCCAGGTCTACGCCACGGTCACCGGCAGCCGGGACCGGGCGGTGGACGATCTGACCCGGAACGATTTCCTGGTGCTGGAAGATGGTGTACTCCAGGAGATCATTCACTTCGCCCACGAGGAGACACCCCTCTCCATCGTACTGCTCGTGGACAGCAGCGAGAGCATGATGGGCCGGATCGACCACGCCCGCCGAGGCCTGGAGGACTTCATCGGCTCGGTGCGCCCCATCGACCGCGTGATGGTGGTGGAGTTCGACTCCGAAGCCCGGGTGCTCAGCGACTTTTCACGGCAGAAGGGGGTGTTGAAGAAGTCCCTGGAGGGCCTGCGTCCCGACGGCTCCACCGCCCTTTACGACGCGCTGGCCCTCTCCATCGACCAGCTCGAATCACGGAGCCAGGGCCGGGTGGTGGTGCTTCTCTCCGACGGGGTTGATGCCAGCTTCGAAGGGGGCAGCACGAGTACATTCGAAGAGGTGCTGCGCCGGGCTCACGAGACCGACACGCGGTTTTTCACCATCGGGCTCGGGGTCAGCGTGGACCGCGACGAGCTCGAGCGGCTGGCCGCGGAAACCGGTGGCGAGGCCTGGTTCTCCATGTCCCCGGGCGAGTTGTCCGGGGTCTACCGCGAGATCGGCCGCGAACTGCACAACCAGTACCTGCTCTCCTACCAGCCGGAATCGTTCCAGGCCGACGGCAGTTGGCGAAAAATCGAGGTCCGGGTCCGCAGATCGGGATTGTCAGTGATCGCCAGAAAAGGGTATTATGCCCTGCCCGCTCCATAGATTATCCCTTTCCTTATGATGCGTTAAGGGGATCGGGCAATGATCGGGCGCCGGTGGTGGACGAAATCAATACTTCTCTTTCTCAGCAGTTGTGACGATATGGAATACGGTGGTGATATCGGAGCACCGCCACCCCGAATGAGTGGATTTTCCACAGGCCGGGGCTGTTCCCGCGCAGGGGATTGTCTCGCCGGTGGGGCTTGCAGCGGAGTCAGAGGTTGGACAAGGAGAGCGGATCGCACACCGTCCTGTTCGTCGACGACGAGGAGCTGATCCTCGACTTCCTCGTGGACGCCTTTTCCGAGGATTACAACGTTCTGCGCGCCGGCAGCGGGGAAGAGGCCCTGCGCATCCTCGAAGAAAACGCCGTGGAGGTGATCATCACCGACCAGCGGATGGCCGGGATGACCGGGGTGGAGCTGCTCTCCATCGTCCAGGAGAAATTCCCCGAAACCGTGCGCCTGCTGATGACCGCCTTCCGTGACGTGGAGGATGTCATCGAGGCGGTGAACCGGGGCCACATCTACCAGTTCCTGCACAAACCACTCAAGGACGTGGAGTTGCGTCAGGTCCTCGAGCAGGCGATCCGCTACCGCCGGCTCTCCCAGGAGAACAGCCTGCTCGCCGAAGAACTGATGCGCGTGAACCGGCAGCTGGAAGGCAAGGTGGAGGATGGCACGGTGCAGCTGGCGAACAAAAACCGCCAGCTGGAGTCGCACCTCAAGCAGTCCGAGCAACTGGCCCAGTTCAGCCACCGTATCAACCTGCTCAGCTACAACCGGCTCTTCGACGTCCTGCACGAGGAACTGCCCCGCCTGCTCGATGTCGATCTCTTTTCGCTGTTCGAAATCCAGTCCCGGCCGCGTGAGGAGGCGGAGGACGAGCAGCGGGTTACCGTCTGCCGCTTGCACAACCACCCCATGGGCATCGACGACAGCGAACACCCGCTGGAGCAGATATCCCCTGGCCTGATGCGCGATGTGATCGATGGTCGCAGGCCGATCATGCTGGAGAGCTTCAGCCGCTCCAACTACCACCGGGGATGGGTGCGGCCCAAGTACCGCGGCGATTCCTGCTGCACCATACCGCTGATGATCGAGGGCAACCTGATCGCGGTGCTCAACCTATCCGGCCGCGAGGACCAGCGGTTCAACGACGAATCTCTCTCGCTGTTCAATCACGTCGGGGAGAATCTGGCCAGCGCGTTGAGCAACTGTGCCCTGCATCTCAAGACCCAGCAACTGGCGATCACCGACGGACTGACCCGGCTCTACAACATCGGTCACTTCCTCGAGCGGATGGAGGAGGAAATCTCACGTGCCCGGCGGTTCTCCGCCCCGCTCTCCTGCATCATGATCGACCTGGACCACTTCAAGCAGATCAACGACCGGTACGGCCACGATGCCGGCAACCGGGTGCTGAAGAGCCTGGCCCGGGTCCTGCTGGCCAGCAAACGAAAAATCGACCTGCTGGGCCGCTTTGGCGGCGAGGAGTTCATCGTCACTCTGCCCGAGACGGGCCGTGACGGCGCCCTGGAGGTGGCCCGCCGCATGCGCGAGAACATCAAGGACCACGAGTTCCACTGCCGCGGCAAGCGACTCCCCATCACCGCCAGCTTCGGCGTGGCCACGATGAACGGCAAGGCGATCAACCGCGATACGCTGATCCGTTACGCCGACATGGCCCTCTACCGGGCCAAGGACGAGGGTCGCGACCGGATCGTCTACCAGCCGCCGCCCCCGGGGAAATGACCTCCGGGGTCACGGTCCCGCTTGCCATGACGCCCCCGGTGTGCTAAGTACGTGCGGCTTATTACGTTACTTATACCTGAACAGGATGTGCCATGCCGAATATCGCCGTAGTCGGAACCCAGTGGGGAGATGAGGGCAAGGGGAAGATCGTCGACCTGCTGGCCCATCATTTCCAGATCATCGCCCGCTTCCAGGGGGGCCACAACGCCGGGCACACCGTGGTGCACGACGGGAAGACGCACTTCCTGCACCTCATCCCCTCGGGCATGGTCCGCGGTAACCTGCTTTGTGTCATCGGCAACGGCGTGGTGGTGGACCCCGAGGCCCTGCTCGGCGAGATCGAGCGGCTCAGGCAGGCCGGAATCGACGTGGGCGACAACCTGAAGATCAGCGAGCGCTGCCAGGTGATCTTCCCCTACCACGGGGCACGGGACTCGGTGAGCGAGGACGCCGCCGCGGACAAGGCCCGGATCGGCACCACCAGGCGTGGCATCGGCCCGACTTACGAAGGCAAGGCGGCCCGCACCGGCATCCGCATGGTCGACCTGCTCGAGTCCGACCTGCTCCGCGAGCTGGTGGAGCGCAACGTCGACCGCAACAATCGCATCATGGCCTGCCTCTACCCCGGCCAGGCCGCGGTGCTCGACGCGAAGAAGGTCTTCGAGGACTACCGTGTCATGGCCGGCAAGCTCGAACGCTACATCTGCGATACTTCGCTCTACCTGCACCAGCGGATGGTCGCCGGTGAATCGGTGCTCTTCGAGGGCGCCCAGGGCACTCAGCTCGACGTGGACCATGGCACGTTCCCCTTCGTCACCTCGTCGAACACGGTGGCCGCCGGGCTGGGATCGGGTTGCGGCGTGGGCCCCACCCGCATCAACGGGGTCCTCGGCGTGATCAAGGCCTACAGCACGCGAGTGGGGGCGGGACCGTTCCCCACCGAGCAGGACAACGAGGAGGGGGCGCTGATCCGCGAGCGCGGCGGCGAGTTCGGCACCACCACCGGCCGGCCCCGGCGCTGCGGCTGGTTCGACGTGGTGGTGGGGCGTTACGCCGTGCGGGTCAACGGTCTGGACGCCCTGGCCGTGACCATGCTCGATGTGCTCGACGAATTCGAAGAGATTCCGGTCTGTACCGGCTACCAGTACAAGGGAAAGCTGATCAAGGAGTTCCCCTCCTCACGTCAGGCCCAGGCCGAGGCGGAGCCGGTGTGGGAGCGCCTGCCCGGCTGGAAATGCCGTACCCGCGGCATCTCCTCGTATGCCGAAATGCCCCAGGCGGCCCGGGACTATCTCGACTTTATCGCCGAGAATCTCGAATGCCAGGTGGTGCTGGCCTCCACGGGTCCCGAACGGGATTCCACGGCCCGCCTGCCCGGCACGGTGCTCGACAGCTGGCTCGGCGGCAATTGATTGTTGACAGGGCAGAAATACGGCCTTTATAATGTGCGCTCTTTCTGGGAGGGCCGTTAACTCAGTTGGTAGAGTATCTGCCTTTTAAGCAGAGAGTCGCTGGTTCGAGTCCAGCACGGCTCACCAACCTCGCCGGCCGTTCCGGTGAGAACAAAATGTACACCTGCGACCCCATCGTCTAGTCAGGTCAGGACACCGGCCTTTCACGCCGGCAGCACGGGTTCAAATCCCGTTGGGGTCGCCATTTTTTTGTCTGGATATTCCTCTCACACCAATACTATTGTCCCTGCCGTCCCATCGTTAATTTCAAATTTGACAGATCTCCCCATGTGCTTTATATTCAATGAATAGGGGCAACTCTACAGTCCTCACAACTGATATCTATTCAGGACCCTTCGGGAGGTCATTATGAGAGCAGGGACACGTGTCTTTTGTAGCATCATGGCATGCCTTCTTCCCTTGCCACTGTCAGCAACCACCATCAATGTTCCCTCCGACCAGCCAACCATTCAGGCAGGTGTCGATGCCGCAGTGGACGGCGACACTGTGTTGGTGGCCGACGGCACCTGGACCGGCGATGGCAACCACGATATTGATTTTCTGGGAAAGGCAATCACCGTCAGTTCGGAAAATGGCGCAGAGACCTGCATCATCGACTGCCAGAATGACGGCCGGGGATTCATCTTCAATTCCGGGGAAGACCTGAACACCCGGGTGAGCGGATTCAAGATTCTCAACGGGATCCACGGCCTGGGAGGGGCCATCTGCTGTATCGATTCATCCCCGGTCATCGAGAACATGGTGATCAGCCAGTGCGTTGCCATGGACCAAGGCGGGGGCATCTACATCGAGAACGCCTCACCCGAGATCAGGAACTGCTTCATCGACGGATGCCTTTCGGACAACAACGGTGGAGGGGTTTTTTGCCTGGGCGCCTCGCCCGATATGAGCGGATACACAAGCACCGACAACGACAATACTGCACATTTTCAGTATGACGGCCGCGGGGGTGGAGTTGCCTGCGATGCAGGTTCAGCGCCGCTGATCACCGAGACCACCTTTTCGGGAAACCACGCCGGCCACCGTGGGGCCGGCCTGTTCAGTTCGGCCAGTTCACCAATCATCCGCTCCTGCGTGTTCGAGAACAATACGGCCGAGGCATGGGGGGGAGGCGTGTATTGCGAAACCTCTGGCTCCCCGGAGATAAGCGGCTGCACGATCACCGGAAACACCGCCCCGGCGAGAGGTGGGGGGATCTATTCCAAGGATACCGGGGGCCTGATTATTGACAACCTGATCCATGACAATGCCAGCGGAGGTGTCCATTGCAGCGGCACCATGCTGGTCAGCGGGAACACGATTACGGACAACGGCTACCCCGGCGGTATCTACTGCGCCGGCACGCCCACCGTCACAAGAAATGTCATCTCCAACAATATCGGCGGATTGGAAAAGGGCGGCGGCATGACCAGCTACTGTTCAGCGGGCGCCGTCATCTCGGACAATACGATTACCGATAACAACAGTGGTAATGGCGGCGGGATCTTCTGTTCGGGTTTTGGTGCACTCTACACCGGAAATCTGATCGCGAATAACTCAGCCTCCCGCTTGGGCGGCGGAATATACACCCTTCAAGACAGCACGGCCTATTTCTTCAACAACCTGGTGGTCGGCAATTCGGCGCAGTCCGGTGGCGGAATCGCCTGCCACAAATCCAGTCCGTGGTTCTGGAACACGACTGTTCTTGGAAATACAGCGAGATACGGTGGGGGGCTTTTCACCATCCAATACTCCCATGTCCGAGTGGTCAACTCGATATTTTGGGGGAACAGTGCGCCGGACGGCAGTCAGATTCACGTCAGCGATCCCGACGAGATCAGCAGGCTCACCATCCGTTACACCAATGTACAGGGCGGCAAAGCCGGCATCCTGGTCGATCCGGGCTGCATTCTCAACTGGTTTGCCGGCATGATCGATGCTGATCCCCTGTTCACCAGCGGCCCTTACGGGAACTACTACCTGAGCCAGGTCCTTGCCGGCCAACCGGCCAGCAGTCCCTGCGTCGATGCCGGTGACCCGAACGCCGGGGTTGCGGACGGCACCACCCGCACTGACGGCATCCCCGACCAAGGGGTCGCTGATATGGGATTCCACTACACGGATAGTCCGACGATACCATTCCCCTTCGTCGTCGTCGGCCTGGGGCCCGGCCCGGACAACCCTCCCCGAGTCCGCTTCTTCCCTCCGGAGGAAGGGGCGTCCGGGATCAACGACTTCCAGGCGTTCGGCGGCAATCACCATGGGGTAACGCTGGGATGCGGCGACCCTGACGGGGATGGTGGCGACGAATTGCTTGCCGGCCCCGGCCCGGGACAACACTACGGCCCCCACGTCAGAGGTTTTCACGTGCACGGCACCTCCCTGCCCGGCCTCAGCTTTATCGCCTACGGCACCCTGCGGTTCGGTGTGAACGTGACGGCGGGCGACCTGGATGCCGACGGCTTTGACGAGATCATCACCGGCCCCGGACCGGGTGAGATCTTCGGCCCCCACGTCCGGGGCTGGAACTATGACAACAGTGGCGCGGTGCGCGCCATGCCGGGCGTCAGTTTCTTCGCCTATGCCGCACCGAAGTGGGGCGTCAACGTGGCGGCCGGCGACATCGACGGTGACGGCTATGACGAGATCGTCACCGGCGCCGGGCCCGGCCCGATCTACGGGGCCCACGTCCGCGGCTGGAACGTGGACGACGGCACCGCCACGCCGATACACGGAATCAGCTACTTCGCTTACAACACAACCCGCAAGGGCGTCCGCGTCAGCTGCGGGGACATCGACGGTGACGGGATCGACGAGATCGTCACCGCGCCGGGGCCGTCCTCATACTTCGGGGCGCACATCCGCGGCTGGAACTACGACGGGGAGACCGTGGCCGAGATGCCCGGGGTCAACTTCATGGCCTGGGCGCCGGACGCGGTGCGCTACGGCGCGTCGATCCATGCCGGTGCCGACCTGGACAACGACGGCCAAAGCGAAATTGTGGTGGGCGGCGGGCCCGACCCTGCGGTGGGCACCGAGGTCAGGATCTTTGCTGTTGAAGGCGGCAGCACCCTGCTCCGCTTCTCGCTGCAGGCCTTTGCCGAGAACTGGACCTACGGGGCAACGGTTACCGCAGGGCGCTATTGAGCCCCGCGGAGCATTGACCTGCTGGACCGGGTATTCGATCGCGGAGTAAGAAGAAAGCTTTTTTACGGCTTCAGAACGAACCGGCCGCCACGTTGGCGCCATGGGTGTACCCCGGGAACGACTCGACCTCCAGCCAGCCGTTGACCGTGGTTCCGGTATAGGTGAAGGTCCTGATCTCGGTTCCGGCATCGGGGTCGGGGCCCCGCCCGGCAGCCAGGTCTTCGCGACCGTCGAGATCGAGGTCGGGCATGGCGGCGACGTTGACACCGTATTTGAGATCACTGCTCTCCCAGGCGAAGAAACTGTAGAAGGGCAGGGGTGAAAGGGCGCTGCCATCGAAGTTCCAGCCACGGATGTGCGGGCCGAAAAGCGCCCCGGGCCCTGCACCGGTGACGATCTCGTCGATCCCGTCGCCGTCCATGTCCCCGCAGGTCACGTTCACGCCATACTTGTTCGTGCCGTAGGCCAGGAAACTGACGCCGGGAATCGCCGTGACGACCGGACCGCCGTCCACGTTCCAGCCGCGGACATGCGGGCCGTACACCGCCCCCGGTCCGGCGCCGGTGACGATCTCGTCATAGCCGTCTCCATCGATGTCGCCGGCCGATACGTTCACCCCCCACTTTGGCGTGCCGTAGGCGAAGTAACTGACCCCGGGATAAGGGGTGACACCGGATGTGTCTTCGTAGATCCAGCCTCGGACGTGGGGGCCGAACAGGGCACCGGGACCGGCACCGGTGATGATTTCATCGATGCCGTCACCGTCGATGTCTCCGGCCGCCACGTTGACGCCATACTTGTTGGTGCCGTAGGCGAGGAAGCTGAGGCCCGGCAGTGCGCTGCCGGTCCTGTCGAAACCCCGCACATGGGGGCCGTAGATCTCGCCGGGCCCGGCGCCGGTGAGCACGTCATCGACACCGTCTCCGTCGACATCACCGCCGGCCACGTTGGTCCCGTAGTGGCTCGGGCCGTACGCGTCGAACTCGTATTCGAGGAAGATTTCCGGATGCATGGCATAGATGCGGACCACCGGATGGTTGTCATGCCCGGGGCCGGGTGCCGCCAGCAGGCGGGTTCGCGGAATGGGGGGCGGGGAGTGATACCCCATGTCCCGGACACCGGTGTCCGGTTCGTGGTCGGTGCGGGTGGTGCCGACGGGGGCCCAGGCCGGGTCGCCGGCATCGACACAGGGGCTGTCTTGGGGCTGGCCGGCCGCGACCTGGCTCAGGTACCAGTCTCCCTCGGGTCCCGTGGTGAACAGCGGGTCATCGCCGATGTTCCCGGGGCCCGATTCGATGGTGATATATGCATCGACATACCACACTTCGCCGAGACAGCAGTAGCTGCTGCTGAAATAGGCGTCATACCCTCCGAAGTAGCCCTCGTCGCTGGGCTGGGGGTGTGTCAACTCGGCCGTGTTGCCCCAGACGATGCAGTTGTCCATGGTCAGGCTGAAGTCCCAGACACAGAACCCACCTCCGAGATCGGTACTGTGGTTGTCGATTATGGTGCAGCCCCGGAACAGCATGGTTCCCCCCCCGCTGTTAATGCCGCCCCCATTATTGTAGGCCTCGTTTTGCATAATCAGGCAGTTTCGGACTTCGATGTCCCCGTCGAGGGACAGGCCACCGCCGTTTTCAGACGTGTTGTTGCGGAACACACAGTCGACGATAAGCCCGCCCGAACCGGAGGTCACATTACAGGCACCACCGGCCGGAAAGCCGTGATTGTCTGTGAAGATACAGCTGCTGATCTGCGGCGAGGCGCCGTCGATCAGAATGCCCCCGCCACCCAGATACGGTTCACCGCCCACACCGTTTTGGATGGTGAAGCCACGGACCACGGCGTTGGGGCCCTCGCCACTGTGGAAGTGAAACCCCCGTCCACCCGCGCAATCGATGATGCAGTTCAGCGGCCCGTTGAGAGAACCCACTCTGATTGTCTTGCCGCCGAAGTCGAGATCACGATTTCCCTCACCACTCCAGACACCATCGGCCACCAGCACCACGTCGTAGTCCTCGGCGGCATCGATACCCGCCTGGATGGTGGGCTGGTCGTTTGGTACATGGATGACGGCGGAAACGGCACCTGTCGGAGACAGACAAATGATACAAAGTGCGACAAGCGTCAGCCGCTGGTTCATGACGATCCTCCGAGGCGGTATTCAGACAGGCTGTTGCGTACGGTCTGCGAAACGTGGTCGACGTTCATCACAACACGCTATTGTCCATGAATAGCCGTCACCTGCGGCTCAGAACC
>Ga0180430_10000474_pt1 | contig 43487 bp, 34 predicted proteins | sample SS_ome_9_FD_132999 | JGI IMG/M metagenome (GOLD analysis project Ga0180430, IMG submission 132999) | Hypersaline lake sediment archaeal communities from the Salton Sea, California, USA - SS_1_S_2 metaG | ecosystem: Environmental > Aquatic > Non-marine Saline and Alkaline > Hypersaline >...
CATGGGCTCTCCGTTGCACACGCCTTTGGCCTGTGCAACGGCAAAGGAGCCATTCATCCCCGCACTGCGCGGCTTCCGCAAGCGGACGCGCCGCTTGTACGGGGTTTCCTGGCCAAGAAAAAAAGGCCCGGCGATTGCGCCGGGCCTTTCCGATCTATGCAAAAAACTATTATGCCTTGTTGAGGCGGTTGCGCTTCACGTACGCCCACAGCTTCTTCGTCATCTGGCTCGGGGCGATCGGGCGCGTGCCGAACACCTTCTCCAGGCTGTGCCTGCAGCCGCGGAAGTTGACCGTGTAGCCGCCGAAGGCCTTCTTGCCCTTCTTCGCTTTCCTCTTGGCCTTCTTCTTCGTGGTCTTCTTTTTCTTCTTCGTGGTCTTCTTCTTCTTCGTCACCTTCTTCTTCTTCTTGGCGACCTTCTTCTTCTTCTTGGCGACCTTCTTCTTCTTCCTCACTACCTTCCTCTTTTTCCTCTTCACCATAACCCCTCCTCGGTCGGGCGCCACGCATTGAGAGCAAGACGCCAAAGTTTGAAAACGATCCTAACTAGAGCGCTTTATATCAAATTCAGGGTATAAAAAAAACAAAAAAGTCATTCCTGAGGGACGCTTGGTGGGCTATCCCTCCTCCGCTTCGAGGAGCGCGCGACTAGGACGTCATCGATCGCACGACGGCAGATGTAGTATCTACTTGCACTCCAGCCGATTTTCCCTCTAGCTTTCATACCTAAGCGGACGCCCCGCTCTCCTTATGGCTAAATAGTTAATGATATCAATAATGTAGAGGTTAGGATCGATGTCATTATTCGAGCAACTTTGCGGGCGTACCGCCGAAAAGGTATCGAAGCGCACACGTCAGAATGGAGGTATAGGAATGGGAAGCGGAACCTACGACTCGGCGGCCAGGGTACGCCAGCTCATAAAGCCCTTCGAGAACGGTATATGGAGGGGGCTCAACGAGGCGCGCCTGGACTTCGACGATGCCCAATTCCAGGGGCAGATAGACCAGCTGAGCCACTACCTCTCTAGCTACTACCGCGAGCAGATGGACGGCCTGGCGATGGCGCTCGAGGACGGCACGGACTCGTTCGGAGGACCCGTCATGACGCGCGTCCTGAAGGACACCTTAGTGAGGGAGGTGGCCGGGATCGTACACCCCGCGCCGGAGGGAACGAGCGAGCGGATGGAGATGCTCACCTCCGCGAAGTTTCTGATGGGCATGGCCGTCACCTCCGACCCCGCCGACTTCGAGCGCGGGTGGAACTATCTGCTCGAGGAGATCCATGAGCAGAGCTCGGCGATCGCCGACTCGATAGAGCGCTTCGGGGAGGTCGACTCCTCGTTCGAGACCCTGCCCATCCACGACCTCAGGCACATAGACACCCTGAAGCAGCTCACGGGCAACAGGGAGAACTCGCTCTCATTTATGTTTTTCCGCAACGGTGCCACCTCCGGCAGCGCCAAAAACAACCTGATCAACGGCGAGATAGCGCAGGTGAACAACGTGGCCCTCGGCATCTGGACGAACGTGGAGCTGTGGAACGAATTTGAAGGAGCGGAGTTGACCGAGATGGCGCACGAGATGCTCTTCGGACTGAGGGAGTTCTCCGAGCCGGCGTCGTACCTCCACCACGGCTGGGTTCCGTATGTCGAGGACGTCGATGTGGTATGCCTGAAGGACGGAGAGGTCCAGAAAAGGGAAAATGGGTTTACGATCAGGCCGGCCAACGGCTTCGCGCTCCGAAAGATCATAAGGCGCACCGTCGAGAAGGCCATCGAGTCGGCGCGCGCCATGGGCGAGGGCGCAAGCCCCAGGCTCACGAACGAGTGGATCGAGGGCACCAGGACATACGTGATGACTGACGCGGACGAGCGGGACATCTTCGCGGCCTTCGAGGAGGGCGGCGTCTACCGCGAGCAGATGCAGGAATGGGCTGGCAAGCTGGGCGACGGCGGCGAGATCGCCTTCGATAGGCACTCCATCCGCGTCAAGGTCCCCAGGCGCAAGGTGCCCTCGATAGCCCCCTTGCCGGGCGGCGGAAGCAGGGGCGGCATCCTGGGCATCACGAACGGGTCCATGCCGGGCGGACGCTCAAGCCCAAGCCAGTTCTTCATGCCGCGACCGTTCTTGAGGTGATCTTACCGACAGAGATCAGATCGAGCGGTGTGCCGTCTCAAGGCGCGCCATGATCTTGCGCATGCTCTTGGGACCGATGAGGTCTATCTCCCCTATGTGTTCATGCAGCGCCTGCCTCAGCGCGTGCATGCCTCCGGGTGCCGATACGTCGACGCCGACGTCCATGTGCCCCATCCACACCATGGCGTCGCGCACCGCCTCGCGGACGATGGCGCGCTCGGAGGCGTCCCTGTCGTCGGGACGCATGCCGGGGTGAACGTAGAAGGGGGCGATCTTCATAAACTGCATCTGCGCCTTCGCAAACTTCATCTTTATCGAATAGGGATCGTGGCGCACGCGCATGATGAGCGCGCTGAGCGTGCGCGGGCCCATCTTCGCGCCGTGCGCACCCTCCTCGGCCGGCATGCCGATCCTTCGCTGGAACTCGACGACCGCGTCCTGCGTCGCCTCGTCGTAGATGCCGTTGGGAGTCAGATCGATGTCGGCGTCGGCCAGCACGACCTCGAGTGCGTGCTGGGCGAGATAGACGAGCCTGCGGTAGTGCTGCTTGGGGATGCTTCGCGTCTTCACGCGTCCTAACTCTAGCGTGGAGTCCTTGGCCAGCATGACCGACATCGCGGGGTCCCGCTCCATCAAATCGGCGAGCACCTCCGAGTTCGGCTGCAGCGATAGCGCGGAGGCGTCGCAGGCATCTATGGCGTCGCGACCGCAGGCCAGCCCCGCCAGGCCGTCCAGCGCCTCTGCATATCGGTCCACCCGCGCAGCATGCGTGTCGCGAGCGTCGGCGGAGGCCCCCTCCTGCGGCGCCTCAAGGCCGCACTCCGAGGCATCTGTCCTGCAAAGCTCCAGCTGGTCTATTATCGATCTGACTTCAGACATGGTGATAGTCCCCCATCTCCCCCACAGTTTAGTTTTCGGCACGAAGCACGCTAATGTTGCTTAAAAAAAAGGCTTTTTATCCATATCGCCCTGCGCTCGGAGTTGTGCTAAAATATTCCAAAATGAGGTCGATATGCCTACAGATGGATCAAAGAGGCGCATAAAAAGGGCCGTTAAGGGTCAAAAGGCTAGAAAATCATCAAAAAAACCTAATAAATCGCCAAAAAAGAGGTCTGCGAAGTTCAAAATCAGGACGAAGATTTCGAAACCGCTGGCCTGGCTCGAAAAATACCTGCTTCGCGTCCACCGGAAGATGCCCACTATGCTCATGCCGCGGACCATTCGCTCATTCGTCCCGAACCCCGCCAAGAAGCACCGCACGCTCGGGAACTGCTGCATAGAGGACCGCTCGATCACGCTCGCGACGTATACGCACAAGGTCGTGTACAAGGACGGCAGAAAGAGGCGCGTGCTGGTGCCGCTGTCTCACCTGGAGATCCTGCAGACGCTGGCCCACGAGCTGTCGCACCTGGCCTACGAGACCCACGGCTACGAGCAGGAGTGGTACGGCCGCACCATCTTCCACACCTTCGGCATCACCGAACCCTGCCCCCACTGCGGGGGGAAAGGCAAGATCCCCGCCCGCTACGAGAACGATTAATCTAAGTAATTGATATCCTTAATTAAATAATCTGGGAAAACGCATGTTTCTTAGCAACATTTTCCCTCCTGCGCCGAAAAGGGGGTGAGGCGAAGGGAGGGTTTCATGCGCATCACCAAGACACTCAAGGGGCTAGCGGCCTTCATCACCGCCATCACGGCGCTGGGCGTCACCGTGGTCATCTTGGACGAAAACTATATGCCGTACGCCGGGGGCGCGCCGAGCGAGATAGGCTCGCCCGACGTGGGCAGGGTGCTCTACCCTAGGGGCCAGGACACCATCGCCCACAAGGCGATAGCCGAGGGGCCCGAGACCTCGAATGCAGCGATGCCCTCCAAGGGCAGCGTAAATTGACTCAATAGGCCCAAATTCCCCATATAGTGCGATAATCAAGCTCTCCGGTTGACATCCCAAGCCCTGTCCATGTATATGAGCAGCCCGCTTCATGGCGGGCATTTTTTCGAAAATCACGCAAATCTGCAAACTAAGGAGGAATTCATGGCAGAGGCACCCACCATTAAATCGATGATGGAGGAGAACCGCAAGTTCGATCCGCCGGCCGAGCTGGTGAGCAAGGCCTGGATCAAGAGCTTCGACGAGTACAAGAAGATGTACGACCGCTCCATAAGCGACCCGGACGGCTTCTGGGGCGAGATGGCACAGAACTACCACTGGAACAAGAAGTGGGACAAGGTCCGCTCATACGATTTCAAGGACAAGATCGACATCCGCTACTTCGAGGGCGGCAAGACGAACATGTCCTACAACTGCCTCGACCGCAACGTCGATGCCGGCAAAGGCGACCGCACGGCGCTGATCTGGGAGGGCAACGAGCCCGACGTCAGCAAGAAGTACACCTACAAGCAGATGCTGGACGAGGTCTGCCGCTGCGCCAACGTCCTGAAGTCCAACGGCGTGAAGAAGGGCGACAGGGTCTCGATCTACATGCCGATGGTCCCCGAGCTCGCCATCGCGATGCTCGCCTGCACCCGCATCGGCGCGATCCACTCGATCGTCTTCGGCGGCTTTTCGGCGGACGCGCTGCGCGACCGCATCCTGGACTCCGAGTGCACCTTCCTCATCACCACCGACGGCGCGCTGCGCGGCAAGAAGGACATCCCGATGAAGAAGGCCTGCGACGAGGCCATGAGGATGTGCGAGGAGGCCGGAAAGCCCGTGAAGACCTGCCTGGTCTTCAAGCACACGAACGAGAAGACCGAGATGAAGGACGGCCGCGACATCTGGTGGGATGACGCTGCGAAGAGCGCCTCCACGACCTGCGAGCCGGAGTGGATGGACGCCGAGGACCCGCTTTTCATCCTCTACACGTCCGGTTCCACCGGAAAGCCCAAGGGCGTGCTGCACACCACCGGCGGCTACATGGTCTACGCCGGCACGACCTTCAAGTACATCTTCGACTATCACGATGACGATATCTACTGGTGCACCGCCGACATCGGCTGGGTCACCGGACACAGCTACATCGTCTACGGCCCGATGCTCACCGGCGCCACCACGGTCATGTTCGAGAGCGTACCGACCTACCCGGACGCGGGGCGCTTCTGGGACGTCTGCCAGAAGCACGGCGTGACGATCTTCTACACCGCCCCGACGGCGATCCGCGCGCTGATGCGCGAGGGCGAGCAGTGGGTCAAGAAGTACGACCTGAGCAAGCTGCGCATCCTCGGTTCGGTCGGCGAGCCGATCAACCCCGAGGCCTGGATGTGGTACTACAAGAACGTGGGCAGCGAGAAGGCCCCGATCATGGACACCTGGTGGCAGACCGAGACCGGCGGCATACTCATCACACCGCTGCCGGGCGCGATCGCCACGAAGCCGGGCTCCGCGACCTTCCCGTTCTTCGGCGTGAAGCCCAAGGTCATCCGCGAAAACGGCAGCCAGTGCTCGCCGAACGAGGGCGGCTACCTGGTCATCGAGGAGCCGTGGCCGGGCATCATGCGCACCGTGTACAACCACCACGAGCGCTTCAAGGAGACATATTTCTCCATGTTCCCCGGAGTCTACTTCACCGGCGACGGCGCCCGCATCGACGACGACGGCTACTACTGGCTCATGGGCCGCGTGGACGACGTCATCAACATCTCCGGTCACCGCATCGGCACGGCCGAGGTCGAGTCGGCGCTGGTCTCGCATCCGGCGGTCGCCGAGTCGGCGGTCGTGGGCTTCCCGCACGAGGTCAAGGGCCAGGGCATCTACGCCTACATCACGCTCAAGGCGGGGACGAATCTGACCGACGATCTCAAGAAGGAGCTCATCAAGCACGTCCGCAAGGAGATAGGCCCGATCGCGACCCCGGACAAGCTGCACTTCACCAACGCGCTGCCCAAGACCCGCTCCGGCAAGATCATGCGCCGCATCCTGCGCAAGATCGCCGAGGGGGACGTGAAGAACCTGGGCGACACCTCGACGCTGGCCGACCCGAACGTGGTCAACGCCCTGGTGGAGGGAAGGCAATAAGTCAGGTTTAGGCTGAGGTTAAGGCTAAGTAAAAGGCCCTCGGTTTCACGAGGGCCTTTTTTCTGATTACTGATAACTGATCACTATCATCAGTTCTTCATCACCTTGAGCGTCGTGCCGGCTCTAACCGAGGACGGATCGGTCAGGTCGTTCCACCTCTGCAGCTGGGCTATGGTCACCTTGTGTTTGCGGGCGATGTCCCACAGCGTCTCGCCGCTTCTGACCTTGTGGCTGACCGGCTTGGATCCAGACGACTTCGCAAGCTTGACGGGCTTGCCCTCGGGAGCGGCATTGGTCTGCCGCTTCATCGCGGGCTTCGTCCCGCCCTTGATCTTGAGCTTAGTGCCGGCGCGCACCCGGCGCGGGTCCTTTATGCCGTTCCAGGCCATTATCTTCTTCGAGCTCACGCCGTAGCGCTCGGCCACGTGCCCCAGCGTCTCCCCGGACTTGAGCGTATGCGTGCTAGAAGAACCGGAGGATGCCTTTTTCGTCGAGGCAGCTACGGCCGTCGATTTGGAGCTAGGCGCCTTGGAAGCCGTCGGAGCCGAACCACCCTTGATCTTGAGCTTGGTGCCGGCGCGCACCCGGCGCGGGTCCTTTATGCCGTTCCAGGCCATTATCTTCTTCGAGCTCACGCCGTAGCGCTCGGCCACGTGCCCCAGCGTCTCCCCGGACTTGAGCACGTGGACGCTGTCCGCCTGTACCTTGGCGCTGGTTGCGTTCTCGAGGTTGATAGCGGTCGTCCCACCGGCGACGGTCTTCTTGGAAGCCTTGCCGTAGACCTTGAGTTTGCGACCGGCCCTCACCCGGCGTGGGTTCCTGATGTCGTTGACCGCCATGAGCTCCTTGGTGGTCATACCGTACCTGCTGGCGACCGAGTAGAGCGTCTCGCCCTTCCTGAGCTTATGCGTAGCGGTGGCCTCCTTTGTGGCGACCTCGCTCAAGTCTATCGCGGTAGTGTTCGCAGGACTTGCTACCTTCTTTGAAACGCGCAACTTCTGCCCGACCTTCAGGCGCTTCGGGTCCTTTATGCCGTTCCAGGCCATGAGTTGCTTGGAGGTAGTGCCGTTGCGAGCGGCGATGCCGCCCAGCGTCTCACCCCGTTTGACCCTATGATAGGCGGTCTTGGTCCCTCGAGAACCGGAGGATCTGGACGGGGCTCCCCTTGTATATATCTTGAGCCTCTGCCCCTCGCGGATCATCGAGCGCCTGCCCATCCTGTTCCACTTGCGGAGTTTGGCCACCGTCACGCCCTTGTACTTCGCGGCGATCGTGCTGAGCGTATCGCCGCGGCGGACCTTATACCTGACTACCTTGGAGCGGCTGCCCCTCCCGGACGAGTCGGCCTTGGCGAACCTCGCCGCATACGCGCCAACGGGTATCACGAGCGTCTGTCCGCGACGCAGCTTGGAGCGTCGGCCTATGCCGTTCGCGCTTGCGAGCGCACTTGTGGATACGCCGTAGCGGCGGGCGAGCTTATAGAGGGTGTCGCCGCTGCGGACCTTGTGGCGCACTATCTTTATTCGCTCGTCCTCAGGCAGCTTGGCATAGGCGACCTTGAACTTGCCCTCGCTGCCCTTGGGGAGCTTTATCCGGTAGTTCTTTTGGTTGGGCGGCGTCGCTCCCCTTACGAGATGCGCGTTGAGCTTCGCCACTTCGTCCTCGGAGATACCAGCGCACTTCGCTATCACGGAGATATCCGTCTGCGTATCGACCGATGATATGTCGAACTCGAGGGGCTCCTCGTAGTCGATGTTCTTGAAGCCGAAGCGCGCGGGGTCCTTGGCCATGATGGCGGCCGCGATATACTTGGGCACGTAATCGCGGGTCTCTGCCCTGAGGGCCCTGCGGTGACTGGCATGTTTCCAGAAGTCCTTGCTGCCGGTCATCTTTATGGCCTTGCGCACGCGCCCCGGGCCAGCGTTGTAGCCCGCCATCGCCAGGTACCAGTCGCCGAACTCGTCGTGGAGGTCGGCGAAGAACTTGGCTGCCGCATACGTGGCCTTGTGGGGATCGCGACGCTCGTCCACCCATCCGTCCACCCTGAGCCCGTAGAGCTTGCCCGTAGAGCGTATGAACTGCCAGTTGCCCACGGCATTCGCGTGAGAACGGGCGTTGTCGTTGAAGCCGCTCTCGATGAGGGCGATGTAGACCAGATCCTCCGGCATCCCCTGCTGCTTGAGGATCTTCTTCATCAGCGGCATGTACTTGCCGGACCTCCGCAGATAGCGCTCGAAGTGCCTTCGGCCCGCCCCCTGGAAATACTGGATCCAGGCCACTACGCGCTCGTTGACGACCAGCGGTATGTCGGAGCGAGGGAGGTGTTTCAGGTCGTGCTCGTTGATGAAGCGCCATGCATCCTTTGCGCTTTTGGCGCTTTTGTTGCCCGAGCACGAAACAAGGAGGGACGCGATGCACATCACCGCTGTCCAGATGATAACTGACCGAAATCGAAACATTTCATCTCCTCATGAACGGGGTGCCCGGGGCCTCTCTTATAATGATATTATAGCCTCATTGACCGCAAGGCGCCAGGGCCCACCCCAGATTATCCATCACATGTCCAATAAGTTGCCCATATCATTAAAACATAGTCAGTCCGCCTGTTTCCTCAGAAATGTCGGGATGTCGTACTCGTCGTTCTGGTATTCGAGAACGCCTATCTCCCTGGCTATCTCCTTGAGCTCGCCTTTGACCTCGCTGTCCTTACCGAGGGTCTTTCCTACCTCCTGGGCCAGGAGGCCGCCTGCCACGGGCGCCTGCCTCGTGGCACCTGTGGGGAGCCCCGCCTGCTGGACCGGCTGGGGCTGGACCGCCAGCTGCGGCTGCGGCCTCACCTCCTGCGAGGGAAGGCCCTGCCTCGGCAGGGGCTTGGCGAAACCCGCTGCCGCCTGGGTGTAGCTGCCCTGTTGCGCGACTTGCCGCGAATGATGGACAGGCCTGAGGAGCTTGCCCTGGGGCTTGTTGAAACCGGTGGCGATGACCGTCACCCTGAGCTCGCCTTTGATCTCTTCGTTTATTACCGCGCCGAAGAGTATGTTGGCGTTCTCCTCCGCCTCCTCCTGGATTATCTTGGATGCTTCGCTGATCTCGTGGAGGGTCATGTCGGAGCCGCCCGTTATGTTGATCAGGATGCCGGTCGCGCCCTTGATCGAGGTGTCCTCGAGCAGCGGGCTTGAGATCGCCTTGGTTGCCGCATCCATGGCGCGGGACTCGCCCGTCGCCGCTCCCGTGCCCATGAGCGCCATGCCCATCTCGTTCATAACTGTGCGCACGTCGGCGAAGTCCAGGTTCACAAGGCCGTGAACGGTGATCAGGTCCGAGATGCCCTTGACCGCCTGCAACAGGACCTGATCTGCCTCCTTGAATGCATCTATGACCGTTACGTCGTGGCCGACGACGCCGAGAAGCTTCTCGTTGGGTATCGTTATGAGCGTATCCACGGCGTCCCTGAGTTCCGCTATGCCGCGATCGGCCTGCTGCGTGCGGGCGCGCCCCTCGAACTCGAAGGGCTTGGTGACCACGCCAACGGTGAGCGCCCCAAGCTCCTTGGCGAGCTTGGCGATGATGGGCGCACCGCCCGTGCCGGTGCCGCCGCCCATGCCGGCGGTGATGAAGACCATGTCGGCCCCCGACAGGTGCTCGGCTATCGTCCTCTGATCCTCCAGAGCCGCGTTGCGACCTACGTCCGGGTTGGCGCCGGCGCCAAGCCCCTTGGTGAGCTCGCGACCGACCTGGATCTTGTTGGGCGCCAGGTTGAGCCTCAGCGCCTGCAGGTCCGTGTTGGCGACGATGAAGTCGACGCCCTCCAGACCCCCCTCCATCATCGTGTTGATGGCGTTGCCGCCGCCACCGCCCACTCCTACGACCTTTATCCTAGCGTTCTGTGCACAGCTCTCGACTAATTCAAACATGGGATCCTCCCTAATTTTTCTATATGTTGACGACAGGGCGAATGCTCTCGCCCATCCCCTTTATCTTCGTTCAGAAGATCTCACCAAGCAGCTCCCTCATGCGGCCCTTGACCTTGTTGTAGACGTTGCGGTCGCGGACCTTGAAGCGCTGCTCGTCCCGGTTGTTGGAGCCCAGAAGGTTAAGACCCACGCCGGTCGAGTACATCGGGTTGCGCACGACGTCGACCAGACCGCCTATGCGCTTGGGCAGCCCCTTGCGCACCGGCAGGTTGAATATCTGCTCGGCTATCTCCACCGCGCCCTCTAGCGAGGTCGTCCCGCCTGTCAGGACGACGCCTGCCGCCATCATGTCCTCGTAGCCGGAACGCGCTATCTCCTGATGCGCCAAAGTGAATATCTCCTCCATGCGCGGCTCCAGTATCTCGGCGAGTATCTGCCGGGAGAGGACGCGCGGGCTGCGGCCGCCTACGGAGGGCACCTCTATCGTCTCATCCTTGTGAACCATGCCGGCGCAGCAGCTGCCGTAGCGCTGCTTTATCTTCTCCGCCTCGTGCTGAGGCGTGCGCAGGCCAACAGCCACATCGTTGGTCAGGTGGTTTCCGCCTATCGTGAGCACCGCCGTATGAACGATGGAGCCCTGGGAGAAGATGGCTATGTCCGTAGTACCGCCGCCGATGTCGAGGAGCACGACGCCCAGATCCTTCTCGTCATTAGAGAGCACCGCCTCCGAGGACGCCAGCTGCTGGAGGATGATGTCGTTGACGTTGAGCCCTGCCCTGTTGCAGCACTTGATTATGTTCTGCGCGGAGGTCACGGCCCCGGTGACGATGTGGACTTTGGCCTCCAGCCTCACACCGCTCATGCCCACCGGGTCGCGGACCCCGTCCTGGTCGTCCACTATGAACTGCTGGGGGATCACGTGGATCACCTCGCGGTCGAGCGGTATCGATACCGCCTGGGCCGCGTCTATGACCCTCTCGACGTCGGCCGGGGTGACCTCCTTGTCCTTTATGGCCACTATCCCGTGGCTGTTGATCCCCTTGATGTGGCCGCCGGCGATACCGGCGAACACCGAGGTTATCTCGCAGCCTGCCATGAGCTCGGCCTCCTCCACCGCCTTCTTGATGGAGTTGACCGTACTCTCTATGTTGACGACCACCCCCTTGCGGAGACCCTTGGAGGGGTGGGTGCCTATGCCGACGACGTCGACGCCCTCGTTCATCACCTCCCCCACTATACAGCATATCTTGGTCGTGCCTATGTCGAGACCGACCACCAGCTCTTCCCTCTTCGCCATAACGACTCCCCCTTTCCCACCGTCCACAAGCCCATAGGTCCTTCCGCCAGGACCCCCTGGCGCAGAACCTCGGGGCTCATGTCGGTCTATATTTTACGATTATCCTGCCATCCTCATCAGCCAGCATATATTGTATTCTACCCTGCCTCGCTGCGATCGCCCGGCGCATCCGGTCGATCTTGCTCACCCGCTCGGCAAAGTTTGAGTGCCCCAGAAGCGCCTGCATCGGCTCGCGCCTGGTCATGAACGAGTAACCGTCCACCTCGTCGAAGTGTACCTCGGCCACCCCGTACTCACGGCCGAAGCGCGACGACGACAGCACGTCTATGATATTCAGCGCCCGCCCTAGCCTGGCCAGGCTCTCGTCGTCGGGCCCAAGGCCTTCGCCGAACTCGATGCCGGTTATGATCGGCATGTCTCTGTCGTCGTAGGGCGCAAGCTGTTTGACGATGTTTGACTCTCCGTCCACGTAGTGGAAGCCGCGAGAGAGAACTATCGCCACGGGCCTGTACTCCTCGACGTATATCTGCAGCGTGTCCGGCAGGCGCCTCCTAACGGCCGCCTCCTTCACCCACGGATTCCCGTCGAGCTTGCCGTAGACGTCGTCCACAGACATCCAGAAGAGGTTGTCGCCCTTTCTCACTCCGGAGAGGGAGGCGACCTCGTCCGGGCTGAGATACTTCCAGTCGCCCTCGACGACGATCCTCTCGAGCTCGAACGCGCTCCCAAGGAACACGACCCTGTATAGACCGTAGAGAGCGGCCAGACCGATCACAACGATGAGGACGGACAGAAGCGCGCGCTCGATCTGCCTGAGCCTCTCGCCCCAGCGCCTGCGCCTACGCACCGTCTGTCGCTTCAAAAATACGCTCATGAAATCCGTAATCCGTGATCCGTAATCCGTGATCCGAAAAAAAGCTTTATGTCGGCGAAGGTCGGGTTCATACGTTCACCTTCAGCCTCGCCCCGTCGAGGAGCCTCTCGCAGACCTCGTCGAAGCTTATCCCCACGTGGGCCGCCGCCTTGGGCACCAGCGACAGCTCCGTCATCCCGGGTATCGTGTTGACCTCCAGGAAGTAGGCCTCGTCATCGCCCTTGACCATGTAGTCGACACGCGCCGTCCCCTCGCATTCGATCTCCCTGCAGATCATCTCGCTCCACCTCATCAACCTCTCGGAGATCCCCTCCCCTATGCGGGCCGGCACTATGTACTCCGTCATACCCTTGGTGTATTTGGACTTATAGTCGTAGAACCCGCTCTTAGGGGCTATCTCCAGAGTCGGCAGCGCCTCTCCGTTGAGGACGCCCACCGTGACCTCCTTGCCCTTTATGTAGCATTCGATCAGCGCCTTGTCGTCCGACTCTAGCGCCTGGCGAATGGCTGCGGCCAGATCCTGCTCGCGCTCGACTATCGTCATGTTTATGGTCGATCCCTCCCTCGACGGCTTAACGATGACCGGAAATTCCATCTTGAGCTCCGAGGCGAAGCCTTCGGGGTTTTGGCTAGCGGAGTCGAAGATCGCACCAGGGACGCATGGTATGCCCATCTCCCGGGCCAGGCGCTTGCAGACGATCTTGTCCATGCCCACCGAGGAGGCCAGCACGCCTCCGCCGGTATAGGGCAGGCGAATCATCTCCAAAAGCCCCTGGACGCAGCCGTCCTCGCCGAACTTGCCGTGCAGCGCCACGATCGCCACGTCGGGGCGCTCTCTCCCGAGGTCGGATACGAGCCCGGCCCCGTCCTTTACGTCGACCTGGACGACCTCGAAGCCCCGGCGCCTGAGGCCGTCGGCTATGGCGCCGCCCGTCTTGAGGGATATCTCCCTCTCCTTCGATACTCCGCCCTGAAGCACGGCCACCTTCTTGCCCTTCCACTTTTCCGACATCACGCCTCCGCTCGTCTACGACCTTCCTATGATGTCCACCACCGTGTCCAGGAGTACCCCAGTGCCCTGCTTCACGCGGTCGCGCACGAGGCTTACGAGCACGGCTACGTCCCTGGCCTTGGCGCCGCCCTCGTTGACTATGCCGCCCCGCTCGTCGACCCTGGCACCGCCGACACGGACCCCTGTGAGGCCCTCCTCGTCGATCATCACGCTGGCCTTCGGCTTGCACGGGCTCGCGAAGACCCTGCCGAAGGACGGGTGCTCGGTTCCCGGCGTCGCCTCATCGGCCGATGCAGTCGGCCCGCCGGCTCGGACCTTCACCAGCACCCTGGTGACCGCCGCAGTTCTCGGCACCTTGAGCCTGCCCGATTCGAAGCGAAGGGCGGGCCGCCTGAGCGTGAGCTCCTGGCCCTCCTTGTTCACTATGGTGACCTCCTCGAAGGCCTCCGCCCGATAGTCCTCGCCGCCCTCCTTGCGAGAGCAAAGCGCTCCTGCCACGGTGCCGGCGAAGCCGTCGAGATCGAAATCTCCCACGAAGCCCTTGGACCTCATCTCATCAAGCAGATCCGCCGTCAGAGCCGAGGCGCCTACCGATAGATAGACATCGTCGCCGTCCGTGCGATCGACGCGGATCTCCTTGAACGCGTCGCCCAGCTCCACCAGCAGGCCAGGGAGGCCTGCGTCCCTGACGAGTGTCGAGCTCCCCCGGCCCCAGAAGCGATAGTCGACCTGTTGATCGATCGCCCATCCGAGCAGCGACTTGAGCTCCTCAAGGTTCTCAACGCGGACGAATGCCTCGGGCGCGCCACCACAGCCCGCGACGCTGTGATCCGATGTGGGCTCGTCGAACATAACGCGTCCATCCGACAGCAGTGCGCTCAGGGAGTCCTTCTGATCCCTGGTCATCCTGCTCTCCTGCTCCGACTCCCTCTCAAGCTTGGCCGCCAGCCTCGGGTTCAGAGACTTCAGGTCAAGCTCTTCGAGAAGGCCTTCGCCGTCTGCGTCACACTCCCCGCCCCCAGAAAGAGTATCATGTCCTCCCTCCGGCACCACGGGGTCAGCGTCGACAGCACGTCCTGCGTCGTCGGCGCATACGCCACCATCTTCTTCGGGTATCGCTTGCACATCTCTCTCCATAGTCTTCCCCCTGTATAGTTTCTGCGTGGTCTCTCCCCAGCAGCGTAGACGTCCATAACCACTACGGCGTCCGCGTCCCGTACGCAGGACACGAAGCCCGAAAAATGATCGGCCAGCCTAGAGTACCGGTGAGGCTGAAGCACCGCTACAAGTCTGCGTCTGGGCCAGCCGGCCCGCGCCGCGGCTATGGTCGCGTTTATCTCGGCAGGGTGATGGGCGTAGTCGTCTATCACCATCGGGCCCTTCCTCGACAGGAGTTGAAACCTCCTGGCCACCCCGCCGAAGCGCTTGAGCGCCGCCCTTATCCTCTTGAAGGGTATGTCCAGATGCCTGCAGACCGCCACCGTCGCCAGGGCGTTTTCGACCTGATGCAGCCCGGTCATCCCGAGCGTCACCCTCCCCAGGGCTTTGCCCTTCTCGACGACCTCGAACTCAAGAGTACCGCCATCCTGAATCACGTCGCTGGCGACGTAGTCGGCGCCCTTGGCCCCGTAGGTGATGCAAGGCCTTGTTATCTTCGGGAGGACGCTGCGCACAGCGGCGTTCGAGGTACAGGCCACCACCGCACCGTAGAATGGAACCTTGTTTGCGAACTCTACGAACGCCCCCTTGAGATCGGAGAAGTTCGCATAGCTCTCCATGTGCTCCCTGTCTATGTTGGTTATCACGCCTATCGTGGGCGTGAGCTTCAGAAACGAGCAGTCGGACTCGTCGGCCTCAGCGACCAAAAAGTCGCCCTTGCCGAGCCTGGCATTCGAGCGGAAGTTGTTAACCTTGCCTCCGATGATCATCGTCGGATCGAAGCCGGCGTGCTCCATGACGTATCCGATGAGCGAGGTCGTGGAGGTCTTGCCGTGCGTTCCGGCCACGGCGACGCCGTACTTCAGGCGCATCAGCTCCGCCAGCATCTCCGCCCTAGGGACCACCGCGAGCCCCATGCGCCTGGCTTCCCTCACCTCCGGATTGTCCTCACCTACCGCCGACGATACGACCACGGCATGGGCGCCGTCGATATTGCTTCGGCTGTGGCCTTTATAGATCCTAGCGCCCTTGCGCCTGAGTTTCTTCGTGGTCGCGGACGAACGCACGTCGGAGCCGGTGACGCGGTAGCCCAGGTTGAGAAGCACCTCGGCTATGCCGCTCATGCCGATGCCGCCGATGCCCACGAGATGGATCTGTTGATACTTCTTGAACACCTTATTCTCCCTTTCCCTCCCCTAGATCAGGGCGAGCGACTCCCTGGCTATCCTGCGCGCAGCATCCGGCTTTCCAAAGCCCAGGGCCCCCATCCGCATGCCCTCCAGCCTGTCGTGATCGTTCACTAGCCCCTTCAGCTCCAGGGCCAATCGCTCGCCCGTGAGCTCGTCGTCGGATATGACGACCGCCCCTCCGGCGGCGGCCATACTCATAGCGTTGGCGCGCTGATGATCGTCCGCCGCATATGGATATGGCACCAGTATCGACGGGATGCCGAGCGAGGACAGCTCGGCCACCGTGTTGGCCCCGGCGCGCGCAACCGCAATGTCAACCCGCTCGTAGCAGTCCCACATCGCATCCTTGAACGGGAAGACCTCCGCCTCTATTCCGGCCTCCTCGTAGGCGCGCCCTATCGCCATGTGATCGTCGTTTTTGCCCGTCTGGTGTATGATCCTCAGCGAGCTGCCCATCGCTCTCATGAATTCAACTGAGTCCACCATCGCGCGATTGATGCTGTGCGCACCATGCGAGCCGCCGAAGGCGAGCACCGTCGTCTGTCCGGTCTGGACCTTCTCGCCATGGCGCGCGTCGAGGATCTTCCTCCTCACCGGGACCCCCGCGAGAACCGCCTTGCCGCCGAAGTACGGCATCGCATCCGTATAGGCCACGAACACCTTCCTGGCGAAGCGCTTGAGCATCCTGTTGGTCATGCCTGGTAGCGCGTTGGGCTCCACGAGAACCACCGGCACGCGCATCATCCATGCCGCGACGGCCAGCGGTCCTGCCGCGTAGCCGCCGATCCCCACGAGCAGGTCGGGGCGCTCCGACCTTATGATTCCGATCGCCCGAGCTACCGCTATCGGTATCCTTGCGGCCGACACGAGCTTCGCAATTCCGCTCTTGTCCTTCAGCGAGTTCGACTTCATCAGGACGATCTTCCACCCGTGCCTGGGCACGATCTCGGACTCCAGGCCGCGAGAGGTGCCCGCGAAGACGATCTCCGTCCCCGGCGCCTGCTTGGCGATCTCCTCCGCAACGGCGATACCAGGAAAGATATGCCCCCCGGTGCCTCCGGCGGCGATCATCGCCTTCTTATGTCCTTCGTCCCGTGTCATATTCAAAGTTTCCGCCTACCAAGCCTCCGCTGTGGTCCGCCTGTAGCTCGAGATGTTGAGCAGGATGCCGACCGCTATCAGCGATATCACGAGCGACGATCCTCCGTAGCTTATGAACGGCAGCGCCAGGCCCTTGGTCGGCAAAATCCCCATCACCACGCCCATGTTGAGCACGGCGCCCATCCCTATGAGCAGAGTGCATCCGACGGCTAGATACCTGCTGAACAGGTCCGGCGCGCCCAGCGCTATCTTCAGCCCCCGGTAGCAGAAGAAGCCGAACAGCGAGATGACGAGCATGATTCCAACGAGCCCCATCTCCTCCCCGATGACGGAGAATATGAAATCCGTGTGGGCCTCCGGCAGATAGAAGAGCTTCTGCTGCCCCTGGCCCAGGCCCCTGCCGAACCATCCGCCCTCGTTGAAAGCCACGAACGACTGTATCATCTGAAATCCCGAACCGTAGCGGTCGTCCCACGGGTTCAGAAACGCCATGATCCTGCGCCGCCTGTACTCCGATCCTGCCACCAGGAGCACCGCCAGGGGCAACGTGCCCAGGAGAAATCCCAGCAGATACGGGAGCCTCACGCCCGCCACGAACATCATGAACCAGGTGATCGCGGCGATCGTGGCGGCGGCGCCGAAGTCCCTCTGTACCAGGATGCAGGCGGCCACCACCGCCATGAACAGGATGTGCGGCATGAAGCCTATTCCGAAACTCTTGATCCTCCTCGACTTCTTCTCCAGCGAATAAGCAAGGAAGATTATCATCGCGACCTTGGCCGCCTCCGACGGCTGGAACGCTAATGGCCCCAGGTTTATCCAGCGCGTGGCTCCCCCGATCGTCCTGCCGATGCCGGGCACGAAGACGGCGCCGACGAGCCCCAAGGCCACGAACAGGATGGGGTAGACCAGCCGGCGGTATGATCCGTATGAGAGCTTCGTCGTGATCGCCATACCGGCGAAGCCCATCGCTGCGAAGATCAGGCTGCGCTTGAGGAAAAAGTAGCTATCGCCAAAACGCTCCCTGGCCAGGACCGCGCTCGCGCTGTAGTTCATCGTGATTCCGATCCCCACGAGCAGGATCACGCAGAACAGAAGCTTCGAGTCCAGATGGACCCTCTGATAGTCGTAGTCACGCATCCAAAAGCCCCTTAGCCGCCCGGGCGAACGACTCCCCCCGATCAGCGTAGTCCTTGAACATATCGAAGCTGGCGCACGCCGGCGACAGCAGCACCACGTCGCCGGGGCTGGCCTCGCGGCTGGCCATGCGCACCGCCTCCTCCATCGACTGCGCCCTCGATGTCCTGGCTATCCCCTCCAGGATCGTCTGAATCGCCGGCGCCGATTCGCCGATCAGCACGGCGTGCTTCAGCCTCCCCTCGGCGGCGCGCGCCAGCCCCGCAAAGTCGGCACCCTTGGCCTGCCCTCCCGCGATGAGGATCAACTGCTCCGAGAAGCCCTCCATGGCCTTCACCGTCGCCCCGACGTTGGTGCCCTTCGAGTCGTCGTAGTAACGGACGCCGTCCACCTCGCAGACGAGCTCGACCCTGTGGGGAAGGCCCTCGAACGAGCGGAGCCCATCCTCCATCGACTCCCACTCGACGCCGGAGAGACGAACGGCCAGCAGGGCGGCGAGCATGTTCTCGATGTTGTGGGCGCCTGCGAGCTTGAGCCCATCGATGGGGAACCTGTGCGGCGTTACGCCGTCCACCTGTACCCACATGACGCCGTCCTCGTACCAGGCCCGGTTCGCCCTGGCGCCGCCCGGCGAGGAGAGGACCTTCCCTGTGGCATCGAAGGGGGCCAGGTTGCACACGGAGACCGCCACGCTGTCCGAGACAGCGTCGCAGGCCGCGTTGTATATTCCGAAGCCGGAGCTGGCCATCTGTTCGAAGAGTTTGGACTTGCTGGCCACGTAGTTCTCGAACGTGCCATGCCTGTCCAGATGGTCGTCGGTGGCGTTGAGCCACACGGCGATGTCGGCGGCGAGCGACGGCGCCGCCTCGAGCTGGAAGCTCGACACCTCCAGGACCACACGGTCGGCCTCGTTCGCCTCGACGATCATGGAGATCGCGGGTGCGCCGATGTTTCCGGCGACCGGACAGCGCATGCCCGCGCTTCTGAGCATGTGCCCGATCAGCGAGGCCGTGGTCGTCTTGCCGTTGGTGCCGGTCACGGCGATTATAGGCTTTTGAATCCTGGACGCGGCAAGCTCCATCTCCCCCACGATCGGCACGCCGCGTTCGCGCGCTTTGACGAGCCCCGGCAGCGAAAGGGGAACGCCCGGGCTCACCACCACGAGGTCCTTGTCGGCCGCCTCGAGCGCGTCTAGCGATCCGAGAGCGAGCTCCACATCGATGCCGTCCAGGGCGTCCAGGCTCGCAGCCAGATCGTCCGCGGCCTTGGAGTCGCATACCGTGACGCGCGATCCCTCGCTCGCCAGGAAGCGGGCGGCCGCGACGCCGGACCTCCCGAGGCCCAGCACCAAGACGCTCCTGTCTTTAAGCTCGTACCTAGCCAAACATCACCTCAGTTTCAGCGTCGAGAGCGACGCCAGCGCCAGAATTATCGCGATTATCCAAAAGCGCACTATCACCTTGGATTCGCTCCACCCCTTCAGCTCGAAGTGGTGATGGAGCGGTGCCATTCGAAACACCCTCTTGCCGGTCAGCTTGAACGATACGACCTGAGTTATCACCGAAATGGTCTCCAGGACGAAGATCCCCCCTATCATTATAAGTAGGATCTCGTTCTTCGTTACCACGGCGGAGTAGCCCAGAAGCGCCCCCAGGGGCAGCGATCCCACGTCGCCCATGAAGATCGAGGCAGGGTGCGCGTTGTACCATAGGAACCCGACGCACGCGCCGACGACGGCGCCGCAGAAGACAGCCAGCTCCCCGCTGCCCGGGACGTACTGAACGGCCAGATACTCGGCTATCACCGAGTTGCCTGCAACGTACGCAAGCACGGCGTAGGCCAGAAATGCCACGATGGAGGGAACGCTCACCAGGCCGTCCAGACCGTCGGTAAGGTTCACGGCGTTGGACGCGCCCACAACGACTATGACGGCGAAGGGTACGTACATCCAGCCCAGGTCGGGGCTTACGCCCTTGAAAAACGGCAGGGCCAACTCCCTCGAGAGGCCTATTGCATCGAAGAGCACGAGCATCGCTATCGTCGCCGCAGCCAGCTGGAGCGGAAACTTGTAGCGAGCCCTTAGCCCCTTCGGATCGCTCAGAATCACCTTCCTGTAGTCGTCGATGAAGCCGATCAGACCGAAGGCGATCACTACGCAGGCGGCGATGAGCACGAAGGGCTCGAAGAACTTCGACCACAGGAGCACCGATGCGAACGCTGATATCCAAAGGAGGATGCCGCCCATGGTGGGGGTGCCCCTCTTGTCCATGTGCGTCACCGGACCGTCGTCGCGCACGGTCTGCCAGAACTGTTTCTTCGCCAGCCACCTTATCATCATCTTTCCGAAGACGAAGTAGATGGCCATTGCCGTGAACGTGGCCATGAACGTGCGAAACGTTATGTAACGCACGACGTTGAAGCCGATGAACTGCTCGTGCAGCGGATATAATAGATAGTAGAGCATATTATCTCTCGTGATCCGTGATCCGTGATCCGTAATCCGTTTTTTCGATCATCCTGAGCCGATCTCCCTTTTCAGATAATCGACCACCCGCTCCATCTTCATCCCGCGCGACCCCTTCACCAAAAGGACGTCGCCGGCCCTGAGCTCATCACCTATGAGGCGCGCCATCTGTTGTACGTCATCGCAGACGGAGATATCCGACTCTCCGAGCCCAGCCTCCATGGCGCCCGCCGCTACGTCGCCAGCGAAATCGCCGATCACGTAGGCGAGCTCGACGCCCGACTCCGCGGCCTGGCGTCCCACGCCCCTGTGCAGCTCGGGCGAGCCCTCACCAAGCTCCAGCATGTCGCCCAGCGCCACAACGAAACGCCCCGCCCTCGCGGCCGCACCAACCGTGCGAAATGCCGCCCTCATAGACTCGGGATTGGCGTTGTACGAGTCGTTGACGACCCTAGCGCCGTTGGCCATCTGGAGCCTCTCGAAGCGCATCGCCATCGGGCTGAACCGGCTCAGGCTGTCCACGGAGGCGGCCTCGTCGACCCCCAGCGCCACGCCGACCGCGAGAGCGGCCAGGGCGTTCATGACGTTGTGAGAACCCGGCACCGGGAGCACGGTCGTAAACTCCCTGCCCCTTATCGAAACGGCCAGCCGCATCTCGCCCAGCCCCTCCGTATCCATGTGCAAAAACTTCACGTCGCAGTCGTTTTGCATCCCGAACGTGACCCTGTCCCCCGTGTGCGCCTTGGCTACCTCCAGTACCCACGGGTCTTCCACGTTGACGCAGGCTACGCCCCTTCCGTCCATCGCCTCGAAGAGCTCCCCCTTGGCCCTGGCGACGGCCTCGACCGTGTGGAGCTTCTCCAGGTGTGCGGCCGTGACGTTGGTTATGAGCCCTACGTCCGGGCGCGCGACCGAGGCCAATCTCTCTATCTCTCCGGCGGCGTTCATGCCCATCTCTAGCACCGCCACCTTGTGCTCATCGGTCCACCTGAAGACAGTGAGGGGGAGACCGATGAGGTTGTTGAAGTTGCCCTCGGTCTTGAGCACCGGGCCCAGCGACTGCGCTATGCCGGCGATCATCTGCTTAGTGGTGGACTTGCCGTTGCTTCCGGTGACGGCGACGCACGGCGCCGTGAACCTCGACCGCCACCATGCGGCGACATCGCCCAACGCGCGTTCGGTATCATGCACCTCCACCGCACAGGCGCCGTCGGGGATGTTCGATCCGCTTCTCACCATCACAGCCCCGGCACCGGCGGCAACAGCGTCGCCCAGAAAATCGTGCCCGTCGTAGTGCGCGCCCTTGATGGCGACGAAGAGCTCCCCGCCCTTGAGGTCGCGCGTGTCTATCCCGACGCGGCCTAGCTTGACGGCCCCGTCGCCGGACACGATTCGCCCGCCGGTCGCGGCTGCTATCTGATCGAGCGTGAACTCCATACCGATAAAACCTCTCAAACTCGGAGGGCGCCTGCCAGCTCCTCCCTGTCGTCGAAACGTATCCTCTCGTCGCCGAGTATCTGGTAGTCCTCGTGTCCCTTGCCCGCCACCACTAGCACGTCGCCGGGCCTGGCCAGCTCCACGCCCCTGTGTATCGCCTGGCGCCTGTCCGACACCACCTCGTAACCCATGTCCCCGTCGAACGGACACGCCCTCCCCGTAACGCCAGGCAGTATCTCCTCTATTATCCTGGCCGGGTCCTCCGTCCTGGGGTTGTCGCTGGTGACCAGCACTACATCGGCGAGCTCCGCCGCGACGGACCCCATCAGTGGACGCTTGGCCCTGTCGCGGTCGCCCCCGCAGCCGAATACCGCCAAGAGCCTCCCCCCCGACTCCGCGAGGAGCTCCCTGGCGTGCGCCAGCGCGTTTCGCAGTGCGTCCGGCGTATGCGCGTAGTCGACCAGCGCCAGCACGCCCCTGTCGTTGGGCACCGCTTCGAACCTGCCGGGCACACAGCAAAGAGCATCTAGACCGCTGACGATATCCTTTGGCTTGACGCCAAGGCCGAGCGCCACCGCTGTTGCGGCAAGCGCGTTCATCGCGTTGAAGCTACCGCATAGTTTGGAGCAAACGTCGAAGGCTCTCTCCCGCATCTTGATCCGCATCGCAATACCGGACTGGTTGAGCGAGAGCGCTTCACCGCGCACATCCGCCTTATCAGAGAAACCGTAGAGCATCGCAGGAACGGCACACCTGCTTGCCATCCTGAGCCCGTAATCGTCGTCGGCGTTTATGACGGCAAAGGCTTCGGGCTTCGCGCTCTCGGCGAGCACCCTGTCGAAGAGGATCGACTTGGCGGAGAAGTAGGACTCCATGCCGTCGTGATAGTCCAGGTGCTCGGGGCTCAGATTCGTGAAGACGCCAGCGTCGAAACGGCAGCCGGCGACCCTTGATTGTTCCAGCGCGTGCGAGCTGACCTCCATCGCACAGCTGTCGCATCCGGACTCCCTCATCCTGCGCAGCAGCCTCTGTAGATCCAGCGAGAAAGGGGTCGTATGAGGCGCTTTCTCGCTCATGCCCCCGAATCTGTATTCGACCGTACCGAGCACGCCGGGCTCGCGCCCAGCCGAACGCAGTATCGACTCGATCATATAGGCCGTCGTGGTCTTTCCGTTGGTGCCGGTGATACCTACGACGGTCAGCTCTCCCGACGGTTCGCCGTACAGCCTCGAGGCCATGTGCCCCATGGCCGCCCTGGAGTCGTGGACGACGACGTTGATCACGTCGAGGTCTCGCCCCACGGGTCGCTCGCTCACGACCACGCTGGCGCCGCGGTTCATCGCCGCCTCCACGAAGTCGTTGCCGTCGTGGCGCGTGCCCCTTATCGCGAAGAAGCACGAACCCGGCGTGGCGCGACGGGCGTCGTAGACGAGCTCGGACACCTCAGCATCCGCGGCACCTCTGAGCCCCAGCACCGTCATGCCCTTTATTAGTTCCTCGAGCCTCATCCCTTCCCTTCGCTCATATGAGCGGTTTGAACTCCACTCGGCATAGATCGCCGGCGGCGAGCACGCTGCCCGGCTCCGGCCACTGCCGCACCGCTATACCGCTCCCCTGAAAGTTCCACTCTATCTCAGCATCGCCTGAGGCCGCCAACACGGCTCGCATCGTCATGCCCCTGAAATCCGGGAGCCTCCACGACTTCTCGTCGTGTCTGGTGACCTGCCTCGGCTCGTCCTCCGAGGTCACAACCGGCGGCACGTCCTCGACGGTCTGCATCTCCGGCATCTGCGATGCCACGATCGTCCTCCCCGCAGACGTCTTGCTCGCCGGCACCTTGAGATAGCGAAGCGTCTTCTCGACTATCCTTCTGAACACCGGGGCGGCGACCTGTCCCCCGTAGTAGGCGCCCTTGGGTTCGTTCAGGCCCACAAAAACCGCGATGCGCGGGTTCTCGGCGGGGGCGAACCCCACGAAAGAGGCGAAGTACCTGTTCTTGGCATAGGTGCCGGTGCGCGGGTCGACCTTCTGAGCCGTGCCGGTCTTGCCCGCCATCCTGTAGTCGACGCTTGCGGCAAGCATTCCCGTGCCGTCCTCCTCCACCACCATCTCCAGAATGTCCCTCACGACCCCCGCGACGTCCGACCCTATGGGGGTGGCTACCACCTCTGGCTTCGTCTCGGATATGACGCTTCCGTCCTCGGCCATCACCGCATCGACGATGTAGGGTTTCATGAGCCGCCCGCCGTTGGCTATCGCCGCAAAGGCCATCGCCATCTGCAGAGACGTGGCCGCCATACCCTGCCCGAAGGCGATCGTGGCAAACTGGATCGGTGACCACTTGTCGTAATGCGTCAGTATGCCAGCGGCCTCGCCCGGCAGATCGATCGATGTCTTGCGGCCGAAGCCAAAATCCCTGACCGCGTCATATACGCGCTCCCTGCCTAGGCGGCTCTCGATCTTGTACGTCCCTATGTTGCTGGAGACCTTTATTATGTCCGCAACCGAAAGCATGTCGTGCGGGTGCGAGTCCCTCACCACGTCCTTGCCTATCGTGATCTGTCCGTTCTCGCAGTCAAACTCCTCGTCGTATGACACGACCCCGGCGTTGAGAGCCGCGGAGACGACGATCACCTTGAAGGTCGATCCGGGCTCGTGCGGCTCCACGATCACGCTGTTGCGCCAGTGCGACAGCGGATACTTCGAATACTCGTTGGGGTCGAACGTGGGCACGTTCGCCATCGCCAATATCGCACCGGTCCTAACGTCGACCACCACGGCCTCGCCGCCTTCGGCGCGGGCCGAATCTACGCCCTTTGCCAGCTCGCTGTCGGCTATGTACTGCAGCGTCTTGTCGACGGTGAGCCTTATGTTTTGCCTCTCCGATGCCTTCTCACCCCCGCTGGGCGAGAGGTAGAGGTGGCCCCTGGCGTCCCTCCTTATCTCGTGGGTCTTCGACCTCGACGAGAGCACGTCGTCGTACTGCAGCTCCAACCCGCCCAGCGGCTCCGCGTCGAAGCCCACGGCGCCCAGGACCGACGCGCCCACCGTGCCGTTCGGATACGAGCGCAGGCTCTCCTTCATCGTGTATATGCCCTCGAGGCCAAGCGCCTTCACCTCCGCCACCTCCTCGTCGTCAGCTCGCCTCTTTATCCAGACGAACTTCCTCTTCGACGACAGCTTGTCCAAAAGCCGCTTGCGGTCTACGTCCAGGATCTCCGCCAGCTTCGAGACCGCCTCCACCGAATCAACTATCTCCTGCGGGTTGGCGAACAGCGAGTCGGCGGTGATGTCTATCGCCAGATCGCGGCCGTTTTTATCCACTATCTTTCCGCGCATGCTGTGCTCGCGGACCGCCGTCCTGTACTGCCTGAGCGCCACCTTCTCCAGCTCGTCGTTGTTCTTCAGGTGGAAGCCGACGGCCCGGCTCGCGAGCACGCCGAAGCACAGTGCGAAGAATGCGCCGACCGCATAGACGCGCTTGGCGCTCGTTGCGCCCTCGTCCCTCTCGACTGTTCGGTACTTCGGCATATTCGGTCAAAACTTCATGCTTCCGGAACTACCTTCTCCTCAGGATCACGACCTCGTCACCCATCGGCAGCCTCATCCCGAACCTCTCGCTGGCCACCCTCGACAACCTGTCGGGCGACTTGAGCTCCGCGATGTCAGCCTCGAGCCTGTCCCGCTGCCTCATCAGATCGGTCGTCTCCTTGCGTATCCTGCTCACCTCGTAACCGAGCTGTATCACCTGTATCCTCGTCCACACGAACAGCAGGGCCATCAGCGTCACGACCGCCAGCAGGGTGAGCGCCTGCCTGAGATATCTGCGCGTTGCCACCATCGTCTTGGTGGCGATGGGCTGGCGCCTTACCGCCCTGGTCATCGATATCGCGCCGTAGTGGTTCAAGCACACCTCCGAAGGCCTCTGAGCTTCGCGCTGCGCGCCCTTGGGTTCTTTCCGACCTCATCCTCCTTGGGCCTGACCGGCCTCTTGGTGAGGATTTCGTAGCCGCCCTCGGAGGCCAGGGAGCGAAAGGCCCTCTTGACCATCCTGTCCTCGAGGGAGTGATAGCTTATGACCGCCATCCTCCCGCCGGGCCTCAAGAGCTCGGGGGCCGTATCGAGGAAGTCGCGAAGCTGCCCGAGCTCGTCGTTGACCGCTATGCGGAGCGCCTGGAAGATGCGCGTCGCAGGATGGATCCTGCCGCGGCCCGTTCGGGGCACGGCGCGCTCGACCGCCTCCGCCAGCTCGCCCGTGGTCGCGATATCACTCCTCCCCGCGACGGCCCGGGCTATCCTTCGCGCGTATCTCTCCTCGCCGAAGTCGCGAAATACCCCTTCTAACTCCTCCGCGCTCGAGCGGGCGATGAGATCCGCTGCGGTCTCACCGCCATCCCCGTCCATCCTCATGTCCAGCGGTCCGTCGTTGCGTATGCTGAAACCGCGCGACGCCTCGTCCAGCTGGTAACTCGACACGCCGAGGTCGGCTAGGATCGCATCGACGCCATCCACGTCCAATTTTGAAAGCACCCCGGCGATATCGCTCATCCTGGCCCTCTCCAGGATCGCCCTCTCGCCTGCCCACGCCAGCCTGTCCGCCGCCTCCTCGATCGCATCTGCGTCCCTGTCCGTCCCGATCAGGATGCCGTCCGGCCCGCTGGACTTGAGCATGAGCTCCGCATGTCCGCCGCCTCCAAGGGTGACGTCCACCGCAACGGCGCCCGGCCGCAGCGCCAAGAGCCCCACGACCTCCTCGGGTAGAGCGGGGAGATGGTAGATGGCCTCCCCGTCCCTGCCCGAACGATCCGTCATTGCGGCTCTCCCTCGGGAACGTCGCTCACGAAGCTCAGCATCGCATCCTCGACGGACGCGTAGATCTCCTCGTCCAGGCCCATCGCCTCGAATATGTTGCGGACGTAGCCGTTTGCGGCCGCCATCCTCAGATCGCCTCCGTCGCACTGAAACTCGATAATCCGTTCCGCTATGCGCTGCACCAGCTTGTAGTCGAGGTGTTTGAGCCCCTCGAAGTTCAGCACGATGTTCCGCTGGTCGCAGCCGGACAGCGACGACAGCACGTCGTCGAGCACATGCACGTTGCGACGCGAGAGCTCGCCCCTCACGCCCACCACCGAGATATCGTGAAACCTCTTCACCTCGAACATGTCATGTCCCCCTCGAACTACAGGCCCAGCTCAGCCAGCCTCGATCCCATCGACTCCAGCTTGAGCTCGGCGTTTCTGAAGGCGTCATCCCATCGCTGCTTCGACCAGATCTCGAACTTGTGCGTCATGCCGACTATCACCACGTCCTTGTCGAAGTCGGCGTAGGTCCGAAGCGTCGGCGGAATGAGTATCCTGCCCTGCGCGTCCAGCGAACACTCGACGGCAGCGGAGACGAAGGCCCTCTGCAGCGCCTTGACCTCGTCCATGAACTGCGGCAGCTCGCCCACCTTGCGTTCGAGCTTCTGCCACTCCGGCACCGGATAGGCCCAAAGGCATTCGTCGAAGTTGGTTATGATAAGCCTCTCGTCGTAGTTGCTCGAGAGGGCCTCACGGAAGCGCGAGGGGACCGAAAGCCTCCCCTTGGCGTCCACCTGATGGTGATATCTCCCACGAAACATGCGTTATTCCCAAGATTTAGGAAAATGCCCCACTTCTCCCCACTTCTTGGGAAAATAGCGACAAAGGCTCAAGACAGTCAAGCCTTTTTGGCTTGTAATTGCTTGAAAAACAAGGTTTTTTGGCCCGGGCCGGCCTCAGGAGTCGGATAAAAAAAGAGATGTAAATTAGATCCTTGTAAAAACAGATAAAAGTAATCTATAGACTGTTTAATTAAGTCATTGATTTATAAGATTAATTTTTTCAATGAACATCGGCCCATATCTGTCGGCGCAAAGCACATTCAAAACCGCATCTGCCGACAAAGGTCTCATAGGATGCTGATCCAAACAGCTTTTGCACCGATTATCAACCATAAAAGCTGATAAAATAAGGCTTTGCGCTAGGGAGGTGGTTAGTTTCGGCGAGATCTGACTGCATTGCTGCGCACGACTATGAAGCGGACGGAGACGATTAAGACCAGCGCCGAGACCGCGACGAGGACTGTGTCGGCCGCGCACCACCGTTCGGCTATCGGGAATTCGAATCCCCTGACGTGATTCACAAACGTCCACGCGTTGTTGAACAGGTGGCAGAAGACGGCCGCCCACAGCGCGCCGGTGACGGCGTAGGCCCATCCGAATATCACGCCAAGCATGAAGTAAAGATGGAAGTAGTGCGGGTTGCCGTGCATCATGCTGAAGATGATCGACGCGGCGACGATCGCCCACGCGCCGCCCCACCTCGCGGCCAGCGACGTCTGGCAGAATCCTCTGAAGAATATCTCCTCGCATACTGCCGGTATGAGGCACAGCAGGATCAACTTCCAGGCGATCATCCCGGCTGTGCCGGCCTTCAACACCCTGTCCATCGCCTCCTTCAGCTCGGGGGGCAAGGGCCAGAGCCTCTCGGTGAGGACTGTCGCGTAGTCCATGAGGACTACGGCGCCGAGCATGAAAAGGCACAGCGCCACGAACGTGGGCAGGTCGAAGCGGCCGAACGACAAAAGCCTCCTCCTGTCGAAGCCCAACAGGTAGACGAGCAGGATCGGTATGCCGGCTACGGCCAGGATCTCGTTCATGAGTATGGAGGCGGATATCCACCCGCCTCGCATCATGAGCTGTGCCGGTATCTGAAGTATCAGGACCGCGGTGGTGGCGACGAAGACCAGCGGCGGCGATGCCACCGCCGCGCCGGGCCTCCACAGCGCCTGCCAAAAGGGCGATCTCATATGGCGACGGTTCATCTGAAGTCGCAGACCTCTGAAAGTTTGCGCCTCGGCGGCACCCTGTTGGCGGGCTCGTTCGGAACGCCGATGGGGACGATAGCCACGGGCCTCATCCCCTTCACCACTCCCAGGATCTCGGCCGCCTTCGTCTCGTCGAAGCTGCCGACCCAGCAGGCGCCCAGGCCCATCGCATGCGACGCGAGGAGTATGTTCTCGACCGCGGCGGCGGTCTCCTGCAGCGCATACGTATGGCTGCCCCTGTCGCCGTACTTATCCTCGGCCTTCGTGAGGTCGGCGAGCACGACGATCACGACGGAGGCCTGTTCAATGAAGAGCTGATGCCCCGCCTCCTTGGCGAGCCTGGACTTGAGGTCCTGGTCGCGGACCGCCACGAACCGCCAGCTCTGCTCGTTGCCGGCCGACGGCGCCATGATCGCAGCGTCCAGGATCTTGTTTAGCGCATCGTCCTCTATGGGCCTTCCCCTCTTGAACTGCCTGATGGACCTGCGGCCCGCTATGGCCTCGAATAGTTCCATAAAACACACCTCCATAATTTTTCTATTCGATACGGTAAGTTGGTCGGCATGATGTGTCAAGACATACCCCGGGCACTTGCCACTTGGCATTCTCCCGAAAACGCCATAGGGTGTGGACATGTCCACGACCAGGGCGCTCAAGCGGGGCGACACTATAGGGATAGCCGCTCCCGCCAGCCCGTTCGACAGGAGCCTCTTCTTGAAGGGCGCCAAGACTCTGGAGGCGATGGGCTTTTCGGTCCTCTACCGAAAGGACATCTTCGACCAGAACCGCTACTTCGCCGGCACCGAAAAGCGCAGGGCGCAGGAGTTCACGGAGCTCATGGCGGACGAGCGCGTTCAAGCTGTCATGTTCGCACGCGGAGGCTACGGCAGCCAGCGGGTGATACCGATGTTGGATTCGGAGGAGATCGCGAAGCACCCGAAGCCGGTCGTGGGATTTTCCGACATCACGGCGCTGCTCACCTTCCTCAGGCAGGGCGCGGGCGTACCGACCTTCTACGGCCCGGTCGTAACACAGCTGGGAAGAGGGGCGTCGGAGGCCACCCGCGAATCGCTCTTGCGTTCGCTCACCATGGGCGGGGCCCTCGGCGCCGTTGAAACTGGTGAAGCCAGGACGCTCAAGCCCGGGAAGGCCGAGGGCAAGCTCGTCGGCGGCTGCCTCACTCTGATAAACTCCAGCATAGGAACCCCATACGAGCTCGACACCGAGGGCGCGGTCCTCTTCCTGGAGGACGTGGGCGAGAAGGTGTACGCGCTCGACCGCATGCTCGTTCAGCTGAAAGCCACCGGGGCGATCGAAAGATGCCGCGCCGTGATAGTGGGAAACATCGAGCCCCCCAAGGGCGAGACATACGACGTGGAGTCGATGCTGCGTGACGTCCTCTCCGAATTTCGAGGCCCGATCGTAGACAGGTTTCCCGCAGGTCACTCGGGCGACTTCATGACGCTCCCCCTGGGGACTAAGGTCGAGATCAACGCTGAGGACGTGGACGGCCCGCCCGCCATCGAGTTCACCGAGGGGCTTCTGGAATGAACAAGAATATCGATCGCGAGTTCAAGCAGGCTGTGGAGGACGGAGCATTCCCCGCCGCACAGTTGTGCGTGGCCAAGGGCGGAGACGTAATCTACAGCGCCAGCTACGGCCAGGCCAGGGATGACACCTGCTTCGATATAGCCTCGCTCACGAAGCCCATCGCCACGGCGACGCTGACGACGATGCTCGTGCACGACGGCCTGCTCAAGCTGGACGACACCGTCTACCAATGGCTGGCCGGAGCCAGGCTGCCCGCACACCGGCAGATGACTGTTGGACAACTGCTAGACCACAGAAGCGGCCTTGCTGCCTGGCAGCCGTTCTACCGCTCTCTGCCAATGGCCCTGGTTGGCACGGAGGAGGGCAAGCACATCATGCTCGAGGAGTGCTACGCGGAGGAGCCCACGGGGGCCCCGGGCGCGAAGACGCTCTACAGCGACATAGGATACATAATGCTGGGCGAGATCGTGGAGCAGGCGGGCGGCATGCGCCTGGACGATCTCTTCGCCCAGCGCATCGCGCGGCCGCTGGGGATTGCCAACACCTTCTTCGTACGGGTGGACCAGGCTGCGGTAAACACCTCCTCGCGCAGGACGACGACTAGCCCGGATCAGCACGTTCCCACGCCAAAGCACGGAGCACAGTCCAGGAGCAGGGCGCGCAAGGCCGGCGAGCACCGCCGGTTCGCGCCTACCGAGGACTGCCCCTGGCGGGATCGAGTGATGCACGGCGAGGTCCACGACCAGAACGCCTTCGCGCTCGGAGGGGTGGCAGGCCACGCCGGGCTCTTCTCCACCGCCCAGGACGTCCATCGCTTCGCCCTGGAGATATACAGGTGCTACAGGGGAGAATCAAAGGTGATACCCTCCGACCCCATGCGCTGCGAGCTTGGCGAACCCAGACAGAAGCCGGCCACAGAGACCTACTGCGCAGGATGGAACAGGCCGTCGAGGAAGAACTCATCATCGGGGCGCTCGTTCTCGCCCAACTCCATCGGCCACCTCGCCTACACGGGCTGTTCGCTGTGGATGGATCTGCAGAGGGATTTCTGGGTGGTGCTGCTGACCAACCGGGTGCATCCCACGTCCACCAATCAGAAGATCGCGGCGTTCCGCCCGAGGATCCACGACGTGATCTTCGAAGAGCTCATCGGATGAACCAGATCATATCCTGGCGGCGCGTTTTAGCGAAGGCCCTATCGCTAGGCCCACGACCGCGGTGACAATCCCGATCATACCCATCTTGAAGAATGCGGAGCCGTAGATCGCAAGCGATGCAGCTACGTCGCCCTGGAGCTCTTCGGGGATACTGGCGAAGCGCGCCACTACCCCAGACAGCTCGGCCGCCAGCGCGAAGGCTATGAGATACCACGCGCCCATCATGACTCCGTACATCCTGGTGGGGGCGATCCGCGTTATCATCGCCACGCCCAGGGCGCTCGTGAGCAGCTCCCCCGCGGAGTAGAGCATTATCGCCACCACCATCCACAACGCGGATATCTTATGCCCCGGCCCGCCGAAGTGGGTGGCCGCGAAGTACAGCAGAAAGAAGCACGCGGCCATTATGAGTATGCCAAGCGGAAACTTCGTGGTTATCGCCAGGTCCCTGTTCCTTCTCTCGAGCGCCCTGTAGATCATCGCGTAGATGGGGCTCAGCAATATTATCCAGGCGCCGTTGAGCCCCAGGAAGAAGACGGTGGGCAGCGTCAAGCCGAAGTAGTCCCTCTGCACGTTGCGTTCGACGAAGAGCTCCATCGAGGTGTACAGCTGAAAGTACAGGAGGAAGAAGACTACCGCCATGAATATGAGCGAGAGGCACACCGCGATCTTTATCTTCTCCTCCCTGGGGCTCACCATCATCTGATACAGGAGGTAGGCGAACACACCGGCGCTGCCGAGGTAGAATGAGACGTTGGCCACCTGCTCGTCGCTGATGAGGTAGGCGAAGAGCGCCACCGCAGCGGCGCACCCGAGGATCGTGACCGCCCACTTCCAAGGCCCGAAGCGCATCCCGCCTGGCTTGGAACCCACCTCGACCGCATAGCGCTTGAGGGCGAAGAACCAGAAAATGCCTATGAAGAGCCCGGCGGCGGCGAAGGCGAACGGCACGTGCCACCCGTAGGCCTTCTGTATCGTTCCGGCTATGAGAGAGGAGCCGAAGCTGCCGATGTTGATGCCCATGTAGTAGAGCGTGAAGCCGCTGTCGATTCGCGGGTCGTCGTCCTCGTAGCTGCGCCCCAGCAGGTTGGTGGGCGCGGTCTTGAAGACGCCGGCGCCGATTATTATGCAGGCGAGCGCCACGTGGAAGATAAACGGGTCGTCCTTGGGTATGGCGAGCAGGAGATACCCTATGCCTTCCAGGAAGAGCCCCAGCGCGAGACACCGCTTTATGCCGATGAGATGGTCCGCGAGATAGCCGCCTATGGCGGGGGTGAGATAGCCCAGCGCCGTGAAAAGCGCGAAGGTGCCGAAGGCTGCCTCGTCGGTGTAGTTGTAGACGTTCTTGAGGTAGAGCGTGAGCAGCAGGCCGATTATATAGTAGCCGTACCGCTCGAACATCGCGGTTATGAATGCTAGGTAGAGGACCTTGGGCTGCTTGCCGTATCTTTTACCCTCAGCCTGTGAGTTCATCGCTCTCTCTTCCCCGGCGTTGCACTAGAAGTGATGCCAGATGGCTACGGCGATGCCCTGCCCCCTGTTCACGTTTCGGGTGACCGCGTCGATGAGCACCGATATCTGGATGGAGTCGTTGTCGCCGAAACCCAAAAGAGCCGCGGGGCCGGTGAAGAAGCGCAGCGTCTTCGGGAGGGAGTTGCCGGCGGCATCCCTGCTGCCCAGGACGTTGCCCAGCAGGAGGCCGAAATCTATTCCGACGTGCGCCCACTCGGCAACCTGAAAACCCGCCGCGCCGTTCATCACGGTGAAGGACAGCCCGCTACGGGTATTCGTCCTCTCGTCGGTAAAGCCGTACGTGAAGGTGATGGGCTGGACGGAGAGAATGAAGCGCTTATAGCGGAAGAAGTTCTCCTGATACCATCCAACGCTGAAGGCGTCGGAGCCGATAGCCACGCTGTAGTGCTTGTTTCCGATGAATACTCCGTTGTGCTCGGTGGCGGTGGGGTATCCTCCGGTGATGCCGTTGTCGAACCACCACTCCATGTCCTCCTCGTCGATGAAGTGCCAGTAGTACTCTATCGTGGTGGACAGGTTGCCTATTCCAGTGACGGATACGACCCTGCCCGTGGTGGCGTCCCTCTGCCTTCGATAGCCGATGGGGAGGTGTACGACGAACTGGATCTGGTCCTTCGCCAAATCGCCGGTGAAGCCCGGTATCCAGTACTGAGGCTCGAAGGCCGCCTCGGCGTCGTGTGCGTCGATGCCGTGCTGGTAGAAGTAGCTCGGGAAGAACTTGATGGCAAGGCCGGGACTCTTGACGCCCGCGGCGTTTCCCATGAACTCGGGCAGGAAACCCACCTGGGCACGGGCCTGGCCGAGCAACGCAGCTGTGGTGAGCAGAAAGACCGCGAACGCAAGCATTGTTCTCTTCATGGTTGCGAGGATAATATCGAATGCACTATAATTCAACAAAATTGACTTAATTCAAATCGTTACGCGAAGGGAGGGCCCGGTGGAGACGATACTGTTCGCGCTCGCGATGGTGCTGGTCGCAGGCTTCATAAACGGTTCTTTCGCGGCGCCTATGAAGTACATGACGCGCTGGGGGGAGGAGAACATCTGGCTCATCTTCTCCTTCTGGGGCTTTCTGATCCTGCCCTGGATCACAATCCTCGTGATGGCGCCGCATTTCACGGACGTCCTCAGGGCCCTGCCCTCCAATCTGTTCTGGACGATGGTCCTGGGCGGCGTGGCCTTCGGCATAGGGCAGATCGCCTTCGCGCTTTCGTTTAGGTATATAGGCATAGGTCTCGCCTTCGTAATAAACATATCGATGGGGACATCCGGCTCCGCGCTCATACCTATACTGTGGCACAAGGGAATAATGGGAACCCCCTACAGCTACGCCCAGATGCTTGGCATAGTGGTCTTCGTGCTGGCGGTTGTGCTGGGGGCAGCCGCGGGAGCCGCGCGCGACCGGATGAAGAGGCAGTCCCGGGGCGGGCCGGCCGAGTCCAAGGTCAACGAGATAAAGCCCGGCAGGCTCATACTGGGCGTCGTTTTGGCGATAGTCGCGGGCGTAGGCTCCGTCGCACAGGGGGTCACCTACATCTGGGCCAACCCGACCGTGTCTAAGGTGGCATCCGACCAGTTCGGCGTGGGTGATCTGGCGAGCGGAGTCGTCGCCTGGGTGGTCATCTTCTCCGCCGCTTGGCTCCCCTACTTCCTGTACTTCTTCGTGCTCAACCTGAAGAGGCGCAGCTTCGGTAAACTCGCCTCCGCACACACCGGACCCTACTGGTTCTGGCTGCCGCTCATGGGCGTGGGATACTGGGGATCGCTGGTCTTCTTCAGCAAGGCCAGCGAGGCGATAGGCGGCGATCTGGCGCCAACCATAGCCTGGCCGCTCTTCATGGTCTTCATAATCCTCACGTCCAACCTCTGGAGCTACAAGTCTCACGAGTGGGATGGAGCTGGAAAGAAAGCGATCCGGAGGATGTGGGCGAGCCTGGGGCTGTTCATATGCGCCATCGTCGTCTTCTCTTACAGCTCCAAGCTAGAGCCTCCGGACCCTTCCAAGCCCGAAGCGGCACGCCATACCGTGCACTACATGCACATAAAACACAGCGCATATCCCACGCACGAGATGACGGGCGATACGGAAACGGAACAGGAGTACGAGGAGGAGGGAGAGTCGGCAGACGATTGATTCAGACGCTGCGGGACTTTCCCCTGGAGGCGACGGCTGCGACGACAGCTACGCCGATGCCCGAGCCGTCCTTGACCTGAGTGAGCTTTGTCCTCTTGGCGGCGTCGCCGTGCAGCTCGCGCAACGCGGCTACTATCGTCCTTCTGAAGTTTGGATACTTCTCGTAGAGGGTGCCGTCTATCGCCACCGTATGCTTCGCCCTGAGCTTCGGGTCCATCCAGGTGACCACCGACGATATGGCCGCGGCGCTGATCCGGGCCGCGCGCCTGGATATCGTCCGGCAGACCCCCTTGAGCAGCGCCCTGTCTTCGTGCGTGGTGTCCAGTATCCCGAGCCCCTCGAGGTACCCTTCTATCTTTATGAGATCCTTGGACTTATCTGATTCGACCAGCGCCATGTGCCTGGTCTTGAAGTTTCCCTTGGAGAAGCGGGCCTTGCAGCCGGCGAAGATGAACTTCGACCTGATCATGTCAGAGAGGACGAGCCTGGCCACCTCGCCCAGGTACATGCCGGAGATCATCTTCTCCATCCGCTGCCTGCCGGGGTTGTTGGTGGCGCGATCCAGCTTGTCGTCATACTCGTTGCTCTTTATCTTGGAGTAGTTGCCCCACTCGGTGTTGACTATCATGTGGCCGCTCACTGGGTTCTTGAGCTTGAGGATGTTCGCGGTCTTCTCCCGATAGCACGCGTTCGTCCCTGTCCCGAAGATGATGCCCACGTCGCAGTCGGGATCCTCATAGGACTTCGCGGCGAGCGCACCCACGGTGTCGTTGGCCAGCGCCGCCACCTGTATGTTCTCGAGGCCGTACTTGCGTATCGCTTCCTCGAGCAGCTTCACCACGTTGGCCCCTATGACGCCGGTGGCGGTGAAGCCCTTCGTCCAGTTGATTAGGATGCCGCTCACTATGTTCTTCTGATCGATCGGAAACGAGAAGGTGAAGCCCAGCTTGCTCTTCTTCTCCAGCTCTATTTCGTACCTGAGTATGAACTTCTCTATCGACTGCGCTATGAAGTTGAAGAGCTGCGTCCCGGTACCGCGCATGACGGCATTGGGTATCACGAACTTGCCCGTGTGGTTCACGCGCGCGTGCCCCCGGCCGTCGAGTTCGACCTGTATCACCCTGAAGTTCGTGCCGCCCAGGTCGAGGGCTACGAAATGGCCCTTCTCCTTGCCGGTTGCGCGGTCCACGAAGGCCGGCAGCATCTTGAGCGAGCTCTTCCGGCCGGACAGGCCGTTGCCCATCTCGAGGTGAAAGGACTGCACCATCCTCCTCATGTCCTCGGTGGTGAAATCGAACTTCCCATTGATCGACTCCAGAAAATCCCTGAGCTTTTGACTGGCCATGCCGTCCCCCTCGAGCGCGAATATAACCTCACGGAGATCCGGTTGTCCATACATGGCCATCGCGCGCGCCTATCGGCCGGGCCTTGCGGTTACGCTTGCTTTTTCATACCCCATGACTTAAAAAGGTTAGATACTTCAATATGTTAGGATAGGGGAGGTGTGTAAAAACCAGGCCATGAAAATACACATGTTGGGAATAGGCGGCACGGGGATGGGTTCTTTGGCGGGGCTCCTGATCGAGGCGGGCCACAAGGTTACGGGCTCCGACGAGGCCATATACCCTCCTATGAGCGATCAGCTGGCATCCTTGGGAATCAAGCCCTTCCGAGGCTATCGCCCGGAGAACCTGGACGTTGCGAAACCACAGCTGGTCATTGTGGGCAACGTCATAAGGCGCAACAACCCGGAGGCGCAGGAGGTGCACAGGCGCGACATCCCCTTCCGATCCATGCCGGCGGCGCTCTCCGATCTCTTCCTCTCGGGGAGGACGCCGATCGTCATCTCGGGGACGCACGGCAAGACCACCTCGTCGAACCTGGCGGCGTGGCTTCTGCACTCAGCCGGGTACGACCCGGGCTATCTCGTGGGGGGCGTCGGCCGAAACCTCGGAAGGAGCTATTCGCTGGGACACGGCCACTTCTTCGTCATCGAAGGCGACGAGTACGATACCGCCTACTTCGACAAGGGCCCCAAGTTCTGGCACTACAGGCCGCAAGCGCTCATGATAACCTCCATAGAGTTCGACCACGCCGACATCTACAAGGACGTGGATGCCATCTTCGCCAACTTCGAGAGACTGGCCAGGCTCGTGCCCCCGGACGGGCTGGTCGTGGTCAACGCATCCGACGCGCGCGCTATGAGGGCGGCCTTCAAGGCGAGCTCGCGCGTGGTCACATACTCCAACTCAGGCGAGGCCGACTACTCGCCCGATGGGGTCGAGGTGGGGGCGGAGGGGACGTCGTTCACCCTCGCCGGAACGAGGTTTTTGCTGCCGATGTGGGGGGATTACAACCTCCAGAACGCGATCGGCGTGCTCACCGTGCTCCTGGAATCGGGCGTCGAGCCGGCCAGGCTCGCCGCCGGGATGCGCCAGTTCAAGGGGGTGCGCCGCAGGCAGGAGCTGGCCGGGCAGGCTGGCGGGGTGACCGTGCTGGACGACTTCGCGCACCACCCTACCTCCGTGGCCAAGACCATAGAGGGCGTGAGGCTGCGCTTCCCCGAGGGAAAGGTCTGGGCCATCTTCGAGCCACGCTCCAACACGTCGCGCCGCAAGGTCTTCCAGGGCGAGTTCGTGGACGCGCTGGCAAGGGCCGACAGGGTCATCGTGGCCAGCCCCTTCAAGGGAGATTCGATACCCAGCGCAGAGAGGTTCGACTCGCACCGGGTCGCGGCCGCCCTCATGAAGGCCGGAACCGACGCACACCACATAGAGGACGTGGAACACATGGTCGAGTTCGCGGTCAGGGGCGCCGAGCCCGGGGACGTCATACTCGTCATGTCCAACGGGGACTTCGAAGGCCTGGTGCCGAAGTTGGTCGCCGCCCTGCAGGCCAAGAGGCAGGCCTAGGAAGGTAAGATGCCGATACGCAAGACCCACAGGTTTCGAAGGCTGATAGGGGCCATATCGCTCTTAGCCGGCTTCGTGGGCATGTGCGTATGGCTAGTGAACAGGCCGGAGACGCTGCAACACGCCCTGGCTCTGGCAAACGCCAGAGGGGATTTCAGGATAGAGGCCTCATCCCTCAGGTGGAGGCCCGTAAAGAGCGCGATCACGCTCAAGGACATATCGATCACACAACCGGCAACCGGCAAGGCACTGTCGGTTAAGGAGGTCGATCTCGGCTACAGGCTACTGGGTCTCTTCCGCGGAAAATTCGTCATAGACGAGCTCAAGCTCGACGACGTACGGGTGAGCCTGCCGCCCTCCGACAAGCCGAAGGTGAAAAAGGAGCGGCGGCGGCTGAGGACGGCGCAGCTTCTGCTCCTTAAGCAGATCGAGCTGGTGGATTGCGTGGCGAGCGGTGTGACCGTCTCCTTCGGCGAATCTTCGAGCCTGGTGATAGACGAGCTACGATTGGCGCTGGTGCCCAGCATTCTGGGGGACGCTAGGCTGGCGGTTCGCGCGGACGGACTCAAGCTGGCGAAGAACGCCAAGGACATCCTGACGGCGGGCTTCATATCGCTCAAGGCACAGACCATTCTCGAGAGGTGGCGCGACACCTTCCCGTACGCCGACCACTTCAGCGGGCAGCTGGGCGTGGGCGACATCTCCTTCGAGGGCACCAAGGCCGACGAGATCGACGCCGAGATGTCCTTCGAGGACGGACGTCTGACGCTGGAGGAGTTCGCCGTCCTGATCGACGGCCGCGAGCTCAGCGGCAAGCTCATCGCCGACACCGGCGACGAGAGCTTCGAGCTGGACATAGACATCCCCAAGCCCTTGTCGCTGCCCCACCTGGGCAAGGAGTCCATAGTCATGGACACCGGCGGAGCGCTCTCAGGGAGCATCTCGCTGAAGGGGACGGGCTTTCTGCCGCGCAGCTCCAGGGGGAGCGGACGGGCACGGATCACGCATCGCTTCGACGCCTCCCGCGAATATCCGGTCACGGTGGCCGCCGGGGTCTCATGGAACGGGGGCGCGATATCCGTCTCCGACGGAAGGGCCAGCGTTGACGGGAGCGAGGTGGCCTTCTCCGGAAATATCGACATAAGCGGAAAGTCGATGGACCTGAAGGCATCCGGGGAGCGCTTCCCCATAGAGCACCTCTTCACGAAGTTTCAAAACCCGCACCTCAAGAAGATATTCGGCGCCACGGACTTCAGCGGCACGGTAGCGGGCTGGGGCAAGCAGGTCGACGTTCAGGTGGAGGGGACCACATACGACGGCGGCTGGCAGCCGATCGTGGCGGAGAGGGTCGAGACCAAGCTCAGCGTCACCTACGACGAGCTCGTCATGCTGAGCACTGTATACGCGCAGGGCGTGGAGGTAGGACGCTCGGACCTGAAGGTGGCCTTCGGCGCGAGGATGGCTGACGGAAGGAGACGAAAGGACATCGACCTCGATGCGCGCATAGTCAACATGCCCCTGGACCGGCCCATGGAGGCATTCTCGCTCAAAGGCATAGGCAACGGCAGCATCCGGCTCCGTGGTCCACACACATCCTTCGAGGGCAGCGCCAAGGCCACGGTAAAGGACGGCAGCTGGCACGCCTTCCCGTTCAAGCACGCCTCCTGCGACATCGACATCGAAAGGCACAAGCTCAGTTTCACAGACATCGAGCTGGGGCTAGCGCACTCACCGATATCCGAGCTGGCGGGCGAGCTGACCGCGGATCTAACGCCGGGCAGGATGCACCTGCACGGCGAGCCCCTCGATGGACTCAGCCTCGACGCGACATACCTCTACGCGCCGGCGAGATGGACGTTTCACGACATAACCTGGGTGGACGCAGGCGACGAGGACGGCGGCAAGCTCGAGGCCAAGGGGACGCTCACCTCGAAGGGGCCGATGGCCATAACGGTCGACGGGACGGCAAACGCCACCACGCTGTCGCTTCTGACTCCCTCCCTCTACAGGGGGAGGGGCAACGTCGACGTCGACCTGAGGATCGGCGGAACATCGGGCGACCCCAAACTCTACGGCGACATCAAGTTCAACGACAACGGGATACTGCTGCGCAACCCAAGGGTGGACCTCGAAAGGCTGAACGGAGCGCTGTCGTTCGACGGCTCCCGCGTCCGCTTCGACGACGTCACCGCAAAGATGGACGACGGATCCATGCGACTATCGGGCTACTTCGACCACCGCAACTCGAAGCCCACCTACGCGGACCTGGAGCTGGTGGCGAAGGGCATGGTCTGGAGGACCGAGGACAACTCGCTCATGCTCGAGTTCGAGGGCGACCTCTCTCTCGAGGGGCGCTTCCCCAGCCCGCTGCTCAGCGGCAACATGCTCATCCTCGACGGGATGTACACCAAGGACTTCACGCTGCTCGACGCGCTGTCCGGAAGCGTCAAGGAGCGCGAGAAGGAGCCGGAGGCGACCAGGCCCGACTACAACCCAAGATACAAGCTGTCCATACGCAACACGGGCGACATGGAGATCCGCAACAACGTGGGCGATATCTGGCTCAACGTGAACATAGACGTCTCCGGCACCAGGGCCAAGCCGGTCGTGGCCGGCTCCATCAACACCACCGGGGGGGAGGTCCACTATCTCGGCCTCAACTTCGACATAACCAAGGGCTTTTTGGAGTTTCAGGGCGACGTCGACAACCCGTATCTGGAGGTCTACGCCGAACAGGAGATCAGCATCTACAACGTTAACCTCGTCCTGCACGGCCCAATAGACAACCTCGCCCTGGACCTTTCGGCCACCTCGCCGACGGGCCCTCTCGAGAAACGCGACGTCGTGTCCCTTATACTCTTCGGGATGACCGAGCAGGAGCGCATCGCCCTCCAGAAGGAGGGCTTCTCGTCCGCTATGATAGCACAATCCATAAGCAGCGTCATAGAGAGGCCGATCTCCAAGTTCACCAGGCTCGACGTATTCCGGGTAGAGGCCTCCGACACCGAGTCGCAGAGCATATCCAGGCTCAACGTCGGCAAGCGGATGACGGACAGACTGACCGTTCAGTTCGCGACCGACATCGGAGTCGACAACGCGGTCCAGACGTTTGCGGCCGAATATCAGATAACCGACAACCTCCTGATAAAGGGTTCGCACTCCACCAATTCGGAGTACGAGCTGAGCGGATTCTTGCGCTTCAGGCTGAGATAGGGGAGCGGTCTCGAGGTGGCTCGTAGATGCGATAGGGCGATGACGAAGGCGCTGGCGTTTGCCGCGGTCGCGGCGATCTGCCTGGCGTCCGCCGTGGCTCAAGCCATCCCCGTATCAGCCGTGGAGATAAGGGGCATAGAGACCCTGTCGGAGGACAAGGTCAGGGACGTCATAGGCATAGAGCCGGGCGACTATTTCTCGCTCATGGAGGTCGACCGCTCCGTTCGATACCTGCGCAAGTGGGGCGTCTTCGACGAGATCAGCGTTAGCCCCAACATGGGTCAGGACGGCGTGGTCCTCGACTACAATTTGGAGGAGGCCACGGTCGTGGCCGCGATCGAGATCACCGGCAACTACCCCTACATAGAGAACAAGGTCCGCAAGTACCTCACCCTGCACGCGGGCGACATATACACGCCCGAGAGGGTGGAGGAGCAGATCGATCGCATCGAGGAGTTCTACGCGAGGCAGGGCTTCGTGGGCACCGAGGTCTACGTCGAGGAGGAGGAAAGGCCCGACATACGTGGAGTGGAGATCATATTCCATATACGCAGGGGGGCGGTCCTCCGATACAGGAACATCGAGGTCACAGGCAACGAGGCGTTCCCTGACAGCCGATTCTCCTCCGCCCTCAACACTTGGAGGCCCTACTCGGAGAGGAGGATGCGCGGCGCGCTGCGCAAGCTCAGGAAGGCATACCGCAAGCACGGATACCCCAAAGCCAGGGTCAAGGTCCTGGACAAGGACATCGACTTCGACGCGCACAGGGTCGATCTCAAGCTGGGCGTCGTCGAGGGGCCGCACGTCCGCGTGGTCTTCAACGGGGCGATGCATACGAGCCGTCGCCAGCTCATGAAGACGATCACGATCTTCAAGTTCGGATCCGTGGACGACTTCGAGCTGGAGGCCAGCGCCGAGGCCATAAAGGAGCTCATGCACAAGAGGGGCTATCCGGACGCCGAGGTGGGCTGGAGCACCCGCGACGAGCCCGACGGGACGATGCTCATCGAGTTCGACATCGACGAGGGGATGCCCAGCAGGATCAAGTTCCTCTCGTTCGAAGGCAACGACGACGTGGGGCGCAAGGACCTGGCCAAGGACATGCGAAATCGAAGGATGGCCCTGGGCGAGCGCGGCACGTACTTCCCCGAGTACATAGTGGGCGACGACGAGGAGATAAAGAAGGCCTTCAGGCGCAAGGGCTACCTGGACGCCCATGTTGGCGAGTGGGATGTAAAGCCGACTGAGCAGGGGTACGCGCTGGACGTCAAGATACCTGTCGTAGAGGGGGAGCAGACCAGGGTGGCGGAGGTCGAGTTTTTGGGGGGCGAATCCTTCCCCGAGAAGAAGCTCCTCAAGGCGATAAGGATAAAGCCGGACAAGCCGCTCAACGAGCCGGGGCTGGAGGAGGACAGGCTCAGGCTCGTGAGCTTCTACAAGAACCACGGCTACCCCTACGTCGAGATCGATCAGGGCTTCACCGTAGGGGATGCGCACATGGCGACGATCACCTATGACATCAGGGAGGGGCCTCTCACGACGATCGGGAGCATACTCATAGTGGGCGACGTGCTGACGAGCCAGCGGGCGATTATGGGGGCGATGGAGCTCAAGGAGGGCGACCCATTCAGCGAGCGCAAGCTCATCAACAGCCAGCTCAACATCCGGAGGCTCGGCCCCTTCTCCTACGTGAGCGTCGAGACGCTGGGCATCGCCGAGCGAAAGGACAAGGTGCACCTCAAGGTCCGCGTCGAGGAGCAGAGGCCCTACATGATCGACGTGGGACTGAACTACTCCACCGACGAGTCGCTGACCGGATCGCTCATCTTCAGGAACATCAACGCCTTCGGCTGGGCCAAGACCAACTACTTAAGGCTCATGGCCGGCGTGAACCTATCCAAGGCCGAGATAGGATGGACGGACCCGCGGTTTTTGGGCAGCAGCGTGGAGATGACGTCAGCCGCGTGGATCCAGTACAAGAAGCAGCCCTCCTATGCCTACACCCAGGTCGCAGGGACCCTCGGCTGGGCCCGCAGGCTCAGGCGGTTCAGCTTCTACTTCCAGTGGGAGCTGGATCGCAACTACTTCGTGGAGGGCGACTCGGTGGCGGCCGACGCCGACAGCCTCAGGGACAACACGATATCGAAGATAGCGCTCACGGCCAGCTACGATTCGCGGGACAGCTTCGCATTCCCGACGAAGGGCATATATACGATAGCCGGAACGGACATATTCAACGAGATCGCCGGCAACAACGCCGACTTCGTGCACTTCAAGTGGAAGGGGGAGTTCGACTACGGCTTCTGGAGCCGCTTCGTCTTCTCCACGAGCCTCAGGCTCGACCGCATCCTGACCATAGGCAGCAACGTGAGCGTCCCCACCAACGAGCTGCTCTTCCTGGGCG
>Ga0180430_10000477_pt1 | contig 43434 bp, 41 predicted proteins | sample SS_ome_9_FD_132999 | JGI IMG/M metagenome (GOLD analysis project Ga0180430, IMG submission 132999) | Hypersaline lake sediment archaeal communities from the Salton Sea, California, USA - SS_1_S_2 metaG | ecosystem: Environmental > Aquatic > Non-marine Saline and Alkaline > Hypersaline >...
ACCCGCATTCGCGGCGAGCCTCGCTTCGCTCGGGGAATGGCGGGCGCGATGCGCGCCGTGGCGAGCGAACCTGCTTCGCTGGTTCGAACCCAGTCGTCCGGATGGATGGACGATGCCGGTGGATGAAAAGTGGTCGGGACGACTGGATTGCGGGAACCTCCTCGGTTGACCCGCATTCGCGGCGAGCCTCGCTTCGCTCGGGGAATGGCGGGCGCGATGCGCGCCGTGGCGAGCGAACCTGCTTCGCTGGTTCGAACCCAGTCGTCCGGATGGATGGACGAGCCGGTGGATGAAAAGTGGTCGGGACGACTGGATTCGAACCAGCGACCCCCACAACCCCATTGTGGTGCGCTACCAAACTGCGCCACGTCCCGGTCACTTTTCCCACTCCGCCGGGTGGCCGACGAATCGAGTGGGTAGTGTCGACGAAATTCCCGAAAGCGCAAGACCCGGAGGGGCGAAATTTGGTGCAATTTCGCGGCAACAATTCCGGGCAAGGCGGGAAAGGTATGCCATGGTTCCCTCCCCATGGGGATTCTCGAAACACACCGTGTCGCCGTTGTCGGAGCGAGCGGCTATACCGGCCAGGAGCTCCTCCGATTCCTCCTCGTGCACCCCGGGATCGAGCTGACAGCGGTCACCTCCCGGCAGGAGGCGGGGCGTAGCCTCGCCGAGGCGTTTCCGCGTTTTGCGGCGGCTCCCCGTGCCCGCGATCTGCAGTTCGTGGAACCGGATGTGGGCGCAATCTCCGCGACCGGGGCAACGATCGCGTTTCTCGCCCTGCCGCACGGTGTCGCGCACGACTACGCCGGACCGCTCCTCGAGGCGGGACTTCGGGTGATCGACCTCAGTGCCGATTTCCGACTCCGCGATGCGGACGTCTACGAGGAGTTTTATGGCCATGCGCATCCCGCGCCGGAGTGGCTCGAGGAAGCCGTCTACGGCCTGCCGGAGATCCATCGCGACCGCATCGTCGAGGCGCGACTCGTGGCCTCGCCCGGCTGCTACCCGACCAGTATTCTCCTGCCCTTGATCCCCCTCCTCGAAGACGAACTGGTCGATGCGGGTTCACTCGTCGCATCTTCCGCCAGCGGGGCGAGTGGAGCGGGGAAGAAGGCCGATCCCTCTCTCTTGTTCGTCGAGGTCAACGAGAGCTTTCGTGCCTACGGTGCCCCGAAACACCGCCATCTCAGCGAGATCGAGCAGGAATTGAATGCGGCGGCGGGGGCTCCGGTCCGACTGACCTTCGTGCCGCACCTCCTGCCGCTCCGGGCCGGTATCGGAACGACCATCGTCGCGGATCTCAACGTGACGCCCGAGGAGGCCCGGGATCGCATCCCCGCGGTCTACGGAGAGCGGTACGGCGAGGCTCCCTTCGTGCGAATTCTCGGCGAAGGAGCTTTCGGCGACACGAAACACGTGGCGGGGACCAATTTTCTCGACATCGGGTGGGCGATCGACGAGCGGGCCGGGCGGCTCCTCGTCTTTTCCGCGGAGGACAATCTCGGGAAGGGAGCCGCGGGTCAGGCGGTGCAGAGTTTTAATCTCATGACGGGCTTGCCGGAGACGACCGGACTTCCTACTCTTTGACGCAATCGCCTGTTTTCGCACCATGGGAGCCAAACTCGAAAAAATTCGGGCCGGAGGAGTTTGTACGCCGAAGGGTTTCCGCTGCTCCGCCGTGAGCTGTGGAATCAAGACGCCCGATTCGGACAAGCTCGATCTCGCGCTGATCGTCTCGAAACATCGCACCGTGGGAACTGCTGTCTACACGCAGAACGAGGTCGCGGCAGCGCCGGTCCGGCTTTCCCTGCAGTATCTCAAGACGACGGAACCACGCGCGGTGATCGTGAACAGCGGGAACGCGAACGCCTGCACGGGTCCCGCCGGAATCGAACATGCCCGGAAGATGGCTTCGGCCACGGCGCAGGCACTCGGCATCAACCGGCGAGAAGTGCAGGTCTGTTCGACAGGAATCATCGGCGTCCCCCTGCCGATCGACCGGATCCTCCCGCGCATCCCGGAATTGTCCGAAAAACTCAGCGAGGGCTCCGACGACGCGGCGCGAGCGATCATGACGAGCGATACGAAGCCGAAGTCGATCGCCGTGAAACTGACCGTGGGGGGGGAATCGGTGCGGATCGGTGCGATCGCCAAGGGCGCGGGGATGATCAATCCTCAGATGGCGACGATGCTCTGCTTCGTGACCACCGATGCGGCCGTGAGCAAGGCGGAGTTGGTCGCGGCGACCCGTGAAGCGGTCGATCTCTCCTTCAACCGCATCTCGGTCGATGGAGACATGAGCACGAACGACACGGTCGTCGTGATGGCGAACGGGCGGGCCGAGAACAAGCCCATCACGCGGAATGGCGAGGGCAGCCGCGCGTTTCGCGATGCCCTGAATTTCGTGATGCTGAGCCTTGCGAAGAAGATCGTTTCCGATGGCGAGCGCGTGACCAAGATGGTGGAAGTGCAGATCCGGGGGGCCGGCTCGCAGATCGATGCGGAGCGGATTGCGCGGGCGGTGGCAAACTCCAAACTCGTGAAGTGCTCGTGGAACGGGGAGGATCCCAACTGGGGCCGGATCATTCATGCGGTCGGGTATTCCGGTGCCCGGGTAAAGGAGGAGATGGTGGATATCTACTTCGACGGGGTCGCGGCGGCTAAAAACGGGATCTCGACCAATGCGGCGATCGGTGACCTTCTCCAGGTCGTGAGGAAGCGAGAGTTCACCGTGGGCATCGACCTGAACATCGGCAAGGGAGCCTACCATGTCTACACCTCGGATCTCTCCCCGGAGTATGTGGAATTCAACCGGGCGGAATACGCCGCCCACCGTCAGAAATGACCGGCGTGTCGCCGTGACGCGAGGACGTCTCGCCTCTTCGCGCCGCCGGCCGGATCATGCCGCCGCAGTCAGGGGTCCGGATCTGTCCGGGATCTTCACGGATTCTTTTCTTGCCCGCGTGACCTTTCCCCACAAGGTTACCGTTTTTCCTTTCCGATGGTTTCGCCCTTCCAGCAGCAAATCGAAAAGGCGGCGGTGTTGCTCGAGGCTCTGCCGTATTTCCAGGAGTTCCGCGGGCACACGATCCTGATCAAGTTCGGCGGAAGCGCGATGGATGATCCCGAGCGAGTGCGCGCTCTCCTGCGGGACATCGTCTTCCTCGAGATCGTCGGGATGAATCCGGTGCTCGTTCACGGAGGTGGCAAGGCGATCTCGAAGGCGATGGACGCCGCGGGTCTCGAGGCGACCTTTACCGGCGGCCTTCGGATCACGACGGACGCGGCGATGGAGATCGTCGAGGAGACCCTGAACCGGACGATCAATCCCTCCCTCGTCGAGGCGATCAACGAGTTCGGTGGCAGGGCGATCGGGGTTCCGGGAAACGGGGCGTTCGTCGGCGAACGGATGCGGCAGTGGTCGGCCGAGCGGGAGGAGGAGGTCGAACTGGGACGTGTCGGAAAGGTGGTGGGTTTCGATCTCGACCGGATTCGATCGGCCCTCGCCACCGAAAGGGTGCCCGTGGTGTCGCCGGTGGCATCGGAACGGGGCACGAAGCTGAGTCTCAACGTCAATGCCGATCTCGCGGCGAGTGCGCTGGCTTCCGAGTTGAAGGCGAGCAAGCTGGTGTTCCTGAGCGACGTGATGGGCCTGATGGAGGATCCCTCGGACGAGTCGACCCTGATCGGTACGGTGCGGGTGTCCGAGGTGGAAGCCCTGATCGAAAAGGGAACGATCGGTGGCGGAATGATTCCCAAGGTGCGATCGGCGGTCGATGCGCTTCGTGCCGGTGTGGGCAAGGTGCACATGATCGACGGGAGGATCCGGCACTCGCTCCTCCTCGAGATCTTCACGAACCAGGGAATCGGAACGGAGATCGTGCCATGACGACCGCCGAACTCACGGAGCGCTACCTGCTGGGAAACTACGCGCGCTTTCCGCTGGCCTTTTCGCGGGGAGAGGGAAGTCGCATCTGGACGGAAGACGGGGACGAATACCTCGACTTCGCCACCGGAATCGCGGTCTGTGCCCTTGGGCACTGTCCCCCTGCGATGAGTGAGGCGATCGCGGAACAGGCTCGCCGGTTGATCCACTGCTCGAATCTCTATCACATACGCGAACAGGCTGAACTGGCGCGATTCGTCGTCGAGACGATCCTGGAACGGGCGGGGCGGGTGTTCTTCTGCAACAGCGGGGCGGAAGCGAACGATGCCCTGATCAAGCTGGCCCGGAAGCGCGCCTACGATCGTGCCGGCGCGACGGCTTCGCGGGGCGGGCAGGTGGTGACCTGCCAACGTTCCTTCCACGGGCGCACCCTCGGGGGCATCGCCGCGACGGGCCAGGAGAAGGTCAAGATCGGTTTCGATCCCCTGCTTCCGGGGTTCCTCCACGTTCCCTTCAACGATCCGGAGACCCTGCGCGAGGCCGTGGGTCCCGAGACCGTCGCGATCCTGCTCGAACCGGTGCAGGGCGAGGGGGGGATTCACGTGGCGACACCGGACTACCTCGCCACGGCGGCCGCCTTGCGCGACGAGTTCGACTGTCTACTCCTCTTCGACGAGGTCCAATGCGGTGCCGGGCGGACCGGTGACTGGTGCGGGTGGCGAACGGTCTTGCGGGATTCGGGGCAATCGATCGAACCCGATGCGGTGAGTTGGGCCAAGGGGCTGGGAGGAGGATTTCCCATCGGAGCGATCTGGGTCGCCGAGGAACATGCCGGTGCGCTTGGTCCGGGCACCCATGGTTCCACCTTCGGGGGAACCCCTCTCGCGTCCGTGGCCGCGCTTGCGGTCCTGGAGGAAATCGAGCGAGACGGAGTTCTCGAAAACGTGCGGCAGCAGGAGCAGAGGATCCGCGAGCGCGTCGACACGTGGAGATCTCCCGTTATCACGGGTTTGCGAGGGCTGGGTCTCATGCTCGGATTTGGGGTCAACGGCGACGCGCTGTCCGATACGCCCGGTTTCCGGGATGGAGGCAAAACGCCGGCGCTCTTCGTCGTCGAGAAACTCATTGACCGGAGACTGCTCGCGGTCCCGGCGGGGTCGGACACGGTCCGCTGGTTGCCTCCGCTCAACGTGACCGCGGAGGAAGTGGACTCCGCCCTGGACCGGTTCGAGGCCGTCCTGGCGGAATGCTCGTAGCGCGCCGAGCGCAAGCGTCGGGCAAGGAAAGGCAAAGTGACTGAAAGGAACGAACGGATGAAACATCTACTGGGCATCGAACATCTCACCGGCGACGACATTCGGCGGCTGATCGCCTACGCGGGCCATGTGAAGGCGAATCGGGGCGACGACATCAAGCCGCTTGCGGGACAGTCCTGGGCCATGATCTTCACCAAGTCATCGACCCGGACGCGGGTCAGTTTCGAGGTGGGTCTCGCCGAACTGGGGGCGAAGTCGATGTTTCTCAATTCGAACGACATCCAACTCGGGCGGGGTGAGCTGATCCGCGACACCGCGCGAGTCCTGGGGCGCATGGTTCACGGGGCGATCATTCGCACCTACGCCCAGGCGGATGTCGTCGAGTTTTCGGAATACGGGGACATCCCCACGATCAACGCGTTGACCGACGAGGAGCATCCCTGCCAGATCCTGGCCGATCTGCTCACGATTCGCGAGTTGCTCGGCACCTGGGAGGGCAAGAAGATCGCGTTCTTCGGCGACGGCGACTGTAACATGGGGCGCTCCTGGGCGTGGGCGGCGAAGCGTCTTGGGTTCGAACTCGCCATCGCGGCGCCCGAGTTGTTTCAGCCGGGCCCCGGGTTTCTCGCCCGTCTCGGGGAGGCTCCGGTGACGATCACCGACGATGTCGAGGAGGCGGCGCACGGAGCGGACGTCCTCTACACCGACACCTGGGTAAGCATGGGAAAGGAGGACGAGGCGGCAGAGCGCCTGCACCTGCTGGAACCCTTTCAGATTAACGATTCCGTCAAGGCGCTCGCGAATCCGGAGGCGATCGTGCAGCACTGTCTGCCGGCCTATCGCGAGAAAGAGATCACGGAGAAGATTCTCGAGGAGCATGCCGCGGAGATTTTCCAGCAGGCGGAAAATCGGCTCCATGCCCACAAGGCGATCCTGGTCGAGCTGGCGGGGGAATATCCCGTGGAGTATGCGCCGCCGCGTGCGTGAGTGAGTGAAGGGGACGTGCCTCCGATGCACGTGACGGAAACGGAGCCGCCGTGAGGTGATGGATGGGGTCCCGTGTTGTCCAAGCGCTGCGGGTGGTTCGTCCACGGCGTGACCGCCGCGGCTACGGGCTACGGAGAAGAGAGTCTGGCGTGGACGGAAACGGATCCGTTATCGTGAGGGAGGTGACGGGTGCCGCGGGCGGACCGGCTACGGCGGGTCGTTCGTCGTGGGAAGGTTCGTGCCGGGCTCGGGAGCGGCGGGCTTGTCCTGCGGGCGATGGATGTCGCGCAGCAGGCTGACGGTCACGAGAACGATGATGATGGCGAAGGGCAAGCCGGTCGCGATCGACGCCGTCTGCAGGGCGCCGAGCGCCTCCGCTCCCCCGACGAGCAGAAGCACGGCGGCGACGACTCCCTCGGTGACGGCCCAGAAGACGCGCTGCGCCACCGGGGGATTGCGGTGTCCCCCCGCCGTGATCGTGTCGATCACGAGCGAGCCGCTATCCGATGAGGTCACGAAGAAGAGCACGATTACCACGATCGCGAGGAGCGAGACGATGTTGGTGAAGGGAAGGTTCTCGAGCAGGGCGAAGAGGGCGTAGGCCTCGTCCTCCTCCACGGCTGCGGCGATCGAGGCGTTGCCCTCCATCGTCTCGTGAAGGGCGGCGTTGCCGAAGATGCTGAGCCAGACAAAGGTGAGGACGGTGGGCACCAGCAGGACGCCCAGGGTGAACTCCCGCAGGGTGCGTCCGCGTGAGATCCGGGCGATGAACATGCCCACGAAGGGCGACCAGGCGATCCACCAGCCCCAGTAGAAAATCGTCCAACCCTGGCCCCAGCCCGTCTCCCTGTAGGTATCGGTCCAGGTGCTGAGAAAGACGAAGTTCTCGAGGTAGGCACCGGTGTTCTGGACCGTGGCGTTGAGGAGATACACGGTCGGACCGGCGAGGAAGACGAAGAGGAGCAGGCTCGCGGCGAGAATCATGTTCGACTCGCTGAGCCGGCGGATGCCCTTGTCGAGTCCGGTCACGACACTCACGGTGGCACAGGCCGTGATCACCGCGATCAGAATGGCCTGCTCGAGGGGGCCCTCGGGCAGGCCGAGGGTGCGAGCGAGCCCCGCATTGACCTGCTGCACCCCGAAGCCGAGCGAGGTGGCGACTCCGAAGAGGGTCGCCACGCTGGCGACGATATCGACCACGTTGCCGGCGGGACCGTCGGTCTTTGCCCCGAGGATGGGGTAGAGGGTCGAGCGGATCGTGAGCGGCAGGCCCTTGTTGTAGGAGAAATAGGCCAGGGCGGCTCCCATGAGCGCGTAGATGCCCCAGGCGTGGAGGCCCCAGTGAAAGTAGGTCACCGCCATGGCCATCTCGCCGGCGGCGGGGGAGTTCGGTTCGATCGTCGCCAGGGGCGGACTGCTGAGGTGCATCATCGGCTCGGCGACCGACCAGAAGACGAGACCGATCCCCATGCCGGCGGCGAAGAGCATCGACAGCCAGGTGAGGAAACCGAAATCGGGACGTGCCTCGGACCCGCCGAGGCGGATGGCGCCCTTGGGGGAGAAGAGAAAGTAGACACAGACGGCGAGGAAGCCGTTGACCGCCGCGATGAAGAACCATCCCGCGGTGCGTCCGATGGTGTCCCTGGTGGCGTCGAACACCTCCTTGGCCTGCTTCTGGAGGATCAGCGAGAGCACGACGAAGCTCACCACCAGGGTCGCCGACGTGAGGAAGACCGTCGGGTGAACCCGACCGGGACGTCCCAGGGGAAAAGAATCGTGGTGGGGCTTGTCGGCGTGCTTGCGGAAATCATTCATGAAGGTCGGCCCGCCTTGCGGAAGTGGAGAAATCCCCAGTCGAGGAGGCCGGCGCTCGCGGCGTCGATCCAGTGCCGGAGTCCACGCTTCATGTTGGCGAGATACTCCTCGCTGATGCTGCCGGCGAGTTCCCCGGTGCGGGCCTCGAGATTGCGCAGGACCGCCCCGTAGTGATGCACGAGTTGTCCGGGTCGTTCGTCGATCTCGATCTCGGACCAGCCGAGTCGCGAGGCGTAGTCCCGGTATTCGTCGATCGATCCCATCGAGGCGAGGTGGATGCGCTCGAGAACGGGCCGGAGTTTCTCCGGATCGGCTTCCGGTTCCTGCATCGGATCGCTGAAGAGGAATTCGCCACCCGGTGTCAGGACGCGATCGACTTCCTCGAAGACGCGGAAACGATTGCCGCTGTGGAGGATGGAATCCTGGCAGAAGACGATCTCGAACGAAGAATCGTCGAAGGGAAGTTCCTCGAAATTGCCGTCGATCACGTCGACGAGGTCCCCGAGGCCCTGCGCATTCGTGATCTCGCGGTTTCTCTCGTTCTGCACACGGCTCAGGTTCAGACAGGTCACGTGGTGGCCGAGCGCCTTGGCGAGGTACCGGCCGGAGCCCCCATAACCGGCCCCGATGTCGAGCACACGGAGCCCGCGGCCGCGGGGCGCCAGTTTCTCGGCCATCGCCGCGACCGAACGCCGGCTCGCCGCGAAGATGTCCCCGTCCTCGTTGCTCTCGTAGAGTCCGATATGGATGTCTTCGCCACCCCAGACCCGATAGTAGAAGGTATCGGCGTCGGCGCTGTCGTAGTAGTCGCGGGCCCGCCTGACGACTTCGTTGCTGTCTTGGGAATCGGTCATAGGGCGGGTGTCGGTGCGGTTCTCGGAGAGGCGGGGCGTCCCTTCACGAGGAAGCGACGGCCTCGCGCATTTCTCCCTTCTCCGCCTCGGCCAGCTCCTCGTCGGTCTGGTAGTGCTTCTCGGCGACGTGGACGAAGAAGTCGGGATCGTTCTGCCGGTAGGTCTCCTGGAAGTCCCCGTAGGTGGTGATCGTCTGGAAGCCGACCTCCTTCATGAGCCGCACGGTGTAGTCCTTCCGCAGTGGGAACATGTTGAGGTGAAACACTTTCTCGCCAGGGAACTCGTAGCGAAACCGGGCGAGCCCCTCGTCGACGTATTCCGGCTCCGCCTTGACCTGTTCGCCGCAATAGTAGTAGGCGTGCTTGCTCGAGAAACCATCATCGATGATCGAGTCGTAGTTCCGCTGGTCGAGGATGAGGGCACCGTCGTGACGGAGCACAGCGTAGAATTCGGCGAGGACCTTGCGCCGGTCTCGCTCGGAGAACAGGTGGGTGAAGGAATTGCCCAGGCAGATGACCGCGTCGAATTTTCCATGAACGTCCCGGTTCAGCCAGCGCCAGTCCGCCTGTACGGTTCGGAGCACGTGACTGTGGCGTTTGGCGTTGAGGAAGGCCTTGCAGAGCATCTCGGGGCTGCCGTCGGCGCTGACGACGTCGAAGCCCTCGTTGATCAGGCGAACACTGTGGAACCCGGTTCCGGTCGCGACGTCCAGGATCTTGTGAGCGCCTCTCGCCTTGAGCTGGTCGATGAAGAAACTCCCCTCCGACTTGGCGCGCTGATCCCAGTCGATGAGGTGGTCCCAGTGGTCGACGAATCCCTGGATGTACTCGTCGACATAGGTGTCGGTGTGGCGCACGGCGGTCGGGTCATCTCCGTGGACGGTCTGGATCTTTTCAGTCATAGCGGTGGTCGGGTCGTTTCTGGCGTGATGTGTTGGCAATTTACGTGATAGGTCGGCAAGTGAGTCGTAAGGAGATGAGGGGAGGTCGTCAGCCGGGGTGTAGCTGGGGATCGAGTCCACGACACGTGGGATGCGGGCCACGCCCCTCCGGTGCGGGCGTGTGGCGCGAGGACTCCACGGGTGGTCGCAAACGGGAAGCACGGGACGATCTCCGGAGCGATCGAGTTCGTGTCTGCCGTTTGCAAAATGCCATCTCGCTGAATCCTTCCGGGGCCTCTCCGGTAACCGCTATCGATGGGCGGCCGGTATAAAAGGGCTGTTCCCCGCCGGAAATCCCGTTCGCCCCAGCGGAGCCTCCCGGAATGGCACCCTGGAATGATCAAGGGAACACGGAAAAGCTGTGCGGGCAGATGGCCACCGGGTCAAGGGCGAATCCCGAGAAAGTGCCCGGCGCATCGGCGAGAGGGACCGGCTTGAATGGGACACCGTGCGGTGCTTCCCTGATCCGGTATGTTTCTCGCCGCCGCCAGTGCCGGTGCGGGCGTCTGGCCCGTGCTCTTTCAGCTCGCCGTCCTGTTGGCGGCCGCGCTCGTGGTGGGTATGCTCTTCGAGCGATTCGGGCAGTCGGCGATTCTCGGATACCTGCTCGCGGGGATGCTGCTGGGACCGGGCGTTTTGAGTGTCATCGACGAGGGATCCGGCGTTCCCGTGATCGCCGAGCTGGGAGTCTCGCTGCTGCTCTTCGCGATCGGCCTGGAATTCTCGGCCAGGCGTCTGCTTCGTCTCGGTCCCGTCGCGGTGGGGGGAGGCACGATCCAGGTCGTCGCGACGATGGGGCTTGCGGCGTCGCTCGCGATGGGATGGGGCCTTTCCTTTCCCGTCGCGGTTGCGCTGGGCGCGACGGTCGCCCTTTCCTCGACGGCTTCCGTCCTTCGGGTGCTCGCCGATCGCGCCGAACTCGATTCCGTGCACGGTCGCACCTCGCTCGGGATCCTCCTGCTCCAGGATGTCGCGGTGGTGCCGTTGGTTCTCCTCGTGGCAATGCTGGCGGGCGAGGACGGTGTCGGATCCGCACTCCTCGGGCTGGCTCGGGCGACCGGTCTGATCGTGGCCCTGGTCGGGGTGTTCTTCCTGCTCACCAGTTTCGTGCTGCCTCGCATGATGCGCAGCCTGAGCCTGGCGCGGGACCGGGAGTTGCTCGTGCTCCTCTCGGTGGTCCTCGCGATGGGTTCGGCCCTCGCCGCTCATGCTCTCGGACTGTCCCCGGCCCTCGGGGCCTTTCTCGCCGGGATGATGCTGGCGGAGTCTCCCTTCGCCACACAGATTCGCTCCGACATCGGCGGACTGCGGATCGTTTTCATTACCCTGTTCTTCGCGTCGGTGGGGATGCTGGGCCAACCCGCGTGGATCGCGGCGCATGCCTGGGAGGTCGGAGGTGTGACGATCCTCCTGATGACGGGCAAGGCGGCGGTGATCGCCGCGATCGGCATGCTTTTTCGATTGCCGGCCCGCCACGCGATCGCGACTGGGATCACTCTCGCGCAGGTCGGGGAGTTCGGCATCGTCATCGCCGGCATCGCCCAGTCCGCGGCCCTGATGGATGATCACCTCTTCCGGCTCGTCGTTTCCGCGACGCTCGCCTCGCTGTTCGTAACACCGCTGCTCACGAGAAGTGCCTTGCCGATCGCGACGGCCCTGACTCGTCTCGTTCGCCCGGGGCGGGGGCCGGATGATTCCGCTTCGCGGCGCGACCGGCCGAATCCGGACGCCGAGGCGCTCGTGGTCGTGGTCGGCTTCGGGCCGTCCGGTCAGAAGGCGGCGGAACGGGCACGGGAACTGGCCGGGTTACGGACGCTCGTCATCGACATGCGACCCGCGAATATCGATCTGGCACGTTCGATGGGGATCGACGCATCACTCGGCGACGCCACCAACATCGACTTCCTGATCCATCACGGCATCGACCGGGCGCGGGCGATCGTCATCGCGTTGCCCGATCATCGCACCTCGATGCGGGTTGTCGAATCGGTGAGAACCCTGAACAGCGGGATCGTGATCGTGGCTCGCGCGCGCTACCACAGCTTCGTGGAGGAGATGGAGAACGCGGGCGTTTCCGTCGCCGTGGACGAGGAACACCTGACCGGGCGGGCGATGCAGGAGGCGGTGAGCATGCTACTCGCCGACCCTTTCGACCGGCGTGATCCCGGATCCTTCGTCCCGTCAAGCGGAGAGGCTCGGGAAGAGAAGGCCGGCTGGGGTGCGGGCGAATCGAAGGGAGAATGCTGAAACCCCGCGCGTATCAGCGTTTCGAGAACTGGAAATTCTTCCGTGCCTTCGGTTGGCCAGCCTTCTTCCGCTCTTTCTTCCGGGAATCGCGGGTCAGGTGATTGCCTTCGCGCAGGTCTTCGCGCAGGTCTTCGTCGGAGAGAAGAAGCGCCCGTGCGATGCCGAGCTGGATCGCTCCGATCTGTCCCGTCACTCCGCCCCCCTTGGCGGAAATGGCTGCATCCCACTGATTCATGGCACTGGCAGCCTGAAAGGGCTGGAGAACCTGGTTCTGAAGCGTCACCGTGCCGAAATAGTCTTCGAAGGGACGCCTGTTGATCGTGATCTTTCCTTCCCCGGGGGTCAGGATGACACGGGCGACGGAGGTCTTGCGGCGTCCGGTTGCGGTGAAAGTTTCGCTCATGATCGAATCAGGGAATGAAGAATGGGTGGGGGGTCATGCAGGGCCTACAGCTCGAAAGGCTTGGCCTGCTGAGCCTCGTGAGGATGGGAATCGCCGGCGTAAACCTTGAGCTTCTTCATGATCGCACGGCCGAGACGGTTGTGGGGAATCATCCCATTCACGGCGCGCTCGACGAGCAACTCGGGCCGGCGCTTTCGGACCGTCGCGACGCTTTCACGCTTCTGGCCACCGACGTATCCGGAGTAGCTCGTGTAAATCTTCTGCTCTTCCTTGCGCCCTGTCACGCGGACCTTCTCCGCATTGATCACGACGACGAAATCTCCACAATCACAGTGGGGCGTGAAGAGGGGTTTGTCCTTGCCTCGCAGGAGGCGGGCCGCCGCTTCCGCCACGGCACCGAGAACCTGGCCCTCGGCGTCGATCACCCACCATTGGCGTTCGATTTCCTCGGCCTTTGCAGAAAAAGTCTTCATCGTGTCGGTCTTCGGTGTGTCTTCCCCCCCAGAATCCGCGAAAATCGAGGCTTTCGCCGCGCCAGACATCCGTAGCACCGGGAAAACGGGAGCGGGAATTTAGAGGCGAATGAGGGCTTGTCAACCGCCCATGGAGAAAGAAATCATCGCGACTTCCATTATACGGCCCCTCCTAAGAAAACACCCGCCTGTCGCGTGGAGGAAGTGACATGAGGACCCACCGTTCGTTTCGTATCCTTCACTTGATTCTCTTCCCCGTCGGGCTTGCGGTCATGGCGAGCCTCTCCCAGGCGACTCAGGACGAGAAGGGGGGCGAAGAAGAGCCGCAGGTCAGCGGCTCGGTGGAGCTGCCCCTGTGGCGGGACGGGGACTACACCGGTAATTTCGACATCCGGATCTGGCCCGAGGCTACGGTCACGTGGTTGGAGAAGGAGAATCTTCGGGCGATGGTGAGGGATCCGGCAATTCCCGAGGACCAGCGCTTCGCCCTGAAACGCATTCTCGCTCTCCAGAGCGCGTTTCCGGCCGACAAGGCCCGGTAGGCAAAGAAGGCGAGAGCGCCAATTGCTCTACCGAGGGAAGCCGAGGGGACGATTGACCGGCAGCGGGACTCGTGGTAAGAACCGGGGCCATGATGCGCGTGCGGCGTTTCGTTTTCGCCTGGTTGGCTCTATCCGCTTCCACGATCCTCGCTCTCGTGGCGGTTGAGTGCGTCCTGCGCCTCGTTTGGACTCCGCCCTCGTTCCGCAGCGATGCCCCGTTCGGAAGTTCGCCGATCCGAACGTCTGCACCGCTTCCCGGAGTGTCCGGCCGGCTCGTCAAGTGGGAGTACAATCACCCGTTCGTGCACAACGGTCAGCGACTCAGGGCCAAGAAGAACTTTACCGCCGCGTTGCCTGGAGAGTTCGCCCATCGTGTCCTTTTCCTGGGTGATTCGTTCACTTACGGCCTCGGGTCCGCCGATGACGAGACCTTCGTCGAGCGGGTCCATGCCGCGCTGCCCGGTGTGGAGGTGATCAATGGGGGAAGCAATGGCTATGGCCAGCGGGAAGAACTCGCCTTTCTCGATACCTACGGGGCGGCGTTGAAGCCTGGATTGACCGTTCTCGTGTTTTTCTGGAACGACCTCGAGGACAATATCCGTCGCACCTGGCCGGCGTTCGCAGTCGATGAGGGGGGACGGGTTCGGCGCAGCGACCTCTCCGAGGCGCGGCTCCGGAAGTATGATCCGCTCGCGAAACGGGAACCCGCCACGCTCGTCAAGATGAGGCGCGGGGGACTCGACCGGATCTACCTGAAGCGGGTGTTGAGCGAGGGATTGAAGGGGTTGCGCTACCGGATCGTGGGAATCCGGCCCCGGAGTATCCAGACCGAGTCCGAGAAGGCCGAAGCCTGGGAGGTCACCGAGCTGCATCTCGACCTGATCCGGCGGCGAGCGGAGGAAATCGGCACCCGGCTCCTCGTGGTGGCGTTGCCCGACCAGAATCGCGTCGATCCCGGTGCCTACATCCGGGGAATCGAACCTCTCAATTACGAGGTCGAAGAAACCCTTTCGCAAATCTGTGCGAGACTCGGGGTGGACTTTCACGACCTCACGCCCGCGTTGCGCGCGGCGAGGGAAAGCGGCGTCGGCCCCCTCTATTACTACACCGACCGGCATCTCACGCCCGCCGGAAACGAGATCGTGGCACGGGATCTTGTTCCTCTGATCGAGACACGGCTGCCCGGGTTGGCGGAACCGGTTCGCGAGTGAGACGGTGTTCCGACGCAATCGGGAAATTGACAGGGAAGTCGGGAAGGCGAACACTCGGTGCTGCTCCACGCCAGCATGCTATGAAAATTCTGGGAATCTCGGCCTTCTACCACGACTCGGCAGCCGCCCTGATCGAGGATGGCGTCATCGTCGCTGCGGCCCAGGAGGAGAGGTTCACCCGGAAGAAGCACGACGAGTCCTTTCCCGTGGAGGCGATTCGCTACTGCCTGGCGGAGTCGGGCGCGACTCTCGCAGAGATCGACTACGTGGTCTTCTACGAAAAGCCGCTCATCAAGTTCGAGCGACTGATCGAGACCTATCTCGCCTTCGTGCCGCGGGGATTCGCCAGCTTTCGGCGGGCCATGCCAGTGTGGGTGAAGGAGAAGCTCTTTTTGAAACGGGAGATTCGGAATGGTCTGAAAGAGGCGGGAGGGATGTCCTTTTCCGGACGTCTCGTCTACACGAACCATCACGAATCCCATGCCGCCAGCGCATTCTTCCCGTCCCCCTTCGAGGAGGCGGCGGTCATCTGCGCGGACGGCGTCGGGGAATGGACCACGACCTCGATTTTCAAGGGGAAGGGAACGAAAATCGAAGCGATCACCGACCTCCGGTTCCCCCATTCGCTCGGCCTTCTCTATTCGGCCTTCACCTACTACACGGGATTTCGGGTGAACAGTGGCGAATACAAGCTGATGGGGCTCGCTCCCTATGGACGGCCGCGTTTCGCTGACACAATCCGGGAGCATCTCGTCGACATCAAGGACGACGGGTCGTTCCGGCTTGACATGAGCTATTTCAACTACTGCACCGGGTTGACGATGACGAACCGGCGCTTCGACGACCTGTTCGGCGAGCCCCCGCGAAAGCCCGAGTCGCCTCTGACGAATTTCTACATGGATGTTGCTGCCAGCATCCAGGAGGTGACCGAGGAGATCATGCTCCGGATGGCCCGCCATGCGCATGCCGTCACCGGTGCGCGCAACCTCTGCCTCGCGGGTGGAGTCGCCCTCAACTGCGTTTCCAATGGCCGGATCCTTCGCGAGGGACCGTTCGAGAAAATCTGGATCCAGCCGGCGGCGGGTGACGCGGGAGGAGCCCTCGGGGCCGCGCTCTTCACCTGGCACCAGTTGCTGGAACGCGAGCGCATTCCCGGGACACCCGACTCCCAGGCAGGGTCCTACCTGGGGCCGTCTTTCTCCGACGACGAGATCGCACGGTTCCTCGACGGCAAAGAGGCGGTCTTCGAGACCGCGGAGGACGACGAAGCGCTGGCGGCGCGGGTCGCGGAACTGATCGCGGACGAAAACGTGGTGGGTTGGTTCCAGGGGCGGATGGAGTTCGGTCCCCGGGCGCTCGGCGGGCGCAGCATACTCGGTGATCCGCGATCGCTGGAGATGCAGAAGACGATGAACGTGAAGATCAAGTTTCGCGAGTCGTTCCGACCCTTCGCTCCGAGTGTTCTCCGGGACCGCGTCGACGAATACTTCGAGATGCGGGAAAACGAGGACAGTCCCTACATGTTGCTGGTCGCCGATGTCCGGGAGGAGAAGCGGGCCGGTGATCCGGAGCAGCTCGCGAGCGCCGAAGGCCTCGACAAGCTGGGGGTCCACCGCTCCGTCGTTCAGGCGATCACACACGTGGACTATTCGGCCCGGGTGCAGACTGTCGACGAGGTGCGTCATCCCCTCTACCACAGCCTTCTCCGGGAATTCGATCGCCTCACCGGGTGTCCCGTTCTCATCAACACCAGCTTCAACGTCCGGGGCGAACCGATCGTCTGCAGTCCGGAGAACGCCTATTTCTGTTTTCAGGCGACCAACATGGACGTACTGGTGCTGGGACGTCACATTCTCCTGAAGTCCGCGCAACCGGAGTGTGAGGAGATCGACGTGAGCCGGCATCTCGAGCAGTTCGCGCTGGATTGATTCGCGCCGCATCCCTTTTTGTTCCACCCCCTGCAACCTCTCGTCCCACCTGATGATTGAAATCGACTGGAACCCGGATCGCCGGAAATTGCGCCAGTTTGGCTGGATCAGTCTCGTCGGCTTCGGCGTGATCGGCCTCGTACTGGGATGGAAATTCGGCTGGATCGCGGAAGGAAAGTGGCTCGTTCCGGGAATTCTCTGGGCGACGGGCGTCGTTGCCGCGATTCTCGGATCGATCGAACCTCCCCTGATCCGTCCTCTCTACTGGTTGCTGACGGCGATATCGGCAGTGATCGGCCCCGTGATCGCCTTTATCGTGATGGCCCTGATTTTCCTCTTGGTCTTCTTCCCCATCGGGCTATTTTTCCGCCTGAGGGGCCGGGACGAACTGTGCCGGGAATTGCATCCCGAAGCGGCTACCTACTGGGGACCCAAACCTACCGAGCAGGAGCCCGCCCGCTATTTTCGCCAGTATTGAATTTCGGATCGAGAGCAAATCGAGGAAGTCAGGTCATGAGTGAGCCAGGGAATGAATTCGAGAAAGCCGCCCGGAGCGGTGAGGGAGACCAGGGACTGGTGGCGGAATTCGTCGCGTTTCTCAGGGAGAACAAAAAGTGGTGGCTGGCGCCCATCATCATCGTTCTCCTGCTATTCGGTGTCCTGATCATCCTGGCGGGGACCGGAGCGGCCCCGTTCATCTACACTCTCTTCTAGGTGGCCCGGTCGCAGCGGAAACGCCGGGCTCTGGCGGCAGTCGGGAAGCTCACCTTGCTGGGCTTCTCGTTGTTCGTTGCCTTGTGTTTCGGAGAACTGCTCCTGCGGATCGTGGGATTCAGTCCCGCCGTGATGTCGCCGCTGACATCGTTCCACCGGGCCGACCCCGAGATCGGATGGCTCGGGGTTCCTACGTATGAAGCCCGGTTCAAGACCCTGAACTTCGATGTGCGGGTCGAGTTGAACGAGGAGGGGTTTCGGCGGAAGCAGAGCGAGGTCGAAGCGGAGGAGGATGCCGCCGGCATCTGGCTGTTCGGCGATTCTTTCGCGTGGGGATGGGGGGTGAACAACGGGGAGTTGTGGAGTGATCACCTCCAGACCCTCGGCGGCCCCGAATACCGGGTGACAAACCATGGAATCAACGCTTTCGGAACGGTTCAGCAGCTCCTGCTCCTGCGTCGCCGCCTGGAAACCGGTCCGGCCCCGTCGGATGTCGTCATCCTCGTCTGCGTCAACGACTTCATCGACAACCTGTCGGACCAGGGAGGGGTGAGGCCCTTCGTCAAGAGGGACGAAATCACCGGAGAGTGGCGGATCGCCAATACTCCCGTTCGGAAGCGGGTCGGAGGGATGGGAACGCGGCTGCGGCGGAACAGCTATGCCTTGACCTTTCTTGCGTAGTGGTCCGACCTGGCCACGCAGCTGCGACGGCGACGCGACGTCGGTGTCCGCTGGGACCGGAACAACGAGCGGGTCGAACGGGTTCCCGCGGGACGGGCGCCCCATCCTCTCCCGCTGGAAGAGGCGGAAGCGATGCGCTACCTCCTCGGGGAGGCGGGAAGCCTATGCCGGGAGTACGGTGCCGACCTGACCGTCGTGCTCATACCGCACGCCACGTCCGCCTATCTCGAGACGGCTCACGCGATCGCCCTCGAGGAGATGTCCGGCGATGTTCCGTTTCGGTTCGTCGACCTTGCTCCGCACATGCTGGAGAACCGACCGCGGCTCTATATCGGGAATGGAGACGTGCACTGGACGGCCGAAGGCCATCGCGTGGCGGCAGAACGGTTGGCACGCCTGTGGACGGATGACGAAGAATAGGGCGGCTCCGGGTCGTTGCCCCGCTGAGCCGAATACCGAGGGCAGGGTGCGCGGTGTCAGAAAATATTTTTCTCTTAATATTTGTGGAAATTTAATATTTGTTTCATATTGAAGCCATGGAATCGCAAACCAGCAGCGGTGAGAATCCGGCGCCGTGGCAGGAGAGGACAGGTGAAGGCGCCGAGACATCGCATCATGGTCCGGGGCTCGATTGGGTTCGACCGGTGACGCCGACAAACTGTCTTGAGCGGGAGGGGATCGAAGCCCTGCTCGTGGGGCGTTTCGACGGTCCCGCGGCCGGGGATCTCCTCATGCCTCACGTGATTTCGCGCCTGTTGCACTTTTCCCGGCTCCGCTGCGGTTCGATGCACTCGGGGGACTATTCCCGGATCGGGGGACACGTGGTGCGCAATTACGGCGAGTGTGCTCTCGAGATGGGGGAAGACTGTTCCCGCCTCGTCCATGTGGGCGGCGACATCCTTTCCGACACCCTGAGTGAGCGATATCCGGCCTCGATCGACGAGGACGAGTCGGATCGCTTTGCGAGCCTGCTCGAAATCGCTCGTCCGGAGCAGATCGAAGAGTATGTGCGCCGGCGCACGGGACAGCTCGATGATTTCGCCTACGTACTCGCGCCGCGAGGAAAATTTTCCGGTGCGGGTCTCTGTTTCCACGCTGTCGGTTTTCCCGAACCCGATCGCCTCGAGCCGGGCCTCCGGAGTCGGCTCGTCGAGATGATGAAGGCGGCTCGCTTTGTCGGAATTCGTGACCAGATCGGGGCTGCCTTCCTCGAGAAACAGGGAGTGACGGTGGAGCGCATGCCATGTGGTCTCGTGGTTCTTCCCCAGGTCTGTGCGAGAGCGCTCCGTCAATGTCGCGGTGCCGAGTCGCTACGCAGCCTGCATCGACGGTTTCCCCACGGATGGATCGCGGTTGAGACGCCCTCCGAACTCGAGCTCGCAGAGGGGGATCGCCTCGCGGAGGCCCTCGCGGCCGTGTCCCGCAGGGAGGGCTGCGGAATCGTCTTCTTCGACGGGAACTGCCAGCCCGACGGAGACATCTCTCATCTCGAGAACTGGGCGGCGAAGATTCCTGGCGGGCGCGCCGGAGTGTTTCGTCCGGATTCCATCTGGGAGGTGGCTTCGCTGATCCTGCATGCACGCCAACTCTGTGCCAGCTCGGTGGAGATGCGGAGCATCGCGATGTCGGGAGCGATCCCCCGCGTCGCGATCCCGGTTCCGGGTGAGGCGATGCGATCCTACTGCGATCTCTGGGAGCACTTCGAGGTCGCTACCGCACTTTCCTCTGCGGGCGACTGGGAGGCGGAGATCGCTTCGACCCTCTCTTTCGAGCCCCACCGGCTGCGCCAGCACGCCTCGCGGCTGCACGATCGTTACTTCGCCTCGTTCCGCCTCTTTTGCCGGGAGACCGAGATGGAGCCGGGCCTGCTTCCCGGTGGCGGTGGAAGCCGTCGGGCGGACACTCGAGGCGAGGCCCACCATTCTCCGGACGAACTCTTCGGTGATCGGGGATTCGCAAATCTCCTGCGTCGCTTTCAGCGGGCCCGCTCCCCCGGGCAGGCGTCGACGGAGGAGGCGCGTCAGCAGGTGGAGGAGCGAGACAGGTCTGTGGTGACGGCCGAATCCTGATCCGGCCCCACCATGGATGCGGAAACCCCCAGCGCACGAGGGGAGGTGCCGGTCTCCGTCGTGGGGACGGTCGTGGAGGGCCATGGTGTCGCATCGGGTCGAAAGGAGGATCCCCGGTTTCCCGGTGGAACGATCGCGATGCAGATCCCGCATTTTGCGACCCGGGGGCTCGACCTGACGGGGTGGTATCCCGGGACGATCAATGTTTCGACGGGGGCGCGGAGCGTCGAGATTCTCCGGGCGGAGTTCACCTTTCGTGAGGTGGCCTGGCATCCGGTGGAACCGGCCGAGGACTTCTCGTTCGTGGCATGCTCGGTCTCCGTCGATGGGGGTCACCCGGTCGAAGGCTTTCTCTACCACCCGCATCCCGAGACGAAACCGGAGCACTTCCAGGAGCCCGGTGTGTTGGAGATTTTGCTGAACGAGAGACTCGACGGGGTGCGGTCCGGCGTGACGGTTCGCCTGTGGTTTCGCGAAGGTGCTGTCAGGATCGAAAAGACGGGGAATTCCCGGGCCGCGGATCCCCGCTTCCCGACTTGAGGAAAGCGGCGAGATGTCTAGAATGCAACCGGTGAGGCGTCGTTCGGGTCCCCACGAATCACGTCCGCCAGCCTGTCGCCCCATGTCCCGGTATCTTCTCACTTCCCTGATCATCGGGGGCGCGGTTCTCTTCGTGGTCTCGATCCTCTACTTCCTGCGCGCCTTCGAACCGTTGGCGACGGGATTGGCGAACTTCTACGCGGCCCGCGGTTTTCTTGTCGAGGGGGATGCGACGCGTCTCGTCTGGCTGGAGGTCCTGATGATTGCGGCGGCGTCCGTCGCCGTGGCGTGGTGCGTCGTCGATATCGCCCAGATCTGGCAGAAAATCCTCGTGGCGGGCTCGATCGCCGCGATCGTTTTCGGTTTCTCCCCGACTCTTGCCCTTTACGGAGGAGTTTTCGAACCGTTCTCTTCTCTTGTCGCCGTCGTTCTCTCCGCTGCGGCGGCCTTCGTCTTTGCCGGCACGGAGGCCGGCATGCGGAAACGGGTGCTGGAGAATGTCCTGGGTGCGCGCGTGTCGCACGCGACCTTCGAACGGATTCTCAACGGTGTGGAGCCACCGGATTTCGGGGGAACGGTTCACGAGGCGACCGTCCTGACCTGCCGGGTTTTCAACTACGAGGAGCTTTGCGAAAAGCTCGAGGCGCCCGATCTTCTGAGAATGACGAATCTCTTCCTGCGGAACGCGTCCACCTTCCTCATGTCGCGCGGTGCCTATCTCGACGAGTCGGGTCCCGAGCTGGTGCGCGTGTTCTTCGGTGTGCTGCGTCCTGGAGAAGACCATGCCCTTCACGCCTGCGAGGCGGCTCTCGAATTGCGCAACCGGTTGCGCAATCTCGATCACGAATGCGAGGCGCGTTGGTTCCGGAAACTCGAGTGGGGCGTGGGGATCAGCAGTGGACCGCTGATCACGGGAATTTTCGGAACGCAGAAACATCCCTTTTTCAGCGCGGTGGGCGAAGGCGTGGACCACTCCCGGCGACTCGCCCTGGCGAACCGAATCTACGGCTCCCGGATCGTCGTCGCGGCGGAGAGTTATCACCAGGTCGCGGACGAGGTTGCGGTCCGGCCACTCGACATGTTCTTCGATCCGGGGCGCCACACCATGGCCGAAATCTATGAATTGACCGGGCTCGTGGCGGATCTCGATGACGAGGAGCGGAAGCGGCTCGATGCCTTCTGGGCCGGGGTGATCCACTACCGCGAGCGCAATTTCGAGAAAGCTCTCGAGTCGTTCAGCGCCGCGCACGTCCGCGGCGGGGACGACGGCGCCGGAGGCTACTTCCTGGAACGTTGTCAGAAAGGCGTCGCGGATCCCGACTCGGTTTTTGGTGCGGGGCGTCACGAGGTGACCGACGGTGGGCACGCCCGCCTTCTCGAGACCTTGTGAGCCGGACCCTCGTAAGACAGGAAGAAAGAACCATGGCGACTATCGACTATCCGGAGCCTGTCCGCATCCTGATCACCCAGTTGAAACGGCTTCCCGGCATTGGTCCGAAGAGCGCGGAGCGGATCGCGGTCTGGATGCTTCAACAGGGAAAGGAGTGGAGCGGAGTCTTCGTGGAGGCGGTCGGAGGCGCGGGTCGCTCGGTCGTCGAGTGTGCGACCTGCGGATTCTTTGCTTCGCTGGAGCGCGGGTGCGCGATCTGCGACGGCATCGAGCGCGACCGGTCCCGACTCTGTGTCGTCGAGCAACCGGCGGATATTCTCCCGCTCGAACGCTCGGGTGCATACCGCGGCCAGTATCATGCTCTCCGGGGGCGAATTTCACCCCTCGACAACATCGGTCCCGACGACCTGCGCATTGCCGAGTTGATCGAGCGCCTGAAAGAGGAGGCTTTCGAGGAAGTGATACTCGCCTTGCGATCGGACGTGGAAGGGGAGGCCACCGCGAACTACCTCGGCGAGATTCTGCGGGAGTTTCCGTCCCTGGTGGTGTCTCGCCTGGCCCAGGGCATGCCGGCGGGCGCAGGATTGGATTCGGCGGACGAACTGACCCTGATGCGGGCCCTCGAGGGGCGCATCGGCGTCCGGTAGCCGTCGATGCAGGGGCAGGGAGCGATTCTCGACCGGGAAGTAGACTGGGAAAGGCCACCCGGATTCAAGGATGATTCAACACCCGGGTCGTCAAGCGATCCTCGGCGAGGCGGGGCTCGAGTTCGATTTCGAGTTCGTGGATATCACGCAGGACTCTGAGCCGGGCGACTCGTGCCGCGGGAAGACAGTGGATCGCCCCGAGGAGGTCACGAAACGTCTCGACCCGATTCCCGTTCACCGAGACGATCACGTCGCCGGGTTGCAGGCCACCCTGAGCGGCGGGCGATTCGTCGTGCACCCGCATTACCTCGGGGGTCGTCGATTGCGGATGGCAGGAGAACCCGATCCATACGGGACCGCTCTTCTCGAGGTGTTTCATTTCCCAGAGAATCTTGCGGATCACCGATCCCGGGATGGCGTGAGTTTCGCCTCGGGCGTTCAACATCCTGTCGGTGAGAATTCCCACCATGTGGCCGCTCTCGTCGACGAGAGGCGTTCCTGGCTTGCAAAAGGAATGTCCCTCCCGGCCCAGTCGCACGCGGAGGAGAGGACAGGGAAGCCATTCGCCCTGGTACTCGATGTCCTTGCCCGCCACCCGACCTCGATAGAGGGTTCCGGTCGCGAGGGACCGCAGGAAGATACCCTCGGCCTGGCTGAAACTCTCGGGGATCGGGATCGGCTCGGTGTGGTCCGGGGCCTTCCGGAAACGGAGAAGGCAAAGCCGGTAGAAGTCACTGATGTGGAGAATCTCCGTCCCGAATTTTCGGTTGCCCGTCCGGACATGCGGGGGGCGGAGACCTTTCCTGTCGATATCGCGGGGCAGGAGGGCGATGACCCAATCGGACTGTCCGGCACAGATCGCGGTATGAACGGTCCCATCACGCCAGATCACTTCGAAGAGGGATCGGTCCGATGTGGTGTCCTGTGCATTCCCTCCGTGCGAGTTCTTTTCCGGCAAATTCGTATCCGGCGAGTTCCCGTCTTTCGCTCCGGATTGCGCCTGGATCAGGGGGGATACAGAGAGCAAAAGCACGATGAGTCCGAGGCAGGCGCACCGCTCACCGCCAGCATGGCACCAACCGCGTCGCACGCGAATCGTCCCGCTGGAAACGGGCCGCAGGTGGTTGCGGGCTCGAACGGGATCACTCATCGTCTCGGGCCCCGGGACTAGAATTCGTAGAGAGGACCGCGCAGACTCGCCCGCAGCACCTTGTTTCCGGTGAACTCTTCCCGCACCGGAGGCGCTGGCATCGTTTCGCCGGTTTGTGGCAGATCGATCTGAATGAGAGGCGAGAATTCGATCGCATCTCCCGAAGAGGAATCCTCGTGCGAAACGAGCGGCTCCTCGACCGGGCCGGCGAAATGGGCCATCGTAAAGAAGAGAGCGATCGCCGCTGTCGAAGCGACGGTGGGAATAGCCCACTTCAGGGGCCCCATTTCGGAAATCCAGAGAGCGAGTCTCTCGCGGAAGATGTCGAGGGAACTCCGGTGTAGCAACTCCGCCCTCTGGCGGTCGCGAAACTGCTCCTGGAAGAATTCGTAATACCGTTCGCCCGGCGTCTCGTAACGTTTCAGGCGGAGAAGTCGTTGAATATCGCTCGGATCGTCCATTCCGTGATCGTTAACCGTAGTAGCTTGTCGTCCTATTTCAATCTTGCCTTGGTCCGCAACCGTGTCCCGGAACCAGCCAGCCTTTGTCCGCGACTACTTCACGAAATCCTCGAGGTGCGCTTGAAGCTGCCGGTGGGCGTAGTGCAGACGTGACCGCACTGTCCCTTCCGATACCCCCAGAATTCGTGAAATCTCCGCATGGGGCAAGCCCTGGATATCAAACATCGTCACGACCGCCCGGTGGTCTTCTGACAGGCGCTGCATCGCCTCGTTCAATCTTTCCTGCAGTTCCGAGATCCCTGCTTCACGTACCGGGTCGCTCCTCGAGGCCAATTCGACGAACTCCTTGTCATTCTCGATCGCCAGATCGACATCGTCGAGGCTCAGTGACTTCCTCCGGTTCCTTTTCTTCAGAAAATTCAGCGTCATGTTCGTCGCGATCGAGTAGATCCAGGTGTAGAACGTGGATTTCCCTCGAAAGCGCTTCAGCGAACGGTAGGCCTTGGCGAAGACTTCCTGGAGGACGTCGTGCGTGTCCTCGTGATTGGAGGTCATGTGGTAGACGAGCCCATAGAGTCTCGGCGTGTACTTTTCGACCAACTCGTCGAAGGCGGCGGTGTCGCCCTCCCGGGCGCGCGAGACGAGTTCCCGGTCCTCGTCAGGCTTGCGGGGCATGGGCGAATCGTCCTTCATGGAACAGGGCGGCGTCCGGGATCGGCGAAGAGATGCGCGGAGAAGTGGTTCGTCAAAAACGGGTTACGTCGTGGGAGGCCGTTCAAGAGCCCCGCCCTTCACGCCAGTTTGCGAGTGCGTTCTCGGGATCGCCGGTCACGCCGGCGCGTCCATCCCGGGCCAGGACTTCCCCATCGGCCCCGATCACGACGAGAGCCGGGTATGCCCTGACATCGAACAAATCGGCGAGCTTGCGATTGATCCGCGTTCGTCTCCCCGGGGTCGAGGGCCACGGCATGCCGGACTTGCGCACATAGGCCCGCTTCTCGGAGATCGAGCGGTCGAAACTCACGAAGAGCACCTCGAAGTCATCCTCGTGGTGGCGGGACCGGAAATCGAGCAGGAGGGGGGTGAAGTGCCGGCATGGCGCACACCACGAAGCGGAGAAGTAGAGGGCGACCGTCTTTCCTTCGATCGCAGACCGCGGGATCTTGCGACCGTCCGGTCCCTCGAGCTTGTCCGGAAGCAGGTCGAGCACGTTCGCCGAGTCGTCGGCCCGGGCGGCAAACGAGGCACCGAGTAGAGAGAGGACGAAAACGGTTCGCAGGAACAGGAGCTTCATCGAGGCAAATCCGCTTCGACGTCGAACGAAGGGCAAGCTTGCATGGTATGGAACGGAGGGTGGAGCCTCCGTATGAGGCTTTTTCGGAGAGGACAGCGGTGCCGGCAATCGAGACGGGAACGGTTAATCCGTCAAGCTGAACCGGAACTCGGTGAGGTGGCGGTAGTTCTCGCCGGGACGGAGAACGGTCGAGGGGAACTCGGGCCGGTTCGGCGCGTCGGGATGCCCCTGCGTCTCGAAGCAGATGCCGCCCCAACGCGGAAAAGGCTGGCCCTTGAAATGATTGGCCGAGTAGATCTGTGCGCCGGGTTGGTTCGTCGCGACCTCGAGAACTCGTCCGCTGGGAGCATGCTCGAGCCGGGCGAAGACGGGTAGCTTCGATTCGGCACTACGTTCTCCGTCGGGCTGCCTCACGAAAAAGTGGTCGAGACCACCACCGGGAATCTGCGGCAGGATATCGCCGAGGGGACGAGCCGATCGAAAGTCGAAGGGAGTGTCCGCCACGGGGTTGAGCCGGCCCGTCGGGATCCTGCGATCGTCGCAGTCGAGGATTCGTTCGGAATGCACCGTCAGTTCGTGCCGCGAGAGATCGCCTTTTCCCGCCAGGTTGAAGTAGACGTGGTTGGTCAGGTTCAGGTGCGTCGCCCGATCGGTCGTTCCGGAGTAGACGAGGCGCAACGTGTTGTCGGCGGAAAGCGAATACCGGATCGATACCCTGACCCGGCCGGGATATCCCTCGTGACCGTCCGGGCTTTCGAGCGAGAATTCGACGGAGCTGGGTCCCGTGATGCGTCCGTTCCAGAGTTGGCGGTGGAAGCCGGTCTTCCCCCCATGGATATGTACGCCGGTCCGGGGATGCACGGACTCCAGATCGTGGCGGACTCCGTCGATCGTAAAACCCCCGCCGTCGATCCGGTTCGCGAAGCGGCCGATGACACTGCCGAAGACCCCTCCCGCGAGCGCCTCGTCGAGCGTCGCATACGAGAGCGTGATGCGGGCGCGTGTGCCATTCCGGTCCCGTGTTTCGACGGAGAGAAGAAGGGCGCCATACTCACAGAGCCGGACCCGTGTTCCCTGTTCGTTCTCGAGCGAGAAGGCGCGAACCGTCTCTCCGGTGGGAAGCGTCCCGAAGGTGCTCTCCTCGACTGCCGCGAGAGCGGGCGAAAGTCCAGGCAGCGCGAAGACGAGAGTTGCGAGGATGGTCTTTCGGAGTCTGTTTCCCATATGAAATCCTTCTCCGTCGTGGCACGTTCCGTCAACGCCATCTTCCTGCTCGTCCTCCTCGCCGCAATCCTGCCGTCCGTCGTCCGGTCCGACGACTGGCCGCGCTTCCGGGGCCCCGGGCTGGATGGCATTTCCCAGGAGGCCGGGATTCCCTCCGAGGGACCTCTACCCGTCGCCTGGGAGACGGATGTCGGCCTGGGCTACAGCGCCCCCGTCGTCGGAGGCGGGATGGTGATCGTGTCGGGGCACGATGGCGCGAAGAGCGACCGCCTCTACTGCCTCGATGAAGTGACCGGGGCGGAGAAGTGGGTTTTCACCTATCCGCAGCCGAAGGCCGATCTCTATTTCCAGGGAGGCACCACCGGGACCGCGACGATCGATGGCGATCGCGTCTACCACAATGCGCGGGAGGGGGAACTCTTCTGCCTCGATGCGGCGACCGGAGCGGTGATCTGGCAGGTCCATCTCCAGGAAGACTTCGGGTATAAAAAGCCGACCTGGGGATTCACCGGGGCACCCCTCGTCCAGGGTGATCGCCTCTACGTGACGGCCGGAGCGTCGGGGCTCTGCCTCGACAAGAGTGACGGCTCGGTGATCTGGAAGTCGAAGAACGACGAGGCCGGCTATGCGACCCCCTATCCCTTCACCCGCGACGGCACCGATTACGTGATCTTCTCGAACGGGCGTGCCTACGTCTGCGTTCTGGCCGAAAGCGGGGACGAGGTCTGGTCGATTCGGTGGATGACCCGCTACAAGGTGAATGCGGCCGATCCGATCGTGAGCGGGGATTCGATTTTCATTTCCTCCGGCTATGGACGCGGTGCCGCGCTGTTTCGCTGGACCGGCAAGGGGAAGCCCGAGCAGGTTTGGCGCAACCGGGATATGAAGAACCAGATGAACGCTTCGATCCTCATCGACGGTTTCCTCTACGGAATCGACGGCAACGAGCGGCAGGACGGCACCGGACTCAAGTGCCTCGAGATGGCGACGGGGGAAACCCGGTGGCTGGACGATTCGATCGGCCACGGCACCGTGAGCGTCGCCGGCGGAAAATTGATCGTCCTCACCGAACAGGGGGAATTGCAGGTGGCCCCCGTGTCGCCCGAAGCCTACCAGCCGCTCTGGAAGCAGAAGGTGGTGCCCGGGAAGGTCTGGACGGTTCCGGTGGTCGCCAATGGGCGAATCTACTGTCGCAGTGAAGGAGGCACCTTCGTGGCCCTGAGTGTGAAGTGAGAGCGCAGTGCGAATTGCTTGCGTTCCCGGCCAACGCGATCTAATGCCGGGCCCCCTCGCCGCGTAGTAAGGGCATGAGATTGTCTCCCTTCTCTCTCGTCCCTCTCGTCTGTGTCGCCGCCCTTCCGGCCATTGCCCAGCAGGCGGTCCCGCCCGTCACGCCGCCCCCGGTCGTTTCGCAGGCCGCGCCGGAGTCCCCCGATCCGGAACCGTCGCCCGGGGCCGTCGAGGGAGAGGTCGCCGACTATGTCCGCTACGTCGAGGGAGCGAGTATCAACGATCCCGATACGTTGCAGACTGCGGTGACCCGGTTCGAGAGTCCCGATGCGATCGTGGACCTCGTCGCCGTCGTGCACATCGCCGACGAGGTCTACTATGAGAACCTCGATCAGTTGCTCCAGGGATACGACGTGGTCCTCTACGAGTTGGTGGGAGGGGAATTCCAGGATCGCGAGAAGAATGCCGCGTCGGGGCAGGGGGACATGATGGCGGGCCTGAGCGGTATCCAGTCGATGGCGGGACGTCTTCTCGGCCTCGTCTTTCAACTGGAGCACGTCGACTACGCCTCGCCCAACTTCGTTCATGCCGATGTCACCTGGGATCAATACAGCGAACTGATGACGGCGAAGCAGGAGACCCTGACGAAACTCCTCTCCCGTGTCGCCGAGCTCGCACAGGCGGGCGACCTGGCGGGCGTCCCGGCCACGGAGGCGGACGCCTCGGAGATGATGAATCTTCTCCTCACCTCGATCCTCACGGGAGACAGCGCGGGGCTGAAGCGCACGATCGCCCCGTTCCTCGGCGAGGCGGAGGCCCTGATCGAGCAGATCGAGGGGGAGGACGGAACCGTGCTCGTCGGAGAGCGCAACGCCATCGTGATGGAGAAGCTCGAGGAGGTGCTCGCGGCGAACCCCGAGGAAAGGCAGCGCGTGGCCATCTTCTACGGAGCCGGACATATGCCGGACTTCGAGGAGAGGCTCGTTGCCGACGGATTTACCAGGGGGGAAACGGCCTGGGCGAATGCCTGGACGATCCAGGATGCTCCGGTGGATCCCGACGCCCCCTCCGCGGCGCAGAATTTCTTTTCCGAACTGACGGAAGAGAGTCCCGACTGGCTCAGGATGATCCAGGAGTTCGGCAAGGCCCTTCACCAGGCCCAGAATCCTTGAGCGCGCAGGCGCGAATGATGCGCTCGATGGTGCGGTGACAGGTGCCGCACCCGGTGCAACACCGGGTCCGTAGTGCCACCTCCCGGACGGAGGCGGCGCCGTTCGCGATCACGGACTCCACCCTGTTCACAGTCACCCGTTTGCACGCACAGGCGAGGCGTTCTTCCAATGTCGTGCGCAGTGAGCCCGGCATGATGCGGGTTGGACGCGCAAGGGAGGGAATCTAGTCGCCGAAGACCTCTTCGAGGCCGGAACGCATCACGGCAGGGTTCGGGGAACGGCCCGTCCAGTATTCGATCCCGATCACCCCCTGGGCCACGAGCATGCCGAGTCCGTCGATGACCCGGCAGCCCTTCGTGCGCGCATCCCGGACGAGCCGTGTCTCGGGCGGATTGGGGATCACGTCGGCCACGACCATTTCGGGACGCAACGTCTCGATGTCGAGCGGAACGCGGGCCTCGGCGTCCGGAAACAGGCCGATCGAGGTGGCGTTGACGACGATGTCCGTTCCCTCCGGCACGGAGAAGTCTCCGGTCCAGGGCACGTAGTCGATCTCGAGTTGGCCCCCCGCCGCCTCGTTCAGTTTGCCGGAAAAGAGTGCCTCCAATTCGCGGCCCCGATCCTCGCTGCGATTGACGAGAGTGATCCGTCGAACTCCGGCCAGGGCCATCTCCACGCCGATGGCGCGCGAGGCACCGCCGGCACCGAGCAACACCATCGACTTGCCGGATGGGTCGGAGATCTCGCGGAAGCTCGAGACGAATCCCTTGCCGTCGGTATTCTCACCGATGAGGGATCCGTCGCGATTGACGACGCAATTCACCGCGCCCATCAATTCGGCCGACTCGCCGAGACCGTCGAGGTGCTCGATCACCGCCACCTTGTGAGGGATGGTGCAGTTGAAACCCCGGAATCCGAACGCACGCGCGCCTGCGACGGCGGCGGGAAGATCGTCCGGCTTCACCTCGAGGGTGAGGTAGCGCCAGTCGAGCCCCATGTCACGGAAGGCGGGCTCGATCATGGCCTGGGTGGGGTTCTCCGCCACGGGAAAACCGTAGCAGCCGACCAGCTCTTGTTTGAAATTCAACTCCTTCGCCATGGGCGGCGACTGTAGGAAGGGCGGAGGGATTTGGCAAGCCCGCGAAAGGAACGGATTTTTCGTTCGCAATCGGGGCCGGATTTGATACGGAGAGGGAGGCATGCACGTCCCCTCCCTGATCGAGAAAAAGCGCGAAGGCGGCGCTCTCGCCGAGGGAGAAATCCGGTTTTTGATCGAGGGATTCACCGCCGGAACGATTCCGGACTACCAGATGTCCGCGATGGCCATGGCAATCTGCCTGCGCGGGATGAGCCGCGAGGAGACGACCGCGCTGACCCGGGCGATGCTCGAGTCGGGCGACCGGTTCACCTGGCCGGACGGAGCGCCCCGGGTCGTCGACAAGCATTCGACCGGCGGAATCGGGGACAAGGTTTCCCTCGTCCTGGCGCCGTTGCTCGCCTGCGACGACCTCTGGGTGCCGATGATCTCGGGACGAGGACTCGGAATCACCGGCGGCACCCTCGACAAGCTCGAATCGATTCCGGGATTTCGCGTCGGGCTCTCCCGGGACGAGGCCGTTGCCCAACTGGAGCGCATCGGGGTCGTGATGATGGGCCAGACCGAGGACATCTGTCCGGCGGACCGTAAACTGTATGCCCTGCGCGACGTGACGGGCACTGTCCCCAGCCGTCCGCTCATCGTGGCGTCGATCCTGTCGAAGAAACTGGCCGAGTCGCTCGACGCCCTCGTTCTCGACGTCAAGTTCGGCAGCGGTGCGTTCATGAAGACACGGGAAGAAGCCGAGGCGCTGGGGGAGGCGATGCGAGACGTGGGGGAATCGATGGGAGTCGAGACCACCAGCCACTACAACACCATGGACGAACCCCTCGGGCGCGCGGTGGGCAATGCACTCGAGGTTGTCGAGGCGATCGAGGTGCTTCGGGGTGGCGGACCGGATGATCTTCGGACCCTCGTCATCGAGCTCGCTGATACGGTGTCGACGACCGGCAAGGAGCAACTCGCGTGTTGGCTCGACGACGGCAGCGCCTGGGACACGTTTCGAGCCCTGGTCGATGCGCAGGGTGGCGACGTGGGGACACTGGGTGATTTCGCGAAGGTTCACGCGGCGACGGTGGTTCGCGAACTGAGGGCGGACCGGTCTGGTGTCGTGGTCCGCCTCGATGCCGGGGGCGTCGGGCGTGCCGCTCTCGCGCTCGGAGCGGGGCGTTCCCGGGCCGACGACAGGATCGACTTTTCGACAGGTTTCGACCGGCTCGCCAAGACGGGTGAGACGGTGAAGGCGGGTGACGTGCTCGCTCGGGTCCACGCCCCCACCGAAGAGGCCGCCGCCGTTGCTGAGCAGGCCTTCCACGAACTCTCAGAAATCAGATGATGGATCGCCGGATGCTCCCCCTCCTCCTTCTGCTTCCCGCGTTGAGTCACTGCGACCGGCCGCAGCCGCAGATCGTCGTCCAGGACGAACCCTCGGTCGACGGACTGATTTCCACCGTTCTCGACGGGGGCGGAACGTTTTCCGACGTCCCGTTTGCCGACGTGATCAACTACTCGACCGGCAAGCTCGTGATCCCGCTCGATCCCGGGGACGAGGCGGGGCGGGCGATTCTCACGGGCCTGCGCCACGCCCTCGAACAGACCCTGGCACGCTACAATCAGCCCGGTTCCCCGACGAGCGACGAGGCCCGCATCAACGAGGTGAGTTCCTACTTCGAGGAGGCGATCATGGAAGAGCTGAACAAGGAACCGGGATTCTCGTGCGACTATCCCCGGACGGCGGAAGGAAACCTGCAACGTTCGGGATACCCGGATCTCCGGATCGAGCACGAGCCGAGCGGACGCGTGATCTACCTCGACCCGAAGCTGGTGAAGACGGGTTCGTTCGACTCCAGTCTCCGCACCTTCTACTTCACGCCGAAGATCGAGACGAACAAGGTGCTCGACAACGCCCATCACCTCCTCGTGGGAATCGAACACGACGGCAACACGGGAGACTGGAGATTTCTCGGGTGGCACCTCGTCGATCTCAGCGACTTCAAGGTGCGGCTCAAGGCGGAGTTCCAGGCGAGCAACAAGGATCTCTACCTGCCTGAATTGACCATCGATAGGGTGACGGTCGAGATCGAGGAGCGCGAGCCGGATTCTCCCTGAGAGGCGAGCCCGAGCAGGCGGCTCAGCGAGGTGCCATTCGGGCTAGCGAGTCGTGGGCTTGAGGAGAAACAGGCCGTGCGTCGCATCGTAGGCGTGCCCGCCGTCCATGGACTTCAGTTCGTGTCCGGCGCCCCACGAGTCGGAGAAGAGGATGCGGTCCTCCGAATCGTCATACCCGATGATCATGCGCATGTGCCCCCCGCCGGCCTGCTGCGCGATGGCGGGTTCCTCGGGGAACAGGCCGAGTTCGAGAGACCAGAGGAGCGGAATGCCGTCGTCGATCGAGCTGCGGATCATCTTGTCGAAATCGTCGCGGGAGACCGGGTCGCCCACGTAGCGATCGTCCTCCAGCTCCACGAGGCCCCGGGTGCTTCGGACCGCGAGACACTGAAACCGTGTCTTGAAGAGGTGGTCGATCTTGCCGAGCTCCCGGTTGATCGCGAGCATGTTGGTGCCCTGCTCCGGATCCGAGCCGGCGATCTGTGCCAGCTGGTGCATGTCGCAGGCGATGCCGTAGTATTCGAAGAGTCGCTGCACGGACGCCACCACGCAGTAGCCCTTCGCTCCCTGGTCGACCATCGGAATCTCGTCGACGTAGGCCTGGTCTCCGTCGCGCACGACCCGGGAAGGCAGGTCGGAGAGCCGGACGCTCGCACCGGCGCGGGTGCGGGTCGCCGCCTCGTAGGCGCCCTGCGCCTTCCGTTGCGCCAGTCGCATGCGGAGAAACTCGATGCGTCCGGGCGCCTCCGCATTGTGCTCGAGGACGGCCTTTCCGCGGGCGGAGATCCAGACCCATCCCGATGTGAGCATGCCCTGGGTGGGCTTCGCCTCCTTGCGCACCGGTCGCACCGCCAGTTGTTCGCCGAGATGCTGTCCCATGTCCCGGAAGCGCGCATCGAAGTCGGTCCCGGAAATCGCGCCCCCGTCGCCGCGATTGTAGATCGAGACGGTGACGCCGAGAAATTTCCCGTCGCGGAAATCCACGATCATCTCCTCGACCGGGACGGTTCCGCCGAGGAGGCTCAGGTCGACCTCGAGGTTGGGCGTGTCCTTTCTCTGGAAGATGGCCCGGCTGCGTTCGGTGTTCAGCCACTGGAAGTAGGGATTCCGGTTCCAGTTTCCCCGGGGAAACAACTCGGGAAGGTCGTCCGGGGTGAGGGCGTAGGCACCGGGCAGGTGGACGAGCGGATCAAGATCGGCCTGGATCTTTTTCTGGGCGTGAACGGATATCGCAGGGAGGGGGGAGGCGATCAGAACGACGAGGAGAAACGAAAGCGAAACGCGCATCGTCGGGACTGTATCGGTTTCCGCGTTTTCTGTCCCGCAAAAAGGCCCGGACGCGATTTTCCGTTTGTTTTCGGGGGGATTCTTTGAAAGCATCCCGTCTGGAAAAATCCCGACCATGAGCGCTCACAAGAAACTGATCAACGATCCCAACCAGGTCGCCGACGAACTCGTCGAAGGACTCGTCGAAGCCTACAACGGCGAATGTGTCCACGTCGGCAAGCGTTCTCTCGCGCTTTCCTCGATCCCCGACGGAAAGGTCGCGCTCCTGGTCGGCGGCGGCAGTGGTCACGAGCCCATCTACCACGGCCTCGTCGGGCGGAATCTCGCGGACGGGGCGGCATGCGGGGACATCTTCGCGGCACCTCCACCCGACATCGTCCTTGAGGCGACGCAGGCGGTGAACCGCGGGAAGGGTGTGCTCTACCTCTACGGGAACTACGCCGGCGACGTGATGAACTTCGACCTCGGCGCAGAGTTGGCGGAAGACGAGGATATCGAGGTGCGAACGGTGCTGATCTGGGATGACGTGTGCTCCGCTCCGCCGACCGAGAAGCACAACCGCCGGGGGATCGCCGGGCTCGTCCCGATCGTCAAGCTCGTGGGGGCCGCATCGCAGTCCGCCGAGACGCTCGATGCGCTCGAGACGTTGGCGAAGAAGGCCGTGCTCGAGACGCGGTCGGTGGGAGTCTCGATGTCCCCGGGCTCGATTCCGGCGACGGGCAAACCGACCTTCGATATCGATGAGGACAAGATCGGTCTCGGAATGGGAATTCACGGGGAGCCGGGCGTGGCGGAAATTCCGATGGCGACAGCCGACGAGTTGACGCCCAAGATGCTCGACCTGATCTTCGAGGACTTCGAAAAGGACGAGGAGGTCGCGGCCCTGTCCGGGGGAGACGAGATCGTGCTCTTCGTGAACTCGCTGGGTTCCACGACCATGATGGAGTGCCTCATCGCTCTCCGCAAAGCGAAGGAATACCTCAACGCCAAGGGGATCTCGATCTACGACGTCATCGTCGGACCCCTCGTGACCTGCCAGGAGATGTCCGGGATCTCCTTTTCCTTCACGCGCCTCGACGACGAATTGAAGGCCCTCTGGGACATGCCGTGCCAATCGGTGTGCTACACGAAGATGGAGGGACACTACGGAGGCTGATGCGGGCGGGGGAATCGCTGCGCGAGCAGCTTCCTTCCATCGCCCCCCGATCCGCCTCTTGCCAACCGGCGTGACCCGGTTTACCTAGCCCTTTTTCGCCATGCCCAAGGATCAACTGACTGCTGACGAGACCCGCGACATGCTCATCGCGGTCGCCGACAAGATCATCGAATCGGAGCCCATCCTGACCGATGCCGATCGCGCGCTCGGCGGCGGGGACCACGGTCTCGGGATGAAGCGGGGCATGGAGGCGGCCAAGGAGAAACTCGACGGGGCCGATTTCGCCACTCCGGGCAAGGCTTTCGTTGCCGTGGGAACGGCGATGATGTCTTCGATGGGCGGCGCCTCGGGTGCGGTATTCGGCACGCTGTTCCGCTCCGGCGGAAAGGCGATGGGGGATTCCGTCACGTTGGGCGGCGAGGAATGCGCGGCATTCTTTCGCGACGGCACCGAGGCGGTGATGCAGCGGGGCGGGGCCAAGCCTGGCGACAAGACCATGATCGACGCCCTCGTTCCGGCCGCGGACAAGGCGGTCGAGGTGGCGAGCCAGCCGGTCCACGAGGCCCTCGTCGCGGTGGCCGATGCCGCCGAGGCGGGCAAGGACGCGAGCAAGGACATGGTGGCCACGATGGGCCGGGCCAAGACACTGGGTGAACGTTCCGTAGGTCATCCCGACGCGGGAGCCGTCAGCGTCTCCATCATCGTCGCGACGATGCGGGACTTCGCGTCGGCCTGATTCTCTCTCAGTGACGGGGTGGCCGGGGAGAAGAAGCCGAGCGATCGGCCGGCCACGGCGTGACCGCCGCAGCTACCTACGGGCGTGAGCAGGGGCGCTTGCGTGACGATGCGTAGCCGCCCCGGTGACGAGGTGGCCGGGGAGAGGAAGCCGAGCGATCGGCCGGCCACGGCGTGACCGCCGCGGCTACCTACGGGCGTGAGCCGGGGCGCTTCCGTGACGATGCGTAGCCGCCCCGGTGACGGGGTGGCCGGGGAGAGGAAGCCGAGCGATCGGCCGGCCACGGCGTGACCACCGCGGCTCCCTACGGGCGTGAGCCGGGGCGCTTCCGTGACGATGCGTAGCCGCCCCGGTGACGGGGTGGCCGGGGACGAATTTCCCTGGGTGAACGAGTTGTCGCTACGCGCTGGACAGGTGCTTCAATGCCTCCTTCCGGGTCAGAGCCGGAAGGTCGTGCCCCGCCACGAATTCCCAGACGGCGTCCGGATCCGTCTTCGCATATTCCCTGAGCGCCCACCCTGCCGCCTTCTGGACAAAGAACTCCCCGGAGTCGGACCGTCGCTCGATGAGCGAGAACAGGAGCGTAGGGTCCGTCTTTTCCTTCCACTTCAGTTGAAACAGGAGCGCCGCGCGCTGCCGCCAGACGTTCTCGTCGCGGATCCAGCGCCCGGCTGCGGAGTGCGCTTGATCGGGATAGGCGGGGAAGTGACGCAGCCCTGCCAACCGCGGAGCGATCACGTCAACGGTGTCCCACCACGAGTGCCGGACGAGCAGCTGGTCGAGGACATCGATGAATCCGGCCGAGGTCCCGTGGGCGACCTGGAAGCATTCGATCGTCTCGAGCGCCGCGTAGTGCAGTTCGCGAAACGGCGCGTCCCAGAGGGTTGTGACGACCTCGACGAGCATCGTCTCGGTCGCGGGCAAACCCTCGCGCTTCCAGAAACGGCGCTGGATCTCCCGGCGGTGGGAGGCCTTGGCTCCGAGGAAAGAAAACCGATCCCGCATGTAGCGCTCCATCGCGGCGGCGGCGGGACCGGGACGCATGGGAAATTCGGCCCGGAGAGCGGTGGCATACTGATGTCCCGTCATGTGATTCGAAGACAGGTTGTCACGGGGCGGTGGGAGCGGCAATACCGGGTCCGAGGCCGATCCGTTTTCTTGTCTCACCATGGATGACAGCGTGACGATTCGTGCGTAACCTTTCAGCCTATCCTCATGAGCGAACCCCGCGATGCCTACACGATCCACGACCTCCGCAACTGGGCTGCCGCGACGGCGGATCTCGATCTCCCGGCCCGTCTCGCGGTGATCGGTGATCCTGTCGCCCATTCGCTCTCTCCGCAACTGCACAACCCGGCACTCGAAGCGACCGGGGCCGGGTGTCAATACGTGCGGCTCCATCTGCAGGCGGAGGAGATCGCCGAGGCTCTCGGTCTCCTGGAAGGGGCGGGATTCCTCGGGGTGAACGTGACGATTCCCCACAAGGAGACGGTTTTTTCCTCGATCTCGGACGTGACCGACGTGGCGCGCCGGATCGGCGCGGTCAACACCGTGGTGGTCGAGAATGGAGAGTTGATCGGTCACAACACCGACGCGCCGGGACTCCAGCGCGCGATACGCGAGCAGTTTTCCGTCGACCTCACCGACATGCGGGTCCTCATTCTCGGAGCCGGTGGGGGGGCGGGAAAGGCAGCGGCGGTCCAGTGCGCGATGGATCACTGCGACCGCCTCGTGCTCGCGAACCGGACGGAGGAGAAGGCGCAGGCCCTGCGCGGGGAACTCGTCGATCTCATGACCGATCCCGATCGCCTCGAGGGTCCCTCGAGCCGCCTGACTGCCATTCCGTGGGAGCCCAAGGCGCTGGAGCGTGAGATGGATCAGATCGACCTCGTGATCCAGTGCACCTCGCTCGGGATGAAACGCACCGATCCGGAGGTCCTGCCGCAGAGCCTGATCCAACCGCACCATCTCGTCTACGACATGGTCTACTCGCCGCCGCGCACCCGGCTCATGGCTGCCGCAGAGGCCGAGGGGGCCCGGGCCGCGAATGGATTGAGCATGCTGCTCTGGCAGGGGGTGCTCGCCTTCGAGTTCTGGTTCAACCGGGAGGCCCCCGTCGAAGCGATGCGGCAGGGGCTCGAGGCGGCAACAGGGGCGTCCTAGTTAACCGGGGCGTCCTAGTTAACCGGGGCGTCCCAGGCGTGCGGGGCCACCCCCGTCCCCGGTGAAATCAGGCCGGTTGAGAATGGCCGGGCGGAAGGGGCGGATCCGAGGGAACCGGTTCGGGCAGGTCGTCCCAGATTTGATACTCTTCCCCGAACTGACGGAGGAACTCGGGTCCGAGCGAGCGGTAGAAGGTGTAGACCGGCAAGAGCAGGACCGCTCCGAGGTAAGGAATCGCCATCACCAGGGCCGCGATGCAGCAGGTGAGGAGAGCGAGTGCGAAAATCGCGGCGGTGCTGACGAATCCCAGCAGGGTCTTCCAGAGGGCGTAGAGCACGAAATTGAGCGCATACTCATTGTGAAGGGGCAGGAAACGCCTCCACGCCGCGCGGGTGGTTCCTCCGTAGCGAAACTGCAACGGAACGACGAAGTCCTCGAGGAGGAGGGAAATGTAGGCCACGGCGATGACGACTGCGATGAAGAGAAGTCCGAGCACGATGGCGGGGATGGCTCCGGCCATGCCGATCTCGGTCTCGAAAAAGGCATACAGGGAATATCCGATGCCGCCCAGCATGACGAGGACGAGCACGGTAGTCGCGATCGTGAAGACGAGTCGCCACCGGAAGAGAGAGTTTCCCTGTGCACGGTATGCGCTCCAGGCTCCGGTGACCCGGGAGAGGTTCTTCGCGATGTTGTCGAGGAACAGGAATTTCCCCCGCGACTCCACCCACAGGAGGACGATGACAATCGCGGAGATGACAACGAAGAGAGTGACCGCGACCGCGATGATCCACTCAAGGTTCTCGATGAAGAAGTCGCGAATGCTTCCCCAGTCGCCCGAACCGTCACCGGTTCCTCCTCCGCCACCGCCTGAACTCCCCCCGCCGCCGAGAAGATGCGCGATCCACGCCGTGAACCCCAGTGCGAACCACTTGCCGATGTCGAAGGGACGAAAGAGGATCGTCGTCATACGCCTCCAGGCCTTGCCCGTGGGCGTCGTGTAGTGGATCGAGGGCGGTTCCATGGCTTCATCATTGAAGCGGACCGGACCGGAGGCGCGCCACAAAGAATGTGGCGTTTTCGACCGGCAACGCTTGCAAGCGGCTCCGTCTGCGGGAAGGGTCGCCGCGGCGATGAAAGGCAGACTCTCCATCGTTCTCTTCGTCAGCGTGATGGCGATCCTGTTCCTGCACGACTGGTTCTTCGTGCAGATGGGATGGCGTGAGCCGCCACCCTCGGCTCCGACCGCGGAGGAAATCCTGGAAATCGATCGCCGCCTTGCCGCGATCGATCCCGATCCGCTTCGATTGGCGGAGGTCGAGTTCGTTCGACTCGCGACCGCGGATCCGGTTTTCGATCACGTGCTCGAGTTTCGCTTCGACCGGACCCTGTCCGGCGAGGAGCGGGGAGATTTCGGCAATCGCAAGGGAATATGGGCTTTCTCCGTCCACATCGAGGATGCCTACGGCGACGTGATCTTCGACCAGTTGGCGCCGTCCGACTTTTCGCCCAAGGCGTTCGGAGAGGATGTCGCCACTGCTTTCCTTCACGAGGGCATCCTTCACCCGAAGAAGCGAAGAATGGGCGTCGAGCGTGACCTGTTCCCCCCGGTCGATGAGGCGTTTCGGCCGGGCGGAGGGGCGAGCTTCTCGTTCTGTCTCTACCGTCTCGACGGCATGGTCACCGAAGACGGGCACATGGGGGGGCGGTGGAGTCTGGTGGCGGAATGGAGATCGGCGGAACTCGAGGAGAGCGAGTCCGGAAAGTGGCGGGTACCGGGCGACTATGACGCGACGCCGTCGGCCGAAGCGGTGGAACGGTTCGAGAGAATGCGGGCCGCTATCCTGGATCCGGCGTCGTGAGCTCCGGCTTCACGTTTTTGTTGCTTGCCGGGCATCGCGGCGTGCTAGGTTTTCGGCATGCCCCGCGTTTCCGTTTCTCGTTCCCATCAGATCGCCGTGCCGAGGGAGAGAGTCTTCGCGACGCTGCGTGACTTCACCTCGTGGCCGAAGTTTTCACCCTGGCTCGTGTCGGAGCCGGATTGCCCCCTGAACTTTGCCGAAGACGGAAGGTCCTATTCGTGGCAGGGCGAGATCATCGGCACGGGCAGCATCGAGATCACGGAAGAGGACGCACCCCATCGGATCGGGTATCGACTCTCCTTCATCAAGCCGTTCAAGTCGGAGTCGGCGGTCGAGTTTCTCTGTTCCGAGAGGGACGGAGGCACCGAGGTCAGGTGGAACCTCGAAGGGAGCATGCCCTTCTTCCTCTTCTGGATGACCGGGATGATGGAGGCGCTGTGCAGTTCCGACTACGAACGGGGACTCCTGATGCTGCAGGACTACCTGGAACAGGGCCTCGTCCTGCCTCCTTTGGTGTTCGCCGACAAGCCATATGGCGGATCTACGGTGCTGGGGGTCCGGGCCGCCAGCACCACGGGCGCGATCGGAGAGGCGATGCAAAAGGCGATGGGCGAGCTGTCGGAGAAGACCCAGGGCAGCGGCGTCGTGCCTGCCGGCCCTCCGCTTTCGATCTATCACAAGTGGGACATGAAGAGAAGGGAGGCGGAGTTCACGATCGGTTTTCCCCTCGCCGATGGGAATGCCCCGATTCCGGATGGAGTAACGAAAACGGTGATACCCCCGATCGATGCGTTCACCGTGACTCACACCGGGCCCTACCGGCACCTCGGGAACGCGTGGTCGGCGGGTTACGGGCATCGGCAGGCTCGCAGGTTTCGATCACGGAAGGACGTCGATCCCTTCGAGGTCTACCTGAACGATCCCGCCGAGGTGGATGAGAGGGATCTCGTGACCGTTGTGCACTTCCCGAAGAAGTAGGGAGATAAGCCGGGCGGTCGGCTGGCCACGGCGTGACCGCTGCGGCTATGTCGGGGCGTGAGCAAGGGGGGCGTTCGTGACGAAACGTAGCCGCCCCGGTGACGGGGTGGCCCTGGCCTCGAGAAAGCACGGGATCAATGGACCCGCTGCCCGGGTACGGCACCCTCGTCGGGCGAGAGCAGGTAGACCTCTTTCCCGCCCGGGCCCGACGCCACCACCATGCCCTCGCTGACGCCGAACTTCATCTTCCGGGGCGCGAGGTTGGCGACCATCACGACAAGCCGGCCGACGAGTGCGGCGGGATCGTAGGCGGCCTTGATTCCGGCGAAGACCTGGCGGGTTTCACCGCCCCCGAGACTCAGGGTCAACTTGACCAGCTTGCGTGCCTCGGTCACCTCGTCCGCCGCGACCACGCGGACTACGCGTAGATCGAGTTTCATGAAATCGTCGAAGCTGACCTCGTCGGCGAGCGGCTCGGCGGCGAGGGCGTCGCCGCTGTCGTCCCAGTCCTGTCCCGCTGCTTCGCGCTCGGCCGGCACGGCTTCCTCGGCGCTCTCGTCGATCATGGCCTGGAGCTCCTTGGGATCGACGCGTTGCATCATGTGCTGGAACTTCGCCACCGGGGTTCCGGTCAGGGGGCTCTGGGCCTGGTCCCACGACGTGATCGCCTCGCCGAGCAATTGACCGGTCTTTTCCGCCAGGCCGGGCAGGACCGGAGCGAGGTAGACGACGAGCTGTCGGAAGAGGTTCAGGGCCACGGTGCAGACGTCCTGGAGTTCCTGCGCCTTGTCCTCGTCCTTCCGCAGTTCCCAGGGCGCATTCTGCTCGACGAAGGGGTTGGCCCGGTCGGCCAGTTCGAGAATCATCCGCATCGCCTTGCCGAAATCCCCCTTCTCGTAGGCGGCAGCGATGTCCTCGCCCCGTGCCGCGAACTCTTCGAACAGTCCGCCGTCGTCGGGATAGGTTTCGGACAGACCCGTCTTCGCCACGAACTTGGCAGTGCGGCTCGCGAGGTTGACCACCTTGCCGACGAGATCGCTGTTCACCCGGGCGACGAATTCCTCGAGGTTGAGGTCGATATCCTCGACCTTGGACGAGAGCTTGCTGGCGTAGTAGTAGCGGAGATAGGCAGGGTCGAGGTGTTCGAGATACTTGCTGGCGCGTACGAAGGTCCCTTTCGATTTCGACATCTTCTCGCCATCGACGGTGAGGAATCCGTGAATGTGCACCTTCGTGGGAAGCGAGAAACCCGCCGTCTTCAGCATCGCGGGCCAGAAGAGAGTATGGAAATACTGGATGTCCTTGCCGATGAAGTGGTGGATCTCGGTTTCGTCGTCGCGCCACCAGTCGTCGAGCTTTTCGTCATTCGCGTCGCACCACTGTCGCGTCGAACCGATGTAGCCGATCGGGGCGTCGAACCAGACATACCAGTAATTGCCGGGTGAATCCGGAATCTCGAAGCCGAAGTAGGGACCCGGACGCGACACGTCCCAATCGCGGAGTGGTTCGTGAAGAAAGTAGCCCTTGAGGTAGTTCGCGCTCTCGGGCGGAAGCGTTCCGGACTGCGTCCATTCGTCGAGAAATTCGTGCATGTCCTCGACGCGGACGAAGAGATGGGTCGCGGACCGCACTTCGGGCTTGGTGCCCGAGAGGGTGCTGACCGGATCGATCAACTCCGCGGGGGTATAGGTGGCGCCGCAACGGTCACAGTTGTCTCCGGGTTGGTCGGGCGACTTGCAGCGAGGGCAGGTGCCGCGCACGAAGCGGTCGGCGAGGAATGTCTCCTTTTCCACGTCGTAGAGCTGGTCGATCTGCTTCTCATCGATCAGGCCGGCCTCGCGCAGGGCCGCCCAGATCTCTTCGCAGACGGCGCGGGTCTCTTCGCTGTTCGTGCTGCCGTAGTGGTCGAACCGAATGCCGAATCCCGCGAAGTCCTTCTGGTGCGCCTCGGCCATTTCCGCGATGACCTCCGCCTCGGTCCGCCCCTCGGCCTGCGCCCGGATCGTGATCGCGGTGCCGTGGGTATCGTCGGCACAGATGTAGATGCAGCGATGTCCGCGAAGCTTCTGGAATCGGACCCAGATGTCGGTCTGGAGATACTCGACGAGGTGACCGATGTGAATGTGGCCGTTCGCGTAGGGCAGGGCGGAGGTGACGAGGATCTGGCGCATGGGGTCGGGTGAAAGGGATGGAGGGGATTTGCGAAACCGGAAGGAAACGATGGCTCCCGCACTGAAACCGAATCGCGAGCGAGTTCAAATCGAAAGGTCGTCGGGAATCGATCGAAATCGTCGGACGATCCGTGCTCGCGACAGGGAGCGGGTCCGTTTGCGGCAGCCGTGGATCCCAATGAAACCGGGATGGTCACGGTTCGCCCTGCAGCGAGCGGGAGACCCCATCACTGGAAGAGAAGGGGAGGATTGCTCAACGAGGCCCACGCCCGTTGAGGGGCGCTCTTGCTAGCTGGGGGTGTGTCGGGGTGGGTCATGCGGCCGCGAATATAGATAAACATTCGTATCCGAATAGTTAGAATGGGGAGTGTCCCAAGAGTGTAAAGTTTTCTTGCATTATGATTGACGATCGATCTGCGTTCGTTGTATTTCCCAATCGTTCAAAAGCTTCCCCCAAGATGATGAGCGGCCTGGCATGGTTTCGGTTTTCGGCGTCGATTTCTCAAATCTTCGATCTCTCTTTCGTGCTCGTAGTGATACTGAGTGCTTCTGCCCTTTTCGTTGGGGCAGCGGATTACGATGGGGACGGTTACGACGACGACACGGGTGAATACCTGGGTTACTACGACGATGGGACCTATTACGACGATGAGACCTATTACGACGATGGGACCTATTACGACGATGGGACCTATTACGACGGGACCTACGACGACGGGACCTACGACGACGGGACCTACGACGACGGGACCTACGACG